>Ga0302177_10003605_pt1 | contig 10799 bp, 7 predicted proteins | sample I_Palsa_E1_2_FD_198780 | JGI IMG/M metagenome (GOLD analysis project Ga0302177, IMG submission 198780) | Peat permafrost microbial communities from Stordalen Mire near Abisko, Sweden - I_Palsa_E1_2 | ecosystem: Environmental > Terrestrial > Soil > Palsa > Peat permafrost | place: Sweden: Abisko... | reverse complement strand
ACACGAACGTGATGTCACCGCACCAAACGCGGTTGGGCGCCTCAACGTCGAACTGGCGGTTGAGGCGATTGGGAACGTCGACACGCTCTACGGTGGCTTGTTTATACGCATGATTCCCAGGCTGCTTATCGACGCAAATCTCGCCGGCCAAACCACAGAAGCCCACGAGCTCCGAAGCGAACGGGAAGAACTCCGTCAACGCCTCGACGCCGCGAACGTCGCCCTGCGAGAGCTGGGCGCCGAGTGCGCCACAGCTGTGGCTGTTCGAGATGCGACGCTCGAAGCGGTTGAGCAAACTAAGGCGTTTCTTGCCACGGCCCAAGCCCAGATGCGCACCGTTTTTACCGAAGCGGCGAGCCGCGTCTTTGATGAGAAGTCTGCAATTCTCGACCAGCGCATCAAGGCAAGTGCGGACGCATCGAAGGAGGGGCTCGAAACGACCCTCAAGCCATTTGCAGAGAAGGTCGCCACTTTCCAAGCAAAGGTGGAACTACTCGGGTCGGAGCAGGCTAGGGAGCATGCCACCCTCGTCGGGACCATCGGCGAGTTAAAAGGCCTGAACCAGAACATGGCGACTGCGACCGAGGCCCTGACCCGTGCACTCAAAGGCAACGCGAAAACTCGGGGTGACTGGGGTGAACTCATTCTCGATACGGTGCTTAAAGCGTCGGGGCTAGTAGAGGGCAGTAACTACATCTCGCAGGGTCACGCTGTGGACGAGGACAGTGGACAGCGTGCGCGACCAGACGTGGTAGTGACATTGCCAGACAAGCGGAAGATAGTGGTCGACTCCAAGGTCAATCTCATTGCCTGGAGCGATGCGCAAAATGCCGATTCGTTTGAAGACCAACAGGAAGCCTTAGTTCGCCATACGGCCGCACTTCGAGCCCATGTGCGTGATCTCGCAGACAAGAACTATCCTCGCGTTATGGGGCCCGATACTCTCGACCTGACTGTCCTTTTTGTACCTATCGAGGGAGCGTTGTCGTCGGCGTTGTCAATCAGTCCAGACTTGCAGACCGAGGCGTTCAACAAGCGCGTGGTGTTTGCATCCCCGAATACTCTGATGGCGATGCTCCGCGTAGTCGAGCGGCTGTGGACGCGCGACAAGCTACAGCAGCAAATTAGCACCATCGGTGAAGAGGCAGCGAAGTTGCTGGACTCGCTTAGCGGGTTTATCGAGGACTTCGAGTCTATCGATGAACGTCTGAAGAAGGCAGGAGACGCTTACGACAAGGCAAAGAATCGACTCAGTGATTCCCCCCAGTCGGTGGTTGCACGCGCCCGCCGCTTGGTCGGAGCGGGAGCTAAAGGGAAAAAGGCGCTTCACGAATCACTGAAGCCGCTCCCTGGAGAGGATGAGACGCCGCTTTCACTTGAGAGCGACACTAACGCGTTACTAGCCGCAGATCCCTAGGACGAGTGGCTATAGAGCAATCCACGGTACGCGTCCGAGGGTGTCGCCCTGATTTCTACTTGTCAAATGGCAGCGGTTGATCACACCGGAGATGATCTCATTTAAATAATCGCGCTGCTGGATTGTCTTCCGCAGCACCGGATTGAAAGTACCCGATGACGCTGGCCACCGAACGGTGCTCCGTCATCGCCATGACGGCCGCCAGTGGCACGCCTTGCTTACCCGCCTCCGTTACAAAGCCCGACCTTAGGCTATGCGCCCCGAAGTCGCCCTCTAGTCCCGCAAGTACTGCCCGTCGCTTGACGATCGCCGCCACGGAACCGGGCAACAGGCCCGGGCCGACGCGATCCTTCCAGATCCGCCGAAAGATCGCTCCCTCGCGAATTCCCGCTGCCTCCAACCATGCCGAAAGCGCCAGGGCGCTGCGCCCGAGAATCGGCTTGTCTGGCGTCGAATCCACCGTCCCCCCCGCCTGCTGCGTTTTTGAATACTCCAATCGATAAATGTAGCCCTCGTCCCCCGTCTTGCGCAGGTCCCGCATGTCGGCGGCGGCAATCTCGCTGCGCCGGCGGCCGCCACTGGCGAAGCCGAAGCAGAGCAGGGCGCGATCGCGCCGGCCTTCCAGGGTGTCATCGCAGGTGGCCAGCATGGCTTCGAGCTCGGGGCGCGTGATCGCGGTTTTCTTGGTGGGGCGCTCGCCGCGTTTGACCGACGCACGCCGTGCGCGACTCAGCAAGGTGCGGACGCTGGCGGACTCGCACGGATTGGCGAGCCGTTTGAGCTTGTGCGCCGTCGACAGCACGGCCACGCGCTGGGTCACGGTCGAGAGCTTAAGCGGCCCGAGTTTCGCCTTGAGACCGGCCGTGACCAGCACTTGGTCTATCGCCGCTGGCAGTTCGCTGACCAAGCCGGTTTTGTTCTTGCGCTGGATGTGGTCGACCAGAAACTGGATCACCACGGCCTCGCTCACCGGCAGCGTGAGCTCCAGGGCAAATCGAGCTTGATGCCATCCGGCCCAGTAGCGCAGGGCGGCGGCATAGCTGCGCGTGGTGTTGGCCGCCGCCGCCTCGGCGAGGAGTTCGCGCACGGCGTCGGCCGCTTGCTGGGCCAACTTTTCCGGCAACACCAAGCCATTCGCGGGAGCGGCGAGGGCGGGGAAAGTGTTTTTGTACTTCATACTATGTAATGTATATTATGATATAGGATGTGTACTAGTGATAATCATCACTTATCGCTAGTACGTCAAGGCCGGGGCAGGGCGCCGATCGAGGAGACATCTGAAATGCCCAAAGGCATCACGCAAGAGCAGGTCAGTGCAGCGGCCGACGCGCTCGTCGCCGCCAGCGAGCGGCCGACCGTCGAGAAAGTTCGTGCACAACTTGGCACGGGATCGCCAAATACGGTGACACGCATGTTGGAAGCGTGGCGAGGGGCGCTCGCCATAAGGATGGGCCAGATGCTCGTGTTGCCCGAGGTGCCGGGGAAGGCGGGGCAGGCGTTTGCCGAGGTATGGAGGCTTGCGGTAACCCATGCGGCGGCCATTGCTCAAGCCTCACTCGCCCAAGAGCAGAATGCCCTGCTGGCGGCGCAAACGTCCCTCACGCAAGAACGCAAAATCTGGGAAATCGCGATCGCCGAGGCCCAGGAGCTCGCACAGAGCGCGGTTCAGGCCCGTGATGTCGCCGAAACGCGACTGACGGACGTCCAACGTCTCGTGGAGCAACAGGCTGGCCAACTGGCTGAACTTGTGCAACAACGCGATGGGTTCCGGCAACGGGCGGAGCAGCTTGACGAGGCCTTCGACACGCACAAAAGCGTCGTGACGGCCGAACGAGAGGCACAAGCGGCGCACGTTCGTGCCGTCGAAGATCGCGCGCACGCGGAAATCGATCGGGCCCGAGAAGAAACCAAAACCCTCCAAGCGACGCTGCGGCAGAAGGAACGAGAAACATCGGCTGTTGCCTCACGGCTGGAAACGGCGGACGCCTCCGCCCGTGCTGCCGAGCGCTTGGCCACCGAGCACCGGGCCCGCGCTAAAACTCTGGAACAGCAACTGGCCCGGATGGATGGTCTTCCCGCTGCACTGCTAGCGGCGCAGAACGCCCTGGAAGCGGCTACCCAGCGTGAGGCAGCCTTACGCGCCAAATTGGATGGCGTTACTGCGGACGCGAAGATCAAGCCTGCAGCCAGGAAAAGAAAACCGCGCGGTGTATCGAAGGCGAACTAGCTAGGTTGGTCGCCAGATTCGCTGCAAAAAAGATGACATGGTTACTTGGATGACATAGTTAAGCGGTTGGACGAACGCCGACGTACAGGCAGAGTTCGGACTCGATTGTTCTTCCTAGAAGGGTTTTCGACGTCTTCTGATGCCGTTTGATCGTCCAGCGAGGTCAATTCCGTCAAACGGTGACACGGTAAAGCGGCATGACATGGTTAGTTGGTTGGATGACACGGTTAACTGGGTTACGACAAGCACGAAGGCTGATCCAAAGCACTTCAGCTTCCATACTTAATATCGCATTCTTGGTCCTTACGGACATGTGTTGCATCTTCAAGCCCGCTTAAACACTGGGATGAATCCAAAAACTGCAGAATGTCCCGTTGCGTTCTGCACGAAGCACCCTTTGTTGCGCCGTGGTCGGTCGGGCAACGCAACACTTTTATGAACAAATCATGGGGCCGCTCCTCAGGCTCTTTGCCCGGGTGTTGCGTGACCGGCTCGAAATTGATCAGCCAACCCGACCCGTTCCGGAAGCGTTGTCGTCCATGTGACTAGAAACTTACTGTAGATCCGCATCCGAGCTGCGTGAGCTCGAATGCAACAGGCGCCCCTATTTACGCCGGCCGCGGGGTTGAAAAAGTGGCGACGCCGTGAGGGCAGGTATGGGACTATCTCAACAGAGACTTGATTTCGACTTAGAAGCATACGCGTGTACGCTGTATCACGTTAGGAGATGTCGGCAATGGAAATGGTTCCAGTTTCATCCTCAGCAATTTCTGCAGTTGGTTATGACTCGTCGGCGATGCGTATGAAAATTAGGTTCATAGAGGGCCACACGTACGACTTTTGCAGGGTTCCCGAAAGTGTGTTCAAGGGCTTGCTATATGCCGCCTCAAAGGGTCGCTATTACAACGACCAGATCCGTGATCGGTACCAATGCTAGTTGTCGCGTGTGCCCTAGGCTTGTGTCCTAGCCACTCGTCTAAGCGGACGCGCCGAAATCGTCCTGCAGCTTCACTCCTGCATTAGCCATCACAACATGTCGAAATCGAACCCACCGTTCTTCTTTCAAGCAACGCAGAGTGTTGACAACAGACTTGGCGATTCATTTGGGTTTGTGTGGGCGAGTTATGCAGGACTTCGAGAACTCTGGTGGCAAGTTCGGGGCTTTCGATCTCAGTTTCCTAGCCTTCATATCGACGAAATCAAGAGCAAATTCTTGTCTGGCCTATCGTTGCCAGGCGGTATTGACTTAGCGAAGGTATGCCTGGGGACTGAATGGGCTGAGCACGAAGAAGAGTTTGGTAAGTGGATCCTCTTCGAAGCATGCACTCTGTACGAAAGTTGGGCTGAGAAAGTCTGCAGCGACTTGTTTCCAGCAAATGTCGCAGAGCGCCATGCAAAAAGTCTTCAGTTCCCGTCAAGGGTAACCAAATCAGGCAATCCAACGGGGTACACGGTAGCGATTGATGCGGCAAACGCATCAGCATCAACGCTAATGATTGCTGAGTTCTTTCCAACTCTTAAAACGTCAAAGTTAAATCGCTGGTCAACAGTGCAAGACCACCTAATTGCGTATCGGTTCTTCAAGGAGTGCCGCAACTCCTTCATTCACTCCGACGGAATTGCGTCCCAGCACCTGATCGATGCACAGGCGTTGCTTTCGTCAGCACAAGCGCAGGTTCCCCAGCCCTTTCGCCACAAATTCGCACTGCCGACATTGATCATCGGCACTCCAATCGTGCTTGAGCTTAAGGACTGTATCCTGTTCGCCACCGTTGTCCGACTTCTGATTTGTACGTTCGACGCCGCCTTGTGTGTGTCTCGAGCGAGCGAAGCCGTTCTTGAGAAGAGGCTTCGTTCCTTCAAGACAAAAAACGGTTCATTGCTAAATTTGCCGAGCGACCCGATAAAGCGTGGCCAAAGAGTCAAACGACTCCTGGCGGCGGCGAGGATCCCGGAACCGGTCAACCTGGTGAACGTCGTTACTTGGATGGAAGACAGAGGCGTAATTCGTTGACGGCCAAGTCAGCTGTTTACTAACCCAGGGGAGTGACGCATGGACGCAATGGCCTTCTTTCAATTTGATTTCAGTGGCACGTTGTTCCCGATGAAAACCAATTTGCTCCTGATGACCCATCATCAGGAAGCATTGGCTGCGTGTGTGGCCCGTGTATTGTCGACCGACCCGGCCCACAACGCCGATAATTTCTTCCCGCAGCTGCGGGTGCATGCGGCCAAACCGAGAAGCCATCTTCGCCGCACGGTCGTGCTTGACCCCGTCGCCACCTTCTTTATCTATGACCTCATCGCCAGGAATAGCGCTGCCTTTGACGTCGCACCTCCCGATGGGCGCGCGTTCTTCGGCTACCGCTTTGAGGCGGGCACGGCGATCCCCGTCCACCGCGCGTACAAGGATTTCTCTGTGGCCATCGAGGAGAACAAAGCGCAGTATGACCACCACGTCAGCTTCGATATCGCTTCGTATTTCAACAGTATCTATCACCACGATGCCAAGAACTGGTTCGCAGCACTGCCTGGCGTGATTGGCGTAGATTCGAACGCGTTTGGTCGATTCTTCCGCGAGATCAACGCCGGCAAGTCGATCGATTTCCTACCGCAGGGCATCTACCCGACCAAGATGATCGGCAGCGGATTTCTCACCTTTGTTGAGGCCAGTGGGCAATTGAAATGCGCACAAACGCTCCGATTCATGGACGACATCTATTTGTTTGATGATGACGAGGCCGTGCTACTGGCCGACTTTCATCGAATCCAGGAGCTCCTGGGCTTACACGCGTTGAACATCAACCCGAGCAAGACCGTAAGGGACGGTCAGCACGAATCAGTTCGCGAAGCGGTGTCGGCCATCAGTACGGAACTCTCGGAGCTTTTGGGTGGGAACACATCGCGTTTTGCGGCGCTTCCCTCGGGCATTGACCCGGATGATTTTGAGGACGGCTTTTTCGACGAAGACGACGAGGAGAGCGATATTGGCGACGAAGCGAGAGACCGCTTGCTTGAGCTCCTAGCGGACCCGCAAACCGACGAAGCTGAGGCAGAGCTGATCCTAGGCGTGCTTCGCGATCACGTCGATACTCTGGCACCGCAGGTGGCCTATATTTTCGCCCGGTTTCCCAATGTCGCCAAACAGATTCACAATCTAGTTGGCGAGGCAAAACCGCATGACAGGGCAATTATCTGCGATGCGCTAAGAAAGCTTGTGCTTAGCGACACCTATCTGATCGAGTATCAGCTCTTCTGGATTGCCGTGATCGCCGAGGATCATCTAGAGAAGGTAGCGGGGTACGGTTCCCTGCTGCTGGCCGTTTATGAGCGCTCCACGAATCATAAGATCGCGCTGGCAAAAATCCTTGAAATTCCTACACAGGCATTTGGATTCAAACAGATTCGCGACGAAATATTGAAGTCAGGATCATCCGACTGGCCCTCCTGGGCAGCGGCCATGGGCACGCGAACGCTTGGGAAGGCGGAGCGAAATCAGACGCTCAAATATTTCGCGCGAGCCTCGCCACTTAATCATCTCATTGCCGAGTGCGTGATTAATCTTCCGTAGCACATCGTGCTGGGCATAGTTTGGCTTGCGGGGCGCAGCCTTTCAGAAAGTGACGTGGTTGCTGTTGTCGGTAAGAATCACTTTGGGTAGGCCCCCATCTGAATCACACTTTGCTAATGCTCCGATCAGCGCAGTTAAGATACCTCAGGTAAGTAAAACCGCTTCGCGGACATTTCGAGTGACGTATGGATTTCAGTGCGATTAAAGCCGTGGCTTTCGACGCGTTTGGCACCTTGGTAGAAATCGGTGACAAGCGCCGACCGTTCGCCAGGCTCGCGAAGGAGGCCTTGGTCGATACGACGCGCTCGCCAATGACTGAACGCATGGATTTAGTGGCGATGAGTCAAGTCTGTGGGCTCGACCTTGCACCAGACATCTTCGTCACGTTAGAGGACGATCTAAAGTTGGAGCTCGCATCGACACATGTGTACCCCGAGGCAAAAGACGTGTTGCTGAGTCTTCGAAAGCGCGGCATTCGTACCGCGGTTGCATCCAATCTCGCTGAGCCCTACGCGGTGCCCATTCGGGAACAGCTAGGTTCTCTGCTCGACGTAGCCTGTTATTCCTTCGAGGTGGGTACTGTTAAGCCCGATCGCGCTTTCTATGTGGCGCTGAGCGATCTGCTCCAACTGGATCCGGAGCAGATATTGATGGTCGGCGACACCATGCGTTGTGACTACCTCGGTGCAACATCTGCAGGGCTCAAGGCGCTGCATTTGGATCGCCGTGGCAACGCACCCACAGAGTTCTCATTGGTCACCATTGAGGATCTAAGAGGTGTCCTATCCGCGATAGAAAAGTAAGCGAGGACTCTGCTAGCGTCAACAAGCTTGCCAAGAGCAGTACGGTTTCCGCAGCACGGCAATGCACCAACGCGGTTGGATAGTGGAGCGCGTAAGTCTCACCCTACGAGATATCGTAGATGCAGCCCAAAACATCCCTCTCATTAGCATGATGTGCTGCAGACATCGGAGGTAGATCCAGAACCTCCGATGTTTGCACGCGGATATTCCAAATCTTCGAGATTACGAACGACGCCTAAGCTGCGATCTCGATCTGATCTTGCAGCCCTTCAAATGCCATCACCATTGCGAGCGTGTCCAATTCACAGTAGCGAAGCAACTGTTTTTGAAGTTCAGCACGATCATCGGGTGGCAACAATTCACTTTGCAACAGACTGTAGGCAACCATAGCGTATCCACCATCCGCAATTGCAGGCCTGTTTTCATCCGCATCTTCCAATGCGTCCAGTGCTGGGTCGTTGAATCTGCCCGACAATAGTGAGTAAGGATCGAGTACCCGGCCTTCGGTATCGAATTTTACCCAGGTCTGATCACGAAAATTCAAACTATGTATACCTCCCTTTGCACCATAAGTTGGCTGTCGATAGCGCTCTTGCAACCGCCTGGAATGGGTGAGCAATGCAGGGAGTACCTTCTTGATGGAGCTGCTACCTTTCGTGCCGGGCAGAAAGAGCGAAGGGTGTGTAACGTGTTGCCCAAGATCGATCAGCCGTCCGGTTGATCCATCAGCACCCACTAAACTATCGATAAAGGTGATCAGCTGATCACGATCGACAGGAGCATCGGTTGACGCCAGTAACTGGGCGCGAACGGCTTTTAGCACTGTTCGCTCATGGGTCCACCAGTGGATCACAGAGCCATCGTCATCCCCAAGAACACGCGAAAGCGCTCGTACCGTGATGAAGTTGGGAAAGACTCCCGGACGGCTGTCCAGGTGCTGTGAAACGTGAGCGATCCGTCCAGCTTGCTCAATCCAGTGATGGGAGAACTGAAAAAGTATTTGCTCATATGGCCGGCGCCCCATATGAAACGGTAATGCTGGCGTCGCTGTCTCGAAGTCGATGAAATGCAACGGGTAGGTCAGGGCGGCAAACGTCGTCATGAGGGTGTCCGTGATGGCGACCGGGTGATCTACAACACCTCTGGATTCTTCACACTGCAACCACTGGCGATGAGATTGTGAAATCTTGCCTAACTCGGGCTTGAATTTGATGTCGTCTGTATCGAGATCTTGCAACAAGATCTTCCCCGACTCGATCACCCCTTGTGCACCACGGAAGTTGTTCAGATCGAACACGGTGCCATGAACAAATGCTTCCGTTGGCAGATGAAATTGCGTTGACCAGCAGGTCATACGTCCATCCTGCAGACCTTCCCGGACCTCGTATGGCGCCGCTCGAAATTGGCACGATTTGCACTGCGGACCCACCCGGGGAGCAAAGGCAGGTCCATCGATGTTCGCCTCAAGTGCTGCGATCCCCTCGTCGAACGCCCATGCATACCCCCCAGCTTCGAGCGGCTGCTTGACCAAAAGATCGAGGTAGACGTCAACCGGCAACGCGCAAAGAATCTGGCGCGCAAGCTCGCCATCGCGCAGAGAAGCGTCTACCTCAATTCTTACATTTCGATGCCCTGACGGTTGAATGCGCAGACGTTGTGCCAGTTGCGACTCCGGGCACGCGACTGCCTGATCCGGCATGACCAGGTGCCTCTGGAAACGCCTTGCGCAGCACATGCCGCTGGAACGCTACATCGTAGAGATAGGGTTTGAATTCACTGGATATGCCGCCTCTCTTTCCAACAATCTGCGCTTCACCTTCACGAGAGTCGAATCCCTTAGCTTTGACCTCGTAGAGCTCGATTGTGGCGCCGCGCTTACATAATAAGTCGACTCGCACGAACAGTCGGCCAACCCGAACGGCGGCCTCAAAGAGCACCACGTCATCTTGCACGAGTAGAGCATTAGTCTGGTCCACCTGCGCGTCGTGGCTGGCGGCATCAATCTCGATCCCATCGGGAAACATGCACTTCGCGAGTGCGCCGACTTGATGGCCGCCGTTGGCCAACGCCTTTAAGAACTCGTTGTCTGTATTCGCATTGGCAAACCTCGGATCATCCAAATACCCCAACTTAGTCGGACAGGTGATGGCCGTCGTGAATCGGCTTTTTGTCAGGTAACGCATAAGGGTCACCGCCGGATAATGATGATGAGATTCTGTTCGCCGTGACTTGTGCTATGGACTCGCAGGGCGAAGGTCGATGAGGTGACCCTCTGGACTGATGCAGTAGCTACCCATCTCGGCATCAGGGCGGAAGAGCACCGACGCGGGCATGATGATGTCGATGCCCTAGTGTGCTCGCTCGAAACTCACATCACACGTTGCAAGAACTTGTGATCAAGCTTGGTCTCGAATCTTGCTGGGCTTACGATGCTCTGTAGTGTCATGCGGTAGCCGGAGTGCCACTCTCCATCCAACGGAATCTCGAGGTAGCGCCATCCGGAGGCATCCTCCTTCACACCAGTGAACTGATCGTCGTAGCAGGGGTGCAGCAGGCGGATTTCCTGCTCGTGGCTGAGGTGGCGATTCAGATAGAAAGCGGCCAACCGAGACATTCCGCGGAAAACGAACTTTCGTTGTCCAAACTGGTTGACTCGAACCTGTAGTGCGTTGATGAGATCAATTCCTCGATTGATACCGCGAGAATAAATGATCTTGCGAAAGTCGGGAGCTCGCGCTTCGATCTTGAAGGTTAGCCTCACGCCATCCGGACCCGCAGCGA
>Ga0302177_10003591_pt1 | contig 10831 bp, 10 predicted proteins | sample I_Palsa_E1_2_FD_198780 | JGI IMG/M metagenome (GOLD analysis project Ga0302177, IMG submission 198780) | Peat permafrost microbial communities from Stordalen Mire near Abisko, Sweden - I_Palsa_E1_2 | ecosystem: Environmental > Terrestrial > Soil > Palsa > Peat permafrost | place: Sweden... | reverse complement strand
AGGAGCGTCACACTCGACACGCATATCAAGGCGGGGCAAACCGTGTCGCCGCGGACGTAAGCCCGGCGCTCTTGACGATGTTACGCACAGTAACAGGATAAGCGGGCATGGCCGCGCGACCGTGGACCGGTTCGTGGACCGAGTGACCCGTGCAAGCAGTGCGATCAGAGCCATCAGCGGCACCGCTGCGTGGTATCTGTGCAGGCAGCGCACCCGGAGCGTTGGGCCGTAGTTCTCATAATCCGCCGGTCGTGGGTTCGAGCCCCACCCGCCCCACGAACGAGATTGCCTTCTCCTGCCAGCCAGCGGGCAGGTCGTGGTGGCCGCCAGCAGAATCGCGCGCCGGGAATGTGAGGTGGCCGCTGTCTGTCGGCGGACGCGTTTATGCTGAGCGAAGGGCGACCTACAGGAGAGCTGCTGATGACTGCGCCGCATGCCAGGCAACCTCAGGTTCTGCCTCGCCCGGCCTGCACGCCGACGGCGATCCGGGCCGTGCTGGCCGCCAACGCCGATGGCGACGTCCTTCGGCGGTATGACGAGGAGCTGGATGCGGCGTTCGAGCAGGCTCGCGAGCAAGGTGACGTCACGCCGCTGGTGCAGACGGTCAAGCGCTGGTGGTTCGAGGCGGATGCCTGGTGTGATCCTCAAGCGCAGCGGGAGTTCCTAGGTCGTATCGACAGCTACCGGGGCGAGGGTCCGCCGGCTCCAGAGCAGCGGATGAGCCGGGAGGAGATCCGGGCCCAGTTTGGCGTCTGACGCGTGTACCGGTGGGAGCTGGATGGCCCGGCTCAGCAGGAGTTCGCCGACCTGCCTCCGGCCGCGCGAGCGTCCCTGGCGGCATTCATGGACGCGGTCGTGATTGTGGACCCGGTGCAGTACCAGCGTCGCCGCGACGAGCGTGATGACGTCTCTATGCCGCTGCGCTCACTGCATTTCGGCCTGGACGGCGGGGGCTTGGTCACGTTCCTGGTGTACCCGCCTGATGATCTCGTGCTTGTAGTCAAGATCCAGTGGCTCGGCGGTTAGCAACGTTCGGCTCTCTTGGACGGTCTTATGCCTCTGGGCGCGGGCGCGCTGGTCGGCCGCGCGGCCGTAACATTCTGTGACGAAATCTGGCGATCGCCATGTTAAGGCGTGGACCGGTTTGTGGACCGAGTCACCCGTGCAGATGGTGCAATTAGCGCCATCAGTGGCGCGGCTCCGTGGTATCTGTGCAGCTAGTGCGCCCGGAGCGCCGGGCCGGGCTCTCATAATCCGCCGGTCGTGGGTTCGAGCCCCACCCGCCCCACCAGCGGTTTTATCTATTTCATGTACGGCGCGCTGCGGGCGGGGGCGAGGGCGTTCCTGGTCAAGGACATGGCGCTGGAGGACATCCTGGCCGCAATTCGCGTGGTCGCGGGCGCCCTAAGAAGCTCACCGGGATCACCGACCGCGAACGCGAGGTGCTCAGGCTAGCGGGCCTCGGCATGTCCAACGCCGAGATCGCCGCCGCCCTGTACATCACCGCGGGCACCGCCAAGACCCACGTGGCCCGGCTCTGGCCAAGCTGGGCGCCAGGGACCGGATACAGCTCGTCATCGCCGCATACGAGACAGGCCTGGTCCCGGCGCCACACTGACCGCACCAGGCCCGAATGAGGATGCCGTTCAGGCTGTTAGTTAGGTAATCCGCAGCCCCTCACTCATCACAGGGCCGTCGTGCCCAGCATCAGCGAGCTAATTTTCAGGTCTGTGGTTGTCCTGGGACGGCGGGGGTGCGGCCCTCGACGATTGCGCGCAGTTTCCCCCAGTGTTCGCAGAAGATCTCGGTCGGCATGAGCGCCAGGTCTGCGGCCACCGCCGGAGTGAAATTCATCTGGCCCAGCACGTCGCGCTCCAGGTCGACGCCGGGGGCGATCTCGATCAGGGTAATATCCCCGTCGCGGAGCTCGAATACGGCCCGCTCGGTGACATAGAGCACGCGCTGTCCCGAGTCAGCCGCGTAGGGGCCGCTGAAGCTGATCTCCTCGACATGTTCGAGGAATTTCTTCTGCTTGCCTTCCTGGACTACGCGGAGCTCTCCGTCACCGGTAGCCACCTCCAGGCCGCCGGCGGTGAACGACCCGCAGTAGATGACTGCCTTGCTGCCATGGGCGACATTGACGAAACCGCCGATGCCGACAGCCCTGCCGCTGAAACGGCTGACGTTCACGTTTCCCTGCCTGTCGGCCTGGGCGAGGCCGAGAAAGGCCATGTCGATGCCGCCGCCGTCATACCAGTCGAACATCGCCTGGTGCTCAATGAACGCTTCGGCGTTGGACGAGGTCCCGAAGTCCAGGCCAGAGCCGGGCCAGCCGCCGATAGCGCCGACCTCCGTGGTGAGCGTGAACAGCGCGGTCACGTCTTCCTGGGCAGCGACGCTGCCGATCCCGTCAGGGATGCCGTACCCGAGGTTGACCACGGCCCCTGGCATCAGCTCCATGGCCGCCCGCCTGCATATGACCAGTCGCTCGTTCATCGGAAGAGGCGGGACACCTCCCAGCGGGACCTTGAGGTCACCGGACAGGACCGGGCTGAACTGCTCACGAGCGGTCTGGAGATGGTGTTCAGGCGCGGCGACCACCACGTAGTCCACGAGGGGGGCTGGGACACGGACGTGCTTGGGGTGCAGGGAGCCCGCCCGAGCGAGGTACTTCACCTGGGCGATGACGATCCCGCCGCTGTTCCTGGCGGCCTGGGCAAGAGGAAGCTGCTCAAGAAGGAGCGCTTCCTCGTCCATCGCGATGTTGCCCCGCTCATCGGCGGTCGTGCCCCGGATCAGCGCGACGTCGATGGGGAACGACTTGTAGAGGAGGTACTCCCTGCCGCCGATCTCGATGAGCTCGACGTAGTCGGCAGTCGTCGCCGCGTTCATCTTGGCTCCCCCGAGCCGGGGGTCAAGGAAGGTCCCGAGGCCGGCCGTCGTGATGATGCCGGGGCGGTGGGCCGCGATCTCGCGGTAGAGCTGGACCACCACGCCCTGCGGGATGCAATAGGCTTCGCACCGATTCTGCTCAATCAGGTGCGCCATATTGGGTGCCACGCCCGTGTGGCCGCCGATCCACTTCGCGACGAGCCCTTCATGGCCGAAGTGGTGGATCCCGGCGTAGTCTTCCGGGGCGACCGGCGGTATAGCGTTGCCGATGCCGGCGCCCTGCATCAGCGTGAGGCCACACGGATGGCCCTTGCCGAGGAAGGACTGCTCAACGGCGATCGCCACCTCCTCGGCGAAGCCGGACAGCACGATCCCGCTCACCGCCAGGGTCGCCCCGTCTGGAATAAGTGCGGGAACTTCGTCTGCGCGGATGACCTTTGCCATAGCCGCTGCGACCGCCTTTCCTGCGCCCACAACCGCGGACGTGACCGCGCGGCGCCGACCGCTCCTGATGTCCGGGATCAGAGCCCGTCTTGGGTCCGGGCAGCCGCCTAGTACCCCTCGTCATAATCTCTCAGCGATGCGGCTACGCGTAGGGCAGAAAGTCCCTTCCACGGTAGTCGCCTCCCAAATCCGGCGAACCCGGCCCGGTCTTGCGCCTGCCGTCTTCCTGGAGGGCGTCACAAACCCGGGAACACGCTGGAGCATGCCTGTCGATTGCGGCTATCTGGGGGCATGATGCAAGTGGGCCGCATTGACGGGGTCCTACTGCCGGAGGCGTGATGGCGAATCTGAGTTCCGTGTTCCAACAAGCGGCCACCGATCATGGTGAGCGTCCGGCTGTGCGCCTGGACGGCCTGGTATTGAGCTACTCGCAGCTGCGGGATGCTGCGGGCCGTGCGACCTGCCTGCTGGCGTCTTTGGGGGTAGCGCCCGGTGACCGTGTCGCCCTCATGGTGCCCAACGTGCCCGCCTTCCCGATCGCCTTCTACGGTGCGCTCGGCGCCGGGGCCACAGTGGTGCCGATGAACCCGCTGCTGAAAAGCCGCGAGGTCGCCTACTATCTCCAGGATTCGGGTTCGAAAGTCCTGCTGGCCTGGCACGTTGCGGCAGGCGAAGCGGCCAAGGGCGCCGCAGGGACGGGCACGCGGGTCATCAAGGTCGACGAGCCCGACCTCGCCGGGCTGCTCGCCAGGCTGACCCCGGTTCCCCCGACCGCGGATCAGGCCGCCGGGGACGACGCGGTGATCCTCTATACCTCGGGAACCACCGGCAGGCCGAAGGGCGCCGAGCTCACCCACGCGAACCTGACCCGCAACGCCGAGCTCACCGCCGCCACCATGCTGCACGCCGGCCCCGGCGACATAGTCATGGGCTGCCTGCCGCTGTTCCACGTCTTCGGACTCACCGTCGGCCTGAATGCGACGATCGCCGTAGGCGGGACGCTGACCCTGCTACCCAGGTTCGACGCCGGGAAGGCGCTGGAGATCATCGGGCGCGACAAGGTGACGATCTTTGAGGGCGTGCCGGAACCCAGATGCGTGTTCTCGACGACGACGGGAACGCCTTGGCCGCCGGCGAAGTCGGCGAGATCGTTATCCGGGGGCACAACGTCATGAAGGGCTACAGGGGCATGCCGAACGCCACGGCCGAGGCAATCCGGGACGGCTGGTTCCGCACCGGCGACCTGGCCAGGGTGGACGACGACGGCTACTTCTTCATCGTCGGCCGCAAGAAAGACTTGATCATCCGCGGCGGGTACAACGTGTACCCGCGCGAGATCGAGGAGGTCCTGCACGAGCACCCGGCGGTCGCCGAGGTGGCTGTGGTCGGGATTCCGCATGCCGAGCTCGGCGAGGAGATCGGCGCCGCCGTCCAGCTCAAGCCGGGAGCGACCGCCGCGCCGCAGGAGCTGCGCGCGTTCGCCAGGGAACGGGTGGCAGCATACAAGTACCCGCGCCATGTCTGGCTCGTCCGCGAGTTGCCCAAGGGCCCCACCGGCAAGATCCTCTACCGCGAAGTGCAGCCGCCGCCTGACACCCTCCAGTGACCGCGGGCGCCGCCGCCCGGCCGTCGAGCACCCTAGCCAGCCGCTCCTTTGGCGTGACCGGCATCCCCATACCTCCCGCAGTCAGTCAGCCAGGCTACCCGGGGGGAGGACGGCATTCATCCGAACGGCCAGGTGCTTCGCCGAGTGCGAACTCACAGCACCCCGGTGAATCGGCCAAGGCGCGGCCGATTCGGGGAACTATATCCGTATGCCGACGCAGCAGCTGCGTGACCGTGTGGAGGCTGGCGAGGCTGGACCGATCATGCATCCAGCGTGACAAAACGGTTGATGAAGGTACAGGCCCGACCGGGTCGGCAGGCAGCCGTCGGCAAACTCACGAACCAGGGGGCTGCTGCACAGTCGTTACGATCTCGTCATCGATCCCGGTCACCCCGAACGTCTGCCAATTCTCATCGATCATGTGGGCGAGAATGATCAGGTCGCGGAAATCGCCATTGCGGTCGCGGATATGCGAGCGAAGCAGGGCCTCGGGATCGAAACCAAGTGCGGTGAACATGTTGATGGCGGGTTGCTGGTCCGCGACCACCTCGACGATGATCTTCGATAGCCCGAGCTCGAGCGCCTGTACCAAGGCTGCCCGGGCGAGCTCACGGCCGATCCCCTGGCCGCGGTGCGCCGGATCGACCAGCAGCCGCAGCTGACCCACGTGATCGGACCAGCCGAGTCCCGCGATCACTGACGCCACGCCGAGGAGGATTCCCGCTTCGTCTATGGCGGCCTCACGGCGGGCCGGGCCGGACCCGCGCCAGGCGGCGACGGTTCCGGGATCGCGGACGTTCTCCTTGAGAAAGGCCTGCTCGCCGTCTGGTATGCGACCGAAGAACTCGCTCAGCTGGTCAGAAGAGAGTTCGCTGGCCGGAATGAGCTTCACGAAAGCTCCTCGCTGTGCCGGTAAATCCAGTCAACGATGCGGGGGATGGTCCACTTCGACGCGGTACGACCCGCCATCAGGCCGACGTGGCCGGCCGGCAGCCGGATCTCCTCGACGTCCGCCGAACCGACCAGATCCACGACCGGTCCCACCGACGTCACGGGGGATATGTGGTCACGCTCGGCCAGCACCGAGAGGAACGGGCAGCGGATATCCGTCAGATGCACCGGCTTACCGCTGAGCAGCACCATGTCGTTGACGATGGCATTGTCCCGCATCATCTGGACGAGCTGGCGGAAGGCGGCACCGGGAAATGGCACGTGGTCCTTGGTCCACTGGCCCATGGCCTGGTAGGCCGCCATCTGCTCGTCGCTCCACAGGTTCTGCCACAACATCACGTAGGACGTGACGTCGCCGGTTGGCTTGATGACCCTGAAGGCGTTGCGCATGCTCTCCGGTGGCACGTTCCCCGTGGCGTCGATCAGCGCATCGGCATCGAGCCGGCCGTCGCTGAACAGCCTGCTGAACATGCCCATTTCGGCGAAGTCCACGGGGGTGGCCACGGTGATCAGGTTGCGGATCGGCAGCTCAGGATGACGGGCGGCCAAAAGGAGCGCCAGGTCACCCCCCAAGCAGTAACCCAGGAGGGTAAGACCATCCGCTCCAGCCTCGGCCAGCAGCGCCCTGACCGCCTGCGGCAGGTAATAGTCGACGTAGGTCTCCAAGCTGTTATCGGCGTCCCGCTCGTCGGGCACCCCCCAGTCGATGAGGAACACGTCCAGACCGGCCTCGAGCAAGTGCCCCACGAACGAATTGTCCGGCGAGAGATCCAGCACGTAACTGCGGCAGACCAAGCTGTAGACGACGAACACCGCAGGCCGCCACCGCCGCCGGTCGCTGCGGTAGCGCCACAGCTCGACCTTGTCCCGCTTCCATACGACATCCTTGGGCGTCTGCCCAACTTGCGGGCGCCCGATTCCGGCGAGGTACTTTACCCCGTTGCGTGCGCGAATGGCCTGGCGCCCGGCATCAGTCCGGACCCGCGCCAGCATCTCCAGCGGACTTGCCATCACGGTCATCGGTCTGCCCCTCCCATTTTGCCTGGTCCAGTTGCCGGGAAAGGTCCCGCACCCGCCGGTCCAGGTCGCGAACCTCCGCGCGCAACCAGGTAACATCGTCGGCTGCGGGCAGGTTGACCAGGTGAAGGCCGCGGGCGCTTACCGTGCCCAGGCGGTCCGCGAGCTGTGATCCACGACGGCTCAGTCCAGCCTGGGCCTTCGTTACCGTGGCCAGGGTGCTCGCAAACATCCCGGTCCGCACGCCCGCCTCGAGCCGGGGGCCGACCGCACGCTCAACCCGGTCATACATCTGGCGCCACAGCGGCGGTCCCGGCACGCCTTATACCTCCCGCCCAGGTGGCGGGCACTGGCTGGCGTGATGCCATACTGTGCCCCTGACGGCCTCCTCTGCGGAGACCCGCTTGCGGCTGTACTCGCTCGCGTGACCCATAACGACATACCCTCTTCTCTGGTCGGCCGACCTGGCGGCACCATCAGCATGAGCTGCTGTCCACCGCGGCAAACAGGGCCGAAAGCCTCTACCTGACCAGGCCAGCCAGCTGAAGCGGCCAGGCGGGTCTGGCCGGGAAGCGGCCGCAAAGATGTCATACGAGGGGAGACCTGCCGCGCTCTGCTGGTCCCCCCGCACCCGGGGCCCGGGTCTCCGGCGGGCTGGGCCCTAACGGCCAGCAGCACGCGCGCGGATCAGCCGGCTCTGCACCGGCCGCGAGCGGCATCCTCGGGTCCCAGCGATCGTGCAGATCGTGCGGATCTCGCGCGGTGCGTGCTAACGCTCCGTCGTTGGCGTCAGGCACTCGCTGCGGTGGTCGTGGACCGGTTCGTGGACCGAGCCACCTGTGCAAGCGGTGCAATTAGCGTCATCGGCGGCATGAATCCGTGGTATCTGTGCAGCTAGCGCGTCCGGAGCGCCGGGCCGGGCTTCTCATAATCCGCCGGTCGTGGGTTCGAGCCCCATCCGCCCCACCCCTCGTGAGCTGGGAAGATTCGCTTATTGCGAGCTGCGCCGGGTCGGCTTTTAGCACCCGACGGACGCAGAATGTACGCACGCTGTCATGGTGCCGCCTTCTTCCCGGCCCGCCGGACTAGCGCTGCCGTCTGCTCGGCGGCCAGGTGCGCCTCGATCAGCACATGGGTGTACCGGTCGTTGATGTCCTTGCCGGCGTGGCCGACCTCGCGCATGCGGACCTCCTGGTCGACCCTGGCGTCGCGCATCAGCGAGTTGCCGGTGTGCCGTCCGCCCTCGTGCAGCTTGATGACGGGTACGCCTGCCTGCGCGGCCGGCTTCTTGAACCGCTTGGACACGTGATCGGGATTCCACGGGCGCCCGTCGGCCTGGCAGAAGATCAGGTCGTCATCCTGCCACGCCTCGCCGGCCCGGAGCCGGGCGGCGAGCTGGACCTGGCGGTGCTCCCGCAGCTGCTGCGCCGTCTCGGCGTCGAGGAACACCAGGCGGTCACCGGCCCGCCTCTTGGCTGTCGCCTCCTCGTGCAGCTTGCCGCCGAGCTGCAGGATCGGCCGCTTCACGGTGAACACTCCCTGGTCAAGATCGGCGAACGACCAGCGGAACCCGCACAACTCGGCGCGGCGGCAGCCCCGCAGCACCATGACGCGGAACATCAGGCCCATCGGGTCGTCTGCGGTGTACGCGAGAAACCGTCCCGCCTCGGCGGGGGTCCACGGCCCCGCCTCCGCCGGGTCTTCCGGTTCCAGCTCGATACCGGTGGACGGGTTCCACGTGAAGTCGACGAACTCGTCGCCGGTGGGGATCCCGCCGCGCAGGACCATGTTGCGGTAGTAGTCGCTCATGCCCTCCCACGGCGCGATCGCGGCCAGGTGAGGCGGGCGTTCGGCAGCGCTGAACTATTGCGAGACCGCTGACGTTGCCCGAGGAACTGCCGCGCAAGCAGCCTCCGGCCCGCAAGCGCGGGCTCTCCCCCGGCACACCCGCGCCGTCAGCGAGCGCGTCGCCCGGCCCGCGCCGTAGCGCCTCGCTCGGTTGCCGTTTCTTGCCCGCCGCGCCGGGTTGGCACGGCCCTCGCTGTCCTCTATAGGCCGCTACGGAATGTTCTGGGTATTCCTTGCGGCATATGTGGCAGGTGAGACTGTGGTCGCTTGGCCGATGCGGCCGCGGGAGCCCGGCCCATAGCGTTGGTGGTGCCGGGGTACCGGCGCTACCGATGGAGGAACAAACGATGATCAAGGTAGAAAACCTCAGTAAGCGATACGGAGAGAAGCTGGCTGTTGACGGCCTGGATTTCGTCGTCCAGCCGGGCATCGTGACCGGCTTTCTTGGCCCGAACGGGGCCGGCAAGTCCACCACGATGCGGATGATCGCCGGGCTGGACGAGCCCACCGCCGGGCGGGTCCTGGTCAACGGCCGGAACTACCGGTCGGCCCTGGCCCCCATGGCCGAGCTGGGGATCTTGCTGGAGGCCAAGGCGGTGCATACCGGCCGCTCGGCCCGCAACCACCTGCTGGCCCTGGCGCAGACCAACGGGGTCAGCCGGCGCCGGGTCGATGAGATGATCGATATGGTCGGGCTGCGGGACGTGGCCAGTAAGCGGGTTGGCGGGTTCTCCCTCGGTATGGGCCAGCGGCTGGGTATCGCCTCGGCGCTGCTCGGCGATCCCCAGGTGGTGGTCCTCGACGAGCCGGTCAACGGGCTCGACCCGGAGGGGGTGCTCTGGATCCGGAATCTGCTCAAGGACCTTGCCGCCGAAGGCCGCACGGTGTTCGTGTCGTCGCACCTGATGAGCGAGATGGCGCTGACCGCGACCCGGCTCGTGGTGATCGGCCGGGGGCGGCTGATCGCGGACACCACCGTCGAGGACTTCGTGAACCGCGCCGGGGGAAGCAACGTCACGGTGCGCACCCCCCAGACCGCCCAGTTGCGCGACCTGCTGCTCGCCCCGGACATCACCGTGACCAGCGAGCAGTCGGGCGTCCTGCGGGTGCAGGGCCTGTCCGCTGAGCAGATCGGCACCGCCGCCTGGCAGGCCCACCTGCCTGTCTTCGAGCTCACCACCAATCACGCTTCCCTGGAGGAGGCCTTCATGCGGCTTACCGACGACTCGGTGGACTTCCGGTCGTACGATGCGGCGCAGACGGTGGCGGCCCGATGAGCACCGTCCTGGTCCCCGCCGCCCCCGCCGTTGCTGCCCAGAGCCGGCCCCTGAAGGTGACCCAGGGCCGGGTGCTGCGCTCAGAGTTCACGAAGTTCCGCTCGCTGCGATCCACCCTGTGGACCCTGCTGATCGCCGTGGTCCTGATGGTCGGCATCGGCGCGCTGTTCGCGGCCGTGAGCGGCAGCCAGTACCACACCTTCAGCGCCGCCAGCCGCGCTAGCTTCAGTCCCATCAGCACCAGCCTGAACGGCACTAGCTTCGCCGTGATCGCGTTCGGGGTGCTGGGCGTGCTGCTGATGAGCGGTGAGTACAGCACCGGCATGATCCGGTCCTCGCTCACGGTCGTCCCGCGCCGCCTGCCAGTGCTGTGGGGCAAGCTGGCCGTGTTCGCGGGCGTTATCTTCCCGGTCTCGCTCATCGCCAGTTTCGCCTCGTTCTTCCTGGGGCAGGCGCTGCTGAACAGCCATCACCTGGGCGTGTCCCTCACCGCTCCGGGCGCGCTGCGGTCCGTCGTCGGTGCCGCCCTGTACCTCACCGTGGCCGGCCTGATCGGCGTGACCCTGGGCGCGCTGCTGCGTAACACCGCGGCCGGGATCTCCGCCTTCGTCGGGGCGTTCTTCGTCATCCCGCCCCTGGCCGACCTGCTGCCGAGCTCGATCAGTGACCACCTGGCCCAGTACCTGCCCTCCAACCTGGGGCAGGTCATGTACGGTGCGACGCAGGGCGTGCATCACGCGTTGTCACCCTGGACCGGATTCGCGTTTCTGTGCGGGTACGCCGTGGTGCTCATCGC
>Ga0302177_10003583_pt1 | contig 10848 bp, 15 predicted proteins | sample I_Palsa_E1_2_FD_198780 | JGI IMG/M metagenome (GOLD analysis project Ga0302177, IMG submission 198780) | Peat permafrost microbial communities from Stordalen Mire near Abisko, Sweden - I_Palsa_E1_2 | ecosystem: Environmental > Terrestrial > Soil > Palsa > Peat permafrost | place: Sweden... | reverse complement strand
TACGCTGAGGACTATCACCAGCAGTATCTGGCGAAGAATCCGGGCGGGTATTGCCCGGATCATTCGTGCGGGGTTTCCTTCAAATCTGCGGAGTTACCGGTGGGGGAGAAGGCGTAGAGGCTGGTCTGACCCTGTTTCCTGCGTAGAGACAGAGGCTTACGGGCGGACGGAATCGAGATCCCACGTATTTCTGCGGAAAAACGCTGCGTGTTTTCGGCGCTGAGGTCTACCGGAATTCTACCGGTGTTCTGGTCCAAGGGAAGTCCTCGGGGAAGAAACAACGTGAGCGTCCGGAGTTGAGCCGCCTCTGCTTGGTGGTGCCTCGGCCGGGGAGTAGCATTGCCGCGATCCTACAAATCAGACGAGCAGGTAAGCTAACGATGAGCGAATGGGACAATCTGCCGCTTACAGACGAAGACGTGAATAGGAAGGTCGATGCGCTTTATCATGAGGTTTATGTTGTTTTGGATAAGCATTCCAGACAGAAGCACGAGCACAGACCAGAAGACATTGTCAGAATGAAAGCTATGAAAACTGCTGTGAGAAATCTCAAGCCTCCAGTTAAAGACAAGTCGTATTTGTCACAGCTTGCTGTTTGTGAGGAAACGCTCGATTCGTTGATGATGGAAGGTGGTTAAAGGAGTTCGTTACGCTCCGGTGTGGAAGTTCGCCGGTGTTTTGAACCTAGAATAGTCCTCGGCGAAGGAATCGAACTGCTCGGGTTAAATGCCCAAGCCGGTTGGACCCAATCCAACATCGCCGCACTGTGACGGCCATCAGTAAATCCCGCCTCAATTGGAGGTAAAAGCGTAAGCCAGACATGGACTTGCGTAGGGTGATTTCATGGCAACCGAATTGATCGCCGCTGACGCTGCCAGAGCTGAAACAGCTGGCTCGGCGTTACTGAGCTGGTATCTCGACCGCTTTAGAAAGCACTTGTCTGCTATTCGTGGGAGCGAGCTACTTACAACTTACTTTTCGACGTCGTACGGCGAGCTGTATGAGTACGGCGTGGACTTCATTCGCGTCCTACGTCTAATCGACGATACCGAGGATCAAGAAAGCATTTCGGGCGAGGTCCGGCGCTTGGGTTGGAAATGGTATCGGGTAGCCGAGGACCGCGACCACAACGTTCGGCGCGAGATCAATGGCGATTGGGTGCGAATGACCGAAGACGAAGTGGCCGACGCCGCAGTTCTCGAGAAACGTATGGAGAAACTACGGGACGAACGTTGGTCTGAGCAGTTGAAGCAGCAGCATAAGCGAGAGGTTGCATCGGCTGCAGAACATTTCGTGGGCATTACCACCGGAAAACAGCTCCGTGGAAGCCACCGGCAGCATCTTTGCCCGCCTTCTTAAGCGCGTCCACATGCCACTTCCTGGTTTCGTCATCGATCACATCGGATGCCCTGTGCTCATCGTCTGACACCACAGCGGTGCTTGCTGGGTGGCGCATTAATAGGAGCCGTCCGACAGCGAATTGTTATCTCTTGCGATAGTGGCCGGCCAGCGCCGTGCGCTAGTGTTCAGAGTCCATATCACAGGAGAAATTCATGAATCGATTCACCGCCGCCGCGCTCTGCGGCAGCCTTGTATTCTGCGGCGCGCAAGCGTTCGCGAGCACCACCTCAACCGAAGGAACGGTTCAAGGGGAGTCCAATACTACTGCGGTCAAGGAGAAGCTGATGACGGACTGCATGTCCCATGAGGCCGCATCGAACACCGGCGCGAAGATGAACTGCCAGTCGCAGGTAGAAAATCAGCTAACGGATATAAAGAATGCGGGCACGAAGCCCGGGCAGCAGACACCCTAGCAATAGCGCTCCTAGCAGCAGCAGTGCGACCCGAACGAGACCGGCTCGCCCTTAGAAATCAAAGCCACGGCGTCGCTAGCTGCGGCGGCGCTGGTGGCCACAGCGGCCCGACTCTGAGATCGGCAGCAGGGCGCGGCGCTAGCGGCGGACCGATGCTAGTCTTACCAGCAGTAGTTGGGCTTCGGCTGCGTGGCAGTGCGCGCAAGCGGAGCGGATGTAAACACTGAGGCGTCAGTGCGTGCGCGGAGAAGACCGGCGGATCGGCGGTAACGTCTACCTAAAGTCTACCGATTGGCAGACCGCCGCGACGTAACTGCGCAATTTCCCAAAGATAAATCGCTTCAGCACCGACTATCACCAGCAGTACCTGGAGAAGAATCCGGGCGGCTACTGCCCGGATCATTCGTGCGGGGTCAGCTTCAAATCCGGGGAGTTACAAGTGGGGGAGAAGGCGTAGCCGGCGTTGTGCCGAGGGTTCGTTGCGGAAGTCGGGTGGTTAGCGGCGTTCTGTTCGAAGGTCGCGCGGTTCTGCGGGGAAATGCCCACGCTGTGAGCGGCGCTGACGTCTACCGGAATTCTACCGACGACTCAGCGCCAATATAATCCGCCGCGAAGAATGCGACTGATACTCTCAGCCCACTAACCGCCACATCGAGTCTCTCGTACACAGGACTCGGAGAGTTTGCAAGCATGAACACGCGATGCGACCTTGGTCAACACTGGCCATTCACCTCGGCTGTATTCCGGGGCTTGCTGCTTAGTCTCATCTTAGTTGGACTCTGCCAAGGCGCGCTCGCGGAGACGCCCCGCGTGCTGGTACTAGCTACAGGCGGGACCATCGGGTCGGCGCCAAGTGGCGGGCAGGTGACCGGCGATGAGCTGGTGGCCTCGATCCCGGAGCTGATGGGTCGGGCGAGTGTTTCGGTCGAGACGATTGCCGCGGTGGGTTCTAGCGAGCTCAAATTCACCGATTGGGCTCGCCTCGTCGAGCGGATCCGCGGAGCATTCGCTCGCGATCCTAAGCTGGCAGGCATTGTCGTGACTCACGGAACCGATACCATGGAGGAGACAGCTTTCTTGCTCGATCTCGTAATCGCGGATCCGAGGCCCGTGGTAGTGACTGGGTCCATGCGTCAGAGCCGCGTGACTTCGGCTGACGGGCCCGGCAATCTTCTCGAAGCGATCATGACCGCAGCTGACGCGTCATCTCGCAACCGCGGGACGCTGGTCGTGCTCGACGATGAGATCCACGCCGCCGCAGCAGTCGCCAAGACCAATACAACCCGTCTGTCCACCTTCAAGAGCCCGGACCAGGGGCCAGTGGGCTATGTTTCGCCAGTAATCGGCCTGCGTTATTTCCACTCCGCTGGGCGGGCACATCGCACCTATGCACTGACTCCGTCCCAGATCGCAGGATTCCCTCGCGTGGATATATTGACCTCCTACCTCGGTGGCGACGACACCCTCCTCAAGGCGGCACTGGCGGCCGGCGACAAGGGTCTGGTGATTGCGGGATTCGGAAGCGGCACCATGACTCCCGCAGTTGATGCGACTGCTGATGCGGCCGCCAAGGCTGGCGTACCCGTGGTCTTCTCGTCTCGGGTCCAATCCGGTCCCGTACACGATGGCTCCTATGGGGAAGTGCACCGTCCCGCTGCATTTGTGATGAGTGGCCTGCTCAATCCGGTCAAGGCCCGAGTTCTGCTATTGGTCCACCTCGCTGCTGGGGGTGAAAATTTGAATCAGGCCTTCGAAGGCTATTGAACAGCCACAAACAAAGTTGTCATTAGGCAATTCTGTGGCAACGAAAGTGTCCTTTTGGCCGCGCAGGTCTCTCAGTAGCAGTACCTAGCGAAGAATCCCGGTGGCTATTGCGCGAATCACTCCTGCGGGGTCAGCTTCAAATCCGCGCAGTTACAGGTGGGAGAGAGGGCGTAAGGGTTGGTTCGATTTGGTTTCCGTCGGGAGGCCAAGAGGTTAGGAATTTGATCCACGTCTTTCTGCAGGAAAACGCGGTGCAGTTTCGGCGTTGAGGTCTACCGGAAGTCTACCGGTGTTTTTGAACAAGGATAGTCCGCGGCGAAGGCCATCGATTCTTATGGAGTGGTTCAGTTTATGCGCTCTTTCGCGTACGGGCCGAACTTGTTTCTTCTATTGGCTGCGTTCGGAGCCGTTCGGACAGCTGGCGCGGTTTGCCTCGACGAGAAAGGAGTGAGTGGCTACCACGCCCCTTTGGACAAGGAGATGCACGCCGCACTTGGCATCGTTCTCGGTAAAGTCACGCGCACAGAAGACCTATATGAGGATCCCACTGATCCTCAGGGGATTACGGCGACCATCTACACCTTGCGTGTAAGCCGTGAGCTGCGTGGAAAAACACCGACATTGATCAAAATTCGATCGGAGAATGATTCAGGGCGCTTTTGGATGGATGTGGGCGTCGAATACCTGTTATTCCTCTCAAGAGATGCGCATCCAGGCTTTTACATCGTGGACAGCTGCGGCAACTCCGGAATCGTGTCCAATCGGTTGCCTGTCCTTCGGCAAATCGAGCAAAGCGCGCCTTGAGGGAGTTGCGGCGACCCAAGTCAGGCTAGAGTAACGCTTGACGTTACTAACGCGCACCGTTACTATTGAAAGGTGATCAAGTCCTTTCGAGGCAGGGAGGCTGAAAGGGTCTGGAGTCGCGAGTACTCCAAGCGTCTTCCGCGCGACATTCAAGACCGGGCGCTGATGAAGTTGCAGCAACTGAACGCCGCTGGAGACCTGAAGGATCTTTCGATTCCGAGCTCGAATCAGCTCGAGGCTTTGAAAGACGATCGCAAGGGCGAGTACGGCATCCGGATCAACAAGCAGTGGCGGGTCTGTTTCAGGTGGCGTGAGGGTCACGCCTTTGACGTCGAGATCGTCGATTATCACTAGGCGGAAATCGGTTATGGCAGCGCGAAAGATCAAGCTTGCTCACCCGGGCAAGATTCTTCGGGAGGAGTTCATGGGGCCCGTAGGCCTGAGTGCGTATGCACTGGCCAAGGCCCTGGACGTTCCGCTGCCTCGCGTAAACGACATCGTGCGCGAGAAGCGCTCAATCTCGCCGGAAATGGCCGTGCTGCTCTCGGCATACTTCGGGACGTCCGATGGTTATTGGATTAATTTGCAGGCGCATTTCGACCTAGAAATGGCCAAGGACAAGGTCGGCAAGCAGGCCGCCCGGATCAGCCCTCACCCTCACGGCGCAGACGGCAGTTTGCAGCCCGTCTGAGGTTCACGCTGGTCTACCGGTAGAACGACGCTTCGGTCTACCGGAAGTCGACCGAGCGGCGGTGCGAGCAGATGTAACTCCGGGGCGTCCGTGGAATTTCCAGCTTCAGCGCCGACTATCACCAGCAGTATCTGGCGAAGAATCCCGGTGGCTATTGCCCGGATCACTCGTGCGGAATCCCTTACAAATCACCGGTTTCCGTTGGCGAAAAAGCCTAATTGGTTGGTGTGACCCCGTTTCCTGCGGGGAGACACGGGGTTACGAGCCGTCTGAAGCAAGACCCGCGGTTTCTGCGGGAAAATGGCGGCTGATCTCGGGGCTGGTGTCTATCGGAATTCTACCGGTGTTCTGAACCTGGGAAAGTCCGCGGGGAAGGAATCGCGATCCGTACTCATCGTGAAGGCTCTGCTGACTTCAACGCGTCGCCCAAGTGCTTGCTGTAGCTACTTTGTGTAGCTACAGTGCGCCATGTTTACGTGGGATGAAGCCAAGCGACGGCAAATCTCCGCAAGCACGGCATCGATTTCGCGGACGCGCCGAAGATTTTGAGGGGCTCACGTTCACAGCGGATGACGACCGCGAACCCTACGGTGAAAATCGCTTTCTGACGCTGGGCCTTCTGGAGGAGCAGGTCGTATCTGTGGCGCATACCGAGCGCGGTGACGAGATCCGTATTATTTCCATCCGCAAGGCTACAAAACATGAAACGCGCTACTACTTCTCGCAAATCACGAACTGACCTGAGCCGTGTGCGGCAACTGACAGACGCCACCATGGTGAAGGACGGCGACGCACCCGAATGGACCCCTGCAATGTTTGCGCGCGCGGTGGCGCGGAAGGGACTGAAGCCCGTACCTAAGAAGGCGCTGCTCTCGCTTCGCATTGATACCGACGTGATCGATTGGTTCAAGTCCCAGGGAGCGGGATATCAGTCGCGGATGAATGCGCTGTTGCGAGCCTTTATGGAGGCCCACAAGTGAAGGACCACGAGGTCCTCGACTACGGGCTCCTTGCTGCTGCGTCTCCCCTATACGTTGTAGAACGCCATAATCTTTCGTATTCCAAGAACTCGCATTGACGTCTGCCGACTCGAGGCATTGCTCGGCCTATTTAGGCTGAAGGAGGGGAGAAAGGGGAGTTTAGCGACCGAGGCGCTATTAGCGTTGAATCGATGATCTAAAAATTAATCGAATTCGCGCGAGCTGTGAACTCCCGTTGCTCCCCTCGTGGTTGGTCGCCAACCGACTCGGACTCAGGCGCCGACTCTCAGTGATAGTATCTGGGTAAGCAGGAAACGCTCGTAAAAGCAAGCACTTGGCGCCGATCAATTCTCAACCAGTAGAGAATCGGCAGGGGTACGCGGAAATATCTTGAGGCTCCAAGCGGGACCGCCGATATGGATCGAGGAGCGGAGTCGTCTTCATGCGTTCGAGATCCGGGGCGCCCAAACTAGGCTCACAGCCTGAGCTCGACGAGATAAATCGGTGATTTCCGTCCAGGGAAACATTTCAGCGCCGACTATCACCAGCAGTACCTGGAGAAGAATCCGGGTGGCTACTGCCCGGATCATTCGTGCGGGAATCCCTATAGATCCCCGGTGTTAGCGGTGCGTGAGAAGGCGTAGCCGAAGCTGCAGCGAGGGTTCCAGCAGCAAATCCGACAGTTATGGTCGTTTGGGCCCGAGACACCGCGTGGTTGTGCAGGAAAGTACAGCGGGTTTCGACGCTGATGTCTACCGGAAATCTACCGTCGACCGCGGTTCAGGGTAGTCCGCGGCGAAGGGACGAGCGTTACTCTGAAATCGGCGCCCGGGCTTCAGTTCCTGGGAAGATCCCGTCTACAAGTTGACCGCTCTTTACTACAGGGATGCCGTTCACAAGCACGAACAAGATCCCCTCTGAGTATTGAAGTGGTTCCTCGTATGTCGCCTTGTCAATTACGCGATTCGGGTCGAAAACAGTAATGTCTGCATCGGCTCCCACGCGAATCCGTCCTTTGTCCTTGAACGCGGGCGCACGTTGCTCCAGCATCTGCGCTGGCATAAGAGTCATTTTTCGCAAAGCCGTCATCAGATCCAAGGCCTTTTCTTCCCGCACAAAATGCCCCAGTACACGTGAGAAGGTTCCCTGTCCGCGAGGATGAATCTTCGGTCCGGTGATCGGCAATCCGTCGCTCGCGATCATGACCATCGGGTTCGCCACCGCTGCCAGCACCGCTTCCTCCGGAATTTCATGAATTACGACAAGGCCGCCTTGTTTGCGATATCGCGCAAATGTCTCTGGGGTCAGCCGCTCTCCGGTTTCTGCCCATTGAAGGTCCTTGTACGTGATGCCCTGCCTTTCCTGCCACCCGTCGTCGAAAACGGCCGAATTAAGATTCGTGCTGGCGGCGGTGTAGGGATAGCACTCCGTGGTGACATCCAGCCCGCGCTGTCGCGCCCCGGCGATCATCTCAATCAACTGCGGTGTGTGCTTGAGCCCCATGCTGGTAATGTGGGCCACGTGAAGCTGAGCTCCCGTGGCTGCGGCCGCCGCTATGACTTCCTCGAGCGCGGCAACTCCTGTTTCCGGCTCGAGCAGCGAGTTGTACCGCAGGTGGACCTGCAGAGGGGCATGGTATTTCGCCGCCAAACGGAACATCTCAAGGATCTCCCAATGCGACGCGCCAGGCGTGTAGTTGATGCCCATCCCCTCGGCAAGCGCGCCCTGGTGGAAGCCATTTTCGATCGCTGCACGCAATTTGCCGAGCTCTTCCTCGGTGACCTCGCGATGGTTTGCAGCTTCGGCAGCTGGGGTATGTGCGGCGCTGAGTGAAGGGACGTCCTGGCCAGTCATCACATGGATCCGCATGGGGATGTGGCCAGCACTAACTCCATAGTTGATCAGGGAATGGCCGCGTCGAGCGGCATACCATTTGGCCACATCGTCGGTCCCTAACTCGAGTTCCAGCGAAGTGGTCACGCCGTCGTGCGCCTGGAATTGATAGTTCCTCGGTTCCTGTCCATGCTCATGCAGGTCGATGAAGCCAGGCGCTACGATCAATCCACGGGCTTCGATGGTCTGCTTGCCTGTTAGCGAATCGCCGGAAATTGCTCGAATTTTGCCGCCGCTAATCCCCACATCTCGAATGTCGTCAAGTCCTGACTCCGGATCCATGACGCGTCCGTGAGAAAGCACTATGTCATAGGTTTCCCCGTGGGCAGGGACGCACGCAAGCAACCATAGCAGCGCTAACACGGCCACCGATCCAACTCCGCATACACATGGCTGTGATTGCGGTATGTACCTGCGCGGCACTTGGCCCCCTAGGACATCGCTGGGCATCGGTCCCTGGCGCTCTTGTTGTCAATTCTGGGTAGGATGCCCGCCGGGTGAAGAATGGGCAAATTCTGTGCTCGGTGGCTAAATCCTGCGCCTCGCCGCACCGTTGGCGAACTTCGAGTTTCATCGAAATGCGGTCTATCGCGCGAAGGTTCGTTGCAGGCCGTGGGTGGCAACGTTGGTTTTGGCCGTGTATCGGAGCGAATGCTGTGCCTGGCCTAACTCCGCATCGCGAATTCCGTATAAATCCCCGGTGTTAGCGGTGGGAGGGAAGGCGTAAGAGTTGGTTAGCCGAGGGTTCTGTCGCGGAACCAGCCGCTACTCCGAGGGCTATCCGGGCTACCACCTGCGACGACAACAGCTAGGACGGGGGACCTTCAGCGCGTTAGGATCGCCTTCCGCCCATCCATGATTGCAGCTCATCGATGAATCGCCGCCACCTCGCACCCGACGGCATCGCGGCGGCACTGCTGCTGGCCTTCGTCGCCACCGCCGGCATCGTCTACATCAACATCATGCAGGCGCTGGTCACCGGTCTTGCGGATGGCCTGCACATCGGCAGCGCCCGCGCCGGTGCCATCGGCGCCGCCGACGCCTATGGGGGCACCCTCGGCGCGCTCGCGGGCGTACTGCTGGTGCCGCGGCTCGAGTGGAAGCGGACCGCAGTCGTACTGTTGTTCGCGCTGCTCGCACTCGATCTGATCTCGACCATCGTGTCCTCATCCACAGTGCTAATGGCCGTGCGCTTCGCGCACGGCACGGCGGGCGGCATGCTGGTTGCCACCGGCTACAGCGTCATCGCCCGCCTGCGCGACCCCGATCGCGGCTTCGGCATATTGTTTGTCATCCAATACGCCCTGAGTGGTGTCGGCAATACCTGGCTCCCCGGCCTCGTGCCGCAATTCGGAGTGCAGATTCTGTTCATCTCGATGGCCGCATTCAGTGTGGTGACGCTCGCGATGCTGCCGTTTCTCGGACCGTACCCGGCGCCGGCGGCAGTCGCCGGCCTCGCGCGCCCGACCGGGACCGCTCGCTTTGCTCTATTGTTGCCTGCGATCGCCGCCTTGTTCCTGTTCCAGGCCGGCAATATGCTCGTCGGCGCCTACACGATCAGTCTCGGCAGGAGCGCCGGGCTGGACCTGTCATTTGCGAGCGGCGCGGTCGGTGCCGCATCCTGGGTCGGTCTTGCCGGGGCGGCACTTGTCGCGCTCTTCTCGACCCGATTCGGGCGCGCGGTTCCGGTCACCATCGCATTTGCGGTCACGCTCATCGCCACGTGGCTTTTCCATCGCAGCGGCAACGCTAGCCTGTTCGTCGTCGCGAACTTCGGCGCTGCGGCGGTGTGGGGCTTCGTGTTGTCCTACTTGTTTGGTATGTGCGGCCAGCTCGACCGGCGTGGCTTCGCCGCGATGCTGGGCGGGCTCGGCGCGAAGCTCGGCGCCGCGACCGGCATCCTGGTCGGCAGTCGCCTGCTGGGTCCGCACGAGAACTACGCCTCACTGATCGATGCGGCGCTGCTGGTCCTGTTCTTGTCGGCAACATTCGCCATACCGACGGCGATCGCGCTCGATCGTCGCGACGCGCCGGGTCGTCGGGGCTAGCCGGCGATCAGGCCTTCTCCCCAACTGGCAACTCCGCGAGTCTTGGGTCGCAGCTGCCCGACGCGGAGCAGACGGTGCACTTGAGGCGCTCGAGCAAGCGGATCCTCGGTTAGCGCAGGGGGCGCAGATGCGCTACTTTGGCAGCTCCAGCGAACAGGAGATTGCCGAAACGCTGGATGTCACCAAATGCACGGTGCAGCGGGACCGGCAGAAGGCGCGACTGATCCTCGCGGCCGCATTGCGCTGAGATGATGAGTTAAGAGACCCATGACCCTATCGATTCCCCAGATGGCACGGATGAGCCAGCTGCTGGAGGAGGCGCTGGAGCTGGAGGAGGCGCTGGAGCTGGATGAGGCCGCTCGCCGCCCCTGGCTTGAGAGGGCTACCCAAGAGCATCCGGATCTGGCCGCAGCGTTGCGCAAGGCGCTGCGGCCGGGGGCGGCGCAGGCAGCGGACCTGAAAGCGCTGATGAGCCTGCCGAAGCTCGGTGCCGAGGATGAGGCGAGCACGCCAGCCGCGAGCGGCCTTGAGCCCGGTGCGCGTGTGGGCCCATACGAGCTGATTCGATTGCTAGGCGCTGGGGGCATGGCGGAGGTATGGCTGGCGCGGCGCGCCGATGGCGCTTTCAAGCGCGAAGTGGCCCTCAAGCTGCCAATGCTCGCTCGCGCGCAGGCAGGTCTGGAAGCGCGCTTTGCGCGTGAGCGCGACATCCTGGCCAGTCTCGAGCATCCCCATATCGCACGTCTCTACGACGTCTAGCTTACGCGAGATCCGTGCTCTGTCCGACCTCGATGATATATCCGTCAGGATCGCGGATGTAGCAGCGAATCTCGCCGTACTTGGCGATCGGCTCT
>Ga0302177_10003576_pt1 | contig 10855 bp, 11 predicted proteins | sample I_Palsa_E1_2_FD_198780 | JGI IMG/M metagenome (GOLD analysis project Ga0302177, IMG submission 198780) | Peat permafrost microbial communities from Stordalen Mire near Abisko, Sweden - I_Palsa_E1_2 | ecosystem: Environmental > Terrestrial > Soil > Palsa > Peat permafrost | place: Sweden... | reverse complement strand
GGTCTCGGATCGTCCGGGAAACAGGTTGCTATCGTCATGTTCTTACGGTAATATAACCGTAAGAACAAATGTCACGTACTCCTGTTTCCCAAAGCGGAGTCCGTTCCGTTGCACGGAATGCTTCCCTGGAACGCCACACGCAGCGCTTCCGGGAACTCAGACGGGGTCTCGAACAGATCCAGTATTTCTGCAAAGGTACGGTTCTGAAGCGGATGATGAAGTGCGGCAAAGCGCAGTGTGCCTGTGCCTCCGATGCGAGCAAGCGCCATGGTCCGTACTTCGAGCTTACCTACAAGGCCAACGGCAAAACGGTCAATGTCAAGCTCTCACCGGAAGCGGCTCCGCTGTACAGGGCCGCGGCACAGCAATACCGCAAGTTGAAAACCCTGCTCAACCGCCTCGACACACTTTCGAAAACCATCTTGCGTCACCAAGCCAAACTGGCAGAATCCAAGCGCCAGGACTGATTCACCAGGGGTTATTCCGATATCCCCGGTCGAAGCGATAGCCAAAGACAGGCCGATCGGCCATAACTGCTTGAATTTATGAGTACTTGTCCGTCGTTCCAAAGTAGCCACACCCATTTCATTTCCGTTTTTGCCACTCCGGAAAGAGCAGTGCCCGTACGTCGGGCTGGTCGAGGTCGGCCTTGACGATCGCGCGGGCGGGAAGGTCGAGACGCCTGGCCGGTGTGCGGCCGCTGAGCTTCGCGGCGAGCGACTTTACCGCTTCGTAGCCGAGACGGAAAGGATCTTGCACCAGCATCACGTCGATGGTGCCATCCTGCAGCCCTTGCACGTGGTCCTGGCTGGAATCGAAGGTGACCAGCTTGATTTTTCCGGACAGATTCCGGCTTCTGATGGCGTGTATCGTGCCGATGGAGCTTGCTTCGCTGGAGGCAAAAATGCCGGCCAAAGCCGGGTGACCCGTTAGGATATTCTCAGCCGCGGCCCTGGATCTGGCGGGGTCCGCCATGCCGAACTGGCGGGCGGCGATTCGAATAGCAGGAAACTCTTTGGCAATGGTGTCCGCAAACCCCTGCTCGCGCAATACGGTGGAAGTGCCGCCCGGCTTTTGCATCACCATGGCCACCTCGCCCTTTCCGCCGATGAGCGCGGCCAGCCTGCGTGCCGCCGTGGCACCCGCGTGGTAATTGTCCGTGGCGATGAAACTGACGTAGTCCTCAATCCTGACTCCGGAGTCGAAGATGGTGACCGGGATGCCCGCCCTGACCGCGCGTTCGAGCGGAGCTACCAGGGCGCGCTCGTCGGTCGCGGAGATGGCCAGCCCGTCCACCTGACGGGCAACCATGGCATCTACGATCTGAATCTGCCGATTGTAATCGGTTTCGTCGTAGGGGCCGTTCCACAGGACGCTCACGTGTAAATCATGCGCCGCTTGTTGGACTCCGGCATGTACCGAGACAAAGAACAGATGCGAGGTGGCCTTGGGAACTACACCGATGAGTTTCTCCTGCGAGCGCCGGCAGGCGGCTAACAAGGAAACCCAGCCGCCTAAGAGCAGATGACGCCGCGGGCACATTCTATTTCTCCTTATTTCTCCTGGAACATAGTGGAGGCGGAACGGAGAAAACGTCGCACCAACGCCGGATAGCGGGCTGGTATCAGGCGGATGACCGGGAAGAGAAGAGAAAACGGCGACAACCACGGCGGGAGTGACAGGCTCAGCGCCACGGCGCGGGTGGGGCCTATGGATCGTGCATTAGCCGGCCGCCTTCTGCGCTCATACTCCGCGAGCAGGTCGCTATGGTTACCCAAGGCCAGTTCGGCCAGCACGCGGGCATCCGCGACCGACATGTTGGCGCCTTGGCCACCCGCCGGGCTGACCGGGTGCGCGGCATCGCCCATCAGAATTGCTCCCTCCGCTCCGTAGCGCGGCGCGTGGCCCCAGGGCCGGCGGATGCGGACGAAATCGATCGGAAACCTTCGGTTGCGGAGCACCTCTCGCAGGGTGGGATCGACGGCACAGAACTGGTTCCAGGAGGCCTCGACCGATGGATTGGTGTCAAAGGCCTGGGGGAGCACCGGCACCAGTCCGGCACCTTTGCCGTTGGGAAAAGGCATAATCCCCAAGCCGATAATACCCGAAGCCTGACGCCCGGAGTTCAACCAAAAGCGGGCAGTTGCCGATGGGACCGCGGCGGGCCAGTCACATCCGAAACAAAAGAACTCGACCGGAAAGACGCTCGTCTGCATGTCGATACCGCAGGCTTTTCTTACCAGGGACTGGGCGCCATCGTCGCCGACCGTGTACCCTGCCAGCACTTCGCCTTCCTCTCGCGTGGCGGTATCGCGGGTGCGTACGCCCACAATGCGACTCTTCTCTTCGAGAATGCCGATGACCTCCACGCCGCGACGCAATTCAAAGGAGTCGAGGCGCAGCAACTGTTCCCGAGTCTGGTTCGGATCTGTGAACCACGGCTGGACTTGAGCGTCTCGGAGGACGTCCGGGGTAATGAAGGGCAGGGCCCGCGCACCGTCCTGTAACTCGACACCCCGCATCGCAAGCACGGCTTCCCGTTCCCAGAATTCTTGAGGACGCAGAGAGAAGAGGAGTTCGATGGTCCCAGGCCAGAGAATTTCCGGGCGGACCAATTGCGGCGGAACGAGGCTTCTTTCCAGCACCACGACTTTCTTCCCACCTCGACCCAGCAGGCTTGCCAGGACGGCTCCGCCAATGCCCCCGCCAACGACGACAAAGTCCGTGGTCATGGATGCTCCCGCAGCGCTGAAGGTACATCAAAAGCGCCGCCCGGTCAACTTTTCCCCTGGCTTTTCCTCTGGCGGGGATGGCGTAATAATGATGGTCCTATGGCTTCCGCAGCCGAATTTCTCCAGGCGCGCGATTTTCTGCTGACTCACCGCACCGATTTCGACTTGGTCCGGCGCCGCTTCCGCTGGCCGGTGCTGGATGAATTCAACTGGGCGCTAGATTACTTCGACGCCATGGCCGCGGGCAACACCAGAACGGCGCTGTGGGTAGTGCGCGAGGACGGTGTCGAAATCCAGCGGAGTTTCGCCGAACTGTCCGCGCGCTCCAATCAAGCCGCTAATTTCCTGCGAGGGCTGGGCGTGCGGCGCGGCGACCACATGCTCGTGATGCTGGGCAACGAGGCGGAGCTTTGGGAGATTCTGCTGGCGGCATGCAAGCTCGGCGCAGTGGTCATTCCGGCAGCCACCCTGCTGCGCGCCGAGGATTTACGGGATCGCCTGGATCGAGGCGCGGTGCGGCACGTGGTGGCGGGAGCAGCCCACACCAGCCACTTCACTGCGTCAGGCGGCAGCTATACACGCATCAGCGTGGGCGGCGAGGTGCCCGGGTGGCGCGGCATGGAAGATGCGTACCGGCACTTGGATTCGTTCACCGCGGACGGCGTCACGCGCGCCAGCGATCCGCTGCTGCTTTACTTTACGTCGGGAACTACTGCCAGGCCCAAGCTGGTCGCGCATTCGCACCAGAGCTACCCGGCCGGGCACTTATCTACCATGTACTGGATCGGTCTTCAGCCCGGCGACACGCATTGGAACATCAGCTCGCCGGGCTGGGCCAAGCATGCCTGGAGCTGCTTGTTTGCGCCATGGAACGCCGGGGCGACGGTGTTCGCGTACAACTATTCGCGATTCCACGCCAAAGACGTGCTTACGGTTTTGGCCGGCAAAGGGATTACCACGTTGTGCGCTCCGCCGACGGTGTGGCGCATGCTCATCCAGGAAAAGCTGGTGGATTATCCCGTGAAGCTGCGCGAGGCCGTCAGCGCTGGGGAGCCTCTGAACCCGGAGGTAATCGAGCGGGTGCAAGCGGCCTGGGGCATTACCATTCGCGACGGGTTCGGCCAAACGGAAACGACGGCGATGATCGGCAACCCGCCGGGGCAGGTTATCAAACCGGGCTCGATGGGCAGGCCTTTGCCTGGCTATACAGTGCACCTCCTGGATGCCGACGGCCGGCCCGCCGCGGAAGGAGAAGTGTGCCTGGATCTCTCGGCGCCGCCCCTGGGGCTCATGCTGGGCTATGCCGGTGAGCAGGGCCAGGTGGCCGGACGCGAGCGCGAAGGCTACTATCGCACGGGCGACCTGGCATGCCGGGACACGGATGGCTACATCACTTACATAGGGCGCGCCGACGATGTCTTCAAGGCTTCCGATTATCGCATCAGCCCGTTCGAGCTGGAGAGCGTGTTGTTGCAGCACCCGGCCATAGCCGAGGCGGCCGTAGTTCCCTGCCCCGACCCGGTGCGTTCCGCGGTCCCCAAGGCGTTCGTCATGGTGGCTGATGGTTACCATCCCGGTAGAGAGCTGGCGCGCGATATTTTCGAGTTTGTGCGGCTGACGGTGGCGCCCTACAAGCGCATTCGCCGCTTGGAATTTTCCGATTTGCCGAAGACGATTTCGGGCAAGATACGGCGGGTGGAGCTGCGGAGTATGGAGAGGGCGCGGATAGTCACGGGAGAGCGCAGGAAGCTGGAGTTTTTCGAGGAAGATTTCAACGATCTGGGGTGACCAGGGAGAGAACTTGAACCCATGCGTATGAACGAACAATGCGAATCAGGTTAGCACTGTAATGCCCTCGACAATGGCCGCCTGCCGAAGCGGTTCATCCGAAGTGGCGAGGGCGAAATCGGTACGTAAAGCGAGGTCAAGATAGGCGGCATCATACGCGGCAAGATTCTGACGGCGTGCGCGGGACTCCAAATCGACATTGGCCCAGAGGTTCTGGGATTCGATCCTGATGGGCAGGGCCTTGAGAAGACTTAGATATTCAGTAATCTGTTGCTCGGAGATTCTCTTGCGCTTACTGTACGAGACGAAGATGCTGTTGGCGATTTCAAATGCCCAAATTTCCGGCACGATGGCGTCGTTAGCTATCAGTTCTTTGAGGATGCGGCGGCTGTAAGGAGTATCCTCGGTCGGATCGCCTGGAAAGCACCACGAAATGGCGACGCAGGCATCGAGGACAAATGCTGCCATCAGTAGCGGTGCCCTTCATGCAGGAACTTGCGCGTAATCGGCTCGCCGAGCGTGAGGTGGTGCTTCTCCCCGAATTCGAGCATGCGCCGCACGGCTTCCTCGCGCGAGAGCTTTGCGGCGGCGGGTGGTGCCTGGAGGGCCGCTTCCTCGGCGAGGGAAAGGAGGTAACTTTCCAAAGGCATGCCGCTGGCATGAGCGCACGCGAGGAGGCTTGCTTCAATCTCGGGCCTCAAGTGAAGAGTGACAGTCACAGTATCCTCTCCTTTTAAGTTTACGCCAGCATCGGCCTACTCCAGAGTCTTGCGTATGCGCCCTATGGTCGCGGCCCGGTAACGGTTAGCAGATAATGAGATCGACAGGAGAGTGCATGTAATGCCACGTCTGGTCCGCTGTTCTCTGATACAGGCGCACAGCGACGCCTCCCCGGATCTGCCGCTGGAACAGTTGAAGCAGGCCATGATAGACAAGCACCTGGATTATATACGGCAGGCTGCCGAAGCCGGTGCGCAGATCGTGTGCCTGCAGGAGCTGTTCTATGGTCCGTATTTCTGCGCCGAGCAGCAGGTCCGCTGGTATGACTTCACCGAGCCGGTGCCGGGCGGCGCTACCATTGCGCGCATGCAGGAGGCGGCCCGCCAGCATAACATCGCATTGATCGTGCCGGTTTACGAGAAGGAACAGGAGGGCGTGTATTACAATACCGCCGCGGTCATCGCCGCCGACGGCAGCTATGTGGGGAAGTATCGCAAGACCCATATCCCGCACGTGGCGCCCGGGTTTTGGGAGAAGTTTTATTTCCGGCCGGGCAACTTGGGCTATCCCGTTTTCGACCTGGGCGTGGCGCGCATCGGCGTTTACATCTGCTATGACCGGCACTTTCCGGAAGGCGCGCGGGCGCTGGGGCTGAACGGCGCGGAGATCGTATTCAATCCCTCGGCTACGGTGGCGGGACTGAGCGAGCACCTGTGGAAACTGGAACAGCCCGCGCATGCGGTGGCCAATGGATACTACATCGGAGCCATCAACCGGGTGGGCGTGGAGGCTCCCTGGAACATCGGCGAATTCTATGGCTCGAGTTACTTCTGCGACCCTCGCGGACGGATTATGGCGCAGGCCTCCCGCGACCAGGATGAAGTGCTAACCGCCGACCTGGATCTGGACATGATCACCGAGGTGCGCAGGACATGGCAGTTCTACAGAGACCGGCGGCCCGATATGTACGGCGCACTGGTGACGGCCTGATTTATGACCCCGGAGCATAAATTCGCCGAGAATTTCGCCGAGATTCATCCGCCGTTAGGCAGCCGGGAGGCGCTGGTAGAAGCCAACCGCTGTCTGTTCTGCTTCGATGCGCCGTGCGCCAATGCGTGCCCCACTCACATCGACGTCCCCGGCTTCATCAAGAAGATTTCCAGCGGAAACCTGCGCGGCTCGGCGATGACTATCCTGAACGCGAACATCCTGGGACTGAGCTGCGCGCGGGTGTGTCCGGTGGATGTGTTATGCGAGGGCGCCTGCGTTATGCACCGGTACAACCAGAGCCCTATCGAGATCGGACGGCTGCAACGGCACGCGATGGACTACTTCTACGACGCCGGTGCGCGGCTGCCCGCCGCGGCCGCAGCCAAACCCGGGTGCGTGGCCTGCATCGGCGCCGGGCCAGCCTCGCTGGCTTGCGCGGCTAAGCTCCGGCAGCAGGGCTTCCCGGTTACGATCTTCGACAACCGGCCGCTGGCTGGCGGGCTGAACACTTATGGCGTGGCCGAATATAAGCTGCGCCCCGCCGACAGCCAGAAGGAGGTCGAATTAGTGCGCTCGCTGGGTGTGGAGTTCCGGCTGAGCGTGGAGATCGGCGGCGAGCTGCGCGTCAGAGAGTTGGAGGAACAATTCGATATCCTGTTTCTCGGCGTGGGCCTCGGCCCTACTCAACCGCTGCAGATACCGGGCGAGCACCTGCCCGGTGTGATGGACGCGCTCCATTTCATCGCGGGTTACAAGACTCACAGAGCCGCGGGAGTGGGCAGGCGCGTGGTGGTGATCGGCGGAGGCAACACGGCCATCGACGCGGCTACGGCAGCCCTACGATTGGGCGCCGAGCAGGTACACGTGTTGTATCGCCGCAGTGAAACGGAAATGCCGGCTTATCAATTTGAATACGATCTGGCCATGCGCGAAGGCGTTCAATTTCACTGGCTGACACAGCCGGTAGCCATCCACGGAAAGCACGCCGCGGAGTATGTGGAGTGCGTGCGGATGGAACTCGGCCCCGCGGACCGCAAGGGGCGCCGCCAGCCACGGCCGGTTCCAGACTCGAATTATCGATTGGACTGCGATATGGTTATTCCCTCGATCGGACAATCCCGGCTGTTCGACTTTCTGTCGCAGTTCCGCGGCGTCCAACTGGAGGCGGGCCGCGTGGTGGTGGATGCATCCGGCCAAACCAGCAATCCCCGGTACTTTGCCGGAGGCGACTGTGTGAACGGTGGCCGCGAGGTGGTGGACGCAGTGGCGGAGGGCCAGCGCGCCGCCTTGGCAATCGCCCGGCGTCTGGAGGAAATCCATGGCTGAGCTGGCCGCGACGTTTGCCGGCATACGGTCGCCCAACCCTTTTTGGCTGGCCTCGGGACCGCCGAGTAACTGTGGCGACCAGGTGAAGCGAGCCTTCGACGCGGGCTGGGGTGGCGCGGTCTGGAAGACTATCGGCGAGCCCATTGTCAACGTATCTTCGCGTTACTCCTCGGTGGATTGGAACGGCCAGCGGATGATGGGTCTCAATAACATTGAACTGATCACCGACCGGCCTATCGAGACAAATTTCCGGGAGATTGCGGAGGTCAAGAAAAGCTATCCGCACCAAGCGGTGATCGCCTCGCTGATGGTGGAATCGCGCCGCGACGCCTGGCACGAGATCGTGCGGCGCGCCGAGGATGCCGGAGCCGACGGCCTGGAGCTGAATTTCGGCTGTCCGCACGGCATGAGTGAGCGGGGCATGGGCAGCGCCGTCGGCCAGGTGCCCGATTACACCACCATGATCACGGAGTGGGTTAAGGAAATTGCGCGCACGCCCGTGCTGGTCAAGCTGACTCCCAACGTGGGAGACATACGCGCCATCGCGCGCGCCGCCAAGAGAGGGGGGGCGGACGGGCTCTCGGCCATCAATACGCTGAATTCCATTACGGGGATCGATCTGGATACTTTCACTCCCCGGCCGGATGTGGGCGGGCGCTCGAGCCACGGCGGTTATTGTGGACCCGCGGTCAAGCCTATCGCGCTGCACATGGTGCAGCAACTCACGAGCGACCCGGAAGCCGGCTTGCCGGTCTCCGGCATTGGCGGTATCTCAGGATGGCGCGAGGCGGCCGAGTTCCTGCTGCTGGGCTGTCACAGCCTGCAAGTGTGTACGGCAGTGATGCATTACGGTTATAGGATCGTCGAAGACATGATCGAGGGCCTGAGTAACTGGATGGATGAGAAGGGCTTTCGTGGCTTGGATGACTTACGCGGGATCAGCTTGCCGCGAGTGACCGAGTGGAAGCATCTGGACCTGAACTATAAGATCGTCGCGCGCATTCATGCGGATCTCTGTATCGGGTGCGAGCTATGTTACATCGCGTGCTGGGACGGGGCGCACCAGTGTATCCACCTGGAGGGCTCCGGCACCCCGGCACAGGTATTGGCCGAGGCTCGGGCACGCTACACGCAAACGCCCGCGGTAGTGGCCGTCGATACGGCCCATACGCCTCCGGAACGCATTCCCAGAGTGGATGAGCAGGCGTGCGTGGGTTGTAATCTCTGCTGGCTGGTCTGTCCGGTGGAAGGGTGTATCACTATGGACCGGGTGGATACGGGGCTGGTCCCGGAGAGTTGGGAGCAACGCGGCGCGGGTTCACAGTAAGCCGGGCTTGGTGTCGCTATAATACGGGGAAGCATGAGCGAAGAGCTGACCAAACAAGATCTGAAGGCCTCCTAGGGGCGGATCGTTAAGCTTATTGGGGACATCGCGGCCAGATCGGATCAGCGCTTCGCCGAGGTAATCGCCAAGTCGGATGAGCGCTTCGCCGCTATGGAACAGCGTTTCGCGGCTTCCGATGAGCGCTTCGCGGCCATGGAACGGAACCTGCGCCGTGCATTCAGCCTCGGCGTACGGGAAGCGCGCCGCGAACGCCGGTGGCGCCGGGAGATCGACGAAAACATCACGTGGCTCAGCGCCGCCCAACTCGTGACCGAAGAAAAGTTTCAGGGGCTTCTCGACGCCTTGCGCCGCGGCGAGAACGGCCACAAGTGACCGCCGTCGAGGGACGCGTTGACCACACTCATCCGCAACGGCAGGCTAGTCACTTCCGAAAAATCCTTTCCGGCCGACATCCTTATCGACGGCGAAAAGATTCGTGACATTGCCGCGGGGATTCCCGTAGAGGCCGCCGACCGGGTAATCGACGCATCCGGCATGCTTGTCCTGCCGGGCGGCATCGACGTCCACACCCATCTCGACATGCCGTTCGGCGGCACCACTTCGAGCGACGATTTCGAAACCGGCACGCGCGCGGCGGCTTTCGGGGGCACCACCACGCTGATCGATTTCGCCATACAGGCGCGTGGGATGAAGATGCGCGAGGCGCTGGATATCTGGTGGAAGAAAGCGGAAGACCGGGCATCCATCGACTATGGCCTGCACATGATCGTGACGGATCTCTACGAAGCCGGCCTCGAAGACATGGACGCCATGGTGGCCGACGGGGTGGCCAGTTTCAAGCTGTTCATGGCTTACCCGGGGGTGCTGATGGTGGACGATGCCACTATCTTCAAAGCTTTGTCACAGTCCGCCAAAAACGGCGCGCTCATCTGCATGCATGCGGAAAACGGCGGCGTGATCGACGTGATGGTACGGCGCGCCCTGGCCGACGGCAAGACCGCGCCGATTTATCATGCTCTCACACGCCCCGCCGCGGCCGAAGCGGAAGCGGTGCATCGGGCCATCGCCCTGGCGGAAATGGCCGGCGCGCCGATTTACATCGTACACCTCTCGTCGGAAGACGCCTTGAACCAGGTGCGCGAGGCGCGCGATCGCGGCCTGCCGGCGTTCGCGGAGACCTGCCCGCAGTACCTGCTGCTCTCGGTCGAAGACCTGGGCCGCCCCGGATTCGAGGGCGCGAAGTATGTCTTCACGCCTCCGTTGCGAGACAAACACCATCAACCGAAGCTTTGGGACGGGCTCAAGAACGATCACTTACAGGTAGTCTCGACAGACCACTGTCCGTTCTGTTTCGCCGACCAGAAGATTTTGGGTAAAGACGACTTCACCAAGATTCCCAATGGCGGCCCGGGGATCGAGAATCGCCTGCAACTTTTGTATCATTACGGCGTGAACCAGGGGCGCCTGAGCTTGAGCCGGTTCGTGGAGCTGGTGTCCACTACACCGGCCAGACTCTTCGGCCTCTATCCACGCAAAGGAGAACTGGCGCCCGGGAGCGATGCCGACATCGTCCTGTGGGACCCTCACAAGGAACACACCATCAGCGCCGGGACTCATCATATGCGCGTGGATTACTCCATGTTCGAAGGCTTTGAGGTGAAAGGCAACGCGCGTATGGTGCTTTCGCGGGGCGAGGTAATCGTGGATGGCGAGCGCTATCTCGGCAGCCCGGGCCGGGGGCGTTTTCTAAAGCGCGCGGCGCGCGGCGGGGCCTGGAAATAGAATGAAATAGAACAGAGCCGCGATGACCGATATCCGCCAGAGCTCGCTCTACAACGAAGACCTGGCGCCCGTTCCGCAATCCCGCCGCGACTGGGGAGTCTACAATTACGCTTCTCTGTGGGTGGGCATGAGCGTGTGCATTCCCACTTACATGCTGGCCTCGGGACTGATC
>Ga0302177_10003574_pt1 | contig 10863 bp, 9 predicted proteins | sample I_Palsa_E1_2_FD_198780 | JGI IMG/M metagenome (GOLD analysis project Ga0302177, IMG submission 198780) | Peat permafrost microbial communities from Stordalen Mire near Abisko, Sweden - I_Palsa_E1_2 | ecosystem: Environmental > Terrestrial > Soil > Palsa > Peat permafrost | place: Sweden: Abisko... | reverse complement strand
AGCGCCGCTTGGGCAGATAGGAGGGCAGTACTTCGGTTTCGAGAATGCGGCGCGCCGGATCGGCGAGCAGCTCATCCAGCGAGCGTTGAATGACGAAGGTGTTGTATTCGGGCAGCGGTTCGGGTGCCGGTGTGTGCCAGGCGGGCATCTGCGCCTCGGTCGCGAGCAAAAACCAATAGAACCCGTAGGGCGGCAGAGTCAGCAGATAGGGCAGCTGCCCGACCGGCGGAAAGGCCGAGCCGCCCAACATCTCGACCGGCACGCGGCCCACAAAGGTGCTCAAGTCCAGTTCCACGGCCTGCGCCGAGCGCGAGAGGTTCGCAACGCACAGCGCGATGTCGGATTTGTCGCCATCCGCCAGCTCGCGCACGTAAGCGAGAATGCGCCGGTTGGTTGGATAGAGCAGGCGCAGGGAGCCGCGGCCGAACAATTTCTGCTGTTTGCGAATGCTCAGCATGCGCCGCATCCAGTTCAGCAGCGAATGCTGATCGCGCGTCTGCGCCTCCACGTTGACGGCCTGGTAGCCGTAGAGCGGATCCATGATCGGCGGCAGCACGAGGCTCGCGAAATCGGCGCGCGAGAAGCTGCCATTGCGGTCGGGCGACCACTGCATGGGGGTGCGTACGCCGTCGCGATCGCCCAGGTGAATATTGTCGCCCATGCCGATTTCATCGCCGTAGTAGATGACCGGCGCACCGGGCATCGACAACAGCAGTGAGTTCAGCAGCTCGATGCGGCGCCGGTCACGCTCCAGGAGCGGCGCCAGACGGCGGCGGATGCCGACGTTCAGCCGTGCCCGGCGATCCGACGCGTAGTGGTTCCACAGATAGTCGCGCTCCTTGTCGGTGACCATCTCGAGCGTGAGTTCGTCATGGTTGCGCAGAAACAGCGCCCACTGGCAATTGGCCGGTATCTCTGGCGTCTGGCGCACGATGTCGCTGATCGGGAAGCGGTCCTCCTGCGCCAGAGCCATGAACATACGCGGCATCAACGGAAAGTGAAAAGCCATATGGCACTCATCCCCGCTGCCAAAATACTGCTGCACGTCCTCCGGCCATTGATTGGCCTCCGCGAGCAGCATGCGGTCGGGATAAACCGCGTCCAGCGCGGCGCGAATGCGCTTGAGCAGCGCGTGGGTCTCGGGCAGGTTCTCATTGCTGGTGCCTTCGCGCTCGACCAGATAGGGCACGGCATCGAGTCTGAAGCCATCCACGCCCATCCTGACCCAATAGCGCAGTACCGCGAGCATCGCGCGCAGGACGTGCGGGTTGTCGTAGTTGAGGTCCGGCTGGTGCGCGTAGAAGCGATGCCAATAGTAGGCATTGGCGATCGGGTCCCAGGTCCAATTCGACTTCTCGGTATCCAGGAAGATGACGCGCGTGCCCGCGTACTTCGTATCGGTATCGGACCAGACGTAGAAGTTACGCGCCACCGAGCCGGGCTTCGCGCGCCGCGCGCGCTGAAACCATGGATGCTGGTCCGAGGTGTGATTGAACACGAGCTCGATGACGACGCGCAACTCGCGCGCATGCGCTTCATCGATGAAGCGGCGCAGATCCGCGTGACTGCCGTAGTCGGGATGTACGCCGCGATAGTCCGCAATATCGTAACCGTCGTCGCGCAGCGGGCTCGGATAGAAGGGCAGCAGCCATATCGTGTTGACGCCGAGATCGGCGATGTAGTCGAGTTTTTCGATCAGGCCGGCAAAATCCCCGACGCCGTCGTTGTTGGCGTCAAAGAACGACTTCACGTGCAGCTCGTAGATGACTGCGTCCTTGTACCAGAGCGGATCGCGGTCGAGCCCGTGCTCGGCTTGCGGGCGAACAGAGTCAGCGTTCGGGCTCGGGCCAAGCATCAGGGCTGCCTACAGGAAGTATCGCTGCAGAGTCGAGCACCGGGCCTGCAGCGGGCTATAGGACAGAACCTGCAAAGGCATAGGTGACACCCGGTATTTCTTACAAATCAGCCTTTAATCCATCGTGGCGCGCTTGGGCGCCGGATGGGCCGGCCAGCCACAGTGCCGCCTGCGCTCGCCGCAAGATAGCCATCCGGCCGCAAGTGGGAGGCCACGTCCTCGCCGATCGCCATGAATGCCCTGAATGATCGCTCGATCAGAGCCGGATTCAGGTTGCGCACGATGAACACGAGCCTCGATCGCCTCTGGCGATCGTTCCAATTGGCCAGGTGCTCAGGTGGATGCACGAGGTGTTGTGCGCAGTGGAAGAGCACCGGGCCGGGATTGCCCTGGATCGCCAGTATGCCCTTGACGCGCAGGACATCGGCACCGTGGCGATGCAGGAGCATCGTCATCCAGATGCCAAAGGCGGTCCAGTTCAGGCTGTCATCGAGGCTCAAGGCGAAGCTGTGCACGCCGTGAAAGTGCGCGTCCCGAGCGGCCATGTCGCATTCAACTTTCGGGCGTGGGCTCCCGGCTGCATCATCGAACGCCGTCAACAGGTCGGCGATTGGCTGGCGCAGCAGATTGAAATGCTGAATCGGTGCCCAGGGGTTGATCTGACGCAATGCCTCACTCAGATCGTCAAACATCGCCATGTCCGGCTTGGAGATGATGATGCTGTCGGCGGCGGCTACCTGGCGCGCGGCTTCCGGAGCCGATGCCAGCGTCGAGCGGCCCAGTACCCCATCCACGACGGTCAAGACCCTGGGGCTCTCGAGTCGGGTCGCTGCCAATGGATTCACATGCAGCGTGCACAGCAGGGGGTGAGGGTCGGCGATGCCGCTCATCTCGATGAAGATCTTGCGGAATGGGGGAATGCGAGCCGCATCGCGATCCTCGAAGATCTGTCGCAGTGTGGTCTCGATGTCCTCTCGAATCGAGCAGCACAGGCACCCGCCCGGCATCAGCACAGTGCGATCGGCGCTGAATGCGATCATGTCGTGGTCGAGCCCGACTTCGCCCAGCTCATTCACGATCACGAGGCTGTCGGCACTATCGGGGTCGGTCAGCAGCCGGCGCAGCAGCGTGGTTTTCCCGCTGCCCAGAAAGCCCGTGATGATGCAGCATTGAATTCGTTCAGCGCTCATCAAGGTAGCTCAGCAAGGCGGGCTCCAGGGGATCGCAGGGTTTGTCAGTGAGCTCCTCGAGCTGCGACCAGATGCCATTCAAGGTATAGACGTTGGCGCGCCGCCCGGATTCGCTCTCCAGCATGTAGGAGCTTCCGCCCCAATCCCGAATGGACACGCTGTAGAAGGCGGCAATGCGGCTCAGAAGATGAACCCGCTCCTGCCTTTCAGCCCGTATGCTCAGCTTGCCGCCGTCGCGGCTGAATGCCTCATGGCCGGCCGCGTCGGCCCAGTAGCGGCTGCCGCCCAGTGCCGCGCACAGACTGCACATGCGGATGAACCTCCGGCTCAGCGGGCCCGCATGAAATAGTCTTTGGCCAACTGCGGCAGGCGCCCGTCGTAGAAGGGAAGCTGATCGGCGCGCGCAATGTACTTGCCGTCAGTGATCAGCCCTCGCACGTAGGTGGCGACTTCCTCGCCGGTCGCGATCCACACGTCGCCCTTGGCCAGCATCTTCTCCATCATTTCCGCGATCATCATGAGGCGGGCGACTTGACCTGAGCAGAATGGATGAAAGCAGGCCACCCAGATCCCGCCGTGCTCCCACATCGCCTCGAACTCGGCCATGTAGACCTCCATCGCACGTTGCGGCGAGGCGATCGGCATCATGAAATCGAGGTCGTGGTTGTGGACGAACTGCGGCCAGTCATCGAGCTGCCAGCGGCAGGGCAGCTCGATGAGCTCACCTGCCTGCGAGCGGATCAGGTATGGGTTGTCATCGCCCATCAGCGAGGTGTCCCAGGTAAAGCCGAGCTTCGCGAGAATGTCGGTTGAGTGCTTGGAATATTTGTACCAGGGGGCTCGATAGCCGCAAGGGGCCTTGCCGGCGATCCTGGTAATGGCTTCGAACCCTTTCTGGGTCCAGAAGGCTTCCTGCTCGAGCGTGAGCTCGTTCGGGTATTCGTGCAGGTAGCCGTGCAGCCCGACCTCATGTCCACCCTTGACCATGAGCTCCACGGCCTCCGGATATTGCTCGGCGCACCAGCCCGGTACGAAAAACGTTTGCTTCACACCCATGTCCCGGCATAAATCAACGATGCGCGGAACGCCGATCTGCGGCCCGTAGCGCAACATCGAATTCGTCGACAGGCGTGTGTCGGTATCGTTGGGATGCGCCTGATGCAGGATGCTGTCCGAATCCATATCCCAGGTGAAGACCGCGGCGCAGCGCGCGCCATTGGGCCAGGGCACCGTGTTCTTGATCATCGCTTCGCTTCCTCATCCTCACCGGGATTGATGACGCCGAAGTGCGCCGGGATATGCGCATAGAACACGCGAAGCTTTTCCTCGCCAATCAGTTTGAGCAGCTCCTGAGTCTCCTGCTCCGTCACGATGAACTCAACCTCGACCGCTACCGAGCCAGCCAGCTCGAAGAAGCTCTGTTCGTGCAGCACATGATGGCGGCCAAAACCCGCGACCGCTCGAAAGGCCGAGCCGCCGCGGATGCCGAGCCCGCTTGCCTTCTTGAGCAACCATTCCCACATCAGCAGCCCATGATGGCGATCGCCCTCGTGCACGTAGAATCGCAGCAGCGCGCCGTTCGTGTTCATACGGCGCCTCGGATCCAGGCGACCGTGCTCATGCCCGCGAAGGTCATCAGCAGCGAGCCGCCGACGTGCGCCATGATCTCGGCGCAGCTCCACAGTGCCTGTCCGGCCTGAATCGACGTCGCCACTTCCGCCGAGAAGGTGGAGAAGGTCGTGAGCCCGCCGCAGAAGCCGGTCATGATGAACAGCCGCCATTCGGGCGCCAGGGCTGCGGTTGCGGGGAAGAATGCGATCGCCGCACCGATGACATAGCCGCCGAGCATGTTGGCGGCGAACGTGCCCAGTGGTATGGCTGGGAAGATTGCGTTCAGTCGCGCTCCGAACCACCAGCGCAGCAGCGCGCCGCAGCTGGCCCCGATACAGATGACGACAATTGATTTCCACATGGCCCTGTCCTTTCGGTCGCCGCTAGTCTACCGGTACGGTGCGGTTGTCAGCCACATCGACGGCCGAAACTCGGCGCTGGTCTGACCGGGTTATTCGCCGGCCTATGACGGCGCGGCTGACTAGCGTAGCCTACGATTTAGCGGAATCCGCCTACGGCAACTGCCTCGGTGAAGGAGATCGATGCATCTGCATCTCAAAACGATCTGGACTCTGATGCGTCAGACCTGGTCCGATTGGAATCGGCACGAAGCGACGCGACTTGGCGCGTCGCTGGCTTTCTATGCCGTACTGTCGTTGGCGCCGCTGGTCATACTGACCCTGGCCGCGGCCTCGCTATTCATCGACCTCACGGAGGCGCAACGTGCTGTGGCAATGCAGTTTCAGGAATTACTCGGAGCGGACGGAGCCCACGCAGTAGAGAGCGTGATCGCGCACGGGCAGGACGACGTGCGAGTCGGGTCGGTGGCATCGGCGGTGGGTGTCTTGATCCTGTTGTTCGGCGCCTCGCAGGTGTTCGCCGAACTGCAATCGGCGTTGAACAAGATCTGGGACGCCGACGCGGCCAAGACCACGGGCGTGTTCGCATTGATCCGGCAGCGCTTCTTTTCCTTCGGGCTCGTGCTGGCGATTGGATTGCTGCTGCTGGTGTCGCTGTTGCTCAGTGCGGCGTTGGCCGCCGCAGGCACTTACATGCACGGCGTGCTGCCATTGCCGGAGTGGTTATTGCACATTTTTGATTTTCTGTTGACGGGTGTGGGCACCTCGGCACTGTTTGCCCTGATCTTCAAATATTTCCCCGATGCGCCAACCGATTGGTGGCATTCATGGATCGGAGGGTTTGTGACCGCCGGGCTATTCGGCCTCGGCAAGTCCATCATCGGGGTGTATCTCGGCAAGGCGGGTATTGGCTCGGCGTATGGTGCAGCGGGCTCGCTGGTTGTCCTGGTGGCCTGGGTCTACTACTCCTCGCAGATATTCTTCTTCGGCGCCGAGTTTACCCATGTCATCACGCGCTATCACCGCACGCGCGATGCCCGGTCCCGGCAGTCAAGTCGCAGCACCGCACCGCGCAGTGACAGGCCGGCCATCGCGACTCCGCGCTAACACTTTCGCATTCGCGCCACAGTGCGAGACACGAGTCGTCCTGTCTCGTGCCTCGCAGAATGTGTCGCACCGACTGCGCGATCGCTCAGGACTTCTTCCATTCCTCTTTGACGCGTTCTTTCACATCGCCATAGGTCTTCTGGGTCTTGCCGGCGACCTTCTCAATTGTGCCGCGATCTTCGAGATCGACATTGCCAGTGGCCCGACCGGCTTTCTCTTTGATCGCGCCTTTCACTTCCTCAACACGGCCTTTGACTTGATCCTTGTTCATGATATCTCCTTGGGTTGCAGGTTCAGATTCAGTATGGGCGCAGGAGAGGGTCGATCTATGTGCGAATGCGCGCTTAACGTGTAGGATTTCCCTGACCCTTGGCCAGCGCCAATCCAATTGCGCAGTTCCTGCAGCAGCGCCCGCTGATGATACTCGACGGCGCGTTGGCTACCGAGCTCGAGCGCCATGGTGCGGACCTGCACGACGTGTTGTGGTCCGCCAAGGTGCTGATGGAGCAACCGAATCTAATCCGTGCAGTGCACCGTGATTATTTTCAGGCCGGTGCCGACATTGCAATCACGGCGAGCTATCAGGCTAATTTCGAGGCGTTCGCGCGTCGCGGCATTGACGCGCCACGCGCCGCACAATTGTTGCGCGATTCGGTCGATTTGGCCGTGCAGGCTCGGGACGAGTTCTGGGCCGTGCCGGCCAATCGCATCGCCCGTGAGCGACCTCTGATAGCCGCCTCGATCGGACCCTATGGTGCGATGCTGGCTGATGGGTCTGAATACCGCGGTCACTATGATCTGAGCGATGTTGAACTGACGGCCTTCCATGGGCCGCGCCTCGAGGTGCTGGCACAGTGCGGCGCCGACGTGCTGGCCTGCGAGACGATCCCGAGTCTGCCTGAAGCCCTGGTCCTGGCGCGATTGCTCGCCGAGTATCCGAGTGCATCGGCCTGGATCAGTTTTGCCTGTGCCGACGGCGCACACACCTGCGAAGGTCGGCGCATCGCCGAGTGCGCAGCCAAGCTCAACGAATTTCCACAGGTTGTCAGTGTTGGGGTGAACTGCACGCGACCCGAATACATTACGTCGCTGCTGCAATCGATGCGCGATCACACGGACAAGCCACTGCTCGTCTATCCCAATTCAGGTGAGCACTACGATGCGCGCACCAAACAATGGACGGGCCTTGCCGACAGCAGCCCGCTCGCCGAGCAGGCACGCGGCTGGTACGAGCAGGGGGCGCGCCTGATCGGAGGGTGCTGTCGCACGACTCCGAGCGATATCCGCGCGATCAGGGCGTGGGCAAGTCTCTTATAAGGAGACGAGGCACAATTTTGCGCAGGCCGGGCACTTGATCAGTGTTGGCACTTCAAGCTCGAACCAGGAGCGCCCACACTCGCAGCGCATTTTGTAGACGCGCTGGGCGGTGACCGTACCGAGCTCCTCTTCGCGCACATCGATGCCAGGCGCTGTCTCGACGGCCGGTTGCGCCGGCGCGCGTTGTGCGACCAATCTTGGGCGAGGTTGCGAAGCCATAATTATGTAAACATCGCATATTGGACCGCAGCAATCAATCATCTTTTGGTGCGGTACGATAGGTGCGATGGCAACAATGAGAATGATTGTCCTGTTGGCGATGATGCTGGCAAGCGCGCCGGCGCGCCCAGCCGATGCTCCGAGCTCTCAAGGCTGGCTCGATGCGAGCCTGGATCCGGATGCGCGCGCTGAGCTCGCATTGCAAGCGATGACGCCGGATGAAAAATTCACGCTCGTCTATGGCTATTACGCCGCACCGCGAGGCTCGCGGCAATACGTGCCGCCGCCGGCAGCGCGCCCGGCTTCCGCGGGCTACGTCCCAGGGATCGCGCGCTTGGGTATTCCGCCACAGTGGCAGACCGATGCGGGCATCGGTGTGGCCACGCAACGCGGTACCAACACCCTGCGGGAGCGTACCTCACTGCCATCCGGACTGGCGACGGCTGCGACCTGGGATCCGGAGCTTGCCTTTCGTGGCGGCGCGATGATCGGCGCGGAAGCACGCGCCTCGGGCTTCAACGTCATGCTGGCCGGCGGCGTCAACCTGTTGCGCGATCCGCGCAATGGCCGCAACTTCGAGTATGGCGGCGAGGACCCGCTGCTCGCCGGTACGATCGTGGGCGCGCAAGTGCGCGGTATCGAGTCGAATCATATCGTCTCGACCGTCAAGCACTATGCTTTGAACGATCAGGAAACCGGTCGCAACATATTGAACGCGGAGATCGACGACGCGGCGGCGCGTGAGTCTGACCTGCTCGCATTCCAGATCGCCATCGAGCAAGGACAACCCGGTGCGGTCATGTGCTCTTACAACCGCGTCCACGGCATCTACGCCTGCGAGAACCGCTGGCTCTTGTCGCAAGTGCTCAAGGGCGACTGGCACTATCCGGGCTACGTCATGTCCGATTGGGGAGGGGTACATTCCACTATCGAGGCGGCGAACGCCGGGCTCGATCAGGAGTCGGCGGCAAGCGTCTTCGACAAAGCGCCCTTTTTTGATACCCCGCTGGTCGAGGCAACCACTAGCGGTGAGGTCGCCCCCGCAAGGCTCGATGACATGGCGCGGCGAATTCTGCGCTCATTGTTCGCACTCGGGCTGGTTGATCACCCGGTGACGCAGGGTCCGATCGATTTCGAGGCCGATGCGCGCATCTCGCAAGCCGATGCCGAAGAGGCGATCGTGCTGTTGCAGAACCGTGGCGCGTTGCTGCCGTTATCGAGCCGGTTCAAGCGCGTGGCGCTGATCGGTGCGCACGCTGATGTGGGCGTGATCTCGGGTGGCGGCTCGGCCCAGGTCACTCCGGTCGGAGGCAACCCCGTCAAGGCCGTGGGACCGTCGGGTTTTCCGGGGCCCGTTGTCTATGACCCTTCGGCGCCGCTGGCCGCGATTGCCAAGCGCTTGCCTGGCAGCACGGTGCTCTACGACGCGGGCGATGATCCGCAGTCGGCCGCGCGGCTCGCCGCGCGGAGCGATGTGGCCATCGTGTTTGCGCAGCAGTGGACCGCCGAGGGGCAGGATGCGTCCATGACACTGCCCGAGGCGCAGGACGCGCTGATCGAAGCCGTGGCTCACGCCAATCGGCACGTGGTCGTGGTGCTGGAGACGGGCGGACCTGTGCTCATGCCCTGGCTCGATCAGGTTGCCGGTTTGCTCGAGGCCTGGTACCCGGGCAGCGCCGGTGGCGAGGCGATCGCGCGGGTGCTCTTCGGCGAAGTGGATGCTTCCGGCCGCCTGCCCGTCACGTTTCCACGCGCCGAGGCGCAACTGCCGCGGCCGCAACTCGATGGCGTCGGGCTGCCGCGCGATCAGACCTTCGCGGTGCATTACGAGGAAGGCGCCGCGGTCGGTTATAAATGGTTTGATCAGAAGGGCCTCGAGCCGCTGTTTGCGTTCGGCTTCGGGTTGTCCTATGGCCATGTGAGCTACAGCGGCCTCACGGCCGCATTGCATGGCAGCGCGTTGGAAGTTCAGTTCGATGTGCGCAATTCTTCCGGGCGCTTTGTCCGGGACACGCCGCAGGTGTACGTCGCGCCTCCGGCCGCACGCACCGAGGCTCCAAAGCGGCTCGCCGGATGGCAGAAGCTCGCGCTCGCGCCGGGCGCCTCAGCGCACGTGCGTATCGATGTGGATCCGCGCCTGCTCGCGAATTGGCAGACCCAGTGCGGCTGGGTCATCGCGCCGGGGCGATATGGCGTGCTGCTGGCTCAGTCAGCGCGGCTGGTGCGTGCCAGCGCGCGTGTCACGATGCCTCCGGCACTGCCGGTCCATTGCACTAACCCGCCTGCCGCCGTCGCCGATACGCGTGCAGAATGATTTCGGTATAGCCATTGGGCTGATCGCGGCCCTTGAAGATCAGATCCGAGGCCGCCTGGAACGCAAGATTGCGCTCGAAGTCGGCGGCCATGGGCCGATACATCGGGTCGCCGGCATTCTGCTGATCAACCACGCGCGCCATGGCTTGCAGTGCACCCGTGACTTGCTCAGGCGTACAAACCCCGTGACGCAGCCAGTTCGCCACATGCTGGCTCGAGATGCGCAGCGTGGCGCGATCCTCCATGAGGCCGACGTCATGATAGTCGGGCACCTTCGAGCAGCCCACGCCTGAATCGATCCAGCGCACGACATAGCCCAGGATGCTTTGCGCGTTGTTGTTGAGCTCCTCCTGGATCTGCGCGCTGCTCCAGCTCGGGGCCGCGACCAGCGCCGGGGTCAGGATGTCGTCCAGCGGCGCGCACGGTCGCTGCGATAACTCGGCCTGCACGGCCGCGACGTCGACCTCGTGATAATGCAGCGCATGCAATGTGGCCGCGGTCGGTGAAGGCACCCAGGCGGTATTGGCACCGGCACGCAGTTGCGCGACCTTGGTGCGCAGCATCTCGGCCATGCGGTCCGGCATCGCCCACATGCCCTTGCCGATCTGCGCGCGCCCGCGCAGTCCGCAGGCCAGACCCACATCAACGTTGCGCCGCTCATAGGCGTCAAGCCAGAGCGCTTGCTTGATTTCAGCCTTGCGCGGCACCGCGCCGGCTTCCATCGAGGTATGGATCTCATCGCCCGTGCGATCCAGGAAGCCGGTATTGATGAACACGACCCGATTACGCACCGCGCCGATGCAGGCCTTCAGATTGACGGTCGTGCGGCGCTCTTCGTCCATGATCCCGATCTTCATGGTGTAGCGGGGCAGCTCGAGCAGATCCTCCACGC
>Ga0302177_10003569_pt1 | contig 10873 bp, 9 predicted proteins | sample I_Palsa_E1_2_FD_198780 | JGI IMG/M metagenome (GOLD analysis project Ga0302177, IMG submission 198780) | Peat permafrost microbial communities from Stordalen Mire near Abisko, Sweden - I_Palsa_E1_2 | ecosystem: Environmental > Terrestrial > Soil > Palsa > Peat permafrost | place: Sweden: Abisko... | reverse complement strand
GTCCTTGAAGCCGGGCGGCGGCTGCAAACGCGGCTCGGAGTACGCGATGTTCTTCGGCAACGTGTCAGCGCTGCTGAACAGGTTGATGCCATACGGGAAGTAGTTGAACTTGATCGCATCCAGCACGGGCGCCAGGTATTGCGCACACAGTTCCGCCGAGTCTTGATAGCCCAGCCGGCTGCCGGCTTGAATGACGCTGCAAATGAACTCCATTGGGTTGGCGAAGTTGGTGAACGCGGCCACGCCGCTCAGACTGCCGTGAGCGGGCTCGTAGATCGCCAGCACGTTTGCCGCCATGTTCGGCAGGATGTGCAGCGCGGTCTCCAGGCCGTCGCGCGGAGTCGGCTGCATGATCGCGGTGGTCACGTCACCCAGGTTGTTGACATCGTGGGTCAGCGCGTCGCGGTTCTCGGTCAAGAATTTCTGGGCGGTGGACAGCAGGCTGTCGGTTTGCTCAATTGCGTTGGCGGCGGACTGATCCGAGCTGGTGAGGTTGTCGGTCAACTGAGCCAGGTCCTTGTTCAGCGCGACGAACTGCTGGTCGTCCTGATGTAGCGCGTCGACGAACATCGCCAAGCTGCGCAGCACCGAGAAGAAGTCACCGCGACCTTCGTCCAGCGTGCTCAGCGCGTTCGACAGGCCGTTCAGCGTGGTGTTGATCTGCTGGCCCTTGCCTGCCAAGCCGTCGGCGAAGGATTCGATGACGTCACCAAAGGGTCCCTTGGGCTGCTCCTTGGTCGGGCCGAGTTGGCCGATGATGTGAGTGATGCTGTTACGCAGGTCATCCCACTCGACCGGTACTTGAGTGCGTTCGATCGGGATCACCGCATTGTCGGCCAACTGCGGGCCGCCCTTGTAGGGCGGCTCGAGTTGGATGCTGCGCGAGGCAACCAGCGTCGGGTTGAGCACCACCGCCGACGCATCAGCCGGCACCTTGTACTTGTTCCGGTAGTGCAACGTCACCTTCATCTGGTCACCGGTGGGCTCGATCTTGTCGATTGCACCGACGCGGATACCCATGATCTGGACCTTGTCCCCCGCATAGAGGGCGTTGGCCGCCGGGAAGTAGGCGACCACCGTGTTGTTGGTCAGCTTGTCGTAAAGCTGCCAACCCACCAGCGCGGCAACGAGACCGAGTGCCACGACGAACGACCCGATGATCACCGCGGCCTTGGACAACTGCGGTAGCCGCAGCTTGCGGATGTCGAAGATCGTGCTCATTGGCTACTACCCCCCGTCCCCGCCGGGCGTGACGAATGGAACCGGTAGCTGCGGACCCGGGCCCGGAGGCGCAGGCGGTCCGGGCGGCAAAGCGGGTGCGAAGGTCGACGGCGGCGGAGGCGGGCCGGGGGGCAGCAGGCTGTCCCGTCGCGCCCCCGGCGGCGCGTTCGGCGGCAGCGGCACGGGGGTACCCGGCATATTCGGCGGCGGCGCCCCGGGCAGCCCGGCATCCGGAACGCCGGGAGTCGGCGGCAGACCATTCGGGTTGGGCGGCGACGAGAGCACGTCGGGCAGCGCCGGATACGGCCCGTTGGGCCCGAACGGACCCTGCCCTTGATCGACGCGCGCGCACGGCAATGGGTTGCCCGGTCGGGGCGACATCTCCGGCGGCGGCGCGTACGAGCACGGCGACCCCGGCGCCACAGCCGGCCCCGGGTGATCCGGGGTGCCCTCGAGTACCGGCGGTGCCGGTGGCGGAGCGCCGTTGGAGAAGCGTGTTCCGTTCGGGTCGGGCCACTTGAAAGCGGGCAATCCCGCGCTGCGCCAGAAGTTCTCCGGGTCGATGCCGCGCTTTTTGAACGCCGCATCCACCCACGGCTGCAGGATCTGGTAGGGCACCAAGTTGCCGATCATCACCTTGAAGTACGGCCCGGAGCCGACAGCCTCACTCAGCGCCGCGGTGTAGTTCCGCAGCGTATTCAGCACGGAGACAAGGTCGTTCTTGTGCTCGACCAGAACATCGGTGACGCTGTGCAACTGGTCGAGCAGATGGTGCAGATTCGGGTTGTCGTGGATCAAGCCCTGCACCTGCGTGGAAAACGCCGACACGTTGGCCAGCAGCGCCGCAATCGCCTTGCCACGTTCATTGAACGCGGCAAGTAGCGACTGAGTGTTTCGCAGCAGCGCGTTGATCTGCTTACTGCGATCACCGAGCACGCTGGCCACTTTCCGGGCCTCAGTCAGCAGGTGTTTGAGCTCGTCATCGCGTTTGCCGATGATGTCGGAGAACTTCGCCACCCCATCCAGCGCCGCGCTCAAATGCGGGTAGGTCTGGTTGATGGTGTGCGACAACACATTCAGCGACTGCTTGACGGTATCGATGTTCCAGCCGGCGGCGGCCTTGGTGACGTCGAAGAACGCGTCGTACACCTGGTATGGGGTGGTGCTTTGGCCGAGCGGCAGCGCATCGTTGGGTCGCATCCGCTTGGCGCCGCGCGGCTCGATCTCGAGCACCTTCTTGCCCAGCAGCGTGTCGGTCCGGATCGCCACCCGGCTCTCGGTGCCGATGGTGTGCGTTCCGGTGGTGAACTCTATGACGACGTGATCGCCGTCGATCGAAAGATCTTGCACCGTGCCGACATCCATGCCGACGATGCGCACTTTGTCGCCTTTGCTCATTCCACCGGAGTCGCTGAACTGCGCGTAGTAGCTCGCGGTCGCGAACAACACCGGCAGGCTGCCGAAGCTCTGTCCCACACCGACAATGAGGACCACGAGCGCGATGGCCAGCACCCCGACACGGACCCGGTTGGCCGGCTGAAGAGTTCTCATCTCAGCGTGCACCTACCCGATGGCTGTTGGAAAAGTTTCACCGATCGAACAGGTCCGCCCGGCTGAAGTCCGTTGACCTTGAGCGACAGATCGCACAGGTAGAAGTTGAAGAAGTCGCCGTAGATCCCGCTGGCGCGGCCGATGATGTTGAATGCCGCGGGTACTTTTCCGACCAAGTCCCCGATTCGGTCGCGCTGGTCGACAAGGGGCCCGGCAAGGGTTTCCAAGCGACTGACCGTGTCATGCACCAGGGCCCGGTTGTCGGCCAGCAGGTCGGCCACTGTTCCCGCGGCGTTGCTGATGTGCGCGGTCCCGTCCGCCAGCGGGGTGGCCCGGTCCTTCAGACCGGTGATGAGCAGCTCGAATTTGTCGATGGTCGCGTCGAATTGGTCGCGGTGCCGAACCGTGTTGTCCAGCAAGGTGTTCAAGTTGTGGATCACGTCGCCGATCGCCTGGTCGCTTTCCGCCAGCCGGTCGGTCAGCTGCGCGGTCTGGTCGAGGATGTCGCTGATCGTGCCGCCTTCGCCCTGAAAGACGGTGATGATCGACGACGCGATGCTGTTGACCTTCTGCGGATCCAAGGCCCGAAACAACGGCTTGAAACCGCCGAGGAGCGCGTCGAGGTCCAGCGCCGGCTGGGTCCGCGACAGTGGAATGAATCCGCCTGGCGGCAACGCCCTTTCAGCGTTCTCTCCGGTCCCCCGGCTGATTTCCAGGTACCGGTTGCCGATGAGGTCCTGGTAGCGGATCTGCGCGGTGGTCGACTGATAGAGCTGCACCGAGCGGTCGACGGTGAAGTCGACGCGAATCCGTTTGTCCCCCTCGACCAGCTCGATTTTCTTGACCTTGCCGACCTCTACGCCTGAGGCGCGGACGAACTGACCGGCGCGTAAGCCACTGGCATTGCTGAACTCAGCGGAGTAGCTGTTAGTTCGGTCGAAGCGCACTTGACCGAAAACCACGATGATGATCGCGGTGAACAACAGCTGCACGGATACGACGGCCGCGAGCCGCACGACAGTACCGGTGATCCTCATGGGTTGATCGTGTTCTCCCCGTACTGACGCCCCCAGACGTATTCGTTGGCCAGCGGCTGGCCCAACTCGAAGTGGTTGTAGGGCGCAATGCTGTTGCCGGAGTCCATCACCAGATACGGCGCCGGCCACAGGTCGCGCGTGATCGGCGACCAGCAGCCGGCTTTGCCACCAGGTCCGCCGCGACCGTTGACCCTCGGCAGGTTGTCCGGATACACATAGGGGTTCTCGGTGCCCGCAATCGCCACGCCGAGTTGCGCCGCATAGTGGTTGCCGCTCTCGAGCGCGGCGACTTTCGGCGCGACGTCGGCGAAGTTGCGAATGGTGCAGAACGCCTGCGGGCTGTAGGTGTCCAGTAGATGGGCAGTCGGCCGTAGGTCAGCGGTAAGACGTTCCAGGTACGGCTTGCTGCGAGTGAAGACGTCGTTTCCGGTGTTGGCGAAGCCAACTGCGGCCAGCAGGGCCGCATCGAGCTCGGCCTGATGCCGGTTGAGGGTGCGTGCGGTGGTCACCGCATTCTCCAGCGCGTCAAACAAATCCGGTGCGGCCCTGGCGTAGACATCACCGAGCGCGGCAAGCCGCTGGAGGTCGTGGCGAATCGCCGGCATCCGGGGGTTCAGGTCGCCGAGGATCTTGTTGCCGTTGACGATCGACTGGCCGAACTTGTCACCCAATCCGGTCAACGCCTGCGCCGCGGCGCCCAGCGTGAGGTTCACCTTCACCGGATCGACGTTGTCGGCAAGCTCGACCAGCGTCTCGAACACCGTGTTGAACTCCGTCGTGATCGACGTCGCGTCGATGACGGATGACGGTGTAATCCTCTGCGGTGTAGGTTCTTTGGGTGAGGTCAGCGACACGTATTTGTTGCCGAACACGGTGGTCGCCTGGATCTTTGCGATGACGTTCACCGGGATGAGGTCGACGTACTGCGGGTCGACGTCGAGGGTGAATCGGGCCGCCGGCTTGCCGCGATGCTCGACCTCGGAGATGCCGGCCACCCGACCGATGCTCACGCCGTTGTAGGTGACTTTCGAGCCTTGGTCCATCACCAACCCGGCGCGGGCCGCCAGCATCGTCAGCTTGGTCTTGGGGGTGAAGTCTCCGTGAAACTGCCCGTATATCAACGCAAGTAGCAGCGCACACGCCACAAACAGCCCGACACCCGCCGCCGTGTCCGGCCAGGTCCGGGTTCTTCGCTCCTTTGTCGCGGTCGTCATCGCCGGTTACACCGTGAGGTTGAAGTTCGGGTCGACGCCGTAGAGCGCAAGTGAGGTCAGTAGCACGACGATCACCGTGGACACCAACGAGAAACGCATCGACCGGCCGACGGCCTCGCCCACCCCGACCGGTCCGCCGCTGGCGTTGTAGCCGTAGTAGCAGTGGGTGATCATCACGATCACCGCCATCACAATGACCTCGCCGCCCGACCAGAACACGTCCTCGGTGCGCAGGAAGGTCCGGAAGTAGTGCTCGTAGGTGCCTTCCGATTGTCCGTAGAACAGCGTGGTGACGACCTGCCCGGACAGAAACGACATGACCAGCGCCATCGCGTAGAGCGGGACAACCACCACCAGCCCCGCCATCAGTCGGGTGGACACCAGGAACGCGACCGACTTGATGCCCATCACCTCGAGCGCGTCGATCTCCTCGCTGATCCGCATCGCGCCCAGTTCCGCGGTCGCACCCGCTCCGACCGTGGCGGCCAGCGCGACACCGGTCACCACCGCGGTGACGACGCGCACGTTGGCCAGGGCGGCGAAGAATCCGGTGAACGCCTCGACGCCGATGTTGCCCAGCGACGCGAAACCCTGGATGGCGATCAGCGAGCCACCGGACAGCGTCACGAAGCCGACGATCGCCGCGGTACCGCCGACGACGGCCATCGCGCCGGTGCCCATGCCGATCTGAGCGATCAGTCGCAGCGTCTCCCTGCGGTAGCGACGCAACGCCCATCCGATCGACCACGCGCCGATGATGGAGAACCGGGTCAGGTGCCCAGCCTTGTTGAGCCCGCGGATGGTGCCGCCGGCGTAATGGTTGACACCGGTGACCGTGCGCGGGAAACGCGCGCGCACCACCGCTGCCGTGGACATGTCAGCGACCCGTCCCGAACCGGACGCCGATCGTGGTCAGCACGACGTTGACCGCGAACAGCGCGATCACGCACAGCACCAACGTCTCGTTGACGGCGACGCCGACACCTTTGGGACCGCCTTTGGTGGTCAGGCCTCGATAGCAACCGACCAGGCCCGCGATCGTCCCGAAGATCGCGGCCTTGACGGTCGCGATGAGCACTTCGGGCAAGCCGGTGACCAACGTCAGGGTGGCGAGATAGGCCCCGCCCGAGACGTTTTGGAGTTTGACGCCGAAGAGGAAGCCGCCGACCAAACCGATTGTGATGACGGTTCCGTTGAGCAGCGTGGCGACGACCGTCGCGGCCGCCACCCGCGGTACCACCAGCCGGTGAATCGGATCGATGCCGAGGACCTCCATCGCATCGATCTCTTCGCGGATGGTGCGTGCACCCAGGTCGGCGCAGATGGCTGTCGAGCCGGCCCCGGCCACCACGAGCACGGTGGTCAGCGGGCCGAGCTGGGTGACGGCGCCCAGGGCTGCGCCCGCGCCCGAGATGTCGGCGGCGCCGAAGGCTGCCAGCAAGGTGTTGAGCGTGAAGACGATCAGCACGGTCAGCGGGATCGAGACCGCAATCGTGGGCAGCAACGCGACCCTGGTGATGAACCAGGTTTGGACGATGAACTCGTTCCAGTGAAAAGGTCGGCGGAACAACGCTTTTCCGGCCAGCATGCACATCCGTGCGAATCCACCGACGGTCGCCAGCGGTGGAATGAGTTGGTCGCGCACGTAACCGGCGAGCCCGGCGGGCGTCGTCGCGGTCACCACTGCGCTACCGCCGAAATGCGGCAGTCATCGAACGGCGCAGGGTGACGTGTTTCAGTGCGGCGCCACCACACATTCAACATGCGTCACACTATGTAACAAAAATCACTTCGGTTACCTGAGACACGCGGAGGATCGGACGTCGGAAGTTAAGCGCGATTCCGGCCTATTCAGACGACGCAGCCTTGCTGTTTCGCTTGGCATTCTTCATGTTGGCCCAGAAACGCGCGGCCTCCCGAATGGACTCCTCGACCGGCCTTGGCTCCCAGCCCAATTCGCGAGTGGCCTTGCTGTGGTCGACTGGAGCTTCGGCGCGCATCATCCGCACCGACTTCATGCTGAGTTCGGCGTCTTTCCCCGTCAACCGGGCTCGCAGGGTTCCCATCGCTCCCAATCCGTACAGCACCGGCACCGAGATCGATCGCCGTGGCGGGGGCACGCCCGCCTCGCCGGCCGCGATCTCGACCACCTCCTTCAGCGGGATCATGCGCTCGGAAATGAGATAGCGCTCGCCGACGCGGCCACGCTCGGCCGCCAGCAGCATGGCCTGCGCCGCGTCGTCGACACCGACGACCTCAAGCTGGATGCCGTTCATCGAGAACGGCAGCTTGCCGAAGACCGCCCCCGCGATGAAGGCGCCGTGCGGTGTGCGGCCCCAGTCGCCGGCGCCATAGGTCGTCGAGACGCACATGGCCACAGCGGGCAGACCGGCTTCGGCCGCGTACTGCAGCACCAGATCCTCGGCCTGGACCCGCGACTCGACATAGGGGGTGAGGTTGCGGCGGTCGATCGGGTCGTCCTCGGTGGCTACGTGGCCATGACGACGACCCACCGTCGCATACGTGCTGGTGAACACGAACCGCTTCAACGTGGACGAAATCGGTTCTGCCACAGCCACGTCCACGACACCGCGCAGACCTTCTACATTCGTGTGGAACAGCGGTGACGAGTCTTGCAGCCAGGCCCGGGTGTCGACGACGCAGTAGTAGACCTCGTCGCAGCCCTCCATCGCCTCTCGCACCGTGGCCGTATCGAAGACGTCGCCGTGGAAACGGGTGACGTCCAAGTCGTCGATGCTGCGGGTGTTGGCGGTCGGGCGGACCATCGCGCGCACGTCGGCGCCGGCGGCGATGAGTTGGCGGGTGACATGCGAACCCAGGAAGCCGTTGGCGCCGATGACCAACTTGGGGGCGTTCACTGTGACCCTCCATAAGACCCGCCGTATGTCTGCAGCCAGCGGGCGGCGTCATCGTCGAGCGTGCCCAGTGCCGCCGCCTTTTTGCACCACTTGATTCCCGCCTGAAGAAAGCGCAGCGGGTTGTAAATGTCTTCTTGTCGGCACCATTGACCGTCACCCGCGTAAGTGATGATCGAGATGTTCGTCGCGCTGATGATCGTGCCGTCGCCCGGGTCGACCATCGGATTGTCGAGCTCGCAGATTATCCGTCCGCCTGCCTCGTCGATCACCGACCACAGCGACGGGAAAGCCGTCATGTGGCTGCCCGGGAACGTCGTCATCGTGTTGCGGATCCAGGTGAGCACCTCGTCGCGGCCCTTCATGGTGCCGGCAGCGTGCTCGATGTAGTCGACGTCGGGCGTGTAGTGCTGCACCCACTCGTCCCAGTTCTTGGTCTCGGCCGCGTGGGCCACGGTCTGCTCGAATGTGTCGAACGCGGCGGCGAGCTCGTCGCGGGTAAAAACCTGGTTCACGCAAGAAACTAGAACACGTTCTATTGCGGTTTGTCGAGGAAGTGGATAATCGGCGAGATGACGGACTACAGCAAGGCAATACTGGCCGGCGGCTGCTTCTGGGGTATGCAGGACCTGATCCGCAAGCAGCCCGGAGTGGTCTCGACCCGAGTCGGCTACACCGGCGGCGACGTGCGTAACGCGACATACCGCAATCACGGAACCCATGCCGAAGGCATCGAGATCACCTACGACCCGGCAGTCACCGACTTCCGGGCAATCCTGGAGTTCTTCTTCCAGATCCACGACCCGACCACCAAGAACCGGCAGGGCAACGACGTCGGAACCAGCTACCGCTCAGCGATCTTCTACGTCGACGACGACCAGAAGCGCGTTGCGCTGGACACCATCGCCGACGTCGAGGCCTCAGGTCTGTGGCCCGGCAAGGTCGTGACTGAAGTCAGCCCCGCCGGCGATTTCTGGCAGGCCGAGCCCGAACACCAGGACTACCTGAAGCACTACCCCAACGGGTACACCTGTCACTTCATCCGGCCGGGATGGAAGTTGCCACGACGGGCCTCAGCCGAGACGTAATGGCTACGTGCGGTTGACCACTCCCAGCCCGGGATCTGCCGCCAGCTGAAACGCCGCTCGCATCGCTTCGATCGCGGCGCCGCTGCCATCGAACTTCCACCGGCGCAACGCGGCCTTCCGCTCGGCGGCGGTGCCGCCAAGACGCGCGGTGATCAAGTCGGCCGCAGTCGCGGTCACGGTGACGGCGGGTGGGTCCTCAGCGCCGGCCAGTCCATGGCAAGTAACCGCGAATCCAAAACGGCGACCGTCGATTTCAACGCTGTAGGACGTTGACACATCCGAGGCCTGAGCTGGATCGAAGCCGAGCAGGATTCCAGCGAGGAATCCGTTGAGCGGTGTCAGCACGCTGTCGGAGGGTTCGAGCAGATCCAATCCGAATGTGGCGACGGCCTGGATCACCGGCGGTATTTTGCGCCAGCCCTCTTCGCTGAGCGTGTACACGGTGCGGGCGACGGGCGGCGGTAATTCGCTGCGGCGGATCAGGCCGGCCTCTTCGAGTTCACGCAACCGGTCGGCGAGCAGGTTGGTGGCGATGCCCGGAAGTGCCGCCCGCACATCGCCATAGCGGCGCGCCCCCCCGATGAGCTCGCGCAGGATCAGCAGCGTCCACCGCTCGCCGAGGACGTCAAGCCCGCGTGCTATCGGGCAGTTCTGCTTGTAACTCTTACGACCGGCCACACCAGCCACTCTACCGCATCAACTCGTTAATAAAGTTAGCACTTGATTTTCTTGTCTACTCAGTTTACGGTTCTGTCCATGCACAACTTTCGCCGTCGTACGGTGTTCCGCGATCATCCGATCGCCGCACTGGCCGTCATTTGTCTGAGCGTGTTCGTGATCAGCGTCGATGCCACCATCGTCAACGTCGCGCTGCCGACGCTGTCCCGGGAACTGAACGCCGATACCGCGCAGCTGCAGTGGATAGTCGACGCCTACACCCTCGTTATGGCCGGCCTGCTGTTGTCGATGGGCAGCCTCAGCGACCGATACGGTCGGCGCGGTTGGCTCAGTGGCGGGCTTGCCGTGTTCGCAATGACTTCTGTCGTTGCGGCGCAGATGAATTCGGCCGATGCCTTGATCGCGGCCCGCGCCGCGATGGGGGTGGGCGCCGCGGTGATCTTTCCGACCACATTGGGTCTGATCACGAACATCTTCACCGATCCCGTGCCGCGGGCCAAGGCAATCGGCGTCTGGGCGGCGATGGTCGGTGTCGGTGTCGCGGCTGGGCCGATCACCGGCGGCTGGCTACTTGAGCACTTTTCGTGGGGTTCAATCTTTTTGGTGAACGTGCCGGTGGCCGCGATGGCCATCGTGGGTGGGATTCTGTTCGTCCCGACGTCGCGTGATCCGGCCGCAACGAAGGTCGATCTACCCGGGCTCATCCTGTCCAGCATCGGCGTGACCGCGTTGATTTACACGGTTATCGAGTCCCCGCAGTGGGGATGGGGTAGCGCGCGGACTGTGGCGGGCTTCGGCATTGCCACGACTGTTCTCGCCGCCTTCACGCGCTGGGAGTGGCGTAGTTCGCACCCGATGCTCGACGTATCTGTGTTCGCGAACCGGCGATTCTCCGGGGGGAGCCTGGCCGTGACCGCAGGCTTCCTCACCCTGTTCGGCTTTATCTTCGTCATCACCCAGTACTTCCAATTCATCAAGGGCTACAGCGCATTCGAGGCGGGCGTACGGCTACTGCCCGTCGCCGTCTCGATCGCCGTCGCCAGTGTGCTGGGTCCACGCATCGTGGAGCGGGTCGGCACCACAGCGGTCGTTGCGGCGGGCCTCGCGATTTTCGCAGCAGGGCTGGCATGGGCCTCGACCTGCGATGCGGCCACGCCCTACCTGCAGATCGCCGCGCAGATGGTGCTGCTTGGCGGCGGGCTCGGCCT
>Ga0302177_10003567_pt1 | contig 10874 bp, 8 predicted proteins | sample I_Palsa_E1_2_FD_198780 | JGI IMG/M metagenome (GOLD analysis project Ga0302177, IMG submission 198780) | Peat permafrost microbial communities from Stordalen Mire near Abisko, Sweden - I_Palsa_E1_2 | ecosystem: Environmental > Terrestrial > Soil > Palsa > Peat permafrost | place: Sweden: Abisko... | reverse complement strand
CGCGTCAAACGAGATATTGTCCGGAGCTTCCGAAATGCCCAGAATCACACCCGTATCCTGCACCGGGAAAAAACCTTTCGGCACAACCACGTAAAGAAGAAGAGTCAGAACCAGAGTTCCGAACGTTACCATCAGAGTTGCCGTCTGGTGCTTCAACACCCATTTCACGGTGCGGCCATAAAACGCGATTACCCGGTTGTAGTAATCTTCCGTGACCTCATAAAAGCGGCCCTTCTCGCCTTCCTTGCGATGTTTGAGTAGTTTGGCGCACATCATCGGCGTCAAGCTTAGCGAAACTCCCGCGGACACCAGAATCGTCACCGCCAGGGTTACCGCGAACTCGCGGAACAACCGGCCAACAATGTCTCCCATGAACAACAGAGGAATCAGCACAGCGATGAGTGAAACCGTGAGGGACACGATGGTGAACCCAATCTGACCTGACCCTTTGAGAGCCGCATCCAGCGGGGAATCCCCAGCTTCAAGGTAGCGATCGATGTTCTCGATCATGACAATGGCGTCATCTACCACGAACCCGGTGGAGATGGTCAACGCCATCAGTGTCAGATTGTTGAGGCTGTATCCGAGGACATACATCACGGCAAACGTTCCAACAATCGACAGAGGAACCGCGACGCTGGGAATGAAGGTGGCCCGCAGATTGCGCAGGAAAAAGAAAATAACGATCACCACCAGCACGATGGTCAATGCCAACTCGAACTCTACGTCCTTCACGGAAGCGCGGATGGTTGTGGTCCGGTCAGTGAGAATCTGCATTTTCACCGCGGAAGGCAGGGAGGCCTGCAGTTGCGGCAGCAGCTTCTTGATGCGGTCCACCACGCTGATGATGTTGGCTCCGGGTTGGCGCTGGATGTTCACGATCACCGCGGGAGTCAGATTCATCCAGGCCGCGAGCAGGTTGTTCTCCGTGCCATCGATGACGTTGGCCACGTCGCTTATGCGCACCGGCGCCCCGTTGCGATACGCGACGACGATTGGCTTGTACTGGTCGCTTGAGAAAAGCTGATCATTGGCGCCGATGGTGTAAGACTGACGCGCTCCATCGATGACACCCTTAGCCTGATCCACGTTGGCCTCGGCCAGGGCGGTGCGGATATCCTCAAGGCTCAGCCCGTACGAAGCGAGAGCAGTCGGGTTCACTTGGATTCGGACGGCGGGTTTCTGTCCGCCGCTGATCGAAACTAACCCAACACCCGGCAATTGTGAAATCTTCTGGGCCAAAGCGGTGTCGGCAAGATCTTCCACCTTGGACAAAGGAAGAGAATCCGAGGTCATGGCTAGGGTCAAAATCGGCGCGTCCGCGGGATTGACCTTGTTGTAAATGGGAGGATTGGGCAAGTCCGTGGGCAAGTAAGTGGATCCCGCGTTGATCGCGGCCTGTACTTGCTGTTCTTCTACGTCAATGTTCTGATCGAGACCAAATTGCAGGGTGATAATCGAACTGCCAAAGGAACTCGTCGAAGTCATCTGGCTCAACCCCGGAACCTGGCCGAACTGCCGCTCCAGCGGCGAGGTCACCGACGATGCCATCACGTCGGGGTCGGCACCTGGATAGAACGTGACTACCTGGATGGTCGGGTAGTCCACCTCCGGCAAAGCTGAGACCGGCAATTGCAAGAACGCAACCCAACCGATCAGCAGCACGCCCACCATTAAGAGCGTGGTCGCGACCGGCCGGAGAATGAACAACCTCGAAGGGCTCATGAAGAGGGGTTCCCCGATGACGGTGTTCCAGCCGAGCTCCCGGTGGGTGCGGTTCCCGAAACGCCGCCACCTCCGTTCGTACCGCCGCTGTTACTCGGTCCAGTGGCGCGCGGTTCAATCTTGCTGCCAGTTTGCAATTTGTCCTGGCCGTCGGTCACGACGGTGTCCCCGGGATTCACTCCGGCCGTCACCACGGTGGTGTTGCCCTGAGTCAACGATATCGCCACCGTGCGCGCTTCGACCGTGCTGTCAGGCTTTACGGCATAGACAAACGACCCCTGCGGACCACGCAAGATGGCAGCGGTAGGCAGCACGGTGCTGTTCTTTCGAGTCTCCAGCAGGAGATTCGCGTTTACGAACTGGTTCGGCCAAAGTTGGTTGTCTTTATTGTCGAAGACCGCTTTCAGCTTGGCCGTTCCGGTGGTTTGATCGATCTGGTTATCAATGGTCTGCAATTTTCCCGTCGCCAGCTTGATTTGATCGTCGCGGCTGAAAGCCTCCACCTGCAGGGTTGCGTTCTGCATGTGTTGGGCCACGGTGGGCAATTGATCCTCGGGCAGGGTAAAGACCACTGCAATTGGTTGCAGTTGGGTAAGGATCAGCATTGGATTCGTATCGGCGGCGTGGACAATATTCCCCGGATCCACCTGCCGCAGTCCGACCCGCCCGGTGAACGGCGCGGTAATGTTGCAATAGTTGATTTGCAGCTTGGCATTATCAATCTGTGCCTGGTCGGTGCGCACTTGGCCATCAAGTTGATCTACCGTGGATTTCTGCGTGTCCACCTGCTGCTGTGCGATGCTGCCGGAGGGAATTAGGGTGGTATAGCGCTGGAGATTGAGTTGCGCGTCGCGCAGACTCGCCTGGTCCTTGAACAACTGGGCCTGCATCTGCTCCAGTTGCACTTGGTAGGGACGCGGATCAATCACGATGAGCAAGTCGCCTTCTTTGACGTTCTGCCCTTCCTTGAAATTAACCCGCATGATCTGCCCATCGACCCGGCTCTTGATATTGGCCGTGTAGAACGCGGTCACCGATCCCAAGCCGACCAGATACACCGGTACGTCCTGCCGTTGTGCCTTGGCCACGGCAACCGAAACCGCGCGCGGGGCCGCTGCCTGGGCTTTCTGCTGCTTGGAGTCGGCGGTGCTGCAACCGGACAGGGAGACACACACCGCCAGCGCGGCCGTCAAAATCAGCCGTAAGCCGGAAGCGTGGTGCAGTTTGTCGTGAGAGAAATTCGAACCGATCATTTTCAAGATTTTAGTCCGTTCGGCTCTTCAAGGGATGGGCTGGAAATCCGCCATTCATTAGACGTATCCACTTCCTACTCGGTTGCGGCAAGCCTATCTCCACGGATGGCCGTTCCACTTAGACTCCACCCACTGAGGCTTTCAGGCGGGCTCCGCTCCAGACCAGCATCAACTGTGGCGACGGGATGGGTCAAGCGCAGGGCGAAGGTTTTACAAATCTTTACGCGCTTGATGGCGCATTTACGGCTGGGAGGACAGCAGCGCGACTGGCACAGCGTGCCGGGCTTCGTAGGCTGCAATTTCAGCCTCATGTTGCAGAGTGAGGCCAATGTCGTCCAGTCCGTTGAGCAGGCAATGGCGCACGAACTCATCCATCGGGAACTTTGCGCGAAAGCCTTGATCGTCGCGCACCTCACTTTGTTCCAGGTCAATCGTGAGGTGGTAATCGTTGGCCTCGCGGGATCGACGCATCAATTCGGCAACTTCACCTTCGTCCAAGCGAACCGCGAGGAAACCGTTTTTGCTGCTGTTGTTGGCGAAGATGTCGGCGAACGAAGATGAGATCACGGCGCGAAAGCCGAAATCGGCCAGCGCCCAAACCGCGTGTTCACGCGACGATCCGCAACCGAAATTCTTTCCGGCTAAAAGTATGCTGGCGCCTTGGTAACTCGGCTGATCGAGAATGAAATCGGCGTTCTTCTTCCCGTCAGGCGACAGTCGCCAGTCGTAGAACAGAAACTGGCCAAAGCCGGTGCGTTCAATCCGCTTCAGAAACTGCTTGGGGATAATCTGGTCGGTGTCGACGTTGACACGCTCGAGCGGCGCTACGCGGCCGCGATGAGTGCGGAACGGCTTCATCGGACTATCCTCAGCGTCGTCATGATTGAAATTCCCAATTGCGAATATCTGTGAAGTGTCCGGTAATCGCCGCCGCCGCGGCCATCATCGGACTCACCAGGTGCGTCCGTCCACCGCGTCCCTGGCGCCCTTCAAAATTGCGGTTGCTGGTGGAAGCGCAGCGCTCGCCCGGCTGCAAAATGTCGGGATTCATGCCCAGGCACATGGAGCACCCCGACTCGCGCCATTCGAATCCCGCATCCAGAAAAATCTGGTGCAAGCCTTCCTGCTCGGCTGCCTGCTTCACCCTTTGCGATCCTGGAACAACCATGGCTCGTACTTTCGGGCTCACGTGGTGCCCCTTGGCTACCCGCGCCGCGGCGCGCAAATCTTCCAGGCGAGAGTTGGTGCACGATCCGATAAATACGCGATCGATGCCGATATCTTCGATGCGATTTCCCGGTTCCAGCCCCATATACTGCAAAGCCAGCTCCGTCGCCCGCCGGTCGGCTTCCTTCAAACTGCGGACCTCGGGTACGCGGCCGGTTACCGGGGCTACCATCCCTGGATTTGTTCCCCAAGTCACAAACGGACAGAGCTGTGCGGCATCGATCTCCACGACCTTGTCGAAGGAAGCGCCCTCATCAGTAGGCAACCCGCGCCAGTACTCGACTGCCTTTTGCCATTCATCCGCCTGCGGCGCGAATCGCTTGCCTTTTACATATGCGTATGTGACCTCGTCGGGCGCAACCATGCCGGCGCGAGCGCCCGCCTCGATGCTCATGTTGCACAAGGTCATGCGGCCCTCCATCGAAAGACCGCGCACCGCTTCCCCGGCATATTCGATGACATAACCGGTCGCGCCGTCGGTGCCAATTTGACCGATGATCCCCAGCGCCAGGTCTTTCGCGGTTACGCCTTCCTCCAGTCTGCCGCGAACATCGATCTTCATTGTCTTCGAAGTTTGCTGGGCGAGACATTGAGTTGCGAGCACATGCTCCACTTCCGACGTTCCAATTCCAAAGGCCAGCGCTCCAAAGGCGCCGTGGGTGCTGGTGTGGCTATCGCCGCACACGATGGTCATTCCCGGCTGAGTCAGTCCGAGCTCCGGCCCAATCACGTGCACGATGCCCTGGTCGGGCGAATCCATATCGAACAGCCGGACCCCAAATTCCTTGCAGTTGGACTGGAGGGCCGCGATTTGTTTGGCGGCAATGGCATCGGTGATCGGCGTTCCCCGAGGTTCCGTGGGAATGTTGTGATCCACGGTAGCCACAGTGCGCGCCGGCTGGCGGAGTTTTCTCCCCGACGCTCGCAAACCATCGAAGGCTTGCGGCGAGGTCACTTCATGAACCAGATGCAGATCAATGTAGAGGATGGGAGACCGGCCAGCGGGCTGGGCCACCAGGTGTCGCTGCCATATCTTCTCGAACAATGTGCGCTTCGCTGCCATCATCGGATTGCAAAGGACGTTTGAGTAACTCGTCCGCAGCCCAAGGGCCGGGCATCGTCGTTTCAGTCTGTCACAGAGCACCGGATTGCGGCAAGCGCGCCTAACGGCTATAGAACTTCCATCCCAGCTTCCAATCGCAGCCTCCACCGCGGTGGTTCTCCCGGTTCATCCTGTCGTGAAAGGATTTCCCCAGGCACCCAGGGGCGGATGGATCGTAGGCCATTCCTCTACCGTGCTTCTCAACCCAAACCCTACAAGACGCCAGGTTTTGCCCTTGGAGCCGTTTTATCCCGCACGTGCGGCTGTTGATTTCAGGTATTATTAATGGACTTCGCGGCCTAGATTCTGGCCGCCTCGATTCTGGGGGTTGCGAAGGCAAAAACTGCCTTGGGGTCACAGCCAGACACATCCTGAGTCCTGCGGGTTTCGAGGAAGGTTTCCGACATGATCGACGGCAAACGAATCGCGGTCGTAATGCCGGCCTACAATGCGGAGAAGACCCTCGAAGTGACAGTGGATGAACTGCCGGAACTGGTCGACATTCGCATCCTGGTAGACGACCACAGTTCCGATCGCACGGTCGAGTTGGCACACCGCCTCGGCCTGCTGGTTTTCCAGCACGACCGCAACTACGGATATGGACGCAATCAGCAGACTTGCTATCGAGAGGCCTTGGCTGCGGGCGCCGACGTCATTATCATGCTCCATCCTGACTATCAGTACACGCCGCATCTGGTTACGGCCATGGCGAGCATGGTTGCTTACGGCGTTTATGACGTGGTTCTGGGTTCGCGCATTATCGGCGGGACGGCGCTGCTGGGCGGCATGCCAGTCTACAAATACGTTTCCAACCGGCTGCTGACGGCTTTTGAAAATCTTTTTCTGCGGGTGAAGCTTTCCGAGTACCACACCGGATACCGCGCTTTTAGCCGTGAGGTTCTGTCCGAACTGCCGCTCCTCGAAAATTCCGACGACTTTGTCTTCGATAACCAGATGCTTGCGCAGTGCGTGCACTTTGGCTTCCGCATTGGGGAAGTGTCGTGTCCGACGAAATATTTTAAAGAAGCGTCATCCATCAACTTCCGCCGCAGCGTGAAGTACGGTTTTGGCGTGCTGGCGACTACCATACAATTCGCGTTGCAGAGGATCGGATTGCTTCGCTTGCCTCGCTTCAGCGACAAAGGCCGCAAACTCGAGCCCGGTTATCCCACCTATTACGCTCGTCAAACCGCGCGTCCCGCCTAGCGCAAGTTGTTACGGATTTGGCGGTACTGGGAGAAGCGCCGTGATTGAGGACCAGACACGCAGGGTTCCAAATATCAGCTTCGAATCATAAAGGTGTTCGAATCATTTCTTCGGGGAGAGAAATCCCAGCACTTTGCTGGCTAACTCATCGGAGAATCCAAACCGCGCCTTGGCTCGCGAATAAACATCGACCGCCTTCTTGTCCAGCCAGATCATCGCAGACTTACTCCAACTGTCCTGAGGACGCGCAAAATAATCCGTCGAATGTCCGAAGACCTTCTTGTTTGGCTCGATCGTGTAGTAGTAGAGAGCGAGGCTCTTGCGCGACCGTCCCTCCGGGCAGGTGAGCGGATCCGGAAAGCCGTGCAGCGAACGCTCGTCGGTCGTGAAGATGAGCGCATGGTTGAGGAGAGGCGAATACTTCGCTGCGCACCGCGCCATCTTTCCTTCCGCGGATCGCTCCCACAACTCAATCGACCCGCCCCACTCCTGTTTCCAGTCCGGATTCAAATAGAGAATGAGATTCACTCGCCGGTGCCACATCGTGTGGAAGTGGTGCATCGAGAAGTCGGTGTGCACGTTTAAATATCCGCCCGGGCCGGACTGGTGCAATCCTCCACCCTCCAACATTGGGTCAGCCATTAGGTCAGGGATTCCAGTCAGCTCTGAGACCCATGCGGTAAACTCCGAAGTGTTCAGTTCATCCGTTACCGCCGCGATGGTTGTGGGGAACAATTCGCGCTTCGGCATACCAAGTTTGTTCTCGTTGGGATGCTTGTATTGCGTCCACTCGGTGCTCGTAGGCGAGGGGAACTCCTCGGCCATCGCCAAGGCCGTCTCCGAATCGAGAAAGTTCCTCAGAAGAATATGTGGGCACGGTTGGTTTTCCCGATATTGCTTGGCTAGCCTATTGAGCGCAGCCCCCCATCTTTCGTGTGGGAATAGGCGGGCGGGGGCCTGAACGGCGATGGTGGTTGACATGAAGTCGAATTGTATCCGATCCGTGATCCTGGGAAGCAGATTATGCCTTGCGAGAACCTTTGTAGTTCCGCCTAAGGAATCTGGCAAACACGCACTGCACCATTGTGGTAAGCACAGTTAAGCCCAGCCACCGGCTGTTCCACCACCACCCAGTTCACACTGTATTTCTCTTTCAAACGCGTGAAATCTTCTAGCTGAAAACTCTTCCACGGGGTTTCCGCCTGCAGCTGAGCCCACCATTCATCGGCCAAGGGAGGAAACATGGTTACGGCGCCACTATCCTTGGATGCGTCCGCCAGACGGCTGCGTTGTGCCAGACACCGAAAGCCGATCGTGTCTTCTCCGCGCAACTGCATAAAATCCGGATTCAGCGCAAACACTGCTTCCACCGGGGTGTTCTGGCGAATCCACCGAAAGCCCCGGGCCCACTCATTCTTCGGAACCGCCCCCGGCCATTCTACATGCGCGCTCGCTGGAAACAGCGACCGCTGCGCGAGCAACATCCCGATGCTCAGCGGCACAAAGAGCGCCAGCCATCGCCAGAGCCGATTCTTCAGCACAAACTCGCCAAGAAATCCGCCCATGATCAAAAACATGAGCATATAGAGCAGGTGCAGGCTGCGCAGAGGCTGCAGTCGAGCCAGGCTCTCAAAGCGCGGCGGCAGATCAACCACCAGGGCGGCAAAAAAATAAATCAGGTCGTAGAGGATGAGAGCGCGGCTCACACGATCCAGTTCGAGCCATCGCCGCACCCTCGCCACGCGCCCGAACCACCAGAACAACGCCACCGGCGCCAAAATGCCCAGCCACTCGTACCACTGCCACAACTGGATATAGTGAAATTCGTGACGCATCGCGGCCGCGTGATAGGCCGGCGAAGTCGGGGGGGCGAGCGAAAGCCCAAAGGGAAGGAAGAAGCCTAAACCGGTCGCGGCGCGCATTCCGGCAGTCGCGGGCAAGCTTCTCTCAAATCCTTCCATAACCACCAGCAGCCCGCAGAACGAGAAAGCAAATGCCCCCATGAGTGGATGAACGCACCCTGCAAAGGCAAGCCACACCGCGCTCCGCACGTATTTTTTTTCCAGTGTTCGGGCCACGGCGAAGATGACAGCGAACGCCGCTAGATTTCGTGGGTTCAGGTACTGATCCATGATGTAGAGGGCCGTCCCCGCCACCGGGATCGTCAGCAACGCCGCGATCAGGCAGACTCCGCCCCAACGTGCCATCGCATTCGGAAAGCACACGCCACTGACCTGCCAGCAGGCAAGGAGCAGAAGAAAGATGGACGCCAGGTGCCACAAGAAAAGTCCAGTTTCCATCGGTGCGTGAGACAGGCGCAGCGAAAATGAAACCAGGTTAGGAAAAATCGTCAGGCTGGCATGCGAGGCAAAGAATTCCTGCCCCACGGCGAACAGTCCCGGATGCAGAATCCTCTCCAAGCCCGGAAGGTAGATTTCCGCGTCTTCGGCGTACGGATGATACCCATGCACCAGTAGGGCCACAGCCGTGAGCAAGAATAGGTAAATCCCCGGTTTGTATCTTTCGAATCGGATCTGGCCCACTCAATTCTTGTCAGCGCGAAATTACTGCAACACGCAGCCAGGAAGCGAGTACGTTTGCGGCCACAACCCGGAAAATGGGGCAAGAGCCGCAGATAATAATCTTGGAAGCGCTGATCAGTAGACCACAGAAAAAAAGCAAAGCGCAACTGGCGTTCTCGCGAGAGTCCACCACGGGAGTCGTTTTATCTGTACGCAACATCGAATGCCGACCGTCGGCAGTGGCTCAGCTGGCGAGATCCCTCGCCCCGCTGGTGAAAGCGCGGGATGACGCCCGCGAGGGCAACGAGCCAAGAATTCCGCAAACGACACCACGACCCATGGTACCCATGGTCCCTTAGCTTGCGTGTTGAGCCAGCGCTACGTAGCATTAATATCAGATGGCTGCCGCCTTAATCCCCGAGCGACTAAAGCCCCAGATGGCCTTTGGCGAAATCATCGCTTTTGCCTACGACACCTTTTGCAGCAATAAAGTACGCTTCATGCTGACCGCGCTGGGCATGGTCATCGGGACGGCCTCACTCATCCTGGTGGTCACCATCGGTATGACCGGACGGCAATACGCCCTCAATCAGATCCAGGCCATCGGCACCAACGAGATTTGGGCCGAGTACCAGGGAGGGGTGCAGCACATCAACAATTCCGCCCCTGACCCGCTCACCATTGATGACCTCAACGCCATCAGTCAAAACGTTCCGGGCATAGTCGCCGCCTCACCCGTCGTTCAGCTCTCCGACCGCATCCCTGCCGGCAATGGCAAGGAGAAAGACGTCACCATCCTCGGGGTTGCTCCCGAATACCAACGGGTGCGCAACCTGGCTATTCTGACCGGCCGCTTCTTCGACCAGGAAGACTCCATGGCTCACAACAAGGTGGCCTTGATCACCGAGAAAATGGCGATCCAACTCTATGGCTCGACGGCCGCCGCTGTGGGTAAAGTCGTAAAACTAACAGGATTGCCCTTTACCGTAATCGGAACCTTCCGCGAGCGGGTTGAAACTTTTGGTCAGACGGAGATCGAGGACAATACTATGCTGATCCCTTACTCCGTCACCCGCTATTTCATGGAGACGCCCGCCATTAAGATCGCCTACTTCTCCATGGCGGATTCCTCGATGGTGGTCGCCGCCACGGCTCAGATCCAGCATGTGCTCCAGTCCCGCCACCGCGCCGAGTCGGTCTACAATGTGCAAAACCTTACCGCCGTGCTTGCTATGATGGATCGCATCGCCAGCGGCCTGACCTGGGTACTGCTGCTGGTTTCGATGGTGACTCTGGTAGTCAGTGGCATCGGCATCATGAACATCATGCTGGCCACTGTGACCTCGCGCATCCGGGAGATCGGCATCCGCAAGGCCGTCGGCGCTACGAACCGCGAAATCCGCTTCCAGTTCCTCGCCGAAGCCATGCTGATCTCTCTCATCGGAGGCTTCGCCGGCATCGTGATCGGCCTGGCAATCCCCTACTCGGTTCGCTTCCTCACCGAATACCGCATTCCGATTTCTGGCCTGTCGGCCATCATCGCCATCCTAGTCTCGTCCCTCGTGGGAGTCGTCTTCGGCACCCTGCCGGCAGCTCGCGCCTCCCAACTCGACCCCGTCGAGAGTCTGCGGTACGAGTAATTCCACCTAAAAAGGTCTCGCGGACGCCGTTGTGGTATTCCAGATGTCGCCCCTAGTTCGACTCCCGCTATCTACAGTCACGTAAAAGAGTGATGCAGGTCACAGCCTGGTAAAACGCCGCAACGCTGTCTTGATATTGAAAATGAAATTCAATTTCATCATCATTTCTTAATGTTCATCATGGGGACCTTACCGGTGG
>Ga0302177_10003558_pt1 | contig 10887 bp, 10 predicted proteins | sample I_Palsa_E1_2_FD_198780 | JGI IMG/M metagenome (GOLD analysis project Ga0302177, IMG submission 198780) | Peat permafrost microbial communities from Stordalen Mire near Abisko, Sweden - I_Palsa_E1_2 | ecosystem: Environmental > Terrestrial > Soil > Palsa > Peat permafrost | place: Sweden... | reverse complement strand
ACGTCATCGGACGGGTCGCCCAAGAGCGCGACGAGATCGCCACCCGCACTGGGATGGCCGGAGCACGCCAAGACCGAGGCGGCCAGCGCCCGCGTGGCCGGCGACGGATCGGCACTCAGCGAGAGTGCTTGCGCGTAGAACCGGTCGTCACTGGTCGCGACGGCAATCTCCAGGATCCGTCTCACCACATCCTCATTTGCGGTCGTCAGGGCGTCCATGAGTGGTTCCGTACCACGGAGGCCAATACGAATGAACGCATCTTGTGCAGCGAAGCTGCACTGGCCCGCGCTGTCATCGAGGAGGACGATGAGCAGCTCAATAGCCTTGGCGCTGGTGCACGCCACCGCCCACGCCGCAGCTTGCGCCCGCACTTCCGGAGACTTGTCGGAGAACAGCGGATAGCAGTCCTCCGAGTCCACTCCGAATGCCGTCAGTACTCGAGCGGAATACAGCCGAGTTGACCATCGCCGGCTCCGGACTCCCTTTCGCGCGCGCCGCACGACGCCAATCCGTTCGGCCAGGGAAACCAGAATGGCCCTCGACGTTCCTTCGACGGAAGGAGCCAGATCGAGCATCACGTCGACGATATAGCGCTTCGAAAATCCGCTTGCCTTGCCAATGATTTCGGCTGCCGTGGACTCCTCGCCGGACACCGCTGTGAGTATCGCCTCCCGAACATCCACGAGCGAGGGTTCCAGGCGGTCACGATGTGATTCGATCAGTCCGTTCGTGATGATGACGAGCAAGACCAACGCGATCACCGATCCGATCACGATCAGCGCAAGAACGACCAACTCCACGGCCGTCATCCGACGGACCTGGCCAGAGTCTGCTCCAGCCGTCCGAGCAGGACCGGAATGCTGAAGGGCTTCGTGATGTGCTCTGCAGCACCCAGGCTGAGCGCACGCAGTATCTCAGCCTCGCTCGACCTCGCTGTCAGCATGATGACATGCGTGTCCTGCAGGACCTTCTTCTCCCGTAAGGCCTGGAGCACTCCGAAACCGTCGAGACTCGGTAAACCGACGTCAAGGAGGACGATCTTTGCCTTCACCGCACCTTCCCCCAGCGCTGCGGCGGCCGCCGCGCCATCTCGGAATCGCACGAAGTCATGGTGGCGTAGGCCGAGGGCGTGTTCGATCACTTCCGCCATGGAATCGTCGTCCTCGACGATCGCGACATCCGTGACGTCTTCAGGATCCTCCCGCGGCCGCTCACCAGACACCACAACGCAATTGCCGACGGACCTGGCTCGGCGCAGGGCCGTTTCACTGACTCTCTCCAGCGACGACACGGCTGAACCATCAACCGGCGCCGAGGAGATCCCCGCGCTGAACGTGTAGTTGGCGAACGCACCCGAAGTGGTCGGGAAGCCCTCCGCCCTGAAGGCATGCAGAACACCCGTGATGCGATGGCGGGCGACCTCGCAGGACGCCCCGTAAATGCCCAGAGCGAAGGCATCCTCCGACCATCGCCCGACGACGTCTTCGCCGCGAAAACACCCGTGAATCAATTCGCCGAGGTGATGCAGCACGACGTCTCCCAATGTGTTGCCCTCTCGTTGGCGGATCTGCGCAAGGTGATCGATCTCTACGAGTGCAAACGCAAACGGGTCTTTCCGACGCGAAGCAAGTCGAAGGAGGCGATCCAGGGACTGGTCCATCGCTCTTCGATTCTGCGTGCCTGTGAGCGGGTCGACATCGGAACGAATCTGGACCATTCGGTTCCTATCGATGTGCGTCTGAATGCGAACTCCCATTTCGCTCGGTGACATGTCCACACCGAGGTAGTCGTCAGCTCCCGCAGCCATTGCCTCTGAGACGGAGGCAATGTCGCTCACTCCCACCACAATGACTGGGAGTTGATGCCAGCGCGGGTGGGCCCGGATGATTTGGCAGAGCTCCGAACCGCTGACCTGGGCTCCTTCGTTCTCGACCACGACCAGGTCGGCACCTTGCTCTTCAAGCACCTCCCAGAACCCAGAGGGATATTGACGGACGCAGAGATTCCAGTTGTATCCGTCCTGGGCCGCATTGAGAGCCGCGTACAACCTTGCACCGGTGTTGAGGACAAGGACACGGGGTTCTACCGATGGCCGTTCGGCGAGTGAGTCCAGCAGGAACGAGATGGTCTGCCGAGCCCCCTGGGATCGCGCGAACACCCCCACCGCTCCCGCCTTCGCGAACTCGACGCGGTCGTCAAACTTCTCGTGATCAGTGAAGAAGACCACTCGCACGTAAGGGCTGGCCGACTTGACGAACTCGAGCAGCTCGGTGCTTGTCCAGTCACTGTCCGCTGCATCGTCGACGAGGAGAAAGGTTGGAGGATTACTCGTCAGTGTTCCCAACGCAGGCAAGCTCGCCGTCGAGGAGACGGCGAGCTCGACGGCGGCAGCTTCCGCGGTCAATCGAGAGACGAGATCGGCGTCGACCGAGACGATCAACGCGACTGAGCCACCAAGCGCTCGCGTCGTGGCGGTCGACCGATCACCACCCGCCCCGGTCTTAGCGACATCTTCGACCTTCTCTATGGAAGCACGCAAGTTCGTCACCGTTTCGGCAAGCAATCGGCCATCGATGGTCGACTCACGAAAGAGCGATTCCGCTTCGAGGGCCGCGCGACTGGCGGCAACGAAACCGAACGTACCAAGTGAGCCGGCGAGCTTGTGCGCCGCATCGGAGCCTTCAACGATGCCCTCTTCATCGATCACTTCTCGGAGGACATCTGCTGTCTTCAGCTCGAGAAGCGAAATCCGTTCCATGATGTCCGTCCGATGGCGACCCCACAGCATGGCGAGGGAAGATTCGAATTCCACGTCCTCCAGGGGCTCGACTTCTATGGGCTCGACACTCATGGTGTGACACCCAACACGCCGTGCGCCAGGACCCTACGACATTGCTTCATGTATTGGCTCCTATCTCGAGTGCGATCGGAACGAGACCATTCGTTGTCAATGGACCGCAGATCGCTGCAGCACTGCTTGGACTTGGTCAACAAGGGCGCGAGGACTAAACGGTTTGACGATGTAGTCGTCAGCGCCGGCGTCAATTCCCAGCTGTACATCCGGTTCCTGAGCTTTGGCCGTCAGCATGATCACCAAAACGGATCCGAGTTGGTCGCTGGCCCGTAGCGCGCGGCACACCTCGACGCCGCTCATGCCGGGCATCATCCAGTCGAGCAACACGAGATCCGGCGGCTCCGCCATGGCGGCGATCAGACCGGCTTCGCCATCCTGCGCACAATGCACCACGAAGCCGGCGCGCTCGAGGATGTACACGACGACACCACGGATGTCGGGGTCATCGTCTACTACCAGGGCTACGGGGGGGTTCACGACACCCTCTGTGCATTCGACGTGATCGCGCCCGAATGCCCCGATCGGTACTGAGGTTGGCTCAACGGAAGTGCCATGCTGAATTTGGATCCGACTCCGAGCTCGCTCGAGACACTGACCCGACCGCCATGGCCCTCGACGATGCGCTTGACGATCAAGAGCCCGAGACCGAGTCCCTGTATGTGGAGACTGACCGCGGCCGATGCACGAAAGAACCGATCGAACAGCTGCTCCTGTTCCTCCGCGAGAATGCCGACCCCTCGATCCTCGACCTCAACGATGCATTCGCCTTTCCTTCGGATGATCCGAACGCTCACGGATCCGCCATCGGGCGAGTACTTGATGGCGTTGGTGAGCAGGTTGTCCAGTGCCTGACCGAGTCGATCATGGTCCCCCGTCAGCACCAATTCGTCGTCGGGAAGGACCAGTGATATGTCGATGCCCGATTTCTGCGCGCGCAGTTTGACCCCCTCGACGGACTCTCTTGCGACGGCGACGACATCGACTTCGCTCATCATGAGCGAGAGATCGGCCGATTCGAGCTGGGCAACGAAGAGCAGGTCTCCCACCAGTCGCTCCAAGCGCAGCGAGTTGCGCCCGATCACCTCCATGAACTGTCGACGAAGGTGGTTGTCAACCAACCCGTCGAGCAGGAGCTCAATATGAGCGACGATCGAACTCAGCGGGGTCCGCAACTCGTGAGAAACAAGAGCGAGAAACTCATCCCGGAGCTGTTCTGATTTTCTGCGGTCAGAGATGTCTCTTGCAATGATGGACTCTCCGACAACCATTCCGCCCGGTCCGAGAATCGGTGATGTCGCAAGTGACACCTCGACAACCGAGCCATCCTTGCGTTGTCTGACCGTCTCGTAGTTGTCGACAAACTCACCGGATTGAACCCGCGCGGGATATTCGGGCACCTCGTCGACGTGCTCCGGGGGCAGGAGCATGGCGATCGACCGGCCGATTGCCTCGCGAGCGGTGTATCCGTAGAGACGCTGCGATCCTGCATTCCAGCTCGTGATGATTCCGTCGAGGTCCTTGCCGATGATCGCATCGTGTGAAGACTCGACGACTGCCCGGGAATGCAATGCCGCGGTATCGAGGGCCTCTGCCGCGGCGTTTGCGACCGTCTCCGTGTGGCCGTTACTCCCCCAATGGCCTGGAGGAAGAGATGCCAGAGGCCTCTGTTTGAGCTTCATGCGACGGGCTCGAAATCGCGGAGGGGAACGGTAGCTCGAGGCCAGCGATGACGTCCCGTCTGGGAGACACGCAGCCTGAGCCTCGAGGGCCGCAGATCGCAGCGCTTTGCGCGCTGCCCCTCGGCGGGATTCAACCTGGTTCGGGAAACCATGAATCCTCGACAACTCGTCGCTGCCGACTTCGGCAGGAGTCTGGCCCCGCTACTGGAGTCGCTCACCGTAGGCAGACGCTCACCTACGGCAAAATGGAGATTACCACTCCGCATGATGCATTTCGCGCATTTGCCAAATGGATCGGTTCGCGGCCGCCCTAACGCGGGGTGCGAGAGACACAACTCAAAGCCTCTGCAGCGATCCGCTAATGCCCATGTCGGCCGTGCCGATGATCTCTATGGCAGCTCCAGGGACGGCGAACAGTAACTCGATCGGTGTCAGCAATGCACCGCGCCATGCCACCCTTGACCGACCGGCGCAGAAGGTTGGTGAACACATTGTCTTCGTTGGATCTTTCGCACCGCATGAACATTCCCTTGGCCGTCGCGACACGCTCTCGGCTGCGCAAGACTTCTTGGAATCGCAGCGCCAGATGCGCATCGGCGACGCCACCATGTGCATGGCGAAAAATCATGGATGCCTGGGTGGCGAACCCTGCCGCCGTCCGCTGCGCGTCCACGTCGAAGATCGATGCGGTCCGCGAATAGACCGTGAGGGCTCCGACAGGTTCATCGAACGCCAGAAGGGGCAGGGCCAACATGGCCATGACGCCGAGATCCCGAGCCCGGGGGAGGAACGAAGGCCATCTGGTGTCGGTGACCGACGATTCGGCGTGGAACAACCTCCCCTGCAGCGATGCGTCTATAGAGGCACCCTCCCCGGTCGCGCACTGATCCGTGTCCATTTTCATGAAGATCTCGTCGGTCGCGGCGACAGCCCGGAGACCTCCGAAGCGAAAGAGCGAAACGCTGATCCCATCGGCCCCGCCCACTGAGACGCGCGCGAGTTCCGCCACGAGGCGGAGCACTCCGTCGACCACGTCGGGATTGGCGGGGATCGCGGTCACCCGCCGAAGCTCCTCGGTCGCGACCCTGGCATTGGGCGAATTGGAGGAAGAGTCCGGCGCGCGGATTTGCTCGGAGCTGGGCTCGCCAACGCTTGCGAGGGCCTGATCGAGGCGCGCCACCTCTGCATGACCCATCGCACCGAGCACGCGCCAGACGAGCCGCGCCGGCGTGCGGAGAGACAACTCGACCCCGGCCTCGGCAAAACTCCTTTCCGCATTGGCGAGAGCCAGGAGCCCGGCGGCTCCGATGAAGTCGAGCTCGGAGAGGTCGAGCACCACCGGCTCACGAAGGTCGATCCCTCGCTCCAAGGCTGCCCAGAGGTCGACGGCGGCAATGTTCTCGAGCCGCCCGTGAAGGGTGACCAGAGCACTCCGTCCTTCGAAACAGGTCGTGAGCTCGAAACCCGGCGACTCCGTGATGAACGACATGACGCTCGCCTCGGGAACTTCATTGGCGGAGGCGGCCAGCGCCGCGGTCACAGCCGCCGATCTCCAGCGGCAGGTCCGGGACGCACGGGGGGACGGGACGTCGAACCTTCGGGGGATCGGGGAGGCGCTCGGGCCTCTGGCGGTGTGACCGGCGGCGCAGGCCGTCCTCGCTGAACCCCTCGATGCTGAAGGTGCTGGAGCCACGATACCGACTTTTGACCCAACATCCGAACATCTCTTCACGAATCTGGGAGAGGTCCCGATGCTCGATGCCGGGACAGGGGTGAAAGGTGTTGGGCTCCGGGCGGCTCCGGATCTCACACTTTCTAAGGAGTTATTTAGACTCCGGCGAGGAGCCGGGTCCACTCCCCCCAGAACACCCCTCCACTATTCTAAGATTCTACTTAGAATCCTTGAGAATCGGCCAGGAGCAGCCCGTTCGTGAACAAACGCGACAACCCGTACACCCCGGGAGCAGGGCGAAAGCCCCGCACGCTGGCCGGGCGCGACCAGGATATGGAGGCCTTCCAGTCCCTGGTCGAGCGGCTCGATGCGGGTGCCTACGAGCGCAGCCTCGTCTACACCGGGCTCCGGGGCGTCGGGAAGACCGTCCTCCTCATGGAGTTCGACGTCCTGGCCAGCGAGGCCGGCTGGGCCACGACCGACGTCCAGGAGGTCGGCTCGAGCCCGGACTTCCGGACCACGTTCGCCCGCATGGCGGCCCGCCTCCTCATGAACATGAGCCGGCGGCACCGGGCCAAGCAGCGCATCGAGCGCGCCCTCTCGGTGGTGAAGGCCTTCTCAATCGCCATCCCCGGGACGGTCGAGCTGCGGCTCGATGTGGAGGCGGCGGTGGGGGTCGCCGACTCGGGTGATCCGGAACAGGATCTGGCGGGGCTCCTTCGGGAGATCGGCGAGGTGGCACAGGCCAACCAGATGGGCGCGCTCTTCCTGATCGACGAGATGCAGAACCTCGACGGCCCGGCGCTCGCCGCCATCTGCATGGCCTTCCAGGCCATCAGCCGGGCTGGCCTCCCGGTCACGATGGTCGGCGCCGGGCTCCCCGACCTCCGGGTGCGGCTGCTGGCGGCCAAGCCCTACGCGGACCGCCTGTTCTCCTACGCCGAGCTCGGTCGCCTCTCCGAGTCGGCCGCCTGGGCCGCCCTGGTCGGTCCGGCGTCGACGGCCGGCGTCGACTACGACGAGAAGACGGCACGCCACATCGTCACCGAGGCCGCCGGGTTTCCCTACTTCCTGCAGGAGTACGGGCGGGAGGTGTGGAACTTCGCCGAGACCACGCCGATCGTCGAGGCCGATCTCGACGGGGCGCGTCCCATCGTGAAGGACTCGCTCGCCCGCAACTTTTTCGGCACCCGCTTCGAGATGGCCACCGACACGGAGCAGAAGTACCTCGGCGCCATGGCCTCGCTCGGCACCGGCCCGTACCCGGTGGCTGCCGTGGCAAAAGCGTTCGGTGCTCCCGATCAGCGACGCGTGTCGATGCACCGTGACTCGCTCATCGGCAAAGGTCTCATCTGGAGTCCTCGGCGGGGACAGGTGGACTTCACGGTGCCGCTCTTCGACGAGTTCATCCGGGAGAACAACACACCGGCTTGAACCTCGCCCGACACGTGCAGTTGGTTCGAACCAAGGCTGCTGGGCCAGTATTCCGCACGGCCGATACGGACGCGACGGGCATCTGCCCCGCCGATTGAACACGGAGGAGTCGGCATGGAGTCGTCGCAGGATGGGCCGGACACCGAGGCGTTCCGGGCCGAACTGCGCGCCTGGCTCCAGGACCACCTCACCCCCGAGGTCGTGGCGGCGGGCGGCCACCAGATCGAGGGCGAGTCCCTCGAAGTCCTGCGAGCCTGGAACCGGTCGCTGGCCGATGGCGGGTGGGCGGCGCCGTCGTGGCCGGTCGAACACGGCGGTCGCGGGGCGGGCGTCCCCGAGCAGCTGGCCTACCTCGAGGAGACCAACCGCGTGCGGGCGCCCGGGCCGGTCAATGTGATCGGGGTCTCCAACATCGCGCCGGCGATCATGCAGTTCGGCACTCCCGAGCAGCAGGAGCGCTTCTTGCAGCCGATGCTGCGCGGCGATGAGATCTGGTCGCAGGGCATGTCAGAACCCGATGCCGGCTCGGACCTGGCCTCGCTGCGCACTGCCGCTGTCGAGGACGGCGATGACTTCGTCATCAACGGGCAGAAGACGTGGAACTCTCTGGGGCACTTCGCCGATTGGTGCCAGTTGTACGTACGAACGGATCCGACGGTCAAGAAACACGCCGGCATCACGTGCTTCCTCGTTGATCTGCGGACGCCCGGCATCGAGGCGCGGCCGCTGACCACCATCACGGGTGGGCAATCCTTTGCCGAACTCTTCTTCACGGACGCCCGCTTGCCTCGCTCGGCCATGTTGGGACCGCTGCACGCGGGGTGGTCTGTGGCGATGACGACGTTGAGCTTCGAACGCGCCGGCGTGGCGCGCCTGCACTTGTCGCTGGCCAACCGGCTCGACGAGCTCCTGGCCGATCCGCGGGCGAAGGCGGGCCTGGAGGATCCGGTGCTGCGGCAGCGCCTTGCCGGTATCTACGCGGACATTCGCTGCATGCGCTTCCTGACGGAGCGGTCGCTGTCCGATCCGGCTGCGGCCGGCGCTGGCGGATCGCTGGCCAAGCTCTCGTGGGCCCACTGCGATCAGCAGCTTGCTGCGCTGGCCGTGGACCTGATCGGCCTCGATACTCTCGTGGACTCGGACCGGTGGGGGGAGAACCTGCTCGCCGTGCGCCAGGCTTCAATCGCTGGCGGGACGACCGAGATCAACAAGAACATCGTGGGTGAGCACGTGCTGGGATTGCCCCGATAACTCGCGGGAAGCCGCGCTTCAGTTCTCATACCCTCCACTTCTCCTCACTTCTATGCGTTCTCGAAATCTTCTGGGGGTTTGCGAAACAGGACGGGGAGGTAGCGAAGCATCAGCGCCGACCATGTGATGTGAGTCAGAATCGGTGCCAGAAGACCGCCCGAAGAGCGGCGCTGCGCTGCGAACAAGGTACCCATGACCCCGGACGCAAGGACCAAAGCCGGGTTGCGTGTGGCACAGGTTGTGAGCATGTACACCGCCGTGGAGCCGGCGACCGGGTTGGGGCAGGCAAGCGCGGTGAACAGAGACCCGCGGAAGAAGACCTCTTCGGCGATCCCGTTTGCGAGAGTTGTCGCCATGACCCACGAATCCGAGCCGCGCTCGGCGTAGTTCAGGACGGAGACGAGCGACTCGTTCAAAACCGGAATGCGCCTCGCCACGAAGGCGGCCCCGAAGAAGGCGCCGAATGCGGCGGCGCCGGTGAGGATCGGCACCCCCACGAGCCGTCCGAGGGAGCGCTCTTTGCCGCGCAGCGAGCTCCAATGAAGCGGCTCGGTGGCCAGGCCGCCGACCAACCAGGTCCCAGCCACCGAGAACGTCAGTGCGTAGAACTCGCTCGAATCGGGTTCGGTGGAGAGCGACGCACCCAAGAGTCCCGTGCCGGCCAACGCGACGGCGGCAGCCACTCGTCGACGATGCCGGGTCGACCTGTCACCACCGAGACTCATTGGGGACAACCTCTTCGCTTTGCACGATGGAATCCCGTAGCCGAGTGGCTCGTAGACAAGTCTCGCGAAATGGCTTTACTCACTCTTGCCAACTCATTGTCTCCGAGATTTTGCCCGCTCACCGAGAGCGGCCAGCACCGCGGCGTCATAGTCCATCGGCTCGAATGGCAACAGAGAGCGGATGCTGTCATCTCGCACGACAACCTCGTTGGTCATCGAGTCGATCAGTGCGCGCCCAGTCGCCACATCGACGTTGGTCACCAACGCGAGCCATAGCGAGGACAATGATGGACTCAGTAGGGGTACCGGCAGTACCAAGAGGGATCTGCCTTCGATGACGGCCACGCGACGGAGCATCTGCAAGTACTCCAAAACCTCGGGCCCGCCAATGTCGAACACTCGCCCAATCGTCTCGGGTGTCTCGAGCACGCCAACGAGATACCGGATCACATCGGCAAGGGCAATGGGCTGTGTCTTGGTATGGACCCACCGCGGAGTAATCATGGCGGGAAGGTGCTCGACGAGCTGACGCGTCATCTCCCAAGAAATTCCACCATCGCCGACGATGATCCCGGCTCGCAGCACCGTCACGGCAACGTCACCCTCGCCGAGCAAGCTCTCGACCTCTCGGCGACTACGTAAATGCTCCGAGAGGTCGTCGTTCGCATCGCCCAATCCACCCAGATAGATGATCCGACTGACCTGGGCTTCGGCAGCGGCTCGCCCGAACGCGGTGGCGGCTTCGGCGTCAGCACGAGCGAAGTTCTTCTCCCCCAGTCGATGCACCAGGTAATACGCGGCTTCGCAGCCCCGCAACGCGTTCGCCAGTGATGCAGGGTCCGCCACGTCCCCTCTCACCGGTTCGCCGGCGCCGCGATAGTCGTCCGGCCGACGTGTCATGGCAACGACTTCATGGCCCGCCGCGATCAAGGCCGGACAGAGTTCCCGTCCCACGAATCCCGTCGACCCTGCCACCAGCACTCTCATGTGGTCGTCAGCCCACCGTCAGCGAAAACCCGCCCGAGTGTGATGACGAGGGGCGGCCGCAGAGGAGCGGCAAGAGCAATTGGAGCCCAGCGCCGCTAACCACGTATGTGGACTGCCCAATACCTGCTTACGCCAAACGGAGGTAGCAAGCACAGGACCGAACCTCCACCATATTCTTAGCGCTTCACGCCGACACGATTCAGATGCGCTCTCAGATATGGCCGGCTGACACCGTCAGCATTAGGGATTTCAACCTTCTGATCCGTAGCGCCTATTTGGGTAAAT
>Ga0302177_10003556_pt1 | contig 10897 bp, 8 predicted proteins | sample I_Palsa_E1_2_FD_198780 | JGI IMG/M metagenome (GOLD analysis project Ga0302177, IMG submission 198780) | Peat permafrost microbial communities from Stordalen Mire near Abisko, Sweden - I_Palsa_E1_2 | ecosystem: Environmental > Terrestrial > Soil > Palsa > Peat permafrost | place: Sweden: Abisko... | reverse complement strand
TGCCGGACAGAGCCCCCGCCGGTGGGAACTCGACGATCGCCGTGACACTGCGCTGACGCAGAGTTTCGGAGCACAGGTCCCAGCGCACCGGCTGGGTCAACTGTGCGACAAGTTTTTCCATCGCATCGGCGGCCGAGCTCACCGGCTGGCCGTCGCGGTTGGACAACAGAACGGCGGTCGGCTCGGAGGTCGCCACGTTCTGCGCCGCGGCGGCGTAGCCATCGAGGGCCGAGGCCATGAACTCGGTGTGGAAGGCGCCGGCGACGCCCAATGCGCGAACACGGGCCTTTTCTGGCGGGTCTTCGGCGAGCTTTTCCAGCGCGCTCAGCCGGCCGGCGGCCACGATCTGGCCGGCGGCGTTGCGGTTGGCCGCGACCAGGTCGAGCTGTTCGAGCCGCGCGAGCACCTCGGTCTCGTCGCCGCCGAGAACGGCGGACATGCCGGTCGGCTCGTTGGCGCAGGCCTTGGCCATCTCCGCACCGCGGGTGGCGGCCAGCGCGACGGCGTCATCGGCGGAGATCACTCCGGCGATCGCGTAGGCGGCGATTTCACCGACCGAGTGGCCGGCGACGACGACCTCGTTATCGGCGAGCAGTCCCCGGGTCGTCAGCTCCTGGTGCGCAAGCAGTGTGGCGGCGACGATCAACGGCTGGGCGATCGCGGTGTTGGTGATTTCCTCGGTCGAGGCAGTGGTGCCCAGCCGGGAAAGGTCCAGGCCGCTGGACGTCGACCACGACGCCAGCCGGTCTGCGGCGCCGGGCAGTTCCAGCCACGGCGACAGCATCCCCTCGGTCTGCGACCCTTGTCCGGGCGCGAGCAATGCAATCACATTTTTAAGGGAACACTGTGAAGACGTCTTTGCGCGGTGTAACAGATTATGAACCTTGTCTTATGTTTTTGTAGGAACCCCACAAAACAGCACGCGATGCGACGTTATCGAGATCGTGCCGCAATCTGTCATCCGGCTTCGGCAGTCTCGGAAGGCGCGATCAGGTCCTTTTTCACTGACGGCGTGACAGGCGTCACTATGTTGCTAGCGGGGCTGGACTGCTGGGCCTGGTATGTCAGGTGGCCCACGGTCGCGGCCACCCGAAGGACGTAAGCGTCGCGCGGCAGGGTGGGGTCGCGTCCGGTGAAGTCGGCGATACGCCGCAGTCGGTAGCGCACGGTGTTTGGATGAACGAACAACTTGCGGGCGCAGGCCTCGATCGCGCCGCCGCAGTCGAGGTAGGCATCCAGGGTCTCGGTGAGAGTGGGACCGGCGTCGGCGAGCGGCCGCATCACGTCGGTGTGCAACGCAGCGATGGCCGACGAATCGCCCATCAGAGCCCGCTCGGGCAGCAGCTCGCGCGCCAGGACGGGCCGCGGTGCGCCCCGCCAGCCGGCCACGGCGTTCATCCCGGAGATCGCCTCGCTGGCGCTGTGATAGGCCGCGGTCAGCATCGGCGCCGTCGGGCCGATCACCACCGGGCCTTCCGAGAATGCGTCCAGCAGATCGCCGAAGACTTTCTCGGTCGGCGTCAACGGGCCGGACACGATCGCCACCAGGTACGGGCCGTGCACGTCAATGAGCGCGGCGCGGCCATGACGTGCCGCGATATCCCGCACGTCTTGGCTGGCGTGGTCTTCTCGGCCCGGCGGTGCAGTTCCCACCACCACCGTCGCCGGTGCGGTGGTATCCCAGTTCAGCGCGGCGGCCTGGGATAGGAGTTCGGGACCGGTATCGCCGCGCACCACCGCGTCGACGACGCTGGCCTCCATTCGGCTGTCCCAGGTCCCTCGGGCCTCGGCCGCGTCGGCGTAGGCCGTGGCAGCGCTGAAGGCCAGGTCACGGCTGTATTTGAGAATCCCGACCGTCAAGGCGGTCAACTCTTCGTCCGAGCGGGCCAGCAGCGGAGCGACCTCTTCGAAGAACTCCATGGTGACCCGCAGCATGTCGACCGAGTGGCGCAGGGCGATCCGCCGGGTCAGATCCTGTGGCATCAGTTCGAACGCGCGGGCGGTGTAGTTGACGTTGCTGTGCGGGTCGTTCATCCACTCCACGAAGCTCGCGACGGCGGTCTGCACCACCAGCGCCAAGCTGGCCCTTTGGGAGGCTTCCAGCTCGGCGAAGAACGGCAACCGCTCCTGCATGGCCGTCACCGCCTGGGTGGAAAACCGACCGGAGTACTGCTTCAACCGCCGCAGCAGCGACTCCGGAACGTTGTCCAGCAGCTCGAGCGTTGACCCGGGCACCGCAAACTGCTTGTCAGTCACGTCTAAAACCTACGCCAATTTTGTGGATGTTTCCGCTAAAGGCGCGCGGCTCAGGCACCCGGTCCTGGGTCAGATGTCTGCGCCGGCGCAGCCTGTACGTCGTCGATCCGGTATTGCCGCGCTGCCGCTATCGGTACCGACGGATCGATATGACCGTCGCGGGCCAGCGCCTCCAGCACCGCGACGACCTGGGATTCGGCGTCGGTGTTGAAGAATCGGCGTGCGGCCGGCCGGGTGTCGGAGAAGCCGAACCCGTCGGTGCCCAGCGTGACGTAGCTGCCCGGCACCCATGGCCGGATCTGTTCGGGCACCGCGCGCATCCAGTCCGAGACGGCGATGAACGGGCCCGTCGATGTGGACAGGGCTTGCGTGGCGTAAGCCTCGCCGGCGGTCCGGTCCGGGTGCCGCAGCCGTTCCTTCTCAATGGCGACGCCGTCGCGGTTGAGCTCGCTCCAACTCGTCACCGACCACACGTCGGCGGCGACATCCCAGTCGGCGGCCAGCATGTCGGATGCCCGCAACGCCGCGGGCATCGCGACACCGGACGCCAGGATGTCGGCGGTGTTGGTGCGGCTCTCGGTGGCTGGCCGATACCGGTAAATGCCCCGCAGAACGCCCTCGGGGTCGAAGTTCTCCGGCTCCGGTGGTTGCACGTACGGCTCGTTGTAGATGGTGAGGTAGTAGAAGACGTTCTCGGCGTTCTCGCCGAACATGCGGGCCAGCCCGCTTTCGATGATGTAGGCGATCTCGAAGGCGAAGGCCGGGTCATAGGACAGGACAGCCGGATTGGTGGCCGCCAGCAACGGTGATTGGCCGTCGGCGTGCTGCAGGCCTTCACCGGTCAGCGTGGTGCGCCCGGCGGTGGCACCGAGCAAAAAGCCCCGCGCCATCTGGTCGGCGGCGGCCCACAGGCCGTCCCCGGTCCGCTGGAATCCGAACATCGAATAGAAGATGTAGATCGGGATCATCGGCTCGTTGTGCGTCGAATACGACGTGCCCGCCGCAGTGAACGAGGCGACCGATCCGGCTTCGTTGATGCCCTCGTGCAGGATCTGGCCGATTTCACTTTCCTTGTAGGCCAGCATGAGGTCGGCGTCGACGGCGGTGTAGAGCTGGCCGTTGCGGTTGTAGATCTTCAGCGACGGGAACCACGAGTCCATCCCGAACGTGCGTGCCTCGTCGGGGATGATCGGGACGATGCGCGGGCCGATTTCCTTGTCGCGCAACAGTTCTTTGAAGGTACGTACCGTGGCCATGGTGGTGGCCACTTCCTGGTGCCCGGAGCCCTTCTTCAGCACTCCGTAGGCTTCGCGACCGGGCAACCGCAGCGTCTTGGTTTTGGTGCGACGCTCGGGTACGAAGCCGCCCAATGCGTGGCGCCGCTCGAGCAGGTAGCGGATCTCCGGGGCTTCCGGGCCGGGGTGGTAGTACGGGGGCAGGTAGGGGTCCTGCTCGATTTGCTCGTCGCTGATCGGAATCCGGATGGCGTCGCGGAAGTCCTTGAGGTCTTGCAGCGCAAGCTTTTTCATCTGATGCGTCGCGTTGCGGCCCTGGAAATGTGCGCCGAGCGAATAGCCCTTGATGGTCTTGGCCAGGATCACCGTCGGCTGACCGTGGTGGTCGACGGCGGCCCGGTAGGCGGCGTAGACCTTGCGGTAGTCGTGACCACCTCGCTTGAGGTTCCAGATCTCTGCGTCGGTCATCTGCTCGACGAGCGCCTTGGTGCGCGGATCGCGGCCGAAGAAGTGATCGCGCACATAGGCCCCGTCGTTGGCCTTGTAGGTCTGGTAGTCGCCGTCGGGCGTGGTGTTCATCAGGTTCACCAGCGCGCCGTCGCGGTCGGCGTGCAGCAGTGCATCCCACTCGCGACCCCACACGACCTTGATGACGTTCCAGCCGGCGCCGCGGAAGAACGACTCCAACTCTTGGATGATCTTGCCGTTGCCGCGCACTGGGCCGTCGAGGCGCTGCAGGTTGCAGTTGACGACGAAGGTCAGGTTGTCCAGGCCCTCCAGCGCGGCGACGTGGCTCAGGCCACGGCTTTCCGGCTCGTCCATCTCGCCGTCACCGAGGAACGCCCACACGTGCTGATCGGAGGTGTCCTTGATGCCGCGGTCGTGCAGGTAATGGTTGAACCGGGCTTGATAGATCGCGTTCATCGGGCCCAACCCCATCGACACCGTGGGGAACTCCCAGAAGTCGGGCATCAGCCGCGGGTGCGGGTACGACGGCAGCCCGCCGCCGGGATGGCTGTGCTCCTGCCGGAAACCGTCGAGTTGGTCGGTGGTGAGCCGGCCCTCCAGAAACGCCCGTGCGTAAATGCCGGGGGAGGCGTGGCCTTGAATGAACACCTGGTCGCCGCCGCCGGGATGCGACTTGCCGCGAAAGAAGTGGTTGAAGCCGACCTCGTAGAGCGCCGCAGACGATGCATAGGTCGAAATATGGCCGCCCACACCGACTCCCGGGCGCTGCGCCCGGTGCACCATGATGGCGGCGTTCCATCTGATCCAGGCCCGGTAGCGGCGTTCGACGTCCTCGTCGCCGGGGAACCAGGGCTCCAGTTCGGTTGGGATGGTGTTGACGTAGTCGGTGGATGTCAGCGACGGCAGGGCCACCCGCTGTTCGCCGGCCCGCTCCAGCAACCGCAGCATCAGATAACGCGCCCGCGATGGCCCCGAGCGCTCAAGCAGCTGATCGAAGGACTCCAGCCACTCGGCGGTTTCCTCCGGGTCGATGTCCGGGAGATAAGACGCAACACCTTCACGGATCACCCGGACGCGGTCGGGTTCGCTTGTGCCGGTTGGATTCTTCGCCAGATCGTGGCGGACGAATTCGGTGGTCAACGCACTACTCCTTATTTGACGGCTGGTCGGCTTGTGGCTGATCGAGCCGTCGCGGATTGACGTCTTCGGTTTGGGTCGGTGCTGTGGCCCTTGTCGGGGTTGCTCCTATCGTGCCGCACCGGGTGTCGCCCCGCGTAGTCCCCGTCAAGGCTGGACGTGGCCGCTACCCGGTAACGTCTTAACCTGTGCGGATCGGATCGTTTGGATGGCCCGGTTGGGGTGGTGCTGCGCGGGCGGCGGGCTGCGTCGCGACCGTCCTGATCGCCGTCGTCGGGTGCACCACCGTCACCGACGGATCGCCGGGCGCCGACATGGCGATCGCCCCGGCCTACCGCGCATCGGTCTCCGCGTCGGTGTCGGCCTCAGTGGCCACCTCGAGCATCAGGGAGTCGCGGCATCAGCAGCAGCTGACCACTCAGGCCGTGGTCAAGGTGTGCGAGTCGTTCGTCACCAGCAGCAAAGAGGCCGTCGACCGAGTGAACGACTTCGTCGCCGCCTACAACCGGGGCGGCGACACCTCGGGTGCCGAGCAGCCCGCGATCGACGCGCTCACACACAGCGCCGACGCGGTCGAAGGCGACAGCAACGGCCCGCTGTCGCAGCAACTGCGGGAGGCCCTGAACGCTTACAACGACGCCGCCCGTGGTGTGGCTAACGCGATCCGCGCGCATTCCGGCATCGACCAGTTCAATCAGCGGGTCAATCTGCTCAACGACGCCAAGGGCGAAGCCGTCAAGCGTTGTCGGGCATCCCTTTGAGTCGGCAGATGTGCAACGCTACGGGCTATGCGACGATGAATTGCATCGCACGGCGTGTTTCACGCTGGAATGGCTTGGAACTGACTAGGAGGTCGCACGGTGGTCGCGGCGGATGACGCCCCGGGTTATGCCGGCAAACTGGGCATCCAAAGAGGGCAGGTTGTCCAAGAGTGGGGTTGGGACGAGGACACCGACGACGATATCCGCGCCGACGCGGAGGATGCGTGCGGTGGCGAGTTGCTCGACGAAGACACCGATGAGGTGGTCGACATCATCTTGCTGTGGTGGCGCGACGGCGACGGCGACCTGGTGGACACCTTGATGGACGCCATCACGCCGTTGGCCGACGACGGCGTGATCTGGGTGCTCACACCCAAGACCGGCCGTCCGGGTCACGTGCAACCCGCGGAGATCGCCGAGTCGGCGCCCACCGCGGGACTGATGCCGACCTCGTCGGTCAACCTCGGAGACTGGAGCGCGAGCAGGCTGGTGCAACCGAAGTCGCGCGCCGCGCGGCGCTGATGCTTCCGGTCGGCGTGGGCGCACCGGACTTCACGCTGCACGACCAGAACCGACAACCGGTCACCCTCAGCGACTTCAGAGTCGGTGAAGGTGCCAGGAACGTGCTGCTGGTGTTCTTTCCGCTGGCCTTCACCGGCATCTGCCAGGGCGAGCTCGATCAGCTGCGCGATCAGCTGCCCGACTTCGAGAACGACGACACTGCGGTGCTGGCTATCTCGGTGGGACCGGCGCCCACGCACAAGGTGTGGGCCACCGAAAGCGGATTCCTGTTCCCGGTGCTCTCCGATTTCTGGCCGCACGGGGCGGTCAGCCAGGCCTACGGGGTGTTCAACGACGACGCCGGCGTTTCCAACCGCGGCACGTTCGTCGTCGACCGGTCTGGGACGATCCGGTTCGCCGAGATGAAGCAGCCCGGCGAGGTCCGTGACCAGCGGCTGTGGATCGACGCGCTGGCGGCGCTGAAAGCCTGAAGCGCTGGGCTGTTTTGGGGCCTGGGCACTTCGGGCGGTATCTTGGCGCCGCACGGGCGCGTAGCTCAGTGGTAGAGCTCTGGTTTTACACACCAGCGGTCGGCGGTTCGATACCGTCCGCGCCCACCAATATTTATGCAGTTCAGCACCGTATCGATAGCGAACTGGGCTTTAGTGTTGAACCCCCGTTGTGCCAAGACTGTGCCAACGCGGTTCGCACAGTAGTTCGAACACGGCGTGCCTTTCTGCGCCATGTCGCCCGCCCGATCTAGGGTGTCAAGCCGTGGCCGGGCTCAGGCCGCCTCTCGATCGAATCGCTCAGTGAACTCGGCCTACCCCGCGACGGCGACGCCTACCTGTGCGGACCCGCGGCGTTCATGACCGAACTCAGCGCCGGCCTCGTCACCTACGGACTGGATCCCGCCCGCGCCCACACCGAACTCTTCGGGGCGGCAGCCGCACTCACACCGGGGATCGCACCGACGTCCATCCCTCCGCACCAGCCCGCTGGGCCCCCCGGTCCAGGTCCCGCCATTCAATTCGCCCGCAGCGGCATCTGCGCACCGTGGGGCCCTCCGAGCAGCAGCCTGCTCGAATTCGCCGAAGCGTGCGACGTTCCAACCCGCTGGTCCTGCCGCACTGGGGTCTGTCACAACTGCGAGACCGCATTGCTTTCTGGGACTGTGCGCTACGACCCCGAACCTTTAGAACGACCCGCCGAAGGAAACATCCTGATCTGTTGCTCACAACCCGCAGAGGCCGTAGTGCTCGACCTGTGACAGCCGCCCTGCCCGGCGAACCTTGCCGCTTGACGCGGCCCTGGTCAGTTCGCCGTCGCGGTGGCCAGTGCGCGCGGCAGGAAGTCCCGGATGTATCCGCTGATCTCCTCGCCGTGGGTTTCCAGCGCGAAGTGCCCGGCGTCAAGCAAGTGGAACTCGCCGTTAGGGAAGTCTCGGTGAAAGGCCTCGGCGCCCGGGGCGCCGAAGATCTCGTCATTTTTGCCCCAGGTGATCAGCAATGGTGGCTGGTGGGTACGGAAGTATTCCTGAAACGCCGGGTAGCCGTCGAGGTTGAACTGGTAATCCCAGAACAGTTGAAGCTGGATGGCGTCGTTGTCTTTGCGGTCCAATCCGAGCTGATCGAGCTGCCAGGCGTCTGGCGCGATCCGATCCAGGCGGTCCGCGGGGACGCCGTGCGTGTATTGCCACCGGGTAGTTTTCTCGGTGAACTTCTCGCGGACTTCTTCTTCGTTGGCTGCCCGGTCCTTGGCGTGGGCGAACAGAACGTCCCAGAACGGGGTGAAGCCTTCGACGTAGGCGTTGCCGCTCTGGGTGATCAGGGCGGTAATTCGTTCGGGCCGCCGGCTGGCGATTCGCAGCCCGATCGGTGCACCGTAATCGTGGATATAGAGCGCGAAACGGTCAAGCCCGAGCTGCTCTATCAGTCCCTCGGTGATCTCGGTGAGGCGGTCAAAGCTATAGGTGAACTGGGTCGTCGTCGGCATCGCCGAGCGGCCGAAACCGATGTGATCCGGTGCGACCAGGTGGTATTCGTCTGCGAGTGAGTTGATCAGGTTGCGGAACATATGCGAGCTGGACGGGAAGCCATGCAGCAGAAGCAGTGTCGGCTTGGACGGATCGCCGGCTTCTCGGTAGAAGACGTCGAGGCCCTCGATGGTCGTTGTGTGGTAGCGCGTCGCGAATGCGTTCATGTGTCGCTCCTTTGTGGCGTCGTCTTCCAAGACGGAGTCCCACGATCGTCTGGTTTCGGTTGGCGGGTTTGCGAACTCGCATTGAAGCGAGGGACTGAAGTGACAGTCACGGACACGAAGCTAAAGCTGGAGAATACGCTGCCTTTTTGGTGCTGGGAAGTATTGTCGACTAGACGACCGCTATCTCGCCCCAGACTCGATGAGGCTGCGGCATCCAGCGACCGCCCCGGTCGGTCCGCGGCCGCGCCACGGCAGCTATCGAGTAGAACGCCAGATGCCGGGGCCTCGTGCATAGATCAGACTGCGTTTTGCGGCGTAAAGATCTGGAAGTGGCCGCCGTCCGAGTGGAGGTGCCCTTGTTCACAACACCGTACGGCCTTCCATCGAAGGACCGACAGTGAGGTACGACCCCGCTGACACCGCGGTCGTCGTCATCGACCCACAGAACGACGTCCTAAGCCCTACGGGTAGGAACTGGGACAGCCTCGGAGCCAGTGTGACCGAGAACAGAACAGTCGAGCACCTTGTCGAAATTTTCACTGCCGCTAAGGCGGGCGGCTTTGTCGTGTTCATCTCTCCGCACTATTTCTATCCGACTGATCACCGTTGGCTGTTCAATGGCCCGCTCGAATCAGATGAATTGCGTACCAACACGTTCGCTCGTGCTGGCGCCCTGAAGCTAGACGGCTTCACCGGTTCTGGTGCTGACTGGCTCGATGAGCTCAAGCCATTTATCGAGGACTCAGCGACCACCGTCGCCAGCCCGCACAAAGTGTGGGGTCCGCAGACCAACGACCTAGTTCTGCAGCTCCGCAAGCGACGGATCACCAAGGTTGTCCTGTGCGGCATGCTCGCCAACATGTGCGTGGAGTCGCACCTACGGGATCTGCTTGAGCAGGGATTCGAAGTAGCGGTGGTCCGCGATGCCACAGCGGGTCCCCGACACCCGACCCGTGGCGACGGGTACCAGGCCGCGCTGGTGAACTACGCATTCCTGGCGCACAGCGTTCCGTATACCGACGAGATCGTCGCCGCCATGAGCGACGAACGTCCAAAAGGCCCCTGATCGCCGGCGGCAACGCCGGCATCGGCCCGCGGTGATGACCGGTTACTACCACCAAAATGAGAGGAACGGAATGACTGCCTTGGAGTTAAAACCTAGTGGGACAGCAGATTTCAACGAGGGCGATGTTTATTTCATCGGTAACGCCACCACATTGATCCGTTTCGGTGGACTGACGATCCTGACCGACCCTGTCTTCCTCCACAAAGGCGAGCACGTCGACCTGGGTCATGGCATCTGGGCTCGGCGCGAGGTCGAGCCGGCGTGCCAGATCGCTGACCTGCCACCGATCGATCTGATCGTCTTGTCGCACTACCACGGCGATCATTTCGATGACGTCGCCGCCCAAGAGCTGGACAAGAAACTGCCCATCGTGTCCACGGCTGACGCGGTGGACAAGCTCAGCGCTCTCGGCTTCGAGCAGGGCTATCCCCTCGACACCTGGGAATCCCTGGTGGTGAGCAAAGGCGACGCGACACTGACGATTACCGCCATGCCGGCCAAGCACGCCGCCGAAGAGTCGGTCGACGAGCTGCTCATGCCTGTTAACGGACACGTGCTCGACTTCAGCCGCAACGATGACCACCTCTATCGGCTCTACATCACGGGCGACACGATGCTCGTCGATAGCCTCGAGGACATCCCGCGCCGCTACCCCGACATCGACCTCGGTCTGATCCACACCGGTGGCACCACCTTCCTTGTCACGATTGTCACGATGACGGGCGAGCAAGCAGTGAAGGCTGTCGAGATCACCAAACCTCGCACCGCCATCCCAATCCACTACAACGACTTTTCGGTATTCCATTCCGGACTCGACGACTTCAAGAAGGCCGCCCAAGCCTCGACCACGAGTGCAAAATTCGTCTACCTCGCCCACGGCGAGACCTACACCTTCACACCCAAGGTGTGACCATCCGCTTACCGACGCACCGGTTCGACACACACGTGTACTCCAATAATTCGTCCATGCCGAGAGGGCTACCACCCTTCCAAACGACATCGGGACGGATCTACGAGACAGCAAAACCGCTGGTCGACTAATTCGATAACGATGAGCTGCCGGTCTTTCCGTTTACCCCTGAGCGAGCCACTGATCGTGCACCGCGCCAAACCCCGTCGACGCCACTGGCTAATGCCGTCGAGCGCGCTGTAGCTGAGATTTGGCGATAAAGCGGATGATCAGGGCGGCGATGCAGGCGAGGAGTAACAAGCCGTAGAACTCTGGGGCGGCGACCCCACGGCGCCAATAGGCGAAAACCAGATGATGTAGC
>Ga0302177_10003555_pt1 | contig 10898 bp, 9 predicted proteins | sample I_Palsa_E1_2_FD_198780 | JGI IMG/M metagenome (GOLD analysis project Ga0302177, IMG submission 198780) | Peat permafrost microbial communities from Stordalen Mire near Abisko, Sweden - I_Palsa_E1_2 | ecosystem: Environmental > Terrestrial > Soil > Palsa > Peat permafrost | place: Sweden: Abisko... | reverse complement strand
CAGCGGATGTCGAAGCAACGCCCGAAGGCCGCGTGCGCGTCTACGCAGCGAGCACGGAAATGGGCCAAGGCACGAATACAATTTTCTCCCAAATTGCCGCCGACGCCCTCGGACTCGACTACCCAGACATCGAAGTCATGCAGCCCGACACGTCGCAAGTTCCGAATAGCGGCCCCACCGTAGCATCGCGAACGTGCATGATCGTCGGCAAGCTCGTCGAGACTGCCGCAATCGGCATCAAGCAATCGCTGCAGCAGCATAAATTCCTTCAAGAAGGATACGACCGGCAAACCTTTGCAGCCGCGTGCCGCCGTTATCACGACGAAATCGGCCCGTTGCGCGCAACCAGCCGCTATTCCCCGCCGGCAAATATTCATTGGGACGATCATCTCTATCGCGGCGACGCCTACGGCGCATACGGCTGGGCCGTTTACGTCGCGGAAGTTTCGGTTGACACCGCGACGTACGAAACTCGCGTGGAAGATTTCGTCGCCGTGCAAGAAGTCGGACGCGTGATCAATCCAGTCCTCGCAGCCGGACAAGTGGAAGGCGGCGTCGCGCAAGGCATCGGCTTCGCTCTCTACGAAAAAGTCGTGTGGCAGGAAGGCCGCATGATCAACAACCAGATGACCAATTACATCATGCCCACTTCAATGGATTTGCCGCCGATTCGCGTCTATTTCGAAGAATTGCCCTACGCGCGCGGTCCCGCAGGCGCTAAAGGCATCGGCGAACTCCCCCTCGACGGCACCGCTCCCGCCATCATGAACGCGATCGAAAACGCCACCGGCATTTGCATCCGGCGCATTCCAATGACGCCCGAAGATTTAATGTCAGCGCTCGAAGCAACGCGGGAGAAAGCGATTGCCTGACGCACCATTGCCTGATGCGCCAGGCACAATCGCCGTGCGTTGCCGCGTGAATGGCCGCCAAGAAACGCTTCGCGATTATCCAATGGCGCGCCTGCTTGACACGCTGCGTGAAAAATTGCACCTCACCGGAATCAAAGAAGGCTGCGGCGAAGGTGAATGCGGCGCCTGCAGCATCGAGCTCGACGGCAAATTAGTGAATAGCTGCCTAATCCCCATCGCGCAAGTGGAAGGCGCTGAAATCCGGACAATCGAAGGCGTGGCGACAAAAGAACAATTGAATATCGTCCAGCAAGCATTCATCTCCTACGGCGGCGCTCAATGCGGCATTTGCACTCCAGGCATGGTCCTCGCCGCCGTCAATCTCCTCGAGCAAAATAACCACCCAACAGAACCGCAGATTCGCGCCGCGCTTGCCGGCAATCTTTGCCGCTGCACCGGCTATATGAAAATTTTCGAATCAATCTTGCGCGCCTGCGATCGAGCGGAAGTGCGTTCGTGAGATCGTTCATCCCAGCTTACGAAATGCAAACGCCCCGAAGCCTCGGCGCCGCGCTCGAAGTATTAACGCGCGATCCCGGCGTCTGGCGCCCATTCGCAGGCGGAACGGATCTGATGGTTTTGCTCGAAGCCGGAAAGCTCGCTCATCGGCGCTATCTGAACATCTGGAATCTCGCAGAACTGCGCGGAATCGAATCGGCTTCGTGGCATATCAGTCTCGGCGCTCTGACGACGTACACGGATGTGCGCCGCAACGCCACGCTGGCGCGCGAGTTCCCGTTGCTCTGTCGCGCCGCGGCTGAAACAGGCGGCGTCGCCACTCAAAATCGCGGCACCCTCGGCGGCAACATCGCCAATGCATCGCCCGCCGCAGACACACCGCCCGCGCTGCTAATCTACGACGCAGAATTGGAATTGCTTTCCTCGCGCGGCTCGCGGCGCATTCCCTATCATGGTTTTCACAGCGGCTACAAAAAAATGGACGTGCGCCCTGATGAACTCGTCGGGCGAATTATCCTCCCGCGTGGCCGGACAGGTTGGAAATCCTATTACCGCAAAGTCGGCACGCGGAGAGCGCAGGCAATTTCAAAAGTCTGCTTCGCCGGCGCCGTGCGTTTCAGCGGCAAAATAGTCGATGACATTCGCATCGCGATCGGCAGCGTCGCGCCCACCGTCTTGCGCGCAGCGCAAACCGAAACTTTCCTTCGCGGCAAGCCTTTGGATTCGTCCACCATCGCGGCCGCGCGTTCTGCCCTCGCCAAGGAAATCGCTCCGATTGACGATATCCGTTCGACAGCGCACTACCGCAAAGCAGTCGCGCTGAATCTCCTCGAAGAATTTCTCACCACGACCTCCACCCAATGAGCGCACCCGACCTCATCGTCCGCGGCAATCGCGTCGTCACCGGCGACGGCAATAGCGAGCCAGCCCCCGCCGCAATCCACATCCAGCACGGAGTCATCACCGCCGTCGCAAAATTCAACGAAGTTCCGAGCGAATCCCCAATCCTTGAAGCAGGCGATCAAATCGTCATGCCCGGCATCGTTGACACGCACGTTCACATCAACGAGCCAGGCCGCACCGAATGGGAGGGATTCACCACAGCAACGCGCGCCGCAGCCGCCGGCGGTGTAACCACTCTCATCGAAATGCCGCTCAACAGCATCCCGGCAACAACAACCGCGTCAGCCTTCCGCGAAAAACTTGCATCCGCCGCTGGAAAACTCTGGGTCGATACCGGATTCTGGGGCGGCGTGATCCCCGGAAACTCCGATGAGCTGCGCGCGCTGTGGCGCGACGGCGTCTTCGGCTTCAAATGTTTCCTGGTTCCCAGCGGCGTCGATGAATTCCCTCAAGTGCGCGAGTCAAATCTTCGCGCCGCATTGCCAATTCTCGCCGAAATTGGCGCACCGGTTCTGGTTCACGCCGAACTCCCCGCACCGATCGAAGCGGCCGCGAAGACTCTCGCACAAGCGCCCGCCGCAAAGTATTCCACATGGCTCGCCTCGCGCCCCCGCGAAGCAGAAAGCGAAGCCATCGCGCTGATGACAAAACTCGCCAAAGAATTCAACGCCCGCGTGCACATCGTCCACGTCTCCTCTTCAGACGCGCTGCCGATTCTGCGAGAAGCAAAATCCGCTGGCCTCGCCGTCACTGCCGAAACCTGTCCGCACTATCTGACATTCGCAAGCGAAGAAATTCCAGACGGCGCCACAGAATTCAAATGCGCGCCGCCCATTCGCGAAAGCGAAAATCGCGAAAAGCTTTGGGAAGCATTAGCCGGCGGCACGCTGGACTTCATCGCCACGGATCACTCCCCCTGCTCGCCAGAAATGAAAAGAAAAGAAACCGGCGGCTTCATGTCCGCATGGGGCGGAATCGCCTCGCTCGAGTTGTCTCTTCCGGCCGTGTGGACTTCAGCGCTCGAGCGCGGCTATGCTGTCGAGCGGCTCGCCGCTTGGTTGAGCGCTTCACCGGCGCGGCTCGCGGGCCTTGAAAAGCGTAAGGGAAAAATCGCAAAAGATTTCGACGCCGATCTCGTCATCTGGGATCCCAACGCGAAATTCCGCGTCGAACCGGATCGCTTGCACCAGCGCCACAAACTGACGCCGTACGCCGGCCGCGAACTCTATGGCGTTGTCGCCACCACGTATCTGCGCGGAAGAAAAGTATTCGATCGCGGCGAATTCGCATCCGGCCCGACGGGTGCCATTTTGAAGCGAGCTCAAGCATGAAAGATTTTCAATCGCTTCCCGACCTCGCATCCGAGCGCCTCGGCGGCCGTGTCCTCGCCGCAAACGACGAATTCTTCGCGCCCAAGAAAAATCTTCTCAAGGAATCGAAACCGATTTTCATCGAAGGAAAATTCACCAGCCGCGGAAAATGGGTGGATGGCTGGGAAACGCGCCGCCGCCGCACGCCCGGCCACGATTGGTGCATCGTGCGTCTCGGCCTGCCCGGGCGCATTCGAGGCGTCGTAGTAGATACCAGCTTTTTCCGCGGCAATTTCCCGTCGCATTGCTCGATTGAAGCTTGCGCGCTTCCAGACGACTTCAGCTCAAAAAAAGAATCGGCCGCGCTCGCTTCTCCGAAGACGCGCTGGCAAGAAATCCTTCCGAAAACGGCGCTCAACGGAGATTCCCAAAATCTTTTCGAGATTGTCAGCCCCGAGCCCTGCACTCACGTCCGTCTGAACATTTATCCCGATGGCGGCGTGGCTCGCCTCCGCGTTCACGGCGAAGTCGTGCCCGCCGCGGCCTCGACAAGCTCCGGAAAGAAAGAAGTCGATCTCGCAGCAATCGAAAACGGCGGCCTGATCCTCGCCGCCAGCGACGAATTCTTCAGCGAGCCGCTTCACCTCCTAATGCCGGGGCGTGCGAAAAATATGGGCGACGGCTGGGAAACGCGCCGCCGCCGCGGCGAAGGCCACGATTGGGTCATCGTCAAGCTCGGCACCATCGGAGAAATTCGCCGCGTCGAAGTGGACACATCGCACTTCAAAGGAAATTTTCCCGAAAGCTGCTCGATCGAAACGAACATGACGCCCGAAGGCAAAAATCTCGCCGACGACGCGCCGTGGGCAGCTCTCCTCCCGCGCACGAAGCTCCGCGCAAACGCCAAGCATCTCTTTCGCAAAGAACTTCATCCCGTCGGCCCGGTATCGCATCTGCGGCTAAACATTTTCTCCGATGGCGGCGTGAGCCGCTTGCGTATCTGGGGCGTCCCGGCCGCGTCCGCACACCTCGATGAAGTCTCGAATCTCAACGGGCTCTCGAACAAAGCTGCCACAGCCGCATTCCTCGATTGTTGTGGCTCGCGCGAATGGTCGCGGCGTATGCTTGCTCGTCGCCCATTCGCCAGCGCGCACGAAGTCCACGAGGCCGCGGGACAGTCATGGAATGCCCTCAAGCGCAACGAATGGCTCGAGGCCTTCCGGCATCATCCGCGCATTGGCGAAAAAAAAGCGGCGCGCAAGCAATCCGGCACGGCGAAAGCATGGTCAGCCGGCGAACAGTCCGGCGTCGACACGGCCTCGATCGATGCGAATTCCGCGCTCATCGAAGCCAACCGCGCCTACGAAGAAAAATTCGGATACATTTTCATCGTATGCGCATCGGGAAAAACGACCGATGAAATTCTGACGCTCCTAATAACACGCTTGGCAAACGATCCAGCCGCCGAGTTAACGATCGCAGCCGAAGAGCAGCAAAAAATCACCCAACTGCGTTTGGAGAAATTGCTGAAGAGCTAACGAAATGAACGCATCCATCACGACACACGTCCTCGACACATCACTCGGCCGCCCCGCTCAGGGCGTCAGCGTCACCCTCGAAATGGAAGCAGGCGAAGGCTGGCGCCTTATCGGACAAGGTTCCACCGATGCCGATGGACGCTTGCTCAATCTGGTCGCGACAGGACACATTTCCGAAGGCAAATACCGCCTCCGTTTCGACACCTGCGCATATTTCGCCGGACGGCAGATTCAAACTTTCTATCCCATGGTCGAAATCATTTTCCAAGTCCGCGATGCCAGCATTCATCATCACGTTCCGCTTCTCTTGAGCCCGTACGGATACACAACCTACCGCGGGAGCTGACCGGTGCGCGTCCGCCTGGAGCACAGCAAATACGGCCCCACCGCAGTGCGTCTGTTGCGCGTCTCGCGGAAGGGCAGCCGTCACGACATCAAGGAAGCCACACTCGACATCGAGTTCGAAGGCGATTTTGAATCCGCGCACACGTCCGGCGACAACACCAAAATTCTTCCCGCGGACACCATCAGAAATACAGTCTACGTCCTCGCGAAACAATATTCTCCGGAGCCGATCGAAGAATTTTCATCGCATCTGATCGAACATTTCCTCACCTACAACACGCAGGTTTCCCGCATTCGTATCGAAACAAAGGAACAGCTCTGGGAGCGCGTCCGCATGGGAGCAAAGTCCCACGACAGCGCATTTGCGCGCAATGTCGCGGAACAGCGCACTTCGCTTCTTATCGGAACGCGAAATGGCGTCGAGATCTGGGCAGGCGTCAACGATCTCGTCATTCTGAAGTCCGCAAAATCCGCATTCGAAGGATTTCTGCGCGACCCTTACACGACTCTGAAGGAAACTTCGGACCGCGTTTTGGCGGCGACTCTCTCCGCAAGCTGGCGCTATTTGGCCGGCGAGATTGCCTATAGCGCGATTTGGCACGGCGTGCGCCAATCGCTGCTCGAAAGTTTCGCCGAACACGAAAGCCGTTCTCCGCAGCAAACACTCTACGCCATGGCCGACGCAGTCCTCAGAAACTTCGAGCCACTCGCGGAAATCCGCCTCTCCATGGCGTTGCACGATTACGATCCAGTTGACCTGTCGCCCTTCGGCATGCAGAACGCCAACGAGATCTTCGTTCCTGCAGGCGAGCCGGAAAGCGTAGTTGAAGCTACCGTGCGAAGAGATGTCTGAGCTGCCGATGTTTGGATTCCGCCGCCGCGTAAATCGCTCAAGCCTTCCGCGTGCGCGCATCCAGAATCCGCGCGAACGAACCGGCACGCAAATCCGCATGCGAAAGTCCCGTCAGCTTTAACGTCTCCTCCGGAGTAACCGCCCCGCAATTAATCCCTCGCAAAAAATAATTCAGCAAGCCCTGCCCTGTGGCCGCATCATCGAACACTTCGCCGACCAGCGTCGCCTGCGCGGCCTTATCAATAAAATTCCGCAAGCGCTCTCCCGCAGCATCAAGGCTCTCCAAAAAAAACGCATAAATCGCCGCATAGCGCGTCGGAAGCTGGGCCGGATGCAAATCCCACCCCTGATAAAATCCACCGATAAGCGAATGCCGGATGTGCGTGGAATGCAGCCGCCACGCCGCATGTACCGCCGCACGATTTTCAGCCGCGTCGTGCGCGGAGAGACGCGGCCCATCCTTCGCCGCTCGATGAATGGGAACCGGCAGGATGTTCGTCCCACCGTCAGAGAGCCAGATTCCTGTCCCTGCGAGCGACACCGCCATCATCTCCTTCGCAAAGTCGCACGCCGGATGCATCATGTCCTGACGCGCCGCGGTGATATTGCGCCCCGCGGTGTAATCATACGTGCCAAAATGCGCCGCTATGCAGCGCCCCGCGCCAGCGCGCACAAGCGACAGCAGGTTCGACTCGCCTCGCGGATTCAGAATGGATTGCGGAGTTTCGATCATCACTTCGATTCGCGTCGAGCCTCTTAAAATCCCGAGCGCCGATTCCAGGCGGTCGAGCACTTCAGCCAGCGCCGCCACTTCCTCCGGCAAGTTCACCTTCGGAATCGTCACGTGAAAATTTGGCGGCAGCGACCCACCCGTTTCTTCCGCCACCGTGCTCATAAAAAGATCCAAAGTTCGAACGCTGCGCGCCCGCAATTCTTCGTTGAACGCCTTCACACGAATCCCGATGAAAGGCGAAAGTTCACTCGCGCGATATCCCGCCGCAAGTTCGCGCGCCGTCGAGACCGCGTGCCCATCTTCCTCCTCGTCGGAGCGATGCCCGTAGCCATCTTCGAAATCGATTCGAAAATCCTCCACCGGCTCGCGCCCAAGCTTCTCGCGCACGCGCCTGTAGATCGTCACCGCAAGCCACGTCGCTTTGCTCTCCTTTCGAAATGTTTCGGGATCTGAATCCACATACTTCTCGAGACGCGCGATCTCTTCCCCCGCATCCGGCAGTTCGTTCGCGCCGTCGAGTCCAATCGCTTTCGCAAATACCGCAAAATTCGGTGCGTATTCGTCGAGCGAATGCAACGCATTCGCTCCCAGACGCCGGACAGTGTCAGCATGAAATAACTGCGCGCCCGCATACACCGTATGCACCGGCTGCCGCGCGCCGTTGGGCCCAGGATAAACTCGCGCAAAATCATCGTGCGCGCGCTTGAGCTTCGCATCGATTTCCGCGAGCGATTCAGGAGTCAAAGTTCTCTTCATTAGTGCCCTTCTTTCACACGCGATAAGCCGCGCCCCCTGTAGCTCGAAAACCTCCATTGCGGTCATACCAAAACTGCCACGAAACGCAAGCTCTAGCACCAGGAATTAGGAGTTGGAAGAGCATCAGTACGGTGAAAACTGCATCGAAAATGAAAACCTTCCCGTGCCGCGAATATAATTGCTGCGCAGGCAGCAGTCCTGTAAACTTGTGTACCTCCAGCTAACGCACTGTATGACGCAAAAAATCCTTCTAGTCGACGACGAACTCGCACCGCGCACCGGGCTTGAAATCTTGCTGCGCCGCGAAGGATTCGAAGTCTGCGCTGCTGCTGATGGCGCGAGCGCCCTCGCGCAGTGCGCGAAGTTTCGGCCGGATCTCGTTCTGCTCGACATCGTGATGCCGGGACTTAGCGGCATCGAAGTTTGCCGCCAGATCAAGGCCGCGCCGGAAACGCGGCTCACCCCCGTTGTCCTGATCACCGGCCTCTCGGCGACTTCCGACCGCATCCAGGGAATCAACGCAGGCGCGGACGACTTCTTGAGCAAGCCCATCGACTACAACGAACTTCTCGCCCGCACCCGTTCCCTGCTGCGCCTCAAAACCTACACCGACGAACTCGAAAACGCCGAAGCCGTTCTGTTCAGCCTTGCACTGAGCATTGAAGCGCGCGATCCAACTACTCACGGCCACTGCGGACGCCTCTCTGAAATTTCCGCGCTTCTTGGCACACGCATGGGCCTGGAATCCGAACAGGTGACCGCGCTTCGCCGCGCTGGCGTCGTTCACGACGTCGGAAAAGTGGCCATTCCGGATTCAATTCTCCTGAAGCAAGGGCCTTTGACAGCCGAAGAAGAATATCTCCTCCGCGAACACCCGGTCGTCGGCGAGCACATTTGCGCGCCGCTCAAAACATTTCGGCTCGTGCTTCCCATCATCCGTCATCATCACGAGAAACAGGATGGCACAGGTTATCCCGACGGCTTGCGTGGAGAAGAGATCCCAGTCACAGCGCGCATCCTTCAAATCGTTGACGTGTACGACGCGCTGACCACCGAACGGCCCTACCGCACCGCGCTCGACTCCGCCGCGGCGCTCGATCACCTCGAAGACGAAGCCAAGCGCGGCTGGTGGGATCCGAAGCTGCTAATTGAATTCCGCAAAATGATTGCCGAAGACGGCGCGCGAGTGGACGACATTCGCAAACGTCACGCCCAGAAAAAGAACGGCAACAACGGAAATGGCAACGGCAACGGCCGCCCCCATTCCTAACTGATCCCTCACGAATCGCGATCGCATCACCTGTAGCGCCGCACCGCCTTTCGTGCGGCACATTATAGGCAACCCTGACCGCGTTCCTACTCTGCCGTCAAAATAATCCGTTCTTCGCCCGAATAAACCACAAACCGCCTGCCGCGTAAAAATCCAACCAGTGTGAGATTGAGTTCCCGCGCAAGTTGCACTGCCAAACTCGACGGCGCCGACACAGACGCAACAATCGAAATCCCCGCCGCAATCGCCTTCTGCCCAATCTCAAACCCGCAGCGCCCGCTCACAACCAAAATAAATTCGCCGAGCGGCACCCGTCCCTCGCGCAACGCCCAGCCAACAACCTTATCTACAGCGTTGTGCCGGCCAATATCCTCGCGCGCCACAACAAGTTTCCCGTCCGCAGTAAAAAGTCCCGCGGCGTGCAATCCTCCCGTCCGGCTGAAAATATCCTGCGACCCTCCAAGCTTTTCAGGCAGTCCGCACAGCACATCGGAGCGCACGCGAAATCCTGCATTCGGCGCGCGCAGGAATCGCGAGCGCACCGCCTCGATCGAGGCCTTCCCGCAAAAAAGTTGCGCTGCGTTTTCTCCGCGTCTAGCTGCTCATCACCTTCGAGCTGCGCCACCACAAGATTGCCGTATTGCGTGCCAAGTCGCGTGCCGAATTGCGTGCCGCGTTGCATGTCACGTTGCGTGCCCTCGTCGGGCTTCCCGATTTCCAGCGAAATAATCTGCTCGCGCTTCTGAATAATTCCCTCGGTAAATAAAAATCCCGCCGCCAATTCCAAATCGTGCCCCGGAGTTCGCATCGTCACCGCCAGTGGGTTCTCTCCAACGCGAATTTCCAGCGGCTCTTCGCCCGCCAGCGAATCCTGAACGCGCCGGACGCGCCCGTCCGACCACTCCGTAACCTGCGTCAGATCCATGCCCCGCAGAGACAACTGAATTCACCTCGCGCCTATCACCCAGCCACACACGCGCCAATTCTCGCACAACTCCCCCGCCAATTCCGAAACGGCCCGCCAACAAAAAAACTGGCTCGCCCCGAATTCATCGGAACGAGCCAGTCCACCTCGCACTAACGTAAATCTATAGCCGATGCAACCGCTTCTGACTCTTCACTCGATCCGGCTCGGGAGTACATTTCCCGTGGCCGGATTAAGGATTATCCTCGGCGCTCGGAAAAATCCCTCAAAGTTGAACATCCCGTTAAGCGTCCCCGCTTTCGCATCGCTCGAGCCGCCGCCGATCTGCCCAAGACTCCAGTTGTCCTCGATAAAACGAAGAATCGACGACTGGTCGATCGCCAGGTGATCAACGTAGTTCTGCTTCGCAAAAGGCGAAATCACGATCAACGGCAAGCGCGGCCCAAATCCGCACCGCCCCTGCGTCGAAACCGCAGTCGCCGCGCCGCAATCGCCGCTGCCTGCGAGAGCATCATCCGCTACCGCCGACTGATTCACCACCGGCCCGAGCACGTGATCGTACCAGCCGTCGGAGTCGTCATACGCGATGATGATCGCCGTGTCATTCCAATAACGGCTGGTCGCGATCGCATTGACCACGCCCACAACCCAGTTCTGCTCGTCAATCGGATCGGAGTAACCCGGATGCCCATCCTGATAAGCGGCAGCCTTGAGATACGTCACCGACGGAAGGTTATCGTTCGCTAGAGCCGTCCAAAACGCGCTCAAGTCATACTGATGATTCGCTCCATCCGACGAAGTCCCAATCAGCGCAGGGTTCGTCGGCTGAACGTGGTGAAGATTCTGCGTGCTCGTGTAGTACTGGAATGGTTCGTGGTGAGGAATGTAGTCGCCG
>Ga0302177_10003553_pt1 | contig 10904 bp, 9 predicted proteins | sample I_Palsa_E1_2_FD_198780 | JGI IMG/M metagenome (GOLD analysis project Ga0302177, IMG submission 198780) | Peat permafrost microbial communities from Stordalen Mire near Abisko, Sweden - I_Palsa_E1_2 | ecosystem: Environmental > Terrestrial > Soil > Palsa > Peat permafrost | place: Sweden: Abisko... | reverse complement strand
GGAGAAGATAAGGGCGCATGCCCCACGTACGCCGGCCTTTCTGGATCCAGCATACATAGTACGCAGAATTCCCTCGCAACTCAGAGCGCTGTTTGTAACGCTCCGCCGGGGTCGGGCGAAAGCCCACAACAGATTCACCGACAACAACATTACGTATTCCGTCGTGGCCATGCTCAAGGAGTCGCTGCGCTTTAGGCGAAATGCGATGCAACTGCCGAGGACATGGATGAATACAACCGTTCCTGTCGATCCGTTCGTCTTTTTCGGCCTGCACTTCCAGCCTGAATCGTCGATCGATGTGTGCGCCCACTTCTATAGCAATCAAGTCAGAGTCGTCGAGTTGATCTCACGATCGATGCCACCTACGCATAAGATCCTGGTGAAGCTCCACAAAAGCGCAGCGGCGCACTACTCGCGCGAGCAATTGGCGGAATTCACGAAGTTTCCCGGTGTGCAACTGGTGTCGCCCAATGCCAATACCCGGGAATTCATTGAGAAGGCGAGCGTCGTGTTTTCGATCCAGGGCACGATCGGACTGGAGGCTGCACTGCTCGGCAAGCCCGTTGTGGTGTTTGCGGATTCCCCGACGAAGGTCTTTCCCAATGTGTCCACCATAGGGCACCTGACGGAATTTCCAGATGTGGTTCGCAAGAAACTGTCCGAACAGCGTCTCAATCGCACTGAGACTGTCGAAGCCTTCATGGCGTATTTGGCGCCATTCTGCCGTGCCAGCTTGAATGACTGGACAAAAAGGCCTACGGATGCAGAGATTGAGGGCTATGTGGAGCTTTTTGATTTGCTTGGAGCGTATTTGCACCTCGATAGCTGGGCTGAGCTGGGGTCTCGGCGAGAAGCAGTTGAATAAGCGTAGGAATTCAGCGGTGCGGAAAGCGGCGCAAACTCATGCTACTGCGTAATGACGAAAAGGAAGCCTGACGTGACGTTGCGGTCGTTTGGCTCCTTCTGCGTGGCTTTTGCCGCGGGACTTCTCGTGACCGTCAATGCGTTCAGCGAAGAGAGTCATAACCTACGGTTCGGCGCGGCGATGGTCGGGCTCATCTTCATCCATACGCTCATGCGATGGCGGCTCTGGATCTCACGCGAGCTGCTTTTCTACGTAGCTTTTGCCCTGTACAACGGTCTGTCGCTTTTGTGGACCCCAAATGTCCGCGACGGTATTCCGACCGTGCAGCTGACGGCGAATTGTGTCTTTATATCGATTCTGTTCAGCGCGCTGATCATCTTTCACAATCGTCGCGCTGTGATCCAGGGGATTCTCGGCGGCTTTCTGGTGGGTGCCGTCTATTACACGCGCACTTCCGGGTACCCGTTTTCCTATCCTGAGGGTTTCTCCTACAACACCATTGCAGGGATGTACCTGTTCGGGCTTTTCATGACTGCTTTATACGGTTGGCATAAGCAATCACGGATATTGCCGATATTACTGGGGATGGTCCTGTTGCTGCTCATCGGGGCGACGACCTCGATTAAGACGAACCTCGGCGTGCTGATCGGTGCCGCGGCTGCCAGTCTGCTGTCGTTCAAGTACGCGCTGCGCGCAATCGCGCGGAACGCAATTCTTGGAGCGGCATTTGTCGGCGTGATCGCGTATGCAGTCATTACCAACCAAAGTCTTATGGACCGAGTTCAGGGTGGCTACACGCGCGTGTCCATGGGCGCGGATGTTCTCGTAGCTCGCGAAGATAAGACGGGCGGCGCTGGACTCGGCAAGCGAGAGAACTGGGCGCAGATCGGTATCAGAGGGTGGGTATCAAACCCGGTCTTCGGAGAAGGCGTGGAGGCCTTCCGCGGGGATTTTAACTACACGTCGCACTCGACCGTCGTGGACTTGCTGTACAACACCGGGCTTATCGGATTTATGTTGTTCTACGCAATGTTTGTATCGATCGCGTGGCGCCTTTTTCAGGCTCGCGACTTAGTTGCGCGAAGCCCTCGAGGACTCGTGTTTGGCGCTCTCACGTGCTATGCGTTCATATCGCTCTCCGGGACTATGTATTACGACGTCTTCCTCTCGGCTGTCATGGCAATCAGCGCGGCTCTTGTGACGCGGCCGGAAAGCACAGCCGCAGTGCTGTCAGCTGCGACGGCGGGCACGCATTCCTGAGACTCGCGCGGGATTGCGGCCGCGCGAGATTCAAGGGTCTGTCGCGGCTCAACCTCCCGAAGAGTTCGAATGCTTTCAATTTATGTCTGCGCCGCATTTAGACCATTCCGCACCGCGGAGCATCATTTTGGTGACTGGCAGCATGAGCTGCGGCGGGGCAGAACGCGTCATGGCCGACATGGCCAACTATTGGGCTGACAGAGGCTGGCAAGTGACGCTGGCCACGTGGAGCAGTCCGGAGTTGCAGGATTTCTATGCGCTCTCTCAGCGTATTTCGCGAGTATGGCTGCAGAGTGGCGCACGACGGGGCTCCGATATGAGTACCTTCAGGTCACTCGTACGCCAGGTCCTCGCCCTGCGCGGACTGGTGCGCGAAGCTAAGCCCGACGTCGTGCTTAGTTTTATTGACGTCTCGAACATCCTCACGCTTCTTGCCGCTATGGGGCTGGGTGTCCGCGTCGTAATCTCGGAGCGCACGAATCCGATTCTGAACGATACGATTTCCGGCCCATGGAAATTGCTGCGCCGACTGTGCTACTGGCGCGCGGAGCAGGTAATTGCACAAACGCGGGATGCGGCCCGCTGGATCGAACGCCGCTGCCACACCCCCGTCGAGGTTATTCCGAATTTCTTGCGTGCTTTGCCCGAGCCCGGCGTCGCGCGTGAGCACCGAATAATAGCGGTCGGCCGTCTATCCAAGGAAAAGGGCTTCGATATTCTGGTTGAAGCGTTCGCTCGAGTTCGAGCTCAGTTCCCGGATTGGCATCTCAGTATCATCGGCGCAGGACCGGAAAAGCGCAGCCTCGCCGACCAAATCACGAACCTTAATCTTCAGACTCGAGTCGAACTCGTCGGTCAAGTTTCCAACGTAGAAGTCTGGATGGCGCGCGCTGCGATGCTGGTCCATCCCTCGCGGCGTGAGGGATTCCCGAACGCTGTCCTGGAAGCGATGGGGATGGGCGTTGCAGTTATATGCGCGGATTGCCGGTCTGGCCCCTCGGAATTGATCGCAGACGGTGTCAATGGGCGGCTAGTGCCGGTCGACGACCTCGAAGCTCTCGTACTTGCAATGTCCCAACTGATGGCGGACTCCAAGCTGCGCGAGCGGCTCGGAAAAGAAGCCACCAAAGTTAGGCAGCAATTCGCTCAAAGTGAGCTTATGAAAAGATGGGAGGCTTGTCTTCTGCCGCCGCCGGCAGGCGAGTTGCAATAGGGGCTGCCGAAAGACGTTGAAGCTACTTAGGACAAAGCTCGGCGCTTCTCTTCGATGCCGCTGCGAGCGTTTAGAACTCCGCGGCCTGCGCTGGGTGTTCAAATTCGACGCATGGCACGCCAGTGCGCCGTATTCGTGCCGCCTCTACAAGAGACAGGTTGTGGAGCTCGTCAATGCTCTTGCACCACAGACGGCCGTTGAAATCGGATGCGGACTTGGCGAGATACTGAGTCGCGTGACGGCGAGCGAACGCTTCGGGTTCGACCAAGATGGCGCGGTTATCCGCGCGGCCCGGTTCCTGCACCGGGGCAAAGTTCACTGGGTTCATGCCGACCTTGCGGCAGTTGCGCTCTCGCTACCAGCGGAGCGTAGGATCGACTGTCTCATCATGGTGAATTGGATCCACAATCTAAGCCCCGAGCAGCTTGCAGCATGTCTGCTGCCGCTAGTTTGCAGGACGGGCTGGTTGGTCTTGGATGCAATCGATCGCGATGGACCAGCGTCGTACCGGTTCAAGCATGACTTTGCGTTTCTAGCTGCGGTTGCCGAGCGCGTTTCCGTTACGCCTGTGCCTGGAGAGCCGCGCAGCCTCATCGTGTTCAAAGTGACGGAATGACTGCCCGGTATCTGATCCGTCTGGACGATGCGTGCGATACCATGAAACGTCATAATTGGGAGCTGATTGAACAGGTCCTGAAGCAGCATGCGATCAAGCCGATCGTGGCTGTGATCCCTGACAATCAGGATGCGCAGCTCATGTACGGGGCGCGTGACCCAAGCTTTTGGGACAAAGTGCGGGATTGGACTGCCCAAGGATGGACAGTTGCCATGCATGGATACCGGCACGTCATGCATCCCACCGACACCAAACTGCTGGTTCCGTTCTACAGGCGCAGCGAATTCGCTGGGCTTTCGCTGCAGGAGCAGGCCGCTAGAATCAGGTCCGGATGGCAGCTCTTTCTAGCCGAACGCGTGGTCCCGCAAATTTGGGTCGCGCCCGCTCACAGCTTCGATGAGTTGACGCTTCGCGCGGTTTATGCGGAGACGTCGATCCGTGTCGTTAGCGACGGGATTGCGTGGAATCCTTTTCACGAATATGGATTTTGTTGGATTCCGCAACAGCTGTGGCGCCTTGCGGAACGCAAGTGGGGCCTATGGACCGTATGTCTGCACCCTAATGAGATGACGCCGAAGTCGATCGCCGCCTTCGGCACTGCGCTCGGCGAGAACTTTCACGGGCGGATCAGCGACTTCAAATGCATCCAGTTGCGCGATTCCGGCAAATCGCTCGCGGAACGCCTGTATCACGAATATTTCTGGTGGAAATGGAGGCGTCTCGGGCAGGCAGCGCAATAGAGCAATCTATTTGCGCTACATCCAGCCGAAGTGAGGCCCTAGTTCAAGATGCTTGAAGCGCTCTACATTCGTTGGCGATTACGCCGTTATATTAACCAGGGACTGCAAATCGCTGACGACTGTAGATTGATGGGATTGCCGAATTTCGGCTCCGAGCCGTATCTCATCAGCATCGGCAGACATGTGACGATCTCTTCGCGCGTCAATTTTGTAAATCATGACGGCGGCACGTGGGTGTTCCGCGACCAGCCGAAATACAGCGAAGTTATCAAATTCGGGCGCATCGTGATTCACGACAATTGCTTCATTGGGAGCGGCGCAACCATCATGCCGGGAGTAACTATTGGGCCAACTGCCGTGGTGGCCGCGGAATCGGTGGTAACCGCAGACGTAGCGCCGAATACCGTGGTCGGCGGAGTGCCGGCGCGTGTGCTGATGACAGTCGAGGAATACGCGGAGAAAGCACTGGCGCAGACCCCGGGGTATGACCGCGCGGCTTACCGTGCGGACAAAGTTAGGGAGTTGCTACGGCTTTTCCCTCGTCCTTGGTAGCGCGCGCACGGGCTGTGGCCGGTCGATCGCGGGACCCGTCTGTCGGCAGATGAAACTGTTGCTGGTAATAGACCACTTGGGATTGGGCGGCGCGCAGCGACAGATCGTGGAATTGGCGTGCGGGCTGGCACAGCGGGGGCATACGGTCGAGCTTTTCAATTATTTTCCGGAGCACGATTTCTTCTTGCGCCGCGTGAGTGAACACGGCATTGCAGTACACAGCTACCGCAAGGGAAAGGGGTTCTCACTGGGCGTCGTTGGCGCGATTGCATCGCTCCTACGGAGACGTAATTTCGATGTGGTGCTCTCATTTTTGAACAATCCCAATCTCTATTCAGAGATGGCTCGTCTGACATCGTGGAATTCTCGCCTCGTCGTGTGCGAGAGGTCTAGCAATCGAGGTGATCACGCGGTACTGGGCGCTCGCGGCAGACGGCTGTTGCATGCTTTTGCGGACCGTGTGGTCGCCAATAGCGAGACGCATGCGGCATGGCTGCGGACAAAATGGTGGTTGCGCGGCAAAGTGTCCTGCATCTACAACGGCCTTGACCTGCAGGTGCTAGCGCCTGCGCGGTGGGCGCCGCGCACAGGCGCGCAGCTGCGGCTATTGGCTGTAGGCAGGGTGTGCCCTGAAAAGAATCTACTGAACTTGATTGCAGCACTGCGATGCTTCCATAAGAAGCACGGCTTTGTTCCGGAGCTTAACTGGGCGGGCAAGAAGGACACGAGTGACGGCGGCCAGGGCAATGTCGCACAGGTCGAGGAGTTGCTGCAGAGTTTGCCGGAGATTTCTGCACGCTGGCATTGGCTAGGAGAGCAATTGGACATGCCTTCTCTGCTGCGCGAGCACGACATGCTGATCCACGCATCGCTTTATGAGGGTCTGCCGAACGCGGTCTGCGAGGCATTGGCAGCCGGCTTGCCGGTGCTGATTTCGGACGTCTGTGACCACGCACAATTAGTCGCGGACGGGGACAGGGGCTATCTTTTCGACCCGAATGATCCACAAAGCATTGCCGCTAGCATTGAGAAGGCCGTTGCACTGGATCCAGAGGCATGGCTGTCCCAATCTCGCAATGCCAGGGCCTACGCTGAGACGCATCTGGGGATTCCCAAGATGGTGGACAGCTACGAGAGGCTCTTCTTCAACCTGGCCGCGAAGGACGCCCAAGTGAGGACCGGGACGACCGCCTCATGAACATGCGGCGCAAGCTATTGTCTGGCGGCCTAGGCTTGGCCGGAACTGTCAGCGCGCTCGTCGCGCGTGCTGCCGCAACGTCAGAATCCGGTGCGGCCGGTGGATTGCCGTACCCGCAAAGCGGCGCAGAGGCAGCCTCTAATATTGTCCCCGTTGCCTATCAATTCCAACCGGGCGATGTGCGCCGTTACGGCGTCATTGCCAATGATCGGAATGCAGCAAGCGCCAACGTCCGAGCGCTCCGAGCATTGGTATTACCAAGCGGGAAATTTACTGGAAAGATCTGCTTTCCGAATGATAGCGGAGCCGATATTTATTATTTGAATGATGTTATCCCGTTCCATGACGACGTTCATATTGACCTGCAGTCTAGTACCCTCGAGTTTGCGAAAGAAGCCGCTGCGACAGATACCAATTCCGGATTCATTTATGCGGTGCGCAACTTTTCAATTGAAAATGGATCTATTGTCATCAAGTACGATATGCGTGGCATCGCGACGAGCGCGGGCAGTGCAATTCATATCGGCAGCCGCGGCACGGAAAGCATTTATTTCAGCCCAGCATTTGACAGCCTTCTTAAGGCTCCGATGGGAAATATCACCATCCGCAACCTGCGAATCTCTTCGAACGTTGCAAATGGCAATGCGATAGAGATGACGGGCGGATTGGCCGGGGTAGTCATAGAGAACGTCTGGATCGATGGTCAGTCGCTGCTAGCCGGCGGAATCTATTATGAGTTCGGGTGGGCAACGCCCGGCCCGACAGATCTCCGCCAAACCTCCCACGCCCATAACATGCGGTTTACCAACATCAGTGTCGTGAATCTGCAACCGCGTCTCAGTTGTGCTGTAACGCTCGCCGGTGCGTACAACTGCCTAATCGACGGATTGTATGTCAGCGGGGCGCTGGCGGCGTTTGGCGGTACGTCGGGCGAGTCTCTTTTCTACCGGCCATGGGCCGGCGTGGACGACGCGGGTGCCAAACATACGATTGCGCTTCGCAACGTCGTCGCACGCGGTCTCGTTGGAACGGGTTTAACCCTCGGGGGCGCAAATCTGGCGGCTAACGGCTATCTCGCGGCACGCAAGCTCTCTGCCTCCGCCCAGACCGATCTTGGCGACTACTCACTCGACGGCTTCGCTCTGGAGGGCTCCGCGGGCTGGGGTATCTATACGTCGGCAGGCAAGGCTGATATCCGCAACGGCCGTATCAGCGGGTTTTCCCGCGGAATTGTGCAGGGCGACGATTGTACGCGACTGCTCGTGAACGGCGTCGATGTGATCGGCTGCTCGCAATCTGGAGTGCAGCTTGATATCGGTGCGGCCATCTGGAATCCTCCGCGCCAGAAGATGGGGGAAATTCGCAACTGCTTCATCGCCGGCAACGGCAGCGAACGCCCGGGCATCTATCCCGGCATTCAGCTCGATAATTGTGCCGGCTTCTTGATCGAAAATAACCGCATCGGTTTTGAAGCCGCCCACGACGCAGTGCCGGAGACGACGCAAGGCAACGCAATCCAGCTCGGCGCCCGTTGCACGAATGTGATCTGCCGGGATAACTATGTCGGCGGAATTCATGGCGAGGGAGTGGCGTACGCCCATGCGAGCAATAGCGGCGCGCGGGGCAATGTCATACAAACTGCGGGCGGTATCGCAACGACTCGCGGTTGCTGGGATGGTATTACTGCGAAACGTCGAGTTGTCGCCTTTGCAGCCTCCATTACGATTGATGCCACAGGGAGCGAGCAGTACGACATCACAGCGACGAGCGCGTCAGATTTCTCGATCAATGCGCCTGTCAATCCGGTGATCGACAAGACGATCACGATCATCATTCGCAACGCTTCCGGCAGTGCATTAGGCAGAGTCGCTTGGGACAGGATTTTCAAGATGTCTCCGTGGACCAACCCAGCCAACGCACACAACCGCTCGGTCATTTTGTGTTTTGATGGCACGCACTGGTTGCAGATCATGCAAGCGGGCGTCGACGTCCCCAATTAGGCGTCGGCGCGCGGGGCGTAAGGGCACACAGTGGGCTCTGCAAGCTACGTGTGCTGCGGACTTGCCCTACCGTAATTGCAACCTGGATTTGAGCGTTCGGTTCGAATCGACGTCGAGTAATAGCAAGAAATGGAGCCTCTCATGGGACCCGCTGAGCTTTATCTAGACCTTTTAAAAAAATCACTGACCGCGACACTGTTTGCGAGTGAGCCAGATCATGATCAGGAAAGTCAGGCACAGTTTCTAAGCGGCTTCGTAACTCACTACATCCGCGGCGCCGCGCTGACGATGTTGCCTACTGTGCGGCTGAATCATTTGCAGTCATGCATTCTCGATGTCATTGCGCGCTCAATTCCGGGGGACGTGATCGAAACGGGAGTCTGGCGCGGCGGCGCGACCATATTCATGCGTGGGATCTTCAAAGCGTTCGGCGTTACTGATCGCAGTGTCTGGGTAGCAGACAGTTTCGAAGGACTGCCGGTCCCGGACGCTGAGAAATTTCCATTGGAGGCTAAGGCGCACGCGGGGCCGTTTATGACCAAGGTGTGCAATCACCTGGCGGTCAGTATTGACGACGTGAAGAGGAACTTCGAAGCCTTTGGGTTACTCGATGATCAGGTCCGATTCCTAAAAGGTTGGTTCGATGAAACGCTGCCGATCGCGCCCATCGAGCGTCTAGCTTTGATGCGGCTGGATGGTGATTTGTACGAGTCGACTCGAGCCGCTCTGATAAATCTCTACGACCGACTCTCGCCGGGCGGGTATGTGATAATCGACGATTACGGAGAGGATAGTTGGACTTATTGCCGCCAAGCGGTCGACGAGTTCCGGGCGCAGCGTGGAATTTCCGTACCCTTAATCAAAGTCGATTCTCGATGCTTCTTCTGGCAACGCCCGTTTTGACATTTTGAGTTTTTCCGGACATCGGGCTGTTGCGATCGATGCAGGTATCCTTCAGTCGCACGCGCCGTGTGAGCGCCACGGTTAGCAGTTCGCCGGCCACGAAAGCTCCATGAGTCTTATTTCTCTCGAATTTGCCGCGTTTCTCGCAGTTGCAGCGCTTCTGTTTCAGATCAGTCCACGGCCGGCCCGGCCGGCGGTACTGTGCGTTCTCTCGCTACTGTTTTGCGCGTTGAACAGTATAGGAGCGGCGGTCGCGTTGCTCATCGCGACGGCGATGACATACCAGTTCGGGCGCTGGATCGAAAAGACCTCGGATCAGCGGCGACGTCTGTTACTTGGCGTGTCCATAGTAATTCTGCTCGGTCACCTGGTTCTGGTTAAGGTTGTGCCGCACTTGTACCGGATGGGCGAGAACGAATGGTTGCCCGAGATGCTGGCGACGTTCGGCACTTCCTACTACACGCTGAAGCTGATCGGCTATTTGATCGACGTATTTTGGGGACGCTATAGAGCGTGGCCTGATCCAGTACAGTTTGGTGCTTTTGCGACGTTTTTTCCGCTGCTGCCCGCGGGTCCAATTCAGCGTGCGAACGAGTTTAGTCTGCCAGCGGATGACAACGAAGTAGCGCGGGAAATGATATATGGTCTGCGCCGAATTCTATTCGGCCTTGTCAAAAAGCTGATCGTAGCGGATCGGTTGGGGGGTATTGTCGACTACATCGCTACTGGGCAGCCGCAACACGCCAACTTGCTGTGGGTCATGGCTTATCTATTTCCGCTGCAGTTATATGTAGATTTTTCGGCGCTAAGTGACATTGCGATCGGCGCGGCCGCCCTTTTCGGCATCCGCACCCCAGAAAATTTCGCGTTTCCGTTCTTCGCCCCGAGCATCGGGGAATTTTGGAGGCGCTGGCACATGAGTCTTACTCGATGGCTCGGCGACTACGTTTTTACACCCTTGCGTATGGCGACGCGGGCCTTGGGCAATGTCGGACTCGCAATCAGCATTGTCGTAAACATGGCGCTGATCGGCATGTGGCACGCCGTCAGTTTCGGATGGCTGCTGTTCGGTCTCATAAATGCAGCCTTTCTGATTGTGGATGCGCTTACGACGCGATTGCGGAGGAAATTGTACAAAAGACGTCCGTGGACTTCTTGGGTTGCGGCCGCCATCGGGCCGGTACTCGTCTTCCATATGATTGCGATCTCTCTCGTATGTTTTCGCGCGCAGACGTTGCCGGATATTGCATATTTCTTCGGCAATCTGCTTGACGGATTGAGTGCGCCACGCGCCGCATTGGCGCAGCTCTTCTACAGTTTTGGGCGTGGCCGCTGCGCCTATGCTTTTGTTGCGATAAGCGCGTTCATGCTACTGGAGGGCTTTCTATATCTTCGGGTACGTTCCTGGGCACCGCTCAAGTTTCTGCCGCCTTTTTGGCAATTACCCCGATCAGTGCGCTGGGCGGTGTATTACATTGGGCTGCTGGCGGTCGGGATCGCGAGCCAACAAAGCGCGCGATTCATCTACGTGCAATTCTGATGGCCTTTTTTTTGCCA
>Ga0302177_10003547_pt1 | contig 10918 bp, 14 predicted proteins | sample I_Palsa_E1_2_FD_198780 | JGI IMG/M metagenome (GOLD analysis project Ga0302177, IMG submission 198780) | Peat permafrost microbial communities from Stordalen Mire near Abisko, Sweden - I_Palsa_E1_2 | ecosystem: Environmental > Terrestrial > Soil > Palsa > Peat permafrost | place: Sweden... | reverse complement strand
ACGGCTGGCGCGCCGGACATGAATATTTGGCGATGGACTACTTCTCGCGCGGCGACCTGAAGGCGCGGCTGCGCCAGGGAGTCGCGGAACAGGACGCGCTGCGCTACGTGGGAGAGATCGCCGCGGCATTGCGCGTCGTGCACGACGCGGGCATCGTGCACCGCGATTTGAAACCGGCCAACGTGATGCTGCGCGAGGACGACGCGGTGGTGCTCATCGACTTTGGCCTCGCCCGGCAATTGGACGGCGGCCTGAAGAGCACGCGCACCGGCGTGCTGCGCGGCTCACCCTACTACATGAGCCCTGAGCAGGCACTGGGCGAGGAGCTCGACGCCCGCTCTGATCTGTACAGCCTGGGCGTCATCTATTACGAGCTCCTGACGGGCAAGCGGCCCTATGTGGGGCAGAGCGCTCTTGAAGTGCTGGAGCAGCATGTCAACGCGCCAGTGCCGCGGCTGCCGGAAAGTCTTGCACACCACGAGACGCTCATTACCCGCATGCTCGCGAAGGAGCGCAGCAAACGCACGGCCAACGCACACGAAGTCATGCAGGCGATCGCTGCGGCACGCGCCACCGGCATGCTGCATTCCAGCGCGGCCTGACGCGGCCGCTCACAGGGGGGACCGACGATGCTGCATGGCCGGCCCATGCCGGCTTGACACTCGTACGTCATAAAAGGTGCAATGCGGGCCTGAAGTTTGCTGACACCTCTCAAAGGTGCACGAACAGGCCTAGAATCTGCATGCACGTCGTCGACACGACCCTCTTCTACTCGCCGACGAGCGGCGGCGTGAAGCGCTATCTCACCGCCAAGCACGCCTGGCTTCGCAGCCATACGTCCTGGCAGCACTCGATGGTGGTTCCGGGCGACACGGAGTACGTGGAGCGCGGTGGCATCTGCACCGTGCCGGGGGTCGCGCTGCCGGGCACGTTCAACTACCGCTTGCCGCTCAATACGCGCCGCTGGGCGGCGCTGCTTGATGCGCTCGAGCCGGATCTCATCGAGGTGGGCGACGCCTTCCACTCGGCGTGGTGTGCATGGCGCGTCGCGCAGCGCCGCGGCATTCCGCTCGTCGCCTTCTATCATTCGAATCTGCCGCAAATCATCGGCAGGCGCATCGGCGCCTTGAGCGAGCGCACGCTCGGCCACTACGTGCGCTGGTTCTACGAACGCTGCGATGTGGTGTTCGCGCCGAGCCGCTCGATGTGCGACTTTCTGAATGGTCTGGGGGTGCGACACACCATGCATCAGCCCTTGGGCGTGGACACCGAGATCTTCTGTCCCGAGCGCGCGACCCTGAATCTGCGCGCTAATCTGGGGCTGCCCGCGGACGCCCGCGTGCTCGTGTACGCGGGGCGCTTTGCCAAGGAAAAAAACCTGCCGGTGCTGCTGCAGGCATTTGCAAGCCTCGGCCATCCGTATCACCTGTTGATGATCGGCGGCGAGCGCGAAGCGCGCCCCATGCCGAATATCTCGCTCATCCCCTACCGGCGCGACAGCATCGAGCTTGCCCAGTGGCTCGCCTCCGCAGACGCTCTGGTGCATGCGGGTACCAAGGAGACATTCGGCCTCGTCATACTCGAGGCAATGGCCTGCGGACTTCCCGTGGTGGCCGCGCGTGCCAGCGCGATTCCCGAACTCGTCGATGCATCGGTCGGGATGCTGGCCGAGCCCGGCAGCGCAAACAGCATGGCCGAGGCGATTGTTGCGCTCTACGAGCGCGACGTCGCGGCGGTCGGCAGAGTGGCCCGTGAGCGCGTGCTGCGCCAGTTCACCTGGACGCAGGCGTTTCATACGCAAACCGGGATCTACGCGAATCTGCTCGGGACGCATCGCGTACCCGTCGCACCGGCGGCGGTCATCGAGCTCGGCTCGCCGACTTCGTGACGAGGGCATAGATCGAGAGCTGCCCGCCGCGCTCGCCTACCGCGAGCAAGCGGCCGTCGGGCGACCAGCGCAGCACCGAGACTTCCGATGCGCAGGGCTGCACATCCGCGGGAAGTTCGGCCTTCCCCGGCCACCACAGGGCAACGCGCCAATCACGGCCGCCGGAAGCAAGCCACGGACCGCCGGGTTGATAGGCAAGGCAATCGATGCGATCCGTATGGGCTGAGAGCTCGAGCGGCGTCGAGCCTTCCGGGCCTTTGCCGCCGAAATCCCAAATGACGATTTGCGAGCCTGCACTGGTTGCCAGGAGCCGGCCGTTGGCGCTCCAGCAGGTGAGCGCCACGCGCGCGGCGTAGCCGCGCATGTGCGCATCCCGCGCGGCGGCGCGGTACCACACGTGCACTGCGCCATCCTGCATGCCTGCCACGAGCACGCGGCCGTTGGGGCTGAAGGCGGCCGTGAGACAGGCTGATGCAACCTCGTAGGCGTGCGCAGCGAAGGGGGGCGGCTCGATGCGGTGAATCCACATGGCACGGTTGGTGGCAGCGGCGAGCTCGCGCCCCGCTGTGTCCCAGGCGATCGCCGCGATGCTGCTCGCATGCGGCGCAAGCTCGGCGACGCGCTCGCCGTCGCGACCCCAAAGCTCGAGTGTCTTGCCCGTCGCCGCGGCGAGCTTGCCATCCGGCGCATACGCCAGGTGCTGCGTCCACGCGCTGCCGGAGTTGAGCAGCTGCTTTGCAGCTACAGCCGCATCTGCATTCCACAGCATGAGCGTGCCGTCCTGGCCCGAGGAGGCGATCGCGCCGCTGCCTGGCTGCCACGCAATGGCGAGGGTGCCGAGCGCATGCTGCCCGAGCTTGCGCAGTTGCGGATGCGTCGCCACGCCGCTAACGAGGAGCACGGCCCCTTCGCCCCCGGCGACCGCGACGGCAGTGCTGTCGCCCGACCAGGCGCAGTCGACGATGTAGGTATCGAGCGCAACGCTTGCGCGCTTCGCAAGATGCGCGTCGATCATGCGACGCAGGATGCAAAGCCGGCTTCGAGCTCCTGCCGATCGAGCCTGCGGCCTATGAATACGAGCCTGTTGCCGCGCGGCGTGTCGTTCCACTGCCTCTCGAAGCGAGCGTCGAAACTCATGTGCACGCCGTGGAACACGTAGCGGCGGTTTTCGCCGCGGATGTTAAGGACGCCCTTCATCCGGAAGATGTCCGGGCCGCGGCTCTGCAGCAGATAGGAGAGCCATGCTTCGAGCTTCTGCGCATCGAGCGCACGCGTATCGACGATCCCGACCGAGGCAATCTCATCGTCGTGGTGGTGATCGGCGGCGCCATGCTCATGGGGCGCCGCGCCCGTGAGAAACTCCGCTTCGATTGCGAGCACGCGCTCAAGATCGAATGCGCCCATCTGCAGCACCGCCGCGACGGGCACGTCGGCATTGCGCGTGTGCATTATCTTCGCAGTGCCGTTGATGGCGCGGATGCGGCGCTCGATGCGCGCCAGATCAGCGCCCGCTACCAGGTCGGATTTGTTGAGCAGGATCACGTCGGCAAATGCGACCTGTTCGCCTGCTGCAGCGATTTCTCCCAGATGCTGTTCAATGTGCGCAGCATCAATGACGGTCACGATGGCGTCGAGAAGGAATTGCTCCTTCAAATCCTCCTCGACGAAGAAAGTCTGCGCCACGGGCCCCGGGTCGGCGAGTCCCGTGGTCTCGATCATGACGTAATCGAAGCGATCGCGGCGCTTGAGGAGCTGGCCGAGCACGCGGATCAGATCGCCGCGCACCGTGCAGCAGATGCAGCCATTGGCAGTCTCGAAGATCTCCTCGTCGGCGCCGATGACGAGTTCCTGGTCAACGCCGACTTCGCCGAATTCATTCTCGATGACGGCGATGCGCTTGCCATGCTTTTCGGCAAGGATGCGATTCAGGAGCGTCGTCTTGCCCGCGCCGAGAAAGCCCGTCAGCACCGTGACCGGGATGCGTGTAGCGGCTGTCACGAAAAGTCCCCCGCGCCTGTCAGCGCACGATCAGCCCGACGCCGCTCAGCAGCAGCGCCGCTCCGGCGAGCCTGGCGGGCGAAATCGGCTGCATCGGAAAACCGAGCCAGCCGAAGTGATCGACGAGGAGCGAGGCGAGAAGCTGGCCGAAAACGGTGAGCGCCAGAAGTGCCGCGGCGCCGATGCGCGGCCCGACGAGCGTCGCCACCGCCACGTAAAAGGCGCCCAGAAAGCCGCCGAACCAGGCCCATGCAGGCACTGCGGCGACGCCATCCCGGGTTGGCAAACCGCCGCCGGCCGCGGCGAAATAGACGAGGAGACCGACTGACCCCACGAGAAAGTTCATGAGCACGGCGAAGCGCAGGTTGCCGACCGTGCGCCCCAAAGTTGAGTTCAGGCCGACTTGGACCGTGAGCAGGACACCTGCGATGAAGGTGGCAAGATAGGGCATGAGCTGCATGAGGACTCCAGAACTTGATTCAATCGCCACGCCAGGCCCCGAGCAGCCAGCGCCCGGCGGGCGTCGCCGCGAGGGCGAGTACGATCCGCCAGAAGAGGCGCTGCGTCCAGCGGACACGCTGGGCGGGCAGCGCTTGGTAGAATTCTCGCGCGACGTCCCGATGCACGCGCGCGCCGCTCGTGATGCAGTAGCTGCCTTCGCTCACGCGCGCAACCGCCGCATCATCGAGCGCGTGCGGCAGATCCGCCGGCGCCGCGCCGGCAAAAGCCAGATGCACGAATTCCCGCGGGTGGGCCGCCGTATGGCCCGAGAGAATGAGGCCGAGCGGCCCGCAGCCATCGCGTCGGCAATCGATACGCCCGCTGAATTGCACGACCGCCTGAACGCTCATCACCCGCAGAATACCGTTGCGTCGCCCGAAGGGAAACCGCCTACGGCTTGCGTGCGATGCGCATGCTCAACGGCCAGCTGATCCGCCGCAGCTCATCCGCCTTGCCCCACAGACCAGCCAGAGTCTCCTCGAGCGATACCGCTGGATCCACAGCGTTGCGTTCCAGATAGCGCGCGGTGGCCGACCAGCTGCGCACGTAGCCAATGAGCTGCCGCAGCGACCAGTCTTCCTGCATTGCGAAGGCCGGCGGCGTCAGCTCTTCAAATACGAACGGCAAGGTTCGATAGCCGCTCTCGACGAGCTCGCGCTCGGCAGGCCAGTACGCCTTAAGCGTATCCCAATAAAACTCCTGCATCACTGCGTCAATGCGTGCGCCCGCCACATGCAGCACGCCGTAGGTCCACGCCGCGAGCACGCCCTGCGGCCGCAGCACGCGCTCGACCTCGGCGTAGAACGGTGCAAGCTCGAACCAGTGCAGCGCCTGCGCCACGGTCACAAGGTCGGCGCACTGCGCTTCAAGTCCGCTACCATCAGCCCGCGCCACGCGGTAGCGCACGTTGGAACGCGGCGGCGCTGCCGCGAGTTGCGCGGCGCTCGCATCGGTTGCGAGCACGGCAGCAAAACGCTGTGCCAGATCAAGGGTTGCCTGCCCGCTGCCGCAGGCGCTGTCCCAGGCTAATTCGTGCCGCGGGCACAGGTTAGCGAGATAATCAAAAAGCGCGCTCGGGTAGCGCGGCCGGAAGCTTGCGTAGGTGGCCGCAAGGCGCGAGAAATGGTCCTTAAACGTCATTCAACCGGCAGGCGCTTACTCAATTACAGGCTCGCAGCGCAACTCGGTCGTCACGGAGTTTGCGATGAAGCATTTCTCGTGCGCCTTATGGTGCAGAGCCTCGAAGGCGGCGCGCGTCGGCGTTTGCTCAGCGCAGAATGCGACGCGCGGTTTGAGCGTCACCGTGGTCATCGCGACCTTGCCCGCGGCGTTCTTGCCCAGTACGCCTACCGCCTCATCCACGTAGCGCTCGACGCACAGGTGCTGCGCCGCGGCGAGCGAGAGAAACCAGAGCATATGACAGCTTGAAAGCGCTGCGATAAAGGCCTCTTCCGGATCGACCGCCGCTTCCACCGACATCGGCACGGGCACCACATGCGGCGAGGAGGATGCCGGCACTTCCACGCCGCCGTCAAATTGCCAGCAATGCGCGCGGCTATAGCGATTGTCGATGAAGTTTGCGCTGCCGCGCTGCCAGCTGATCTTTACACCGTACTGCGACACTGAATTCTCCTTACTCATTGGCGTCCGGTCGATTCGAGCTCCCACACCGTCAGTGGCGCTGCGCGCGCAAGCCAGAAGCCGGCGCCCATCTCGCGAAAGCCGCGGCGCAGGCGCGTGCGGTACCACTGCCCAGAGCGCAGATGGACATTCGCATCCGTGCGCTTGCGGTCACAATTATGCAACCAGTCCCGCCGCGTCAACACCGTGAAGTAGAGAACGCCGCGGCACAGCCGCGCAAGGTTCGCAAGAGCCGCACCCGCGCGCCGCTCATCAAGATATTGCAGGACGTCGTAGCATACGATGAGGTCGAAGGGCGCCCCGCAGCGATACGTTTCAACGCAGCCCTGCTCCCAGCCATAACGCTGACACAGGTAGTCGCTTGGCTCGAGTCCCACATAGGTGGAGCGCGGCAGCTGGCGCAGCAGAGTGGCTCGCATGGCGCCGGTGCCGCAGCCGGCATCGAGAATGCGCCGCACGGGCAACCCCACATGCAGCGCGTATGCGGCAATGAGACGGGCGCGGGCGCGCATTTCGGCGCGCGAAATGACCGCCGTGCGCGGATTGAAGTAATAGCGCTGGTAGTAGTCGCGATCGAAGCGCGTCGCCGCGGGATCCCTTCGCGCAAGAGAGCGGCGGTGTAGCATCTGCCGGATCACGGTAGAGGGAGGTTTGCCATGCTGCAACTGCGTCCAAACTGCGAGTGTTGCGACCGCGACCTCCCGGCCGAGTCGCCTCTTGCGCTCATTTGTTCGTTCGAATGCACCTTCTGCAGCACCTGCGCCGAGCAGGTCCTGAACGGCAAATGTCCGAACTGCGGCGGTGAGCTCGTGCGCCGGCCGATCCGCCCTGCGGCGGCGCTCGCCAAGCACCCCGCTTCGAGCGAGCGCGTCACACGTGAGCGCTGCGCATAGATCCGCCTCAGCCGATCGCCCGCGCAAATTCACGCAGCAGCTGCTCAAGCTGCATGCGCACGTCCGCATCGACGAGCCGCCCCTCTCCATCGAACACACTGGCCGCGCCCGAGACGTAAAGCGGCACGCCGAACCACGGTCGCATGCGCAGCGTGCGCAGCACCGGCAGCCATGCACGCTGCGACTGAACCGTGCCAAATCGGCCGGGGGATGCGCCGATGAGAGTCACATGGCGATTGGCAAACACCCGCGCCGCATCCGCAGGCGGCCGTGACAGCCAGTCGATGACGTTCTTGAACACGCCGGGAATGGAGTTGTTGTACTCGGGCGTGACGAGGAGCAGGGCATCCGCTGCGACAACCTTCTCCTTGAGCTCGGCCACCGCAGCCGGAATACCCCGCGCCTCCACGTCCGCGTCATAGAGCGGTATCCCGTGGATGGAGGCGATCTCGAGGGTCGTGCCGGCGGGCGCAAGCTCCACCGCCGCACGCAGGAGGGAGGCGTTGAAGGACGCGCGGCGCAGGCTGCCCGCAATTCCAAGTATTTTCGCCATGACGAAGGCTGCATCGGCAGGAATTCGCGCGGACTATGCACGAGGGGGCAAAGGTTTGCGAGACAGCCGTCCGACCGTCAAACTACGCACTCACCACGCAAAAATGGGAGCACACCATGTGGCGAGCAGCATTGATGGCGGGCACCTTGGCGATGGCGGCGGCCCTGCATGCCGCCGCGGGGCCCAAGCAAGCGGGCGACTTCAAGCTTGCCAGCCCCGACATCGCAGAAGGGCGCAAAATACCTCTCGCGCAGGTATTTAACTCATTCGGCTGTTCCGGCCAGAACGTATCGCCTGCGTTGAACTGGAGCCATGCGCCGCAGGGCACGCAGAGCTTCGCTCTCCTCGTCCACGATCCGGACGCACCCACGGGCAGCGGCTGGTGGCATTGGGTGGTTTACGACATTCCTGCTACCACGACCTCCCTGCCAGCCGGGGCGGGCGATCCCAAGACGAAGTCTCTGCCGGTCGGTGCGCTGCAGGGGCGAACCGACTTTGGCACCTATGCCTATGGCGGCCCCTGCCCGCCGCCGGGGAAGGTGCACCACTACCACTTCCGCCTCTACGCCTTGAAGGTGCCAAAGCTCGTTGAGGTGCCAGGGGATGCGTCTGCCGCCTTCATCGCCTTCAATGTGCACGCCAACGCGATCGGCGAGGCAGACATCACGGCGACTTATTCGCGCTGACGCCGATGTCCAAGCACGCATCCGAACGTCGCTCGCCCGAGGAACGCTTGACGGCGGTGTGGCCCTGGCTGCTCATTCCACTCGTGGCGTTGACGCTATTTTTCATATTGCGCACCGTCCGCCAGGGGGCCTGAATCCGGCGCGGCCCCGTAGCGGCGACAAACGTGCGGCCGGCGCTCGCTCCCGTTAGCATAGCGACCCTTTTTGCAACGCCGCGCGCATCCAGCATGCGCACAAGGATCCTCCCTGGACCGCGCACCGAAAGTCGGATTTGTCAGCCTCGGCTGCCCCAAGGCGCTCGTTGATTCCGAGCGCATCCTGACGCGGCTGCGCGCCGAGGGCTACGAGATCTCGCCGACCTACGACGCCGCGGATGTCGTCGTGGTCAACACCTGTGGCTTCATAGATGCCGCCGTCGATGAGTCGTTGGACGCGATCGGCGAGGCCCTGGAGAAGAACGGCCGCGTGATTGTCACGGGCTGCCTGGGCGCACGTCCCGAACGGATCCTGGCGCGGCATCCGCGCGTGCTCAAGGTGACCGGCGCTCATGCGTATGAGGACGTGATGGCCGCCGTGCACGAACACGTGCCGCCGCGCCACGATCCGTTTACTCATCTCGTGCCGCCGCAGGGTATCCGACTGACGCCGCGGCACTATGCCTACCTTAAGATTTCGGAGGGCTGCAACAACCGCTGCAGCTTCTGCATCATCCCCTCCATGCGCGGCCGGCTTGCGAGCCGGCCCATCGATGAGGTGCTGCGCGAGGCCGAGCGGCTGGTCGCTGCAGGGGTAAAGGAATTGCTGGTGATTTCGCAGGACACGAGCGCCTACGGTGCGGATCTGCGTTACCGCCCGGGGAGGTGGCGCGATGAAACGTACGAAACGCGTTTCATCGACTTAGCGCGCGGCCTGGGATCGCTCGGCGCCTGGGTGCGCCTGCATTATGTCTATCCCTATCCGCACGTCGACGCCGTCATTCCGCTGATGGCCGAAGGGCGCGTACTGCCCTACCTTGACGTGCCGTTTCAGCACGGCAGTCCGAGCGTATTGAAGCGCATGCGGCGTCCCGCGCACGCCGAAGACACTTTGGCGCGCATTCAGGATTGGCGCGAGCAGTGTCGGGAGCTCGTGATCCGTAGCACTTTCATCGTGGGATTTCCGGGCGAGACTGAAGCCGAGTTCAGCGAGCTTCTCGATTGGATGGATGTGGCCCAGCTTGATCGCGTGGGCTGCTTCAAATATTCAGCGGTGGAGGGCGCGGCCGCGAACGCCTTGCCCGATCATGTGCCGGCGCCGCTGCAGGAGGAGCGCTACGCGCGCTTCATGGAAAGGGCGGGCGCCATCAGCGCCGCACGCCTCAAGGGACGAGTCGGCAGCCGCATGCGCGTGCTCGTGGATGCGATCGATGACGGCACAGCCATTGCAAGGAGCGCAGCGGATGCCCCGGAGATAGACGGCGTGGTGCGCATCGCAGGCGCGCGCGGTCTCGCCGTCGGTGACTGGGCGGACGTCAGGATCATCAGCGCCGACGCCTATGACCTGAGCGCCCGCCTCCTGCACTGACAATCGGGCATAGATGTAACTGCGCCGTTACGCATCCGGCGAATATCATGTTGCGCATGCAATGTTCGTTTACGCATAGCGAGTTTCGAATTTGGGCAATATGCAGGTGACGGACACGCCGCTGGTCATTCCGACCGGCCGCGGACTCGGAGCCGAAATCTGCGGGGTCGATCTGCGGCGCTTGGGCGAGGCCGCATTCGCTGCAATCCAGCGCGCTTGGCTGGATAACCTGGTGCTGTTATTTCGCGGCCAGCAACTTACTGATGGCGAACTCATTGCCTTCAGTCGCCGCTTCGGCGAGCTCGACGTTGCTCCCGTTCAGGAGAGCGGACGCCGGTTCGTCGAGGGCATGCCCGAGATTTACATCGTCTCCAATGTTCTCAAAGACGGCGAGCCGCTCGGTAGCCTTGGTTATGGCGAGGCGGTCTGGCATACCGACATGTCCTATCTTCCCGACCCACCGATGGCGAGCATGCTGTACGCGCTCGAAGTGCCGCCGGCGGGCGGCAACACCGGGTTCGTCAATATGTACGCGCTCTATGAGGCGTTGCCCGCCGACCTAAAACGACGCATCGAGGGGCTTCGGATCAAGCACGACGGCACTTATAACAGTGGCGGATATGTACGGCAGGGCGTTGCGCCGAGCGACGATCCGCGCGAATCGCCGGGCGCATTCCATCCGCTGGTATGCACCCATCCGGAAACCGGGCGGCGGATGCTTTATTTGGGACGCCGCCGTAACGCCTATATCGAGCACTTCGACTTGGCGGAATCCGAGGCGCTGCTCGACACGCTATGGTCCTATACCGACCGGCCGCAATTCGCCTGGCAAACAGTTTGGCAGGTCGGCGATCTCGTTCTTTGGGATAACCGCTGCACCATGCATCGCCGTGATCCGTTCGATGCGGCAGCACGGCGGGTCATGCACCGCACCCAGATCAAGGCACGGGCACGCCCTTCGGCATGAATCCGGTTGACAGTGTGGCCCTCGGGCGCGGCCCGCGGCGCCTGTTCCGTATCGGCCTGTCGAGCCAGGTGCTAACCGTTCTGTGCCTGATGTACCTGGCGATGTACATCGATCGGGTGAACATTGCGACGGTTGCACCGCGCATGACAGCCGATCTGGGTCTCAACAATACGCAATTCGGGCTGGCGATCTCGGCGTTCTCCTATCCCTATGCGCTGTTTCAACTGA
>Ga0302177_10003543_pt1 | contig 10926 bp, 6 predicted proteins | sample I_Palsa_E1_2_FD_198780 | JGI IMG/M metagenome (GOLD analysis project Ga0302177, IMG submission 198780) | Peat permafrost microbial communities from Stordalen Mire near Abisko, Sweden - I_Palsa_E1_2 | ecosystem: Environmental > Terrestrial > Soil > Palsa > Peat permafrost | place: Sweden: Abisko... | reverse complement strand
CGTGCGGAACTCTGCCATGGGTCGCTCCGATTTTCTCAAATTACAGCCGAGGCGCTATAAATTGCACCACACTATGCCAGGTTCTTACGGTTCATTGTCGTCATCGGCTTCGACCGATTGTCCGACGTGCAAGCCCAGGTCGCGGAGTTTGAGGCGTAAAGTCTGTCGGGCGATTCCCAGGAGGCGAGCTGCTTTGTGTTGGCTTCCACCGGTGTACTCCAGGACACTGGTCAGTAGGAATCGGTCCACTTGGCGATGTGCCTCTGAATACAAGTCGTGAGAATCGGGTTGCAGCCGCCGGCGGATGAAAGCCTCAAGCCCTACATTTACCGCTTCCGATGAGGAAGGTTTAGCAGCGACATCGGAGAGTTCGGGCAAAAATGATGGGAGCAGAACAGACCCCCGCGACTGAAGCAGAGCCTGTTTCACGACACTTTGCAGCTCCCGGATATTTCCCGGCCAGTGGTGGGCGCGCAAACGCGCTATCGCTTCACTATCCACCGTAGCGACTTCGCGCCCAAGTTCGCGGCTAAACCGCCGAAGATAGTATTGAACCAGCATGGCGAGGTCTTCACCGCGATCGCGCAGCGGAGGCAAATGGATGGTGAAGACACTTAATCTGTAATACAGATCCGCCCTAAACTGTCCGTCTTGCGACATGGCTTTCAAATCACGGTGGCTGGCCGCGATCAGGCGCACGTTGGTCTGCACCGTCTCGTTGCCCCCAACTCGCTCAAATGATTGTTCCTGTAGCAGGCGGAGAATCTTCGCCTGCAATGCCAGTGGCATATCCCCAATTTCATCGAGAAGGATGGTCCCGTTATTGCATTGCTCGAATTTACCGATCCGGCGGCGGTCCGCCCCAGTGAAGGAACCTTTTTCGTGGCCAAACAGTTCGCTCTCCAAGAGGTTGTCAGGGATGGCGGCACAGTTGAGGGCCATGAACGGCGCCTTGGCGCGGGCACTGTGCTGATAAATCGCCCGGGCGATCAGTTCTTTTCCGGTGCCGGTTTCGCCAGCGATCAGCACGGTGACGTCCTGGCCGGCGACGCGGCCAATCGCCTTGTAAACCTCGCGCATCGCCGCGCATCCGCCGAGGATTGCGCCGTCTACATTCGAGTCCGGTGGGCTCTCGGTGAAGACTGCCGGTGCGCGCATTCGCCGGCCGACCTCCAGAGCCTCGCCAACTACTTTCCGCACTTGCTGGAGATCAAGGGGCTTAAACAGGTAGTCAAATGCACCCTGCTTCATCGCCTCGATAGCGGTGTCCGCGGTCTTGGTCATCGTGACAAAGATGACGGGAATACGAGCGTCCAATTCACGAATATTGTGATAGACATCCAGCCCGGATTGGTCGGGCAAACGCAAATCGAGAAGAATCACGTCGGGTGTCTTGGTCCGAGCACGCTCAAGTCCTGCGTTACCGGTGGCGGCTACCTCGACATGATGGGAAGGAGCGGGGAAAGCCTGACGCACCTGCTCGGGGATCAGGCCGGGATCATCGTCGATGAGTAGCAGATGAGCCACGATTCTCTCGCATTATGCTGCATCGGCGGCACGACTCAAACTCACACGGCAGCGAGCATTCTATTCGCTGGCGAGTGCAATCGCTATGGTTAGCATCTCTTTCAATGCAGCCTGCTGACCGATCCGCCGTCGTCCGGGCGCAGCTCCTTGAAGACCCATGCCGTCGCCATCGTGAACAACCCCATCGCCAGAAACGTGTGATGGATTCCGCGCACCATCATCGCCGGTCCGGGAATACGATTTCCACCCAGAAACAGGATCGTCGCCAGCGACGCGATCGCCACGCCGAAGCTCAACGACATTTGCTGCACGGTACTGGCGATGCTGCTGCCATTGCTTTCGTCGGCGTCATCGAGGTCGGCGAAGGCCAACGTATTCATGCAGATATACTGAATCGATGAAAACATTCCAAAGAAAAACGCCTCGGTCGCGATCACCCAAGCCGGCGTTCCCGAGCCAACGGTCATGAACAGCAGGATCATCGCTCCGATCGTGATCGTGTTGAAGAGCAGAATTTTCCGATACCCCAGTGAATTGAGAAGCCTCGGGAGGAACGGCCGTGATGCGATCGCCGCCAGCGTCTGCGGCATGACCAACAGCCCGGATTGCAGGGCTGTATAACCCAGTCCGATCTGGTAGAGCAGCGGCAAGAGAAACGGCAATCCACCGATGGCCAGGCGGGTGATGAAACTTCCGACCACTGCCGCGCGGAACGTGCGGATGGCGAAAAGACGCAGATGCAACAGCGGATACTTTTCTTTTCGTCCATGCTGACCGTACGCCCACAAGAGAAGCGCTGACAGGGCCAGCAGACAAACTTCAGCCGTCACGCTCATCGAATGCTGGCCAAAAATCTCCAATACATAGGAGAGCAAGGATATTCCCGAACTGAACAGGACGAGACCCACGAAGTCCAACGGATCGCTTTTTGCGGCGCGATAATCGGGCATGTGGCGGAAAGCCATGTAAAGGCCGAACAACCCCATCGGCAAGTTGACCAGGAAGATGATGCGCCAATTCAGGTAATCGACAATGAAGCCGCCGGCGAGCGGACCTAGAAACGGTCCGATCATGGCGAGCATCGAGACAAAGCTCCAGGCGCGCAACAATTCGGATTTGCGAAATGTCCGCACGAGTGCGATTCTTCCGACCGGCACCATCAAGGCTCCTCCGCATCCCTGGACGACGCGGCTGGCCACGAGCATCGGCATGTTCACGGCCAACCCGCACAGGAGCGAACCGAGGGTGAAGAGACCAATGGCGGTGAAAAAGACGCGTCGAGTTCCAAAGCGGTCGGCGATCCACCCGCTGATCGGGATGAAGACGGCCAGGCTGAGCATGTAGCTGGTCAGAGCCGCTTTCATGTTGAGTGAGGCCACGCCGAGAGCTTTGGCGATCGTCGGCACGGCCGTGTTGAGGATCGTCGAGTCCAGTTGCTCCATAAACATTGCCACAGCGACCAGCCATGGCAGCAGCCGGTGGGTGAGCGCACCAGATGGCAAGTCAGGCGTAGTGGAAGAAGTGGTCAATTCGACTCCTAAGCTTAATTCTTTTGACCAGCAAATTCACCGCCAGCTCGGCATTCCGGATACGACGTCATCGGCTGGGACGAATTTTGACCCATCCGGGCGGATTCTTTCCCATGCGGATCGTTTCCGGATGAGCTTCTTCGTAACGGACATTCCACACGCAAGCTGGCATCTGCGTTGCTTTAGCCACGGCGTGCAGTATTTATTGGTTTTGAACGCATACCGCGGGTGGAGCGCAACAGCGGCTTGAGACTTGCAAAAGGAGATAGTCATGCCTGACCTGACTTATATGAACAACGTTCCCGACCCGCTACTCGCGGGGAAGGAGCTTCCGCAGTTTACCTTTGCCCTGGAGAAGTCCATCGGAAAGGTGATTGGCCGCAGTTCTGGAAAAGAGGCGACGGTGGAGCAGTTGCCGATCTCCAAAGGGATCGCTGGCGTGTCGATGCGGCTGGAGCCTGGCGCGATGCGCGAAATGCATTGGCACGCCACCGCCGGCGAATGGGCGTTCGTGCTTGAGGGGCGCGTCCGTATAACGGTGATCCAACCGGACGGACACGTTGAGACCAACGACTTCGAGCCGGGCGATGTATGGTTTTTCCCGCGCGGCCACGGCCACATGCTCCAATGCCTGGGGCAGGAGCCGTGCCACTTCATCCTGGTCTTTGATAACGGCTACTTCTCAGAATTTGGGACATTCAGCATTACCGACTGGCTTGGCCACACCCCGAAGGATCTGCTGGCGAAAAATCTCGGGGTTTCGCAGGAAGCTCTCGATGGAATCCCAAAAGACGAAGTCTACTTCGCCAGGGGTACGATGCCACCGCAAGAGCCGGCGACCCCGCTTCGGGGTTGGAGCGTTCCAGCGCTGACTCACAAGTATCAGCTCATGTCTCAACCACCGCGGCGCACCTTCAAGGGTGGTCGGGAGTGGCGTGTCGATTCGACCACCTTTCCGATTTCGACGACGGTCACGGGAGTGGTGCTCGAACTTGAGCCTGGCGCCATTCGGGAGCTTCACTGGCATCCGACCGCCGACGAGTGGCAATACCTTATCGAGGGAAAGCTCAGCGTCACGATGTTCGGCTCGCACGGGCGGTATCGAATCGAAACGCTGGAGCAGGGAGATGTCGCTTACATCCCCCAGGGATACGGACACTCCATCGAGAACGTTGGGGATAAACCGGCCCGGGTACTCATCGGCCTCAACACCGGGACGTATGCAGCCATCGACCTCTCGCAATGGATTTCGGGGAATCCGGTGGACGTGCTGGCGACGAATTTCAGCAAACCTGCCAGCTTTTTTGAACGGGTCCCGCGACGGGACGTCTTTATCGCGTCAAAGGACGGGCCCGACAAAGCCGCTCCATAAGGGAGACTTGACCCTTCAAGGCCCCATGACGAGTTTGCCCAAATCAATTCAAAGGGAGGAATATTTGTGCGTCGGTCTGGCCATGATTGTCGCCCCATTCGATGCGCACGACTTGGAACTTCCCAGACGATTTGGCATTGTATTCGCTCGAAAAGTTAATCGCCCGCTATTCCGCGCAAAGACTCGAACCTATGAGGTGCCGCATCGCAGATTCGGCGGCTCATGCCAGATAAACACAACCATAGATTTTTGCGCGCGGTTGCTCAGTTTGTGTCCGGCGTCATCGCCGTCGCATTGATCACCTTCGTCTGCTTTCGGCTCCAGCTCCATGAAGCGACGCCAACCTGTTTGTACCTCCTCGCCATTGTGTTGCTGTCTCTCCAGGGCAACTTTTTTGTATCGGCCGCTGTCTCTTTGATCGCGGTCGGGTGTTTGGATTACTTTTTGTGCCACCGATTTTTTCCTTCTCAGTGACCGATCCTAGCGATGCCGTGGCCTTTATCGCTTTTCTCACGGCCTCAGGCACTATCACTCAGTTGGTCTCCAGAGTGCGCAAGTTGATGCAAGAGAAGCTGCAACAAAGCGAAGCCTATTTATCCGAGGCACAACGATTGAGTCACACCGGCAGCTTCGGCTGGCGGATTTCCGGCGGTGAGCTTCTCACCGGCGAGCTTCTCTGGTCAGAGGAAACTTTTCGAATCTTCCAATGCGACAAAGCCATGAAACCGACAGTCGGATTTGCTGTCGAACGCACTCATCCGGATGACACAATCCTTGTGAAAGAGACCATTGAACAGGCGGTGAAGGATGGGAAGGATTTTGATTTCGAACATCGATTGCTGATGCCGGATGGATCGGTCAAACATGTCCACGTCGTCGCTCATGCCAAGGGGGATAAACCGGGCCAACTCGAGTTTGTTGGCGCGGTAATGGACGTCACGAACGCTAAGAAAGCCCAGGAAAAGCTGCGCGAGAGCGAGCGTCGCTACGCGGTCACGCTGTCAAGTATCGGTGACGCGGTCATCGCCACGGACGACCGTGCCTGCGTCACATTCATGAACCGGGTTGCCGAGACGCTCACGGCGTGGAAATCCGCAGACGCCATCGGCCGGCCGATTACCGAAGTGTTCCGAATCATCAACGAGGATACTCGCGCGGTGGTCGAGGATCCGGCCGCGAAGGTGCTCCGCCTCGGCACCGTTGTCGGATTGGCCAATCACACTGCCCTTCTCGCCCGAGATGGCCGGGAACTGCCGATTGACGACTGCGGTTCACCAATCGTCGAAGACGACGGCAAAATTACCGGAGTGGTTCTTGTGTTCCGCGACATGACCCAGCGCCGACGTGCGGAAGAAGCGGAATTGCTGCGACGCAGCAAGGAACGCCTGGAACTGGCAGTGCATGGCTCGAACCTGAGCATCTGGGAATTCGACATGCCGGACGGCCGCATCGAAAACAGCCGCTCGACCCCTATAAATGTCTGGGAGTTGCTTGGCTACGACCCTCTGACGGTGCCGACCGACTTTGCAACCGCGATGGCCCTGGTGGTGCATCCCGAGGATCTGGAGCGGCTGATGAGCGCGATGCGCGTGTTCCTGGCCGGCGACAGCCGTGAGTTTGAATTGGAATATCGGGTCCGCCATAAAGACGGCTCGGAACGTTGGCGTCTAACGCGCGGCGTTGTGGTGCGCAACCCGGAGGGGAAACCCATTCAATTTATAGGTACTTCCGTCGACATCACCGACCTCAAAAAGATCGAAGAAGCTCTACGCAAGAGCGAGCACCGTTGGCGTAGCATCACCGAAGCCCTCCCGCAACTGGTTTGGACGGCGATGCCCGACGGCGCCTGCGACTACTTCAGCACGCAGTGGACTCAATACACCGGAGTGCCGACGAGTGAGCTATTGGGCTGGAAGTGGATGGCAACACTGCACCCGGACGATCGGGAACCGACTCGGCAATTCTGGACCGACTCCGTAGCGGAGCGCCACGGTTATGACGTGGAATACCGAGTTCGCCGGTTCGACGGAGAGTACCGCTGGTTTAAGACTCGCGGCGTCCCAATCCGGGACAGTGACGGTCACATATTCAAATGGTTCGGCACCTGCACTGACATTACCGACGACAAGCTCGCGGCCGAGGAGCTGCGCCTTGCCAAAGAGGCTGCTGAATCGGCCAACCGCGCCAAGGACGAATTCCTGGCCAATGTCAGCCACGAGATCCGGACACCGATGAATGCCATCATGGGCCTGACAGCGATTGTCCTCGGCACCGACCTGAATGAAGGTCAGCGGCAATCGCTGGCAACGGTGAAATCAGCTGCCAATAACCTGCTGGGCATCATCAACGACCTGCTCGATTTCTCCAAGATCGAAGCCGGCAAGCTGGAACTTAGTCTTGGTGAGTTCTGGCTGCGCGCGACATTGGCCGACACCTTGCGCGCCCTGGCTGTGCGCGCGCATCAGAAAGGACTGGAGCTGGTTTCCAATGTGCAATCGGATGTGCCCGACGCTCTGATAGGTGATGCCGGGCGGCTGCGTCAAGTGCTCTTGAATCTCATCGGAAACGCCATCAAATTCACCGAAAAGGGTGAGGTCGTGATAAAGGTGCGTGGTCTCTCCGATGCCGCGCCTTCGAACAATGAAGTTCATCTTCTCTTCACAGTTCGGGACACGGGCATAGGCATCCCAAGAGAAAAACAGGCGACCATCTTCCGCGCTTTTGAGCAGGAAGATTCTTCGACAACCCGTAAATACGGCGGCACCGGCCTGGGGCTGACAATCTCCGCCCAGTTGGCCGGGCTGATGGGCGGGAAGATCGATGTCGAAAGCGAGCCGGGCCAAGGGAGCACATTCAGCTTTAGCGCGCGATTTGGGAGATCGTCCAAGCGCGGAGCGGCGGGTGCCGGCGAGTCTTCCGACCGGCTTGACAACTTGCGAGTGCTCATTGTGGACGACAACGTCACCAACCGCCAAATCCTGGAAGAATGGCTACGCAGTTGGCGGATGCGTCCCATGGCTGTTGGCGACGGAGCCGCCGCCGTGGATGCCTTGCGTCAGGCGGTTGAAGCCGGCGCGCCGTACTCGCTTGTGCTTCTTGATGGGCGCATGCCTGATGGGGACGGGCTGACGATTGCCCGTCAAATCCGCGCGCACGTCGGTGTCTCCTCCACGCGCATTATTCTGCTTCCTTCCGACGATAGCAGTATCAGTACCGCGCGTTCTCAAGAGATGGGGATCAACGCTTATTTGCTCAAGCCGGTGCAACAGTCGGAGCTCCTTGAAACAATCAGTCAGGTCATGGGTCGCACGACTCCAGACGCCGCGCCCGTAAAGGTGGTCGCATCAACGTCGGAATCACCGGCATTCCCCGCGCCTGTGAGGCCACTGCACATCCTGGTGGCTGAGGACAACGAATTCAACGTGATTTTGTTGAAGCAACTTTTCGGTCCGCGGGGTCACAGCGCCCACATCGCTAATAATGGTCGAGAAGCGGTCGCGCTGGCCACCGAGGGCACATTCGACCTGTTGCTCCTGGACATCCATATGCCGGTGATGGATGGCTTTGCGGTGGCACAAGCAATTCGTGAGCAGGAGCGTGGCAGCGGAAAGCACCTGCCGATCATCGCATTCACGGCGCGCACCGGGAAGACAGATCGTGAGCGATGTCTTGCCGCCGGCATGGATGATTTCCTGTCCAAGCCGGTCCAGGCGGAGGCCTTGTGGGAGGTTATAGATCGAGTGGTCGCGGCCCGCACGCCGGCGGATGATCGGGACTTAGGCCTGCTCGACCCGCGGGTAATTTTGGGTACCTGCGGCGGTGAGGCGGCCATTCTCGAAAGCATTTGCCGGACGTTTCAAACGAGTGTGCCCGATCAGATGGCGCGGGTTCGATCAGCAATGAATGACAACGATGCGCCGCGCCTGCGCGAGGCAGCTCATTTATTGCGTGGTACGTTGTCCGCCTTCTCAACCGTTGCCGATTCCGCAGCCTCGAACCTTGAAGATGAGGCAGCACGCGGGCAAATTGAGCAGTGCGTACCCTTAGTCGAGCGGCTGGAATCGATTTGCTCAGACCTCGTCGAACAAACGCGCAACCTTTCGATTGAGAGACTCAGCGGAAGCGGATAAATCTGAGTCCCTGGCTCCCGCGTTAATAAAGGTACCAACAAATTGGCGGCGAATTAACATGGCCGGCATGTCTGACTTCAAGTTTGTCCGATCCGCACATTTCCCTGTAGTTCGAGGGCTTTGATCATCGCCGATGCATTCTCTTCGCCCCAGCCCTGATTCACCGCCGATTTGATTGTTTCACGAATTGCCGCAGCGGCAGGAATGGGGGAATTCAAATCCTGCGCGAATCGGTCAATCAGGTTGGCGTCCTTGAGCAGGTGCTTCAGCGCGAAGTTCGGATTGAAGTCCCGTTTAACCAATGCAGCGCCTACTCCCGACAGAATTGGAGAGCGGAAGTCAGTCACTTTCAGAACGCCAAACACGTCCTCGGGGTTAAGGCCGGCTTTGGTGGCCAGCACCATGGCTTCACCCAATGCCTGCAATTGCGCGGCGACGATGAGATTGCCAACGAGTTTCATCGCGCTGCCTTTGCCGGAATCACCCATGTAATGAACGGTTTCACCCATGGCCTCCAGGATCGGACGAATGCGCTCAAACACGTCGCGTTTTCCACCGGCGAGAACCCATAGCCCGCCACTGGCGGCTTCGCTGCGGCTTCCGAACACGGGGACATCCATGAATTCGACTCCTTTCTTCGCATAGGCTTCTGACTGCCTCCGGCTGGTCTGCGGATGCACCGTTGTGCAATCGAGCACAATTTGCCCCGTACTGACGGATGATAAAACACCGCCGGGGCCGAAGACGACTTCTTCGATCGCGCGATCGTTGCTGAGGCTATACATGACCACTTCTGCGTCTTTCACGGCGGCGGCAATCGTCGGCACCGCTTTGGCTCCGCGCTTGACCAGCGGTTTGCCTTGATCCGGATTGCGGCTCCAGATGGTCAAGTCATATCCTGCCTTCAACAGTGTCCCCGCGATTCCGCCGCCCATCACGCCTAAGCCGATAAAGCCAATTCGTTTCATGTCAGCTTACTCCAGAAAGATCTAACGGTTCTTATCCAGGGGCATTCACACTCCATCCGCCGCCCAGCGCCTGGATCAGATGAATACTGGCCGACATCTGGAGGTTGACGTCCTGCGACAACGTCAACTGATTGGTCAGCAGCGTGCGCTCGGCGTCAATGACGATCAGATAAGTGACAAGCCCCTGCTTGTACTGCACGCGGGCGGTCTTGAGATAATCCTGCGACGACGCGACTGCGGCGCGCATGCGATCCACTTCGTCGGTGAGGGCATGCAAATCGGTCAGCGCGTCTTCGACGTCGCCGTAGGCGATCAGCACCTGATTCACGTAAGCGGCGACGGCCTGCTGATACTGCGCCTTCGCCGCGGCGAGGTTGGCGCGGAGGCGGCCGCCCTCGAAAATGGGGATAGAGACGCCTGGGCCTATGGAAGCGACTTTACTCTTCCAGTCGAGGATGTGTTCGAAGTTGGCGCTCTCGAAGCCGGCTGAGCCGGTCAAGGTGAACGTCGGGTAGAACTCGGCAGTCGCAACGCCGATTTGCGCATTGAACGAAACAACGTTCTGCTCAGCCTCGGCGACGTCCGGCCGGCGCGTCAGCATTTGCCCCGGCAGTCCAACCGGTACGGCGGGCGGTCTGGCTGCGAGCAACGGGTCGGCCGGCACCGAAAACGACGGCGCCGCCCGGCCGCAGAGCACGGCCAGCGCGTGCTCTTCGTCTGCCCGGGCCCGTTGGATGTCACGCAACTGGGCGCGGGTCGCTTCGAACTGCGACTGTGCCTGGTACAAATCCAATGGGGCAACGAGGCCGTTTTTTAGTTGGGCCGAGACCAGTCGCACCTGCTCGGCGTAGGCCGTGACGGTTTGCTGAAGGATCTGCTCCTGAGCGTCCAGCCCGCGAAGCGTGTAGTAGTAGGTTGCCACGTCGGTGGCGACTGTGAGCCTGACCACCGCCAGATCGTCGACACTGGCCGCAGCCTGGGCGGTCGATGCTTCAACAGTGCGGCGAACGCGACCCCAGACGTCGATCTCGTAGGTGAGATCGAAGGGAATCTGCCAGTCGTTGTAGACAACCGACTGGCCTGCCGGTTGTCCGGTAATTGTGCTGGGGCTGTTAGCGGACGTTCGCTGCCGTGCAAAGCTTGGGTTGCCGGTCACGGTCGGAAGCAGGTAGCTCGCGGCAACACGGGCCAGCGCCCGGGCCTGGTCCAGTCGAGCCACAGCTTGTCGGAGACTCTGGTTCGATTCATTGGCCATCGCGATGAGTTGATCGAGTTCGGCGTCGTGATAGAGCCGCCACCATTGCGCGGAAATCTGCGGCACCGGCATGGTTGTGGGCTTCGACTTGAATGTCTGCGGCTGCTCAACCTCGGGCCGCGCGTAATTCGGTCCTACCTCGCAA
>Ga0302177_10003539_pt1 | contig 10936 bp, 9 predicted proteins | sample I_Palsa_E1_2_FD_198780 | JGI IMG/M metagenome (GOLD analysis project Ga0302177, IMG submission 198780) | Peat permafrost microbial communities from Stordalen Mire near Abisko, Sweden - I_Palsa_E1_2 | ecosystem: Environmental > Terrestrial > Soil > Palsa > Peat permafrost | place: Sweden: Abisko... | reverse complement strand
CTTCTCGCCCGACCTGGCCGCCGACGCCACCGCCGCGATCGCGGCGGCGGCCGGGCTGCCTGCCACCGCCGAGGCCTTCGCGGCCGCCGACCCGGCCCGGCTGGCGACCGCGTCGGACGCGGTGTGGCCCGCCGACCACGCCGGCCGATGGGGCCGGGTCGCCCACACCGGTACGCCCTTCTCGCCGGTGGTGGACGGCGAGGTGCTGCCCGCCGCGCCGTGGCGGGCGGTGGCCATGGGCACCGGCCGGAGCATCGACCTGATCACCGGACATAACCGGGATGAGTTCCGGTTGTTCACGGAGCTGTCATCCCAACGCGGGCAGATCACCGCCGAGGCGGCCAGTCACGCGCTGCGAGGACTCGCGCCCGGCCAGGACGGCGAGGCGGCCTACCGGCACGCCTATCCGGACGCGGGCCCCGAGACGCTGTTCGAGCTGGTCAACTCCGACTGGCTGTTCCGGATGCCGAGCCTGCACCTCGCTCAGGCGCACGCCGCGGCGGGCGGGCGGACGTTCCTCTACGAGCTCAGCTACCCGGCCTCGGTCGCGGGGCTCGGCGCCTGCCACGCGATCGACGTCCCGCTGGTGTTCGGTGTCTACACCGGGATCGGGCAGATGTTCTTCGGCCCGGAGCCGCCGGCCAGCGCGGTCCGGCTCGGAAACCTGATGCGCTCGCACTGGGCGGCGTTCGCCGCGGACGGGGACCCCGGCTGGCCGCAATACTCCCCGGGGCACCGGATGACCCGCATCTTCGCCGACCCGCCGGATGTGGCGCCGTACCCGGAAAGGACGTCCCTGCACCTCTGGGACCAGCACCGCTTCGGCGTCCTCGACCTGACCGATGGTCCCGACCCCGACCCTGACCTCGACCCGCAGAAAGGGCCCGATCGTGCCGATATACGCGCTGGGCGATTACGAGCCTGAGATTCACGAGACCGCCTTCGTCCATCCCGATGCGGTCGTCATCGGCCGTGTCCGGATCGGCCCGGAGGCGTCCGTATGGCCCTGCGCCGTGCTGCGCGGTGACCACGGCCGGATCGAGGTCGGGGCGCGGACCTCGGTGCAGGACGGAACCGTAGTCCATTGCACCCACGACTGGCCGACGCTGATCGGAGCCGACTGCGTGGTCGGCCATAACGCGCATCTGGAAGGCTGCGTAGTGGCGGACATGTGCCTGATCGGCTCGGGTTCGGTCATCCTCAACCGGGTCAAGGTGGGGACCGGCGCGATCGTCGCCGCTTCCTGCCTGGTGCCGGAGGGCTTCGAGGTGCCACCCGGCGCCCTGGTGGCCGGCGTTCCCGCGAAGATCAAGAAGACCGGGCTGACCCCCGACTGGGTCGATGGCGCGGTGAAGACCTACGTCGAGTCCGGCCGCGCCTACCGGACCGGGCTCCGCCGTCTCGAACCCCGGGCCGTCTCGAACCCCGGGGCCGTCTCGAACCCCGGGGCCGTCTCGAACCCCGGGGCCGTCTCGAACCCCGGGGCCGTCTCGAACCCCGGGGCCGTCTCGAACCCCGGGGCCGGCCTTGATTCCCTGGGTCGGCTAGACCGGTAGCGCGCGCCGATGATCGACGGCATGACGGTGATCGATGCCCACATGCATGTGCCCAGGCTGAGCACGGTGACGCCCGCGTGGATGCAGTGGGCCTCCGACTTCGGCAAGGATTGCCCGTGGCGAGAGGTGTTCGGAGCCAACGGGGACCCGGTCCCGGCCCGGGTGGACGCGCTACTGGCGGCCGAGGGGGTCGATCTGGCCCTGTTGTTCGCCGAGTACAGTCCGCGGACGACCGGGATTCAGCCGGTCGAAGACCTGCTGCCGATCATCGCGCACAACCCGGGCCGGTACCGCCTGGTCGCCAACGTCAACCCGGAGCTGCACCCGTCCCCGGCCGCCGAAGCCGAACGCCAGCTTGACCTGGGCGCGGTCGCGCTCAAGGTCCATCCGGTGCATGGCGGCTTCCGCCCCGACACCGCTGACATGTACGCGGTCTACGAACTGTGCGCCGAGCGCGGCGTGCCGGTGATCGTGCATACCGGCGGGAGCATCTTTCCGGGCTCGCGTCCCGAAGCGGGAGACCCCGCTCTGATGAGCCAGGCCGTGGCCGACTTCCCCGGCGTCCAGTTCGTGCTGGCCCACGGCGGACGGGGGCAGTGGTACTCCGGCGCCGCCCGGATGGCCCTTGACCGCGCCAACGTCTGGCTTGACCTGGCCGGGCTGCCGCCCAAACGGCTGCCCGACTACTACACCGGGTTCGACCTGACCGAGCTGGCCGCCAAATGGATCTTCGGGACCGACTGGCCAGGCGTCCCCGGCGTAGCACGGAACGCACGTGCGGTGGCCGCGCTCGGCCTGCCCGATGACGTCCTGGCCGGCGTTCTCTCCGGCCACGCCGCTCAGGTTTACCTCGCCGTCGGCTAATCCCGCTCTAGTTTCAGCCCAGCAGTCGCTGCAGCACCACGACCTCGTTGCTGTCGAGGTCAGTGGTGATGGGCATTTTGCCAAGCCGCTCGGCGGCCAGCGCCAGCGAACATTGCGCGGCCTTGAGCTCCTCCCGCAGCCTGACGTTCTCCTCGGCCAGCTCGCCCTGCTTGGTCCACGCGCTGGCCAGTTCGTATTCCAGGCCGGTGACCGTGGCTCGCAGCACAGAAAGGTGCGGTTCGGAGGCTTCGGCCTGGGTCGTGGCGTCCGGCTCGGCCACGGCCAGCCGCCGGACCAGCTGGACCAGCAAGCGGCGGGCCAGCTTGTCGTAGTCGAAGCCAGCCGACCCGTTGATCACCTTGGTCCCGGCCAGCCCAGCCGTCCCGGTCCCCGCGTTCTCAGCGTCTCCCAGGTCAGCGTCTCCCAGGTCAGCGTCTCCCAGGTCAGCGTCTCCCAGGTCAGCGGTCCCTAGGCTGATCCGGTACGTTCGTTTGCCGCGGACGTCCCGCTGAATGAGCCCCGATCGCTCCATTCCAGACAGAAGCTGGGCGAACGCCACGCTCGAGCCCGGGTAGCCGACCGCGGCAGCCAGCTGCGTGCTGGCCATCCCGTGGGCGTCGAAGAGCTCATGCACCTCTGCGAGATACGCGACGATATGCTCACGCGTTCCTACGGCCCGTTTCCTGGCCGTCATTTTCCCGACCCCCACGTCAGCACCCTCTCCCGTGGCCATCACGCCTGCCGACGAATTCATGATAATACGGCAGGCTGTTGCCAGCATGGTGAGCGTTTGTACGGGTAGGGCCCGGCAGATAACAGTTCGGTCCCAATCACGCCAACCGGAACGCTATGAGGTTCAGCCGCCGGGCGAGGCGGCAGTTGTGAGGAGAGCAGCTAGCGTACGATTGAGGTGCGTACCCAGCACCCGTGCGTCACGCGCTGCGCCAGAAACTAGCCGTCGGCAGTGCACGTTGTTCTTGATACCGGCACAGCTGCACCTGATGAAGACAGAGCACCGTGGACCTGGATGTTGACTACGCAACCACCCTCGTGGCTGCCGTGCTGCTCGGGATCGGTTTCGTTCTCCAGCAGTGCGCCGCCGAGCAGGAGCCCGAGTCGCGGTTCCTGTCCTGGCGCATCCTGACTGACCTGCTGCATAAGCCGAGATGGCTGTTCGGCATCGGGTGCATGATCGGCGGCTACGGGCTGTCGGCGTGGTCGATCGGCCACCTGGAGCTGACGCTGGTGGAGCCACTGCTGACCACCTACCTGGTGTTCGCGCTGGTGCTCGCGGTTCCGATGTCCAAGCAATCGGTCCGGTGGGCCGAGGTGGGCGGCGCGCTCGTCTTGTGCGCGGGCGTGACCCTGCTGTCGGTTTCCCGTTCGACCACACCCATCGGCCGGTCATTCGGCTCATTTTCGCACTGGTACGTGGCCGCCATCATCGCTGCTATCGCGTTCGCGGCCGTGCAGATCGGCCATCGCAAACAAGGACATAGCCGGGCCACCCTGACCGGGCTGGGGGCGGGCCTGGTCTTCGGCATCCAGGACGCGCTGACCAGGCAGACGCTGGAGATCTTGCAAAGGCACCCGTGGACGCATGTGTTCGGCTTCTGGCCGCCCTACTGCCTGATCGGCGCCGGCATCGTGGGCCTGTGGCTGATGCAGAACGCGTTCAGCTCGGGTCCACTGCACGCCTCGCTGCCCACCATCGCGGCGGGCGAGCCGGTCGCGGGCATCGTGCTCGGCATCGTGGTCTTCGGCGACAGAATCCAGATTTCGCCGGGGCCGCTGGCGATAGAGGCTGGCGGGATCGCCGCGCTGATTGTCGGAGTGGTCGCGGTGGCGCGCTCTTCCGCCTTCGGCGGGCTGCGCAAGATCACCGATACCATCAAGCTGGACTCCGGCGGCCCAGCCGACCGGCCGCAAGACACCGCCCTCCCGCGCAAGGCGGGCGGGCCGCGGTTACCGGCACCGGGTTCACGGCTCCGCGTCCGGCGAGGAGGGCGGCTGAGCCCGTACGTCGGCCAGCGGGCCCGGTCGCCTGACGCGGGACCCTCCCCACCCGGCCAGCGCGTTTCCCTGGTGCAGCATCGTCTCCAGCGCCCCGCTCATGCTCCCGTCGGCCGCCACCAACTGCCTGATGATCGTGATCATGGTGGGCACGGCCCAGAAGTCTCCGCACACCCACAAGATGGCCGCGCCGATCTGCTGGTCGGCGAACGGCGGCAGGGTGACCCCGGGAATGTGCGCGTAGACCGGGTACACCGAACCCGAGGCGAAGATGCTCAGCGCCATCGCGAGCCCGATCATGACGACGTTGGTGACCAGCAGCGCGGCGGCCCGGCTGAGTAGCGGCATCCGGCGGCGGAACGGCGGCGACGGAATGAACTGCAGCCAGAACAGCACCCCGGCGGCGAAGAAGCTGCCGTGCATCAGCCAGATGTGGATGGCCTGGTTGCGTTCGGCGAGGTCGTAAGGACCGGGCAGGTGCCAGAAGATCATCACCGCGTCGAAGATCCCGACCGATACCCACGGCCGCAGCACGACTCCGCCCAGCGCCCGCAGTGGCCGGGACCAAACGCCGGCCAGCACCCCACGGGTCACGCTGCGCCCGGACCGGCCGGGCAGTGCGTCGAGCAGCGGCTGCCACGGTGCGCCCGCGACGACCAGCGACGGCGCGGCGAACATCAGCAGCAGATGCTGGATCATGTGCACCCAGAAGTAGTCATCGGCCCAGTAGTCAATCGGCGACTCGACCGCGAGCAGCAGCACCACCAGCCCGGCGTAGAACCACAGCGACCTTAGCCGCCGTTCCCGCGTTCGTTCTGGCCGGGACCGGCGGGCCATCCGCCACAGCCCGATCTCATACCATCCGGCCACGACAACGGCTAGCACGAGGAAGGGGTCGAAGGACCAGTGGCCGGTGAGGTAGCTCATGCGCCGCCTTAGCTTGAGGAGCCGTACTCGATCGGCACGTTGATCCGCTGGACCTGGGCCCAGGCGCCCTTGGTCAGCCGCCAGACGGTGAGCTTGGACCCGGCCACGGCGAGCGCATCGTACGAGCCGCCTGGCCCAGGGGCGAGCGTCGCGGTCCCGGCCGGCACGGCGGGCAGCGACTGCCAGGACCCGCCCGTTCCGCTGACGGCTTCGGCGCGACCGCCGCTGAGCAGCAGCCACGTGCTCCCGCCGGTCCCGAAGCCAGACGCGCGCACGGCGCCGACCGCCACCGGGGCGGACACGGTCCAGTGCGTCCCGTTCGACCACGCAGCGAGCAGGCTGTCCCCGGCGAGCAGCAGCGCCACGTTGCCGCCGGAAGTAGCGGCCAGCCCGAGCACCTGCGCCTGATCGCCGCGGTACGCCGCGGGCAGCGCCAGCCCCGCCGACTGCCATGTACCGCTGGTATCAGTGAAAACCCCGGCCACACCCGGCCGCTCACAGCTTCCCGCCGCCACCGGCGTTTTACCTGGGCCGAACGACACGGCCTCCAGCGCCTGCAACCCGCACTCGCGTCCCGCGGCCGACGCCGCCAGGGCCTGCCGCGTCGTGAGCTCCGACCACTGCCCGGTCGCCGCCGCGCCCGCCGTGGGCGCCGCCTTGATTGTCCCGTCTTGCAGCAGCGCGAGGGCCTGTCCCGACGGGTCGACGGCGATGGCTCCCGGGTCGTTGGCCAGGTCGGCGTCCAGCAGGCCAGGCGTCCAGTCCTTACCCGTATCGGTGCTCGTCGCCAGCGGTGAGAAGGCCAGGTTCTGGCTCGCCCGGAAGCCGATGACCAGGGACGCCGGAGTGCCCGCGGCCACTAGGCCGCCGTTGTCGGCCACGCCAGGGGGAGTGGCAAGCGACCACTGGCTGGCGCCGGCGGGCCGCACGAAGAGCTGCCAGAAATTGTTCGCCGACCCGGCCGACCCGCCCATGACCGCGATCGCCCAGGTACCCTGCGCGGTGACCAGCGAGGTGCTGAGCGGCACGGTCACCGCCGGAGCACTGGGGAGGACCGGCCCGTTCCGTGAGCCGGACCCGGACGCCCTCGGTGACCCGGACCCGCAGCCTGCCACAAGACCCGCACAAGCCAAGGCCAGGCCCACCCGGGCCCACCCCGAGAACCCCGAGAATCCGGAGATCATGAGCGGCCCAGCGCCTGGCGGGCGTACTGGGTGAGCAGGACGGAGAACGAGGACTTGGTGCTCGTGCTGCCCGGCCCCGGGTCGGCGGCGACCTCCTCGCGGATGTTACCTGACCCGTCGATGACCACGGCCAGGTCGTTGTGCGCGGACATCGCGCCGGCCGGCAGGTTCTGCACGGTGACCCCGTATTGCCGCCAGACCGCGCCCAGCTGACTGAGCGAGCCGGTCAGGTACAGCCAGTTCGGTACGGTGGCCAGTCCTTCCTGCCGGTCGAACGCCTGGGTGAAGGTGGTGGACCGGTAAGTGGGGTTGGCCACCACCGCGACCAGTTCGACGTCCTTGTCCTTCCCGCCAAGCAGTTCCCCGGTTTGCTTGAACTCCTGGGCGATGATCGGGCAGTCGGTCGTGCACACCGGGTCGAGGAAGGTCATCAGCACGACCTTGCCGTGCAGGCTCGCCAGGCTGACCGCCTGGCCGTCCTGATTGGTGAGCGAGAAGCCCGGGGCGGGAAGGTCGAGGCTGGTGCTGCCACCCTCGATGGCCAGGGCCAGGATCGGATCCGCGCTGCGGTCCGCCGCCGCCGAGGCCATCGGCGCCGCCCCGAGCACGATGACCGCCACCGCGGCCACCGCGGCGACCGATCGGGCGCTCGCGCTCGCGACCATACCGCCCAGCGTCCGAGGCCTCAAGGCACGCAGTCGCTGACCCCATCCAGCCCGGGCCGCCGTCGCGTTAGCCCCAACCGCCTCCTGCGGCGGCGGCGTGAGGGCCAGATAGCCAGCCGAGAACAGCAGCGCCATGGGAATCATGCTGTTCGGGTCGGTCCCGACCCCGCCGAGGAAACCGAAGTCCTGGACCAGCACCCAGTCGGCGAGGCAGAACACGATCCCGAACCACACCGCGTACCTGACCAGTCGGGGCCGGGCGGTCAGGAAGATCGCGCCAAGCACGGCGAGCACGATCACGACGACCAGGTTGACCGCGAAGCCGTTGCCCGCGACGAACGAGCTGAAGCTGGAGAGCAAGGCGGAGAGAAAGTGCGGCTGGGAGGTCGAGGCCATCGACTGCACCATGTGGGTAAGGGATCCCGGCCGGCCGTGCACCGTACCCTGCCAGAAGCCGCGGCCGGGCCAGGCCTGCAGGACCGCCATGGCGATGAAGAAGATCCCGAAACCGGCCAGCACCAGCCGGCCGAGCCTGGGGCTGCGCCAGGCACCTTCAGGCAGCGCGGTAAGCGCGCCCGCGGCGACGTAGAACAACACGCCTCCGGGGGCACCGGTCAGCCAGCTCAGGCCGGGCGCGAATATCCCGCCGAACGATTCCCCGAATACCCAGACGACCAGTCCCCAGCCCACGCTGGCGGCCCCGGCGAGCCTGGACCACCGCCCGCGTCCCCCAACGATGAGCCAGGCACCGATCCCGACCTGGATCCAGACGCTGGCGGCGCCGGCCTGGATGGGGTGGTAGGACCAGATAGTGCCGCCCCAGTTGACCAGGTGCTGTACCCAGGCGGGTGAGCTAGCCGCGGTCGGCTCGATGACCAGCGACGGCAGCCCGGCCGCCATCTTCGGCTGCGCCTGCAAGATCCCGTCGAGAATCCAGAGCACCCCGAACCCGATGCGTAGTAGCCACCGCCCTCGGGCTTCTCCCAGGCCGCCCCGTCCGCTCTCGGCAGCGTCGGCTTTGCCGGCGTCGGCTTTGCCAGCGTCGGCTTTGCCGGCGTCAGCTTTGCCGGTCTCAGCCGTCACTTCGGCGTGGTTCGCCGTACCAGCACCGCGGATACCTGGTGTCGTGCTTGGCGTGGTGAGCCGCCAGGTGCGTGCCGTCGCCCAGACAAGCCAGAGGAATATGACGGCGATAAAGGCGATCGTGCCCTGGTGAAGCAGCGCTGACCTGAAGGCGGCGACCAGTGTCGGGTCATCGGGGCTCAGACCCGAATTCATGCCGGGCACGGAATCCGCTCCTCTCGTTCCGGGCGCGTCGGGTTCGCGTGCGGCCAGGCTTGGTGTGCCCAGAGTAGTGGGTCACGCCGCGGCGGGACCCGGCCAGGCGCCAACATGATGAATATGTAATGGCCGGGGCGGATCGCCGCCGGGTCGAACCGTCTCCGCGGTCTCCCACCGGGTGTCGCCAGGCGTGTCGCTGAGATCAAGGCCGGCCGCCGTCAGAGCGTGCCTGATGGCGTCGGCCGCGGCGAAATTGCGCTGCGCCCGCAATGTGTTCCGCAGCGCGATGAGTGGCTCGACCGCAGGCCGTAGCCGATCCCTGGGGTCGGCGAGTCCGTCTTGCGCCGTCCGTCCCAGCCGGCCGATAAGGCCGCGCAGCAGCGCGCGCGCCTGCTCGGTGCCCTGGTCCTCGTCGGTATCGGCCTCCCACTGCTTGATCGCGGTCTCCAGGGCCAGGATCACCGCGACCATCGCGCCGGCGTCCCGGGCGCCGGCCGCCACCCCGAACCCCCGTTCCGCCTCCGTCATGACCTCAGGCAGTGGCGCCGGAGGCACTGGCACGGTTGGCACTCGCACCGACGGCAACGGCACCGACGGCACCGGCACCGATGGCCCTGGCGCCGACGGCGCGCCCCCGCCGCCCCCGCCGCGGTCGGCCGGCTTTGTCCCCAGGACAAGACCTCGCAGGTCCGCCACGGACATCGATGTGCCAGCGGGCAGGATCGTGCTGTCGCCGGCCCGGCGCACGGTGACGCCGCCGCGGCCGCGGATCTCGATTCCATCAGTTCGCAGGTCGATGACCATGGCGGTGTGCTCGTCCACGCCAAGTACGGCGGCGTCGGCCGGAAGCTCGCGCTCCATGACCGCCAGCCTTCGCTCCCCGAGGTAGCAGTACCTGGTGTCGTAGTGGCCGCCCTCCGCGTTGTCGTAATGCGGGATGACCGCCACCCTGAGGCCGAGCGCACCTAGCAGGTCAAGTCCGGCCAGCCAGCGCGGCGCGCCGCCCGTCTTGTAGATCTCGTACACCGGCAGGGCGAACTGGCCCGCCGTGGCCGCAGCCGCGGAGGCCAGCACGGTCAGCCCGTCGCCGGCCAGGATCCGCTCCCGCAGCGCCGCGCCGACCGGCCCGGTCCGCCAGTGCGCGAGCGCGTATGACGGGCTCCCCGGTCCCGCGAATACCCAGTCCGCGGACCTGAGGTCGGCCGCTTCCCGGCCCTGTTCGCCGTCGTACCCGTCGAGGCCCCGGCCTGACGGCCCTTCCCCGTGTGCCGTCTCCCCGACCGTGGGCGGAGCCACTTCGGCACCGGCGTTACGGCTCGTACCCGGCGCGATGCGGACTTCCAGGCCGACGCTTTCCGCAAAGTACCGTCGCGCCCGCGCCGACACGCTGGCGGCGTTTTCCTGGAACGCGTAGGGAGTAGCGAGCAGCAGCGCCCGCGGACGGCGCAGACCGAGCCGCGTCAGGAGGTCCCTATGCACCGTGACCATCGTCGGGCTGGTCTCGCCGGAGCCGATGAGCGCCAGCATGCGGCATCCGGGGTAATCAGTCGTCCGTGCTTCGGTAACCACACGCCGCACCCCCTTACGCTTCGCCGCGGACGCTCCGCTGAACCGATGATTGAGGCAAAACTGCCCTCACTAGTCAATACGCTGTCACCGACGGGCTCCAGCCTCGATGGCTGTCGCACAGCCGTGCGCTCAGCGGTGAGAACAGCCGCCCACTTGCCCGCTATATACGGACGTAAGCGACAAAAGCCTGGAGCAGTCTCCGGTTATCGCGGCAGATTCGGGCTTTATGGAAAGTTTTGTGGACCCGGGTACCCAAAATCATCCACTAAGCCAAAATCATCCACGAAAAATTACCGCTGAACAGCAGGATGTGTGACCAAAGGGACAGGCATGACCCCCTGGGATACGCGGGACCCCGAGGAGCAGACGAACGCCACCGGCCTTGCGCTCTCGCGCCGACATAGCGGACATTACCGGCGCTCCAGGGTTGCCGCTCATACCCCGGCCCGGTAAGCCCCCTCTTACCGGCCCGATCATCGCAATTTACCGGCCCGATCATCGCAATCCGACAGCCTCAACAAGCCCCGGCCCCGGCGAGGCCCGGCTTCAGCTCGTTGATCGCCGCGCCAGCCGCGGCCCGGCGAGGGCCCGCGGCGTCAGCCTCTGCGGCCAGGCCGCTCCGGGCTTCAGTCCCCAGGCGGCGGCCGCGAACATGGTCAGGACGAACAGCAAGAACGTGATGACGTGCACGCTGGTGCAGTAAAGGCAGATGCTTCCGATGATGAAAAGCTCCGCATAGAGCAGGTAAAGCACGAAGCCGATACCGACCACCAGGGAGGCTATCCGGACCAGGTGGACCTCGCGCCGGGCCGCTCGCCAGGCCCACGGGCTCATGATCGCCGCCGCGAACAGGAAGAACGCCAGGCCGAGCACGGCC
>Ga0302177_10003536_pt1 | contig 10938 bp, 14 predicted proteins | sample I_Palsa_E1_2_FD_198780 | JGI IMG/M metagenome (GOLD analysis project Ga0302177, IMG submission 198780) | Peat permafrost microbial communities from Stordalen Mire near Abisko, Sweden - I_Palsa_E1_2 | ecosystem: Environmental > Terrestrial > Soil > Palsa > Peat permafrost | place: Sweden... | reverse complement strand
CGATCCTCGCCGAATGGGTTCTTGCGACCAACAAGCCGAGCGTCGATAAGATGGCCGAGATGCTGACCGTGTTCTGGACGCGCACGTTGCGTCTGGATTAGACTTAGTCGGTGGAGGGTTACATGACGCGATTCTTTCCGGCCGTTATGGTTGTCGGCGTCCTGTCGGTCTCGGCGCTGCCGGCGTTAGCTGATGTTCCTATCTTCATCGACAACGATACGGGAAGAGGAGCCTGGATTACGGTTTACGGCGGTCCTATGAACGACATCCTGTATAGCACGTGCATCGCACCTCATCGTTCCTGGAGTTATCGCTTTCCAAAAGGCTGGGGTGTGCCCAACAGGGTACGAGCCGAGATGACTACTCAGGCGAATTGCCACCATCCGAAGCTTGCCGACTTCTCAAGGCGTGTCGGCAACACGCTTGGCACATCGATCAGGGAGTCTGGGGGTAAGTTCACCTGGTAGGTTAGAGCCGTCCGCTGCGCGCCCGCTCGACCATTGCAATAGCGGGCTGCATATCGCTACCGCCCGTGCGGGCCGCGATGCGCATCCATGACAACCCATCGAGGTTCGGCGCGTGGAGCGCCGGATAAATGCGCGCTCCGTCGCGCACCGTTTCCACGAAGTACCCTGCGTCGAACCAAGCGGACGGATCGGCTCTTTGCTCGGCTTGCGCATCCAATGCGCGGCCGAGCAAACGAATGGTGAGCTCGTCGGAGAGGCCGCTGCGGCGGGACGCATAGATCGCGGCCCGACGCATCGTTTCCATGCGAACCGCAACCGGCGCGCTCGGCGTGAGCAGGGCGAGCGTATCGTCGGTCAAGTGCGAAACATCGTATGCGGAATCGGCGCCGTTCCAGCTCGCGGTCGTGAGCCAGGGAAGCGAGCGCGCCGACCCGATGTCGTGCGCATGGCAGATCAGTGGCGGCCCGGCCCATGCCGGCGCGGCAATCAGCAGCATGAAGAGAAGAGCGGCCGCGAGCGTACGGGTGTGTTGCATGTGATAAGCTCCTTGCTGCTATCATGATGGCAAGAGGACGCGACGCAACGCGAGTAACACGCGTCGCTACCGAGGTAACTTACGGTAAGATGAACGCCATCGACGGCGCTGACGCAGATGCGATCCGCGCCCATGTCGCGCGGGTCACGTCAAGCGAGCTGTTCGTAGGCGCCGAACGTCTGTGCCGCTTCCTGCATTTCACGGTCGAATCGAAATTGAACGGCCGCGAGGCGGACGTCAAGGAATACACGCTCGGCCGTGAAGTCTTCGATCGCGGCGAGACGTACGATCCGCGTCTCGACCCGATCGTTCGCGTGGAGGCGCGCCGTTTGCGCTCGAGGCTCGCGGAATACTACGGTGGCCCGGGACGCGATGAAGCGCTTCGCCTGGAATACCCTAAGGGAAGTTACCTCCCCGTCGTGTCCGGCGCGATCGCGCGTACCGCCGGATCGCCTGCGCCGTCCGCGCGTCGAGCTTGGTGGTTCGCCGCGGTCGCAGTGGTTGTAATCCTGGTGGTTATCGCCGTCGTCGCGGTTCCACGCTTGATGCCGGCGCCGATGGTTGCACCGATTGCGGCGACCTCGATTCAACCCAACGATAGAACGTTGGATTCTCTCGACGTTGCCCTCGCGCAAGCGGTGGATGAAGACCTTGCGAATCAACCGGGATCGCGCGTGATTGCATGGCCGGAGATCGCCCGCCACCCGGAAATGCGAGGTTCGGAGCTTCGCGATGTGGCCGCGCGGCTTGGCGCGCCGCGACTTCTGCTGATCATGGTTCGCGACATCGGTGAAATCCGGCGCATCAACGTGTTCGCGATCGACGAGCCGGAAGGCCGCAAGCGGCTCGCGCTGACGTATTATGCCGACGTGTCACTTGCCGACTTTGCGGTGCAAGAAACGTACGCCAAACGGATCGTACGAGATCTCGGTTACAGTGGGCAAACCAGATAGCGAACGGTTTTCCCACCGCGATCCGGGACGAGCGCGCGTCCGACCTCGACAAATCCCATGGCTTCGTGGAAGGCATCGGACTGAGGATTCGGTGGTTCGAAGTAGACCTCGGCGCAGATGACGCGATGACCGTCGGCACGCGCCGCGGCCATGAGATCCTGGTACAAGCGCCGTGCTAGCCCGCGCCCGCGAGCGTTTTGCGATACCGCTACACGATCGACGTAGACGAAGCGCGGATAGCGTTCTTGAAACCAGCGGAAGTTTGGGCTATCGTACGGCGCGCGTTCATCGAACGCGATTAGCATGCCCTCTCGGTCATCCGTGAGCACGGCTCGATAGGCACTGCCGATCATCGCTCGCAGCTCGGACTCGGTAGCGGGCCAAAGTTGCGCCTCGCACTCCCGGTTGATGGCAAGAAACGCCGCAACATCGTCATCCATCTCAGGCTGCGCCTTTTTGTCCCAGGAGCGTGGTTGTCCTGGACGGATCGTTGCGCTGGAGACGGGATTGAGTTATTCGTAATACGTGCGTGTGCCAATTGCCATCGCAGTTCTCGTCGTGGCCGTCATCGTCGTTCGGCTCGAAGCATTGGGCGCCCAAACCGCGTCCTTGGATTTGCTTCGCCGGGCGGCTGATCCAAATCCGACCCTGAAATCGTATACCGCATCGGCGAAGCTCGATGCGACGCTGCACGTGGTTATTCCGGTGCACAAAGCGTTTGATGGCACCGTGTACTATCTCAAACCGAAACGCAAGATTTCGTTCCAAGACGTATCCGGGTCGCTCAGCAAGTTCAAGGATCTGGTTACCGCGACGCCCTCGTACGAGGATGTGATCACGCAGTACACGGTGACGCCGCTCGCGGATGACGGTTCGGAATCGAGCTACGCGCTCGTTCCAAAGAAGGCGGGCAGCCGCGTGAAGAGCTTGACCGTGAGCGTCAACGATCAGAGCGCGCTGATCGACCAGGCGGTCTGGTCGTATGCCAACGGCGGTTCGCTGAAGTTCGTGCAGACCTATGGTGACGTAGGCAGCTTTCATCTGCCGGCCAAAGCAGATATTGCGGCGCGCTTCCCCGACTATAGCGTCGACGGCACGATTACGTTCGCGAACTACGTCCCGAACGCACCGGTGTCGCCGTCCGTGTTTGCAAGTCCGAAATCGTGAAAGCAGAGCCGGCGCCGAGTCAAAAAGTCTCCTCGGCGGAGATCTTTCTCACGTTTCTGATCATCGGCGCGACGAGCTTCGGCGGCGGCGTGGTCGCCTATTTGCGCAACGCCCTGGTTACGAAGAAGAAGTGGCTCGACGATAGTCATTTTCTCGAACTGATGTCGATCAGTAACACGCTGCCGGGTCTCAACGCCACGAACATGTCGATTCTGGCGGGCGATCGCGTCGGTGGAACGATCGGCTCGATTGCGGCGATGGTGGGGATGTGCTTGCCGGGCTTCATCTTTATGACCGTTGCCGGGATACTCTATGGTGAACACGGCGATCGCCCGCTGGTGACGGCGGCGCTGCGCGGCGTTGCCGCGGCTGCCGTCGGACTGCTTGCAGCGACGTGGTTTCAGATCGGCAAGAAATCGGTCAAGGGATTTTACGACGCGTTCATTATTCTCGCTGCCGTTCTTGGCGTGAATCACTTCAAGTTCTCGGTGCCCGTCGTGCTCTTGGCTGTCGGCGCGCTTTCGATTTTCATCCATCGCCCGGCCAAGGAGCACCCGCCAGAAAAGGATTCCGAATGGATCAGATTCCTGCAATAGCGCGAGTCTTTGCGTACCTCTCGCTACTGACCATCGGCGGTGGGATGGCGGCATACCCCGAAATGAAATCGCTGGTGGTCGACGTTCACCACTGGCTAACGAGTGAACAAGTCATTCATATTTACAGTGTCGGGCAAATGGCGCCTGGACCCAACATGATGATGGTCGCTGCGATGGGCGAGCGCATCAGCGGTCTTGCCGGCGCAACCGTCGCAGCGTTCGCGTTCTTCGTGCCGACCGGCATTCTAACGTTCGGCGTCGGGCGACTGTGGAATCGGCTTGCAAACTGGCCCTGGAGATCCTCGATTCAAAAGGGTCTCGCCCCCGTGGCAATCGGGCTCGCCGTCGCCGGTCTGGTCACGTTCGGACGGGGCTCGATCACGGGCTGGGTGACCACGGCGATCGGGCTTGCTGTTTTTGCCGCAACGATGCGTACTAAAATCAATCCGGCGCTGCTCATTCTCGGTGGGGCGGTTGTCGGAGTTGTCGCCTTGCGATAAAGGAGCTGCCATGGCTACCGCAATTACCGCTCGCGAATTCAAACTGCTGCTCAAGCCCGAACTGTTTCTGACCAAACAGGCGGTTCTTCAGTTCAACGATCGCTTGGCGAAGCTCTCAAAGGAGCTCGGCGTTGTCTATGAGCCATTCGATCGCGTCGATTCGGAAATGCGTCAGGTGCAGTTTTTTGATACGCCGGAATGTGTCTTCCGGGACCACCGCGTCATCCTGCGGCTTCGCCGCGATGCGTCGAGCGGCTTTCCCGACGAAACGTATGAAGTGACGTTCAAGCGGCGCTCGCCTGAATTCGATGAGGCCGCAGACTTCGACATCAATTCCTCCATGAAGGAACTTACGATAAAGAAGAAGTTCAAGGAGGAAATTATACGCGGGGATACGCTGGGAACGATCAAGAGCATTTACTCGAATAATTTGATCGCCTACTATCCGGTGGTGAAATTCGAGCGTCCGCTTACGGAGATCGTCGAAATTTTTCCGGGCCTGAAGACCCTCAAGCTCGACGGGACCAAGATGGTCTCGGCCGTGAACGGCGCGCGCGTTCTCGAGATCGGCGCGCGTCTGGGCGTGTATAATTTTGGAAAGAACACGTCGGCGCACGCCGACCTTGCGCTTTGGACACGACCGGCTACTGATAAATTCGACGTGCTCGTCGCCGAATTCGGCTGGTCGTATCACATGCAAGGCGACGGCCACAAGCAGAAGAAGGCGCACAAAGTGGCCGACGAGTTTTTCAAGGCGCTACAGAAGCCGCTTGCCGATCATCTCTTCGACGGGTCGACGAAGACCGCACTGATCTATGGCGTCGACGAAGTGTAGCTAGCGCATCGCGAGCATCGCGTAGAGTGCCTTGGAATCCTTGCGCGAGAGCTGATAGACCTGTAAACTCACGCCTTCGGCGACAAGCACCTCGGGTTCGTCGGCGATGATACCCGCGACCATGATGTCCGCGGCGCGCTGCGGCTCGATACCCGTCGCCTGCAAATCGTCCATGACCCCGTACGTCGAGCCGTCGCCGGTGAGGGCGTTGACGGAGACGTCGGTGTGAATTGCACCGGCAACGATCGCCGTGACGATGATGCCGTCCTTCGTAACTTCGCCGCGCAGCGAATCGTAGTAACCGTGTAGGGCATGCTTCGCTGCGGCATATCCCGTGCGCAAAGGTGTGCCGTATTTACCGGCAACGCTCGATGTGACGACGATCTGTCCGCTGCCGCGCTTGACCATCGCGGGTACAACCGCTTGTGTGAGCGCGACGGGGGCGAAGAAGTCGACTTCCATCAGGAACCGATAGGTTTCCATCGTCGTGTCGCGCGCGAGCGAACGTTGCGAGACGCCCGCATTGTTGACCAGCACGTCGAGGGGCCCGAGTTCCGACTCGATCTGCGCAATCCACGTGGGAATCGAGGCGAAGTCGGTGACGTCGCCGGGGATGATGGTCGTGCGCGTGCCGGCCGGCAACGCCGCTTTAACCCGCTCGAGCTCGGTCCGGCGCCGTGCTGAGAGGGCGAGCAGCGCGCCCTCCTGGGCGATGCGGTGGGCGAGCGCCTCGCCGATGCCGCCCGATGCGCCCGTGATCCAAACGACCTTGTTCGCAAGCTTCATCCCCGTGAAATACGGCCATTTCGGGATACCGCCTGTGCGAAACGGTGGTACGCTCTCGGAATGAAGACCTTTGTGCTATGCGCTGCGTTGTTGCTCGCCCTGAGTGGCCAAGCGCCGAACTCCGCGCCTACTCCGATGCGCCATCTCATCTATCAGTTTGGCTACAACACCAAAGTTGCGACCCAAGGGAACGGAACGGGGACGACGACCGTCGATATCGTGGGGCCGGCACCCGACGGCGGCCTCACGGTCAGTGGAACCGACTCCTGGTGGAACACTGCGCGACCGCGGGCGACCAATACGTGCGAGGTCTACTCGAATGGCAGCGTGATCTGCGGACAGCCGGCCAATGCGATATCGCCCATGCAGCTTACGTTGTTTCCACTATTGGGGCATTCGTATTTTAGCGGGCTCGCCGGTGGTCCGCATGCCAGTTGGACGAACAAGAGTAAAGTCAGAGCCGCGATCGTGCCGGGCGCCTCGGGATTTGCGGGGCAGGTGACGACCTGGAAGTGCGTGTTTACGTTGACTGGGAAAGGGCCGGCTCCGGGAAACGCGCACCTCATTCTCGTGCATCAAACCGGAACGCTCGATCAACAGGGCGGCACCTATTTAAAGGCGACCGAAAAGGCCAACATCGCCTACGATCCCGTTCAAAAGGTGCCGGCGTTCGTCGAGGAGGTGCGTACGCATTTTCCGCAGCGATCGGTGTATAACAATGACACCATCCAACTCAAATTGACGCAGCTCTCGCCGCGCTACTAGTGCGCAGATCAACGCATTCATCGAGCACTTGTCGCCACATGGGAGCTGACGACCAGCAACAATAAACTGAGGATCACGAGGAGCGTAACTGCTACCACGACCCAGTGCCACGGCCTTAGGTTAGAGATATTTGGGCTCCGTTTGACTTGACGGCTTCGATCAACGCTTCGGCACTCCGAAAATCAGTCTCAGCGTACATGGCTCTGGCGCGCCGATAACGTTCCGCTTCGGCTTGCTTGGCGATCAAACGGAACATGTTTTCGGTGAGCGTTATTTCCTTGCTCTCGAGTCTGATGACGCTGATGCTCCATGATTTCGTTTGCGCTTCCAAGACGATAGACGGCTGAGAATGCAAAAGAACGCGCTCACATTTGCGCAGAACCTTTAGTGTATAAACGATTAATATGAGTACGGCAACGTAGAGAATGAAGAAGGCGAGGGATGTAACCATCATGCAACTGCGGAGTGGAAGGTCTTGGTCCCACCAAGTCTACCGCTCCCTCAGCTTGCAAAGTATAGTTAATCTCACGGTATATTTTGCTTATCGAGATACCTTGGCGCCGTTTGACGCGAGCGCTCCGTCGCTTGTAGCGGGCGCTCCGTCGCTCGTCGCGTGGTTACTCATGATCTCGTAGAAGGGCTTGATCAGGTCGATCGGCATCGGGAAAATGATGGTCGAGTTGCTCTCGCCGCCGACCTCAGTAAGCGTTTGCAGGTAACGCAGTTGCATTGCGGCCGGGTCTTCTGAAAGAATTTTCGCCGCATCGAGCAACGTCTGCGCGGCCTGAAACTCGGCGTTCGCATGAATGACTTTTGCGCGCCGGTCACGTTCGGCTTCGGCTTGTTTGGCGATCGAGCGGATCATGTTTTCGGTGAGGGTGACCTCACGAATTTCGACGCTGATGACCTTGATGCCCCAGGATTCCGTTTGCACGTCCAACGTGCGTTGAACGTCGGCATTGAGTTCGTCGCGCTTGGCCAGCATCTCGTCGAGTTCATGTTCGCCCAGCACGGAACGCAGCGTCGTTTGCGCGAGCATGTTGGTAGCGCCGAAGAAGTTCTCTACTTGAATGATCGCCTTTTCGGCGTCCACCACGCGGAAGTAGAGGATCGCGTCAACTTTTAGAGACACGTTGTCGCGCGAGATGACATCCTGACTGGGCACCTCCATGACGACGGTGCGCAAGTCTACCCGTACGACCTGCTGCACAAACGGCACGATGAGAATGAGACCAGGACCCCGGACGGCTTCGAAGCGGCCGAGACGAAAAACGACGGCGCGTTCATACTCGCGGAGAATTTTGACGCTCGACGCGAGCAATACCAAGAGAAGCACCGCGACCGGCAGGTACAGTATGGTTGACGACATGATGAATCTTTCTGTGTGCGCGTTCTTTAAGACGGCGCGGTTACGCGGAGCCGGCGGCGCATCTCCGGCGTGGGCAGTTTGATATCTTTGGCGAGCCGCACGAAGGCCAGAAATCTGATTGTGATCCAGGTGACGTCGAATTCGTACCATTGCAATCCGTGGCGCGCCGAAAACGGGAAGGCGTGGTGGTTGTTGTGCCAGCCCTCGCCCCATCCTATGAGCGCGAGCCACCAGCAGTTGGTCGAACGATCGGTCGTGCGATAGGTGCGATAGCCGGTCGTGTGGCTGGCGCTATTGACCAGCCACGTAATCTGATAGACGACGACGGATCGTACGAAGATTCCCCAGATCACCCAAGGCCAGCCGCCGAGCGCGAACAAGATGATCGCCAGAGCCGCCTGCAACTGCAACTGATTGTTTTCGAGAAAAACGTAGTAGGGATCCGACGTTAAATCGGTGACGGCGCGACGATACTCGTCGCTGCGCTCGCGGCAGTGCGCTTTCGAATACAGCAGCCATTCGAAGTGGGACCAGAAGAAGCCGAGATTCGCGTTGTGCGGGTCGCCTTCGTGATCCGAGTGGGCATGGTGAATCCGATGTGTGCCAACCCAACTGATCGGTCCGCCCTGCAGCGCCAGCGTGCCAAACAGTGCGATCACGTATTCAAGCCACTTGGCGAGGCGCAAGCTGCGATGCGTCAAGAGGCGGTGAAATCCGAGCGAGACGCCGAGGCCGCTCGTTACATAGATGAGGACAAACATCACGATCACAGCGGATGGCCGGAAGAACATCGGCAAGACCGCTAGGAGCGCGCCAACGTGAAGCGCGACCAGCGCCGCCCCCACGCGCCAGTCAAATCTCGAGGGGGCCGTTATCGTGGAGTCGCCCATACCCAGCAATCGTAGGGCTCGCGACCGCCGCGCGCTATCGTGGAATGCGGGATATGTGAGCAGGGAGGCGCTGTCCCGGTACATTCGCTCATTTCACTATAGAGAAGCCGAGCGTTGCATGGGACCATAGGGCCACGGAGAGGATAGACATGGGAAGTAGAGAGCTCGTGGCCCAGGACCGCCGTCTTGGTGATCGCCGCCATTCGAGCGTTTCGGGAAATACCGAAACGCGCAAATTGACGCCGGACTCGGCTGCCCGGATCCTCGTCGAGCACCTCTTTGAACAGCACTTTTTAGCAATCCCGGGCGTCGATATCGGCACCGCCTACGTGCTCGCCGACGACGAGGCGCGGGTCGGCGGCGATCTCATCGACATCTATCAGTTCGACAACGGTTCCGCTGCAATTTCAATCGCGGACATATCCGGCAAGGGAATGAAAGCGGCGGCCCAGGCAGCTCTTGTGAAATATGGCCTGCGCGCATACGTCTCATCAGGGCTGACACCGGCGCAGGCTCTTCTCTGCCTGAACGTCCTCTATCTCGAAACCGCGGCGTTCGATCGATCGGATCGCGAGTCGTTCGTTAGCGTCTTCTTGGGTATTATCGATCCCGAGCGAAAAATCATGACGTATGCATCCGCCGGGCACGATCCCGCCATTTTCATGACCAGCGATCAGTCTCCCATAACGCTGGCGCCAACGGCTCCGATCATCGGGGTCTTTGAGGAGTCGCATAAGCTCTTTAACCAGCGCTCGGTCTATCTGCAGCCCGGCACCGCAACGCTGATCCTGGGGACGGATGGACTTACGGAAGCGCGATCGCCGAATGGCGACTTCATCGCGCGAGAGGACATCATGGCAAGAATCGAGGCGAATCGCGAGCGATCCGCCCAAGAGCATGCCGACGACTTGCTTCATGCGGCATTTGAGTTCTGCGGAAGAAAGCCACAAGACGACATCGCCATCATCGCCGCGCGCTTCGGTTAGATCACTAGCTCTCGGGTAGACAGGGCCGCGACTTCTGTATACTGTATACAGTATGTTGGCCACACCACTTAAGCGAGAGAACATCGCGGAAGCCGTCGCTTCGGCTGTGCGGACGATGATCGTCGACGGGCGCCTCCCCGAGGGGCGGCGGGTGAACGAGGTGCGACTGGCTGAGAGCCTGAGCGTTAGCCGCACACCGCTTCGCGAAGCGCTGAGCGGTCTGGCCCGCGAGGGCGCGCTCCTGGGCGCTGCGGGTCATGGCTACACGGTTCGGCCGCTGACGCTCCAAGAGTTCGATCAGCTCTACGGAATCCGGCCGCTTCTCGACCCCGAAGCGCTGAGGCTCGCCGGCCTCCCAGAGCGCGCGCGAGTTGAAGAACTCGAGCAGATGAACCGCATGTTCGCTGCCGCAACAGATCCCGGCGAAGCGATCGCGCTGGACGATGAATGGCATCGGCGGCTCATCGACGCGTGTCCCAATCGCGTGCTGATCGAGCTGATCGAACAGTTTATGCTTCGTACGCGCCGTTATGAAGCCGCCCTGATGCGCGAAACGAAGAGTGTGTTGCGCGGGACCGAGGATCATGCGCATATTCTGGCTGCATTGCGGGACGGAAATCTGCCGGCTGCGTGCGCTGCGCTCAAAGCAAACCTCATGAGCGGCCGTGCGCCAATCGTCGAATGGCTTCGGAACCGGTGATACACTGCATTCTGCTCGCCGCGCTCGTCGGCACGTGGGCCAGTGTGACCGACGCACCGGTATTGCACGGGCAGATCACGGTGAAGCGCGAGGCCGGGCATTGGCGCGGAACGATCGCCAACGCGGTCGCATCTGACGCGGAGACTGACGCGCGCGTTCGGCTCGTGTTTCCTTCGGGACAAGGCGAATTTCGCGGCGACATCGTGCCGAACGGAACGCTCGACGGCTTTTGGCTGCAACCTCCGACGGTCTCGGGGGAAGCCTATGCATCGCCGCTGGTTCTGCGCGCCGTGAGTTCTAATGTGTGGCGGGGCGTGGTGCAGCCGCTGCACGATCGCTTTTCGCTGTACCTCACGATTTCACGCGGATCGGACGGAGCACTGACGGGC
>Ga0302177_10003535_pt1 | contig 10939 bp, 14 predicted proteins | sample I_Palsa_E1_2_FD_198780 | JGI IMG/M metagenome (GOLD analysis project Ga0302177, IMG submission 198780) | Peat permafrost microbial communities from Stordalen Mire near Abisko, Sweden - I_Palsa_E1_2 | ecosystem: Environmental > Terrestrial > Soil > Palsa > Peat permafrost | place: Sweden... | reverse complement strand
TGCCAGGATCTGGACGGTAGGCACCGCCGGCACCGGACAGGGCAAGGATGTCGCCGGGCTCCGCGTGCGCCGCCCACGGCGCGGCGATCCCCTTGTCACCGTGTACCACGAAGTCGATCGCGACTTGCTGGCGCTCCACGTCGGCCCGCCGCAGGGTGTATGTGCGGGTCACCGGCTGCCGGTCAGGCGGCAGCGACTCCCGCAGGGCCGCCAGGTCGTAGGGCGGTCTCAGCCCCAGGCCGGGGTCAGCGAAGATGATCTTCGCGTACTTGTCGGTGAACTCGTTCATGCGCAACGCTTCGAAGCCTGGCCCGCCGGCGGTGATCCGTACCGTGTGCGGGCTGAGGCGCTCCCTGTGCAGCACGGCGAGAATCGCCTGCGGGCGGGCCGGCCGGGGGCGGCCCGCCAGGGTGGTCGTGGATTCGCTCATCATCACCTTTCCGTTGGACGTGCCAAGCGGCATACCGACAGCGCCACGTGTGTCCAGCGGTGCCGACCCACACAGCTTAGGTTAGCCTTACCTAACTGTCCAGTATGGAACTTCTCCAGGATCTCGCTTCTAGCCGCCTGCAGGCGAGCCGTCGGGTGGGCGGGTCGAGAAAGGCCCCCTGAGGGTGCCATTACCCACTCACAGGCATGACACTGCGGTGGCCTATCGCCATTGCGCGGCCCGGCGTTTACGCTAATCCGGTGGGGATCATCCAGGCGTTTGAGTACCAGGTCCGGAAACCCAGCGCCGCTCAGGTGGCGATACAGCACATTGCCGCGACCCGGCCTGGCGCATGGTTTTTCGCCAGGACGCTGCATCACATCGACCGGGTCCTGCTGCGGCTAAGCCGGGGCCAGGTCACCCTGCCAGGAGTCGTCGCGGGAATCCCTGTGCTGACCGTCACCACGACCGGAGCCCGCACCGGGCAGCGCCGTACCACGCCCCTGCTGGGCGTGCCCGCAGGCGAGGACATCGCGGTCATCGGGACCAGCTTCGGACAGCCGCGGACTCCGGGGTGGTATCACAACATGCGCGCCGATCCGAAGGTCGAGGTTACCTACCGGAACAAGACCGTCAGCGCCATCGCCCGCGAGGCTGGTGACGACGAGAGGCAGGCCATCTGGGGCCGGGCCAGAACGATCTATGCCGGGTACGAAGCCTACGCCAGCCGGATCAAGAACAGGGAAATCCACATCATGATCCTCAGCGCAGAAGGACTCCAGTAGCGCAGCTCGCCCCCAGGGCCCTGACCCGCCCGCAGCAGTACAACGACGCGGAACACCGGACCGCGCGGTCAGACGATTCGTCGCGCAGATAGCTTCCGATATGCAGGACCTGCCTTGAGAGCATGAGGCAGGTCCTGCTGACGCGCTGACAGTTGGTCCGCGAAAAGGTGCGCGACTCGCGGCATGAGAGCACGCAGTCCTTATCGGCGCGGCTGTTCAGTGTGAGTTATCCGGGTCTGGTTCCAGGACCTGCCTAAGTTTCGGTGCCAGCCGCGCGTATTCAGGCGGATTGCTCTGTTTTAGTTCGGCCAGCTCGGAGATCGCCCGGGCGATGTCCTGTGCCTTGATTTTCCCGATATCGTCCCTCAGTTCGGCGAACCGCTGGACCGCCCGGTCAGCGGGAACACCGCCCGGCCATCGCTCGATCAGCTCGCTGAGCACGTCGATGATCCGGCCGAGCTGGCGCCCGTAGCTGTACTGGGAGACGATCTCCCGCTCAGTCTCCGGCGAGCTGGAATTCTCCTCGGTGACGTTAACACTGCCGGCGAACATCCAGCCGGGAAGAATCGGCTGACTGAGCACTTGCGGAGCCAGGGAAGGAAGCCCGGCGGTCCGCCCATACGCCTGATGCCACAGCTCAGACCACCACCCCAGCCAGTCCGCCGGGTCCTGAAGTCCGGTCATAAGACATCTCCTGTTCAGGTTCTCACAGCCACGACGCCCAGCTGGTGTGCCTTGCACGCCCCGAGGTCGCCCAGCTCAGGGGTCGCCATGACGGCGAACATTTTCAGCTAGCCCGATGCCAGAACAGAGGCGCGCAACGGCGTCCTGATACACCAGCGCCGGGGATATGCCGCCGCTGTTGATGATGCCGACTGCCGGTACGAACCGACGGGCGATGGCGTACGCCCTGAACGCGGCAGAAGAGTGCGAGTCGCAAGCGGTGCTCATGGGCAAGACTACCTTAGTCATACCGGGTTATACTGAAGACATGAAAACCGCGATTTCGCTCCCGGACGAAACCTACGAGCAAGCCACCAGGCAGGCAGCGGAACTCGGCATCAGCCGGTCAGAGTTCTTCGCCCGGGCTGCCCGCAGCTACCTGGACGAACTCGCCGCGCATTCGCTCACCCAGCAGATCAACGAGACGCTGGAGGCCGCCGTCGACGATTCCAGCGCTGCTGCTGTTACCGCTGGCCGCAACTACCTAGCAGGCCAGGACGACTGGTGACTCGCCGCGGCAGCATCTGCTGGGCCGATCTCGGCGAGGCTCATGGCAGCAAACCTGCTAAGCGCCGCCCCGTCCTGGTGATCCAGTCCGACCCTTTCAACGCCAGCCGGCTCAACACCACCATCGCGGCCGTCATTACCTCCAACACCGCCTTGGCCGCCATGCCTGGCAATGTTTTCCTCCCGGCAGCCATCTCCGGCCTGCCCAAGGACTCAGTCGTCAACGTCACCGCCTTGGTCACCCTGGACAAGACTGACCTGGAAACACCCGCCAGCCAGCTGCCAGCATCAATCATGGACGACGTCGCCAGAGGGCTGCGCCGAGTCCTCAGGCTCTGACTCCAACGCTCCCACAGCGGCAGAAGAGTGCGTCGTCTGGGAAGGCTGGTCCCTGTGGGTCCGCATTCCGGTATGTCTTATGTGCCCGTGGAACGATTGAACGACCTGTGCAGGAAATAAGTGCCCAGCGCGCCGAGGATCCATAGCAGGGCGAACCCGAGTAGCAGTCCCCAGGCGGGAGTCTTGTCCCGCCAGGTATATGCGGCCGCCAGCGCAGCTGTCAGCAGCGCAAGCCACGCTATCCCTTCGAATGCCAGTCGCGTCGGATGCAGCAGATTCCAGGCGGTCGGCGTGAGCCAGCCTCGCGGCCCCGTGTCAGACGTGATCTGGCTGATTTTCCAGCTCTCCCACGGCAGGTGGTCCTGGAGCCGTCCCGATAGCGAATCGCGGATATACCTGCTGATGAGCTTCAGGTGAAAGTCATGGAGAATGTAGCGGCTGCCCAGCATGTAAGACGACAGAGGGATGACCAGGAGCAGCGCGAAATCTGAGGCATGCGAGATCGCCAGGCTGGCTATGACGCCTGTCGAGGTGAGCTGAAGCGCGAGCACGTTCCACTGCACAGTGGCCCGCCGGTCCACCTCGGAGCGCAATGCAGCGTACTCAGCCAGCATGACCTGGCTCGCGACCTGCGCCTCGGTGTCGGGAGCCGGAAACGAACTACCCGACTGCCCTTCTGTGCTGCCCGGCTGGGGGTCCATTAACCAATTGTGCCGCTGGGCCGTCCGGGACAGAAGAGGGATCATAACGCCCGGCCGCCCCGGCGGCTGCGTTGGGCACTAAGGCGGCTGAGGTCAGACGTGAAGGCGCCGGAGGCGGCAGAACCGCGCGCTCAGCGTCGCCGGAAGATGCAGCCTACCTCCCGACGGACGCGGCCCCGGTCCGCGGCATGAGCGGACGCGGTCTGGCTCAGCGTTCGTGCGTGTTCCCGACCGGTTGCATCCTTTCAGCCGATGGCAAGCCGGGCCTTGAAGAGCCGGATACCAAGACAGTCCCCGGACGGATTAGCTGGGAAACCCGTTCAGGACGTCTACCATTAACGCTCTTCGACCCTTAGCTTGTCGTACATGGAGCGGACCGCCATGAGGCCTGCTGAGCTGCGCTTGGTAGCTGCAGTGAAGACGGGTGAAGAAGTCGACCTCAGTGCATGCCCTGAGCGGGAGCGCACACTGCGAGCGAGCGTTATTCGCGAGATCTTGCTCAGCCATGTCGAAAATAAACAGAGTCCAGGTGGTGTCCGACTGCGGGGCGCAGTTATCGATGGTGACCTAGACCTGACCGGCATCCCGGAAGCTGTAGCTGTGGACCTCATCAGCTGCCAGGTAACTCGAATTTGTCTCCAAGGCGCGAATCCGTCGCTAATTGCCGGCGGGAAAGATGCTGAAAGACCGGAATTTCTCAGGGTTGTATCTAGATTGCCTGACAGAATAGGAATGTGGCAGTTTATCACTATTCTAGCTTTTGCTTTTGTGGTGATTAAGGTTATTTGGATCGCCCGTGGAGATGTGCCGACGGCGCTAGGTGTATTCAACAGTGCTGGTCTTGTTACAGTGATTGTTGGAGGGCTTCTATCCGCCCTCCCATTGATATCAGCTGCCGCGCTCGGGCTGGCGATGTTCGAAATTATCAACAGCTGGCTTTCGGCCGATCGCGCCTGCTTGCAGCCCGCTGGTGGACCAGGTCGTATCCGGCGCGCCCTTCACAAATTTCCGCGTGATATTTTTGTCTGGGCAGGGTTCTCTGCTGCTGCCGTCGCTTGTTTCGTCTTGGCGCCATGGCCGGTGATGGCATCAGGTGCCTTCATCGGACTTATTTCCGGTATTGCCTGGGCTGCCTCAAAGACAAAGAAATCCACTAATAATAGACGTAAGTGGATAGGAGTGGTCATTAGGATAGGGACCTGGGGCGTTGTGGGAATACTTTCGTTTCTCCTGGTGTTGAACCCGCTCCTTTATGCTGTGTGGCTTCCTCATGAGACTCTTACCTTGCCGAATTCGCGCCCGCACTCCATGGTGGGCTATGTCTTGAGTGACAGTAACGGATGGATTTCGTTGCTACGGACCGGAGAGCGCAGGATCTACAGGTTCCGGATGGAAGACGTAACGGCCCGTACATTGTGCAGTGCAGGGTCATTTTCAATGCCCTTCGCACCCTCGTGGTTCAATACTCCTCGTCCGCTGTTGAATCTACTTATTCGGGGGGAAGGCAAAGCGCTCGAGGCATGTTAGTAACAACTATGGCGCATGCAAGATCAGACGTACTCATTTCGGCATGTGAGTTAGACCCAGCTGAGGAACCCGAAGCCCTGATTGGCTGGCGAGCGAGGAGACTGCTCGTTGCGGGGGCGAACGCCCGGCCGGCCGTCTGGTGCGGCTCCGTCGGGCAGAAGACGGCGCCGGCCGGCGCGCGACGGTGCACCGCCCGGTTCCGGATGAGGGACTACATCGCGGCGCCAGCGCTGGTGCCGGGGTCCGCGATGCCGCGTGCTCTCGCGGCCTCGGTTTACGGCTGCGGGCTCTGGTAGGACGGCGTGTGGCGCTGATCGGGGACAATGTGATCCCGGTGATGCAGGGCCAGTCCCCGGGCATAGCGGCGGGCAACATCGGACATCGGCGTGCCGGTGTCGCTGGCGGCCACACCGAAGACCGTGCCCGGGTAGTCCAGCGGCCCCATGATGGCGCGGATGCGGTCCCAGTCTCCCGGTGCCACGAGTTCGGCGGGCTGACCGCCGGCGAACCAGCCCATTGGTACCGCCACCCCGGACGGGACGACGGTATTGACGTAGACCACCGCATTGAACTCGACCTCAGCGCCGGCTTCGATGCGGGCGCCGTTGAACACCACCGCGCCCGTGCCGATCCGGGAGCCGCCCTCGATCACGCATCCGGTCAGGTGAGCGTGCGGGCCGATCAGCGCGTCGTCGCCGACGCGGGTTTCCTGGCCCGGTACGCCCCGGATGACCGTGTTCTCCATGATCACGCAGTTCGCCCCGATCTGGACGGGGCCGCCCTCGGCGGTGATCACGGCGCCGAACAGCACCCGGCTGTGCGGGCCGACGCTGACATCGCCGGCCAGCACCGCTGTCGGCGCGATGTAGGCCGACTCCGATACCTGCGGGCTCTTCAGCCGGTGCTCCACGAACACCGCGCCACGCCCGACCACCGGCGGCGGAACCGGATATTCGTCTGCACTCATAGTCATCACCTCACGCCGCTTGCCGCCGATCATACCGGGTCAACGACGCCTCGGTCTGACGGCGCTGATTTCCCCGTCAGCTCCTGTGCAGGTCCTGATACCTGGAGCACCAACCCCCTAACTCCCCGGTGCTGCAGGTGAGTCGCCGGATTCGTAAATATCCACGGGAATCTTCCCGTCCCGTATCAGCGCCGTGAACTTGCGCACTGTAGGGGTGAGGAGTATCTGCTTCGGGGTCAGATCCGGGCGCAATCCCGGGTGAGTGAGTCTGGAGAGTGGGGGCGATGGGCGAGAAAGGCAATCTGCTTGATATGGGCGGCGAGATCTTCGCGAACCTCGCGGAGCAGGGACCCCAATTCTGGCTCGACTACAAGCAGTACAAGCTATCCCGGGCCAAGAGTGTCCAGGCGCGTACGGTTGTCGAGCAGCAGGCGGCGGTTATGGAACGTGATGCGGTCGCGCAAGATCCGCCGGCAAATTCGACTGGCCGCCCCCCTGGGTCACCGAGTAGAAGGCCGGGGCGGTGGCCGACGAAAGCCGCCCGGTGCTGGCCATGCTCGGCCGCAGCGATCGCCGTCTGAGCGAGGCGTTGCGCCTACATGTCCCCGGCGAGGTGACGCCGGGTCCAGCTGACCTGCTCGGGCTGGAGCTGGAGTTCTCAGTCCGGTCGGAGCGGGGCGGTCGAGTCGACTTCGGTTCGCCGATTCACGCCTCGGGCTGGACGGGACCGCGCTCGATCCTGGCGATCCGAGCGCATACCGGTGTTCCTGGGGCGGAGTCATCACTGCCGATGGTGCCGAGGCGGAGATCGCCACGCCGCCCGTCCGGACGCGGCCCGGCTTCACCCGGCCGGCACCTCAGCGGCCGCCGCCGACCTGTTTACCTACACCGCCCCAGGACACACCCGGCGATCACTAGCGCCGACGCGACCGCCTTCACACTAGGTAGGGCAGGTACCTTCACGGTGACCACGACGGGCAGCCCGACCCCGTCGATCAGCGAGACCAGAGCTCTGCCGTCCGGGGTGACCTTCGTTGATAACGGGGACAGGACGGCCACGCTGTCAGGCACCCCGGGCAAGGGCGCGGGTGGCATCTATTCGCTCACGATCACCGCTGCCAATGGCAACCTGCCCGGCGCCGCCTAGTCCTTTACCTCGATGGTAAGCGCGGTCGTCTTGCCATTCTGATGAGATCTGATGAGACTGGTGAGGTTGGCAAACAGCGATGTCCGCGGAACTCATCGCCAGAGTCGGCTGGTGACCAGCTAGCTGCGCTGTGGTGTCCGACACGGCAGGATGCTTCTTGCCGTTTGCCGAATGGGCATGCTTTCCTGTGTTAGAGGTCCCCGTGTTCCAGACTGACCAGCTCCCCGAGCTCAAGAGATTGATCAGCGAGCAGGCCGCTCGCGATAAGGTCGTGCTTGATCAACTTCTGGATGAGGTCCGGGCCATCGGGCAGGTGCGGATCATCAAGCCGCGCAGCGCTAGCTCGGTCGCGTTGATGGCGGCGGACGGCGGAAATAACAGGGTGGCGTTCAACCCGTTCTATCTCCAGGTCATCCGGGTCGTGGACTCGCATGGCAAGGAACTGTTCATGGATGCGGTCTCGCCGACCACCGATATCGGCGAGCTTAGCAAGCGGCATCTGGATAGCTCGGGCGCCCACACTCCGCTGGGGCGGCTAATGCTCGATCTCGGAGTAAGCGACTTTCATCAGCTTTCGCCGATGATGACCTCCGAGTCGACAAGATGGGTGTTGACTTATCGTGACTTGTGCGAGTGGGCCACCCTGTACGAACTGATCTGCTCTCGCCGTTTTGCCCAGGATACCTTGCTCGTCCGCGACGGGCTACTCCGCTCCCCACTGTTTCGAGGCGATCTGTTCATTAAGATGTACGGTTTGATCAAGGGGCACATCGACCGCGTCTATGCGGAAGACCGCCGGCGTATCTGGCTCGTCGGCCTGGCCAAGAAGACCGAGGTGCTAGAGCATTACCGGCTGGCGATCTCCCTATCGCGGATCTTCGAGCGGGGCTCCCCATGTTTCGTCGCGGTTCCTGAGACAATGCAGGCGCGCGTTTACCGCTGGGAGGAGTACATCCGTCGGCCCGATGACACCTCGGCCGGGGAGAAACCGAAATTCAACATGGGGGCGATGCACTTCGTCCGTTTCGGATCTCTATCCGGCGACCCGGTCTGGACCGTTGACCTGCTTGACTGCCAGAAGGGCGACGCCCAGGTAGTATTCGGGTATCTGCTTACCGACGCCGTCGCTGGCTTCCCCATCCCGTTTTATCCGAACTGCTTGCAACAAGCCGACAACCACTCACGTGTGGCCGACCTAGATCTCGATATCGTTGAGGACAACCTGATCGACGCGATTCGCCGTCAGGTCGGCCCTGATCTTGCCCCGATCATCGACGAACTGCGTATAGCTACCGACGTGGCCGCCCGGCGATATGAATAGCACGATCGCGTACGACTCCGGAACTGAGGAAGCATGACCCTGTTCGAGCGCAGTCATGTTGTCGGCGTCTTCCGTGGCTTCTCAGAAGGAGGCATGGAATTCCACGCCGACATCGTGATGCCCTACCGCGACGAATTCCAGTCCATCCCGATGCACGGCCAGTTCGTGCTTGTGCAACTAGAACATGAACACGAAGCCGTATTCGGTAGGATCACCAGCATCGCCTCGCAGGGACGGCTGACCTCACCGATCGGCGAGGACTATGCAGTTCGCGCGGTAAGGGATCAGCGGCCTATTCCCGATGAACTACGCGACCAGTACCTCAAATACAAGGTAGACATCCGGGTTCTTGGAGTCCTGCGCGAAGAGGCAGCTAAGCTGATCTTCGTGCCGAGCCATCGGCGACTGCCTCATGTCGGCGCCCAAGTTGCCTTCCTCACCCCCGAACTGCTGGCCGAGGTGGCCAACGCCAACGACAAAGCCGAAGACGCGGCCGAAATCGGGTTCCTGGCCTTCGGTGAGTTTATCTACTCCGGGGGTGATCCCCGGGCTCCTACGGAGCCGTGGATGGTCACCATGTCGCCGGCGATCATCCCTAGGTTCCAAATCAGCAAGCTCGTCTCCCGGCGTAGCTTCGTCTTCGCCCGCGCCGGATTCGGCAAATCTAACCTCGTCAAGCTCCTGTTTTCCAAGCTGTACGCCACTGATCCTACCGTCCCTCGCCGAAAAGGAACCCGGGTGCCCGTCGGTACCGTGATCTTCGATCCCGACGGCGAATACTTCTGGCCTGACCCACACGGCCGCCCTGGACTATGCGACGTGGCCGACCTGACTGACCGACTCGTGGTCTTCACCAACCGCAAGGCCCCCAGCCGAGCTTACGCATCCTTCGTCGTGGACGGCGTGAAGCTCGACATCCGTCAGTTGCCCGCGGCCCGCGTCATCGGATTGGCGCTGACGCCAGAGAAGCAAGATCAGCAAAACGTAGTCAAGCTAAAGGGCCTGTCAGTAGACAAGTGGCGCGATCTCGTCGACATGATCTACCAGGACCGGTACGACGCCGATCCCCGGCGGGTCGCAAAACTGCTCGGCGGCAAGGAGAAGGATGGTGAGGATGTCCAGGTCACTGCGGCCATCGCGAACATGGTTCGGGTGGTACGCGAGCTGCACGACCCGTCTAGCCAGCTATTGCGAGCGCTGAAAGCTGCTCTCGCCGACGGTAAACTCTGTGTAGTCGACATCTCCCAGATGCGCGGTCCGCAAGGATTGCAGCTGGCCGGCATCATCCTCAGCGACATCTTCGAGCACAACCAAGAACAGTTCACCGAAGCCGAACCACGCACCATTCCCACCATTGCCGTGGTCGAGGAAGCTCAATCAGTTCTTGGGGCATCGGCTAGCCGCGAGGATAGCCCGTTCGTCGCCTGGGTCAAGGAAGGCCGAAAGTACGACCTCGGTGCGCTCCTTGTCACCCAGCAGCCGGGCAGCATTCCCGCAGAACTCGTCAGTCAAGGTGACAACTTCTTCGTCTTCCATCTTCTTGCCGAAGGCGATCTTACTGCACTCAAACGCGCTAATGCGCATTTTTCCGGCGATATATTGGCCGCGTTGCTCAATGAACCCCTCGTGGGTCACGGCGTGTTCTGGTCTAGCGCACCCGGAACCGACGAGCATGCCAAGCCCTATCCCTTGTCGGTGCGCGTACTCGACTTCAATCAAGCCCACCAGCTGCTTGATGCCGCTTATGGGAGGACTGCGCTCGACAACTATGCCGCGAAACTGAGACAACGCTTCTCATCGGCAGTTTCCGCCGCAATCCAGCAGACATCTCTTGATAGCAGACCTCGAATTGATATCGATGAAACTGATGTCCCGGCTGAGCCCGTCGACGCTGATGCAACCTATCGTGCTGCCGCCATAGCGCGGCTTCGTGCTGACCGCGGCTTCCGGCACGAGATAACATCCGGCGGCATGTGGTGGTGGAAGGTTGCCCAGCGGCTAGACGGCTACGGCCCGGGTGAGGAGATCATTGGTGCGGGCGAAGGGTTCAAGTGGGGTATGAGCGTTGTAGAGCAGGCCCTGAATGCGATATTCCAGAGAGGCGGCTGGGAGAAGGAGCACCGGGAATACAAGGGCAACTCAAGGGTATGGGTGACGGCTGTTAGTGTGGACATCGTTAGCAGCGAGACGCAAGGCGACGCTGAACTGCCATTGTTATCAGTTTACGGTTACCTTGACCGCCGAGGCCGTGGCCCTGCGCCGCCGGCTATCACGACGTGGACGCCGTGCTGGTCACAGGTGCGCACTGATCCGTAGCGGAAAAGTGCAGTCAGCATGCGGATACCCCCACTGCCTGGCGGAGCCTAAGGATGTCAGGGACGCGATGCGAGACACGCATCAGACCGCGGGAGGCCGCCATGCCCATGATCGACGCCTACGCCAGCGCCGGCACCTTCGCCGACAAGCACCAGCTGGCGGTGGACCTGGCCAGC
>Ga0302177_10003528_pt1 | contig 10949 bp, 7 predicted proteins | sample I_Palsa_E1_2_FD_198780 | JGI IMG/M metagenome (GOLD analysis project Ga0302177, IMG submission 198780) | Peat permafrost microbial communities from Stordalen Mire near Abisko, Sweden - I_Palsa_E1_2 | ecosystem: Environmental > Terrestrial > Soil > Palsa > Peat permafrost | place: Sweden: Abisko... | reverse complement strand
TGAAAATTCCATTTGAGTCTAGGTGGTTTTCGGGGTGCACCTAATACCAGATAAGGGCTCAGTTGGCTGGTCTGCGTTTACGGACGTTAGCGCGTCCTGCTAGTGTCGTGTGAACGAGGTTATTTTACCGGGGCGGCAGCGCGGGAGTAACTGGTCGGGCATGGCCGCGATGAACCGCCCTGGGCAAGGAAACTTGCGACAGCCTCGCTCTCCTCGATATGACTCGCGGACCGAGCTGGCCGCCGAGAGCCGGACTTAACGCGGGGGTTCGGAGAGTACGTTAAGGGGCTGGCCCCCCAGTAGATTTTCCCATTGGTGGTCGAATCGCTAATGAGTTCTGTTCGCCTGCGACTGCCGGGCAAACCCGGAGCGGAAGGGCCGTAAGGCCTAGGCTGAACGGCGCTAGGTACGGGGCGTCCGCCTCTAGGCGTAAAGACGTTCAGGACAGAAAATTAAGAGAGGAATTGAGCTCAAGCAACAAAATGAGGGAACGCAATCAACACTATCAAGACAGTGGTGGCAGCGGTATCGATCGCGGCGGCAGGAATCTTGGGACTGGCAGCATGCGGCAGCCATCCGGCGAGCATGATACAGAGCCAGGTGAGTTCCCAGGCATCCGCCGCAGCCAGGGCCGCAGCCTCTAGGCAGGCCGCGTCAGACAAGGCGTCTGCAGCAGCCAGCCAGGCCGCGGCGGCGGCCGTAGCCAGTCAGGCCGCAGCGGTGCAGGCCGCAGCCTCCCAGCAGGCAGAAGCCGACCAGTCGGCCGTCGCCGCGCGTGCCGCAGCTGTCGCATCGGCTGTCCCAACTGCTCCGGTCTATACCGCGCCCGTGCAAACTGACCCATGGGCGGTCATGAGCGAGTATTACGGCAATCTCGACTCCGGCAATTATTCGGCCGCGTGGAACCTGCTCAGCCCGTCCATGCAAGCTCAGGATGGCCCGTACTACGGATGGGCCGCTGGGTATGCCAATACCGGTGCACAGACGCTTACCGAAAACTGGGAGTCTGGCGACCAGGTGAGCGCGAATATCGCAGCCGTCGATACCTCCACAGGCGACACGCAGTACTTCAGCGGCAGCTGGACCGTCGATAACGGCCTCATCACCAGCGCCAGCGTCACTCAGACCGGCTGAGGATGAACATCAAGACAGGCATCGCGACAGTTATCGATCACCTGGCAGGACTAGGAAGACTAGCGGCGTGCGGCACCGGTCACCCGGTTATCGCGCAGACCAGGCAAGTTCAATCTCACACGCAACGCTAAACAGTAAGCACGGGGAATTCCATGAACTATGTCACGAAATCACTGCCAGCGATGATTCTGCTGTCAGCAGCCGCGATGCTTCTCATGCTCTGCGAGGCGTTCAACGCCGCGGCGTACGCCTCCCTGACGCCGAGCAGTCTGGGCGTTGCCGATGACCTGTCCCGCGCAGGAGACTGGCTCATGTTCGCCGCCATAGTAGTTGGCCTGCTCGCGCTGGGGGCGGCTGCCTGGGCAACGGTTTTGGCCAGAAACTGGGCGGCCGTTGCGGAGATCGGGGTTGGAATGGCTGGTGTCATCACCGTCGCGACCGGCGATCTCATCAACGCCGCTACTTCAGAAAGCTCGGCCTCGACTGCGGACATACTCCAAGGCATAGGCTTCGGAGTGCTGACGCTGCTGGTTCTCGGACATGCAGCGCGGCGTTCGCTGGCAGAGCAGGATGTATCCGCTCGGCCGCATCAAGCGGCGCTGTGGCTCGTTGCTGCGGCCGGACTTGCCGCCCTCGCTGCCGGTGTCAGCTTGACGCCAACCATCAATAGCAAGGGCCTCGGCATCGCGGTCGGCGTACTTCTCGCCTCCGGAACCGCGGTACTGGCTGGCGTTCTCATCGCGGCTTCTGCACGCGGATTCCGTATGGCTGGCAGCGCCATCGCCGGGCTAATCATCCTGAGCGTAGGATATATCGGTGCCGCCATCGTGGCCGGTATGTACTACGGGCCCGATGCCGGAACCAATTGGCTGGACGGAGCACTCGGCCTGCGTATCGGCCCCTCCCTCGTGGAGGGCATCACCACTCTGGGTTTTCTAGTGCTGGCGCTCGCCGCATGGACGAGAGTCCGCAGGCTAGCAGGCCAGGAACAATCTGTCCCGGCCACGCCACCTCAGTCCTCCCAGGGAAGGCTGCTGGCTGACCGATAGTGTCGCGCGCTGGAATTGTTCACGATGTGATGGGCGGGCAATGGAGCATGTCCCTTGCTCCTTGCGCTTACCTTCGCCTGTGTGACCGTGAGCGACTAGCGGAGCTGGCTCGCCGCCGGGCGTGCTGTCCGGGCTGGCGAAGCGGGCCCGGATCGTGTTGCTGGCCGCGGACGGAAGCCGAATCTCGTCACGGTGCCCGCGGTCCTGGACGATCTGAGCGGACTGGGCCTGCGGGTAGTCGACGGCTACGCCAATCTGGACCTGGCGGCCGACCCGGCCTGGGCGCGATCCTCGGTACGCCCGCTGTTCGTTACCGCCTCCGGGATGCCCAGCGCTGAGGCGGCAGACCTGGTCCAGCGCATGACCAGGCAGGTGCCGGCTGCCCGGCGACTGCGCCGCGCCGATACCCTCGCGCGGACAGGTCCGCCCGCAGCCACAATGACCGGCCGCCAGCCCGGCTGACCTGACCGAGACGCGCGGAACGCGGATACCGGTCCCACTGGTGGCGTGGCCGTTCACTTGAGCGCAGTGGAGGTGCGGGCACTGTGGAACATCCCGGGTTGGTGGCTGCCGGAGGGTCACTAACCGAGAAACCCGAGCGGGAGATGGCCAGACGCCTTCAGACTGAGCTAGAGACGGCTCTGGGCGACTAACTGCAGGCACACGATGCACCAGCAGCAGATGGGTGCGCGTCTCGGCGGAGACGTCCGTAGTTCCGCAACAGCGGTATCTGGGATGCCTGCGGCCGTCGCGCGATCTATGCTCGACGTGGCTGAGTTCGTCGCTGTGACGGTGTGGCCGGTAGCGGCGCGCCAGCAAAGACGGGTTGCCATCCTCGCATCGCGAGTGCCCGTACCAAATCACTCCGATAACGGCAATGCGCGCTGTATGCGGCAAGAGCGATCGCATGCTGGGGTCATTCCGAGATGGATTCGACCGTTCAGTCGCTTTTTTTCGCTTTTTTCAGCTGAAGTAACTCTAATCAGCACAAAACTAGGTAGAATCGTGATTTATGCAACTCCAGCAGTTCACATGTCATCCAGGTTAACAGCCGACTATCTTCGTTATCGAGAATCTGGAGCATGGATGAGCCGACTTCGGCAAACGTCTCAACTCGAGAGGCGCTTGTTGCACTCTCTTGCATCGGCTCAGCCGGTTGACCTTCGGATTGGCATTCCCGAGCAGGATAACATACTTGTCGGCAAGGAATGGCCTCGCGAGCGATGCATACCTGCCAGGCTACTGGCAAATTGTCTACTGGATTCTGGACATGCACTGAAAGGCGGCGTTCCAATGCTGCGAGTAGCGGGAGCCAGAATTACTGGACGCCTGGAACTAGGCGGGGCTGATATCGCGAAAAGTCTATGGTTGGAGCAGTGTTACATCGAGGAGTCGCCTGACTTTACTGACGCCCGTACCCGTACCATTCGAATTATGCGTAGTTATTTGTCCGGGTTTAATGCGCACAATGTAAAAATTGATGGACAGCTAGACCTTAACGGAACGATCACATCTGGTCGCCTTAGGCTCGTTATGGCCCATGTTACTGGTGAGCTGACTATGAACGGGTCCATACTAAAAAATCCTGACGACTGGACTCTTTTCGCTGGCGGTCTAACAGTAGATGGCGGATTTTTTGGTAGGCACGGATTCGAGTCACACGGCTCAATACGCCTAGTCGGCGCCCACCTGAATGGTGGTGCATTTCTCGATCACGCCAGGCTGGTTGCAGGTGGCGGTGACGCATTGGTCGCGGACAACCTTAAGGTTGAAGGGCGTATGATCTGCAGCGACCTGTTCGCGGATGGAGCAGTGAGGCTTCCGGGCGCACGAATTAACGGGCAGCTGTCTTGGGACCGAGCAACAGTTCACTCTCCAAATAATATCGGTTTGGATTTCCGTAGGCTTGTCGCAGAAGAGCTCATCCTGACGACTGCAAAACCCGTCACGGGGATAGTTGACCTGGGAAGTGCGCGAGTATCAGTGCTATGCGACGATCCAGCCACTTGGCCAACTGATATACGCCTCGACGGCTTCACTTACGATTCGCTTATTACTCCAGCAAAGCATAATAGAGCAGATAGCGAAAAGCAGCGATATATATCGGATTCGGCCAGCACTTCAGCGGACATATTGTCCTCCAGCGACAGGCTCGCATGGCTTGATCTTAATGGAACAGGATATCGCCCACAGCCATTTGAGCAGTTGGCGGCATTCTACCGGCGGGTGGGCCACGAGGACCAAGCACGGAAAGTACTTCTGATCAAACAGCGTCGTCGGCGCTCGACGCAGAATCTTGCCGGAAAACTGTGGGGTTACTTGCTGGACTGGTCTGTAGGTTACGGATACCGCCCGTGGCTGGCGGCAATCTGGCTTGCCTTTCTCGTTACTGTCGGGAGTATTGTCTTTGCATGGCGACCACCACCGCCACTCGATCCCGCCACTTCGCCGCATTTTAATTCGCTCGTTTACACAATAAATCTACTCTTGCCCGTTGGCCAATTTGTTCAGCCTAATCAATGGAACCCTGGCGGCACGGAGAGATGGTTCGCTTATGCCCTTGTAGGGGTAGGTTGGCTACTTGCAACAGCTGTGATTGCTGGAGTGACACGGGTGTTGAATCGCTCGTGATGCAAGCCGCATTCCTCGTCCTGTCATAGGCATGTGAGTGAGCTGCCACGACCCTCGCAAGATGCGAACGTCTCAGTCCTGCTGGCCGGCAGCAGACTTGAATTTGACCATCAGGTCGGCGGGCACCCGGCCGCGGTCTTTCACCTCGATGCCCTGCGCCCTGGCCCACTCGCGGACCTCGGTAGCGTTCAGGCCGCCCGCAGTTCCGAGGAGGCTGCTGCGAGCCGGCTTGCGCGCGCTGCCGCTCACCCGGCGGGCAGCATCAACGTACCGGGCCAGCGCATCCCGCAACTCCTTCGCGTGCCCGGCGTTCAGGTCGATCTCATACTCGGTGCCGTCCAGCCCGAAGCGGACCGTCCCCCCGGCGGTGCTGCCGTCGAGATCATCAATGAACAGGGTCTGTATCTTCTGAGCCACGGCCGCCTGGATCCTCTCACTAATCGTCAGCACATAGTGTATGCAGTTTAGCCGGGCAAGCGCCCAGCCCGCTCGTGCGCTGAGCCGCCTCAGTTCTGCGCCGGTCGAGGTGGCCGAGCGGGGCGGTCTTGCAGAGATCAGATTCGCTGCAGCGTGCGGCGCGCAGACCTCACGTTGCTGGCTCGGCGCAGGCCAGGCCGGATAGGGATGGCCACGCGCTCTGGCTTGTATCACCGCGCTCGTAACGTACGGTCATCTATATATCAAGTGAATATTTGGATGCATTGAACAGATCGCCGAATATGGCTGCGAGCTCGGGCAGCAGGCACACGTAGCCTACTTGCGCAGAATGTTCGTTCTAGCAAGTTCGTACGTCGTTGTTGGTAGATAACATCTCTGGGATACTGGTGACTGGCCGGCCTCTTCCCGCCTGTGTGTATATAGCCCGGTAGGGCGTTGGGATCCTCTTACGGAAAACCTGCGTCATAGACACGGACCCGGCGGCGTCAGTCCAGATCTTCCCAGCCCCATGGTGCTGTCGGGCTGCCATCGGCTTCTCGGCCGAAACGGAAGCGCTCCTGGTGACCTTCCGCAAGCCAGACGTCAAATCCGCCTTCGCCTGGCAGCCGGTTGGTCAGTACGCTCGCCTGTTCGTGCGCGCCTACCTCTTGCAGCCTCTCCAGCAAACGCGACGCGCGATAACTATTGGCGAGGGAGACATGGGCCGCAGGATTCCGTTTAAGCAGAGTGTCGAGTTGCTTATTAGCGCCAGTCTCGCGCATTGTGTTCACCAGTTCAGCCACACGGCTTGGATTATCGAGAGATACGCTGACAGCTGCACGGTTGGCCAAGGCGGCGGCCTGCGCTCTGGCGCCTGCCCGTTGCAACGCGTGCAGTAGCCAGGCTACCTCTGCCGGTTCGTCGACGGAGACGACGGCAGCATGATCGGCCAGCGCTGTTATCTGCTCTAGCGTTCCGCCGTTCTCAAGTAGTACTTCAAGCAAAATGGCCACGGATTGTGGATCGTTCAGCGTGGCAGGGTTCCGGTTCAGCAGTTTGGCGGCCTGTCCCGTTTTCCTCAGCTCGTCAAGCAGGACGTGTACGTCGATCGGGTTGCGGAGGGGGACGGCTGCCGCGGCACGATCAGCCAGCATAGTGACCTGTTCGTCCGCTGCCGTCCCTCGCAGCGCGCCAAGGAGTTTGGCTACGCCGCGGGTAGCCCCCGTGAGTCCAGTGTTCCTAAACGTGACGTGAGCGGCGATGCCTCTGTCCAAGAGTTTGGCAACCTGCTGGGCAGCAGACGCTCCTCGCAGCGACTCCAGCAGGGAGGACACGCCCCACGGGTCATCTAGGTCCGTGTGGGCAGCGGGATCACGATCGAGAAGGGCAGTGAGCTGTTGCGCAGCACCCACTGTCCGCAGCGCACTGATCAGCACGGTCAGGTCGCGGGCGTTGCGTAGGGAAACAGCAGCGGCCGCGCGGCCTGCCAGAGTGGTGACCTGATCTTCTGCACTTAGGTTTTTTAGCGCTTGGAGCAGCTGAGCTACATCGTGCATGTTGTCGAGGTCAGCATGCGCGGCAGGGTCTCGGTTCAGCAAGTTGTTGGCGTGTTCCTCGGCGTTCCGTCGGTGCAGGTTTTCTAGCAATCTGGCCACAGGAAGTGGTTCGTCGAGGGCGAGACATGTAGTAGCGCGGTAGACCAGCAGATGGGCCTGCGGCTGGGATCCGGCTTTTATCAGTGCATCTACGAGCTCGATTACGTCGTAGACGTTATCGATGGCAGCCTGGGCGGCAGGATCCCGGTCCAGCAATTTAGCGATCTGCTCGGTAGCTCCTACCTCCTGCAGCTCTTTCAGGAGCTGAGCGACAGCTCCTGGATCGTTCAGCGAGGCATGTTCTGCAGCGCAGTCGGCCAGGGTAATCGCGTCTTCCTCTGTCCCGACTCGGCTCAGCGGCGGGAAAAGCCACGACACGGGAGCCGGATCATGAACGGCGACGTGGGTAACGACCCAGTTCGCGGGACGCCGGTCATCGGGATGCAGGTCTTCCAAGACATAGAGCAGGTCGGATGCCGAGTAAGGGTCGCCATGCGCTACGGCGTTTTTGTAGAGCTGCGCGGCATCGCGGTACAGGCCGCGGGCCTGTGCGGCTTGGCCCAGGGCGACGAAGTCGCCAGGGTCAGCCCATTTGGCGGCGGCCCAGAAGCTGGCAGGTGGAATCTGGCCACGGCGGTCACCGCGTCCCGCCTGGTCGAGGAAGTCGGCCAGCCTATATTCTGCTTCCCGGTTAGGAATCGCGGACAAATCCGCGGAGCCGGTATCCCGGCCAGCCGGACGCGGCCGGATGCGGGTAAGGGGACCGCGGACGCCCTTGGAAGACACAGCCGCGTCGGCCAAGGCTTGCTCAATCCAGTCCTCGGGCAGTTGGTCCCATTCAGAGTCGGTTAGGTAGCCGGAAGCGGCCGCTTTCAGGAAGGCCCATGGGAGCGCCGGGCGCATTTCCATGCGGCGCGCATCCATCGCCGCATGGAGCAACGCCCGCGCACCGGGGGACGCGTAACGGTACCGGGCCAGCAGCTCCGGCGCCCCGGCCAGGAACTGGATCACCTCCCCCTCCGCCGCTAGGCGGGCCGCCAGCGCAAGCCGGGCGTCCGCAGACCCGGCTAGCTGGCCCACCTGCGCGGGGGTGAACGCGGCGGGCACGGGAATGTCGTGGCCGGCTAGCAGCTCTCGTGCCTGCGCGTGCGGGTCCGCGTCGCCGGGGGGGTGAGTGGTCAGCTCATCCCAGTACTGCGGCCACAGCGTGGCCAGCACCAGCACCGGTGCCCGGCGGGGATCGCGCAGCAGCTCCCGGAGCCCGGCCGCGACCTGCTCACCCAGTCCGCTGTCCGCCACCTGGAGGTAGAACTGGGCCTCGTTCAGCCACACCACCGTCCGCGGTCCGATGCCCGGCATTTCGCGCAGCGCCGCATCGGGGTGGGACGGGTCGATCGGATGCCACAGCCGCCATGGCACCGGCTCCTCCCGCAACAGGCTCAGCGCCTCCCAGTTGGCCCTGGTCTTACCCGTGGACGAGCCGCCAACCAGGACCGCGATCCCGCTACGGCCGCCCGCAGCCGCCCGCACCACGCCGGTCAGCATCTGGTCATGCTCGCGCAGGACGTACGGCGGCAGCTCCGGCAGCTCGGCTGACGCATCCTCCGGTTGCACCAGCCGGTGTACCTCCAGCGCGAACGGATCGCTCACCTCTCCCAGCAGCCGCCCCACTGCCACAGGCCCAGTCCCGTCTTGCGGGCCGCCCGGGCTGCTACCCGCAAGCCCGGCCACCTTCTCCGCTATCAGTCCCGCGAACTGCACCGGAGTGTGCCGACGCAGGTCCACGGTGACCACATCGGGCAGCAGCCCAGGCAGCTCGCTGTCATCAAACCGCGCGGGAAGCACGCACACCCCGGCCTCGGTCACCGCCCGGGCTAGCGCGGCGCGGCGCTCCAATCGGGTCCACTCCCCCGCGTACTCTGCGGAGATGAACACCACCACAGCCGCGGACTCCTGCCCGTAGATCCGGGGCAGCTCCTCGGCCAGGTGGGTGCCCCACAGCCGAACCTGCTCATCCGCATCGTAAAAACAGCGCAAACCCCGCGCCTTCAGCGCCGCGGCGACCTGGCCGACGTACTCCCGCTGCGCCCCGGCGAACGACAGCGCCACATCCCACCGCCGACCGTGCTTGGCAGCCGGACCCGCGCCACCGTCCTCTCCCGCCATGTCTCCCGAGTCTGCCACTAGCCGAGCCTCGGGAGACAGCGTCGCCACTGCCCGAACGACCGACTGGGTCTAGCCGACCAGTGTCATAACGGCCAATTTCGGACAGGCGCTCAGCTGAGTTCGCCCAGAAGGCGTGCCGAGAACAGATGCGGCCTGGTTTTGGCACAGCGATAGCAGGAGAGTTCCGCTAGAACCTACACGCACACGGCTGAGCAAACTGGCAGCAAGGCAGTGGCGACGCAGGGTGGAGGACCACCTCGAACTCGGCGGAGCGGTCCGCAGATCACTCCCAGATCCTTCATGACTTGACACTATGTGTTCCGGATCCTGAAGTCGGCCGTCTATTTGCAGCAAGTACGAGCGTGCAGAAGATCCCGTTCTGCACGCCTCGGATGGACGATCGGGATTCCCGATACCGCGCATAGCGGCGGTTCGCATGCATCTTGGCGGTCGCGGTCAGTGACCGCCTCGCGGCCATTGCCATCGGGCGCCCGCGGGCATCTCCGTCTGGTGGTTGGGCCGCCAGACGGAGCTGCTGGCCGATGCGGGTTACCTGGCGGCGCCGGCGATATAGGCGGCAACAATGTAGGTAGCGTGCCGGTCCAGGCTGCCGCGGGCCCGGTCGTACCTCATCGTGGTTCGCGGGTCAGCGTGGGAGGCGGCCTCTTGCACGTCGCGCAGCGGCACGCCGGCGTCGAGGGCGGCGGTGATGAACGCGTGCCTGAGGGTGTGCGGGCCGATTTTCTTGCCGATCCCGGCGCGGCGCGCGACCTTGCGGACGATCCGTCCGGCGCCGTGCCGGTCGAGCCGGCGCCCGTCATGAGTGAGGAAGATGGGTCCGTCGCAGCGTTCGCCGGTGGCCAGGTCGATCGCCCGGGCGGTGCGGGGCGCGAGCGGGATGGTGACGACCTTGCCGCCCTTGCGGGTGATCGTCAGGGTCCGGTGTCCGCGCTCCAGGCCCAGGTGCTCGATGTCAGCGCCGGTGGCCTCAGAGACCCGGAGGCCGTTCAGCGCGAGCAGCGAGATCAGCGCATGCTCGAGCGGCTGCCCGAGCCCGGCGGCTACCAGCAGGGCCCCCATCTCGTTGCGGTCCAGGGCGGTGGCGTGGGACTCGTAATCCAGCCGGGGCCGCCGGACGTGGGCGGCCGGGGAGTGGTCTAGAAGTTCTTCTTCGACGGCGTACTTGTAGAACCCGGCGATGGTGGACAGCCGCCGGGTAACAGTGGCGCGGGCGCGTCCTCTGGCTTCCAGGTCACGGGCGAACCCTTCGATGTCGGCGCGGCGGACAGCGAATAGGGCCACGGAACGGGTGCGGCACCAGCTGGTGAACTGGCGCAGGTCCAGTGCATAGGCGTCGCGGGTCAGGCCGCGGTACCCGGCCAGGAACCCGGCGAGGGCGAGCCGTTCGGGGTCGGTGAAGGCAGGCTGGATCGTGACGAGCGCAGTGGATGGGGCAGTGGTCATCGGGCACCTCCCGGCCGGGCTGAGACCCCAGAGGCTGGGCCAGCGGCGGGTCCCAGCGATTAAGCGGAAACCCAAACGTAAGCTTTTCCAGCCAATCACTCCACGTCACAGACCGCCGGAACCTGGAGCTAGGTAAACCTCCGGAGAAGCGCCCCAGACCGCCGATTACGGGCGGATGCGATGACTTTCTTTGGCGTGGTTGCCTGGCAACCGATCTTCCAGTTCTGTGCCCAACCTTTACCGAATAGCTGATTGGTAGGGGTAGGTATTAGATCAATGTAACAGGCCAGTCCGGGCGGTGCCCTCAAGTCCCGCACCGCACAGGAGCTTTGCTGCGGCGGCTGATCAAGCTATGTCCCGCCAGCCCACTGCCCTTAAGTTTCCGGAGTTGTGTCCCATTCCGGGAGATTCGACTTTGTGATGTCGATGGTGTAAGTGACTTCTTCGGTGTGCCTGGTTCGTCGTTCGGCTGCGGTTCTCCCGGATGTTCGCT
>Ga0302177_10003527_pt1 | contig 10955 bp, 8 predicted proteins | sample I_Palsa_E1_2_FD_198780 | JGI IMG/M metagenome (GOLD analysis project Ga0302177, IMG submission 198780) | Peat permafrost microbial communities from Stordalen Mire near Abisko, Sweden - I_Palsa_E1_2 | ecosystem: Environmental > Terrestrial > Soil > Palsa > Peat permafrost | place: Sweden: Abisko... | reverse complement strand
GTAATCGTAGCGAAGCACCTCGATTCCTCTCTCCGCGAGGTATCGGGCCCAAAGGACCCATGGTATGTAGGAACTATGACGCTCGCCCGCGAATGCCCCCACTAACAGTACACGAGCAATTGGTTTGTTCACCCTGTGCAAAACGGTGTACAGGTGAGCGCCGGGAACTTCAAAGTATCCCCCGCGCTCCGCCGCACCGTTGCTTGCCTTGTCCGCAACGCGATCGATCACGCTGTTCACACCACGAGCGGGGATCTCCTGCAGCGGTTTGTTTGGACTTTCTGAAGCTGGTGCAAACATACGAGTAAGCATTTCCCTATCGGCGTTCTGCGTGGATGAGATTTAGGCGTAGCCCGGTGTGCGCACGCTTGCACTTGCGGCAGAAAAGAAAGTTTTTTGGACTTCATTTCCGAAGTTGCCGGACTTGAACGAAACAGATACCACAGATGTGCTGCCTGATGACTAGAGATCCTAAGGTCTTGCAGAAAATCGCGCAATCGAAATCGTAAGCTTTTCCACCGAATTGTGGTACCCAACTAAAAGGGAGGTCTCGCACGTCCTGGTAACACCCGGATCTTCACATAGGGGAGTTACCCAGTCGTCGGCCCCGGTCTGTATTGCCATGCGACACGCTAATTGCACTGGTTCTTAATCACGCCCGCCCCAGCAGCCGCATGAGTAATCTGTTACCTAAATGTTCTTTACAATGAGGCTGCGCTCCCGCATATTGACTCTCGGTGAGAGTAAACACCACAAAGATCCTAGCGACACCAGTCTGGGCTCCAGAATAAAAGCACCACTTTTTAGACAGGATGTGCGAAATCCCCCTTTGCAGATCCGATCGGTTTCTTTATACCGTTATCCCTGGGAAAACCAAAGCTTTTGCCGGCCTGTTCACCCTTGTTCGATTTAACCTCTTCTCGACCACGACCGCATAGCAGCGCGGAGGTTGAAGAGTCGGTACAGGTCGTCTAAGAGCGAATAAGCAAGCTTCTTTGCTATCCTGATTTGCCTTGCTGTGAATTGGATGGCAGATTCGCCCGACGCATGTCAACGCAATATTAGGCATTGCATGCGCGGATAACCACAAGCCAGTAAGACACGCAGAGCGCACAGCGTCAGTTATTGCTAAACAAGTGTAATCACCATGCCCCGGTTTTAAGATTGTTCGGCCCTTAGTCAAGCCTCGCCAGACAGAAGTCAAACTCTGTGGAAAAACACCTCCGAGTAAGGATGGCGGAGCCATACTCAAAATTACAGATCCAAGTTATATTTATGCGAGTCAGTGACCAGTTTTCCACCGTTAGTGATTCGGCGCTGCAATGGTTTGCGGCGTACACTACTCCTCGTCACGAGAAGCACGTAGGCGAAGTGCTCGCAGAACGAAATATCGAATCCTTTCTGCCGCTCTACCGGACAGTGCGGCAATGGAAGAAAAGCAGTCCGGTTACGTTGGAACTGCCTTTGTTCCCGTGTTATCTATTTGTCCGCATCAATCGCGCTGCACGCGGGGCGGTGCTTAGTTTGCCGGGTGTCCTCTCGATTGTGGGCTCCACGAAAGAACCGTGGCCGCTTCCCCAGTTAGAAGTAGAAGCGTTGCGCCTTGGGGCCAAGCTCGGTAAGGCGGAGCCGCACCCGTATTTAAGGGTCGGCGAAAGAGTGCGAATCAAATCCGGTGTAATGGCGGGCGTTGAGGGTATTCTAGTCCGCAAGAAAAACGAGTTTCGCTTTGTTCTTACCCTTGAAGCAATCATGCGCAGTGTATCTGTTGAGGTAGATGCGAGTGAGTTGGAATTAGTTGACCAACCATTAACAGAAACCAGTGAGACGGCAGAGCAGAGCAATCTGGGGACTAACTGAGGTTTGATATGAAATATCGGTCAATCGTGGTGGCGGGAATCGCACTAGCGCTTGGGATGACAGCTGCTGCTCAAAACGTTGCTGGGGGCTCTGCCCCGACGGACGGCTCTTCCTTGGTATCGGCGACTGCGGCTGCTGCTCCAAACGTTGCTGCGAGCCCCACCCCAACAGAGGTCTCTTCCTCGGTATCGGCCACTCCGTCTGCTTCGACTCCGGGACTGCAGCAACGGAATCCCAGATACAAACTGCGCAAGGGCGACAGTTTCGATGTCGATTTCGCCATGACTCCCGAATTTAACCAGGTCGTCGCGGTTCAACCGGACGGCTATATCACGCTCAAAGCGATCGGATCGATGTATGTCGAAGGTCAGACAGTGCCGGAGTTAACACAGACACTGACCAATGCGTACACCAAGATCCTCCATGAGCCCGTCATTGCAGTCTCGTTAAAAGATTTCGAGAAGCCTTTCTTCATTGCCTCTGGCCAGGTAGCCAAGCCGGGTAAATACGATCTGCGTGGTGATCTGACGGTTACCGAGGCGGTCGCCATCGCCGGCGGTTTTGATGACAAGTCCAAACATTCACAAGTGGTCTTGTTTCATCCGGTTCCGACCGGAGGTTATGAAGCCAAGGTCATTAACGTCAAAAAGTTGATGGCGGATAGGGATTTGTCGGAGGATATTCGATTGCAACCCGGCGACATGCTTTTCGTGCCGCAAAATAGCTTGTCCAAGATCAAGCCTTTCCTCCCCTCCTCTTCCGTTTCTGCCTTTGTGGGTCAGGGGGTCCTATGAGCCGAGGAATCGAATTACAGACGAAAGGCGACCTGGCCATCGAAACCTACGGCCGGCCGGCACTTCCTACGTCGCGCGACGTTCTCACCATGTTGTTCCGCCAGCGGCGGGTGTTGCTGATCGCATTCCTGCTCGTGCTGGTCGGCGCGGCCCTGTCCAGAATATGGGTACCGAAGTATGAAAGTCAGATGAAGATACTGGTCCGCCGTCAACGCACCGACGTGATCGTCACTTCCTCTGCCAATGAGCCCTCGCAGCAATTCAACGACCAGGTCAGCGAGCAAGATCTGAACTCCGAAGTTGAACTGCTGAACAGTAAAGATCTGTTGCGCAAGGTAGCAGTGTCGACCGGTCTGATAGGCAAGACCACCGGGTTGACGGACCGCGACAGCGAAATAAAGATCGCCAGAGCGGTGCTCCAGTTGGCCAAAGACCTGAAGATCGAGCCTCTGCACAAGAGCAACGTTATCTCCGTCAGCTATGAATCCCACGATCCGCAGATGACGGCTCGCGTGCTTTCCGCTCTGGCAACTGCCTATATGGAAAAGCATCTTGAGGTGCATCGCTCAACTGGTGAATTCAAGTTCTTTGACCAGCAGATGCGCCAGTACCAACAAGGATTGGATCAAGCACAGGCCAAGCTTACCGAGTTCACCAACAACACCGGTGTAGTCTCAGCAGACCTGGAGCGGGATTCCGCATTGCGTGAATCAAATGAGTTCGACGCCGCTGCGCGTCAGGCTCGGAGTACGCAGCTGGAGACTCAACAACGCATCGCTGCCCTGCAAGCACAGCTGCAATCCATGAAGCCGAGGGTCGTCACTGTGGTGCGAACCCTCGATAATTCGCAGCTTTCCGATAACTTGAAGTCCACCCTGTTGAACTTGGAGCTCAAGCGCACCGATCTGCTGCGAAAATTCACCCCTACCTATCCTTTGGTTCAAGACATCGATCAGCAAATCGCCGAGACCAAGAAAGCCATCAGCGACGAAGAAGCCAAGCCTATTCGTGAGGAGTCCTCCGACCGCGATCCCAGTTATTCCTGGGTTAAGGATGAGCTGACCAAGGCTCAGGCCGAGCTCAGTGGCTTGTCCGTGCGCGCGGCGACCGCCGGCGCCACTGCCGCGCAGTATCACGAAGCCGCCAAACGCCTCGATCAAAACGGCCTGGTGCAGCAGGATCTTGAGCGCGCTGCCAAGACTCAAGAAGAGAATTACCTTTTGTATGTGCACAAACGAGAAGAGGCGCGCATCAGCGACGCGCTCGACCAGCGCGGAATTCTGAACGTGGCGCTGGCAGAACAGCCGATTGTTCCTGTGCTTCCCGTCAAGTCTCCCTTAAGCGTTGCCATGCTCACCCTGCTTTTAGCCGGGGCGTTCAGCCTTTCGACGGCGTTCGCGTTTGATTTTATGGATCCTTCGTTCCGCACCCCAGATGAGTTGGCCAACTACCTGGGCGCTCCGGTGCTCGCCGCATTGCCGAAGCCTGGAAATTAGAGCGGTTTGCTGCGCAGAAAAGCATGAGAGTTCATCCAAGGTAGGTACTGCTTATGAGCACCAAGTACGATATTTTCAATCAGCTTGAGTTGGAGACCGACCCGGTAGAAGAAAAGGTGCGGGGGGCCGCCGATCACGTCATCCTTAACAAGGTCTCGCCCAAGGATCCCGGGGATCCACTGACCGAGGAGATGCTGCATCTCGCCCAGACGTCCTTTCTTTCAAACACGGGGCGCGTCCCAAGGCTGGTCGTCTTCTGCGGCGTTGAGGAAGAGAATGGCAGTGGCTCTGTTTGCGTAGGCGCCGCACGCGCCATCGCACTACTCGGCGACAAGTCAGTGTGCGTGGTCGACGGAAATGTCCGCACCTCACACCTCTCCCACGTGTTCGGTGTCGACTCGGCGATTCCGTTCCCGGGAAAACCCGCCTCTTTTCGGGAACAGTGCCTGCTCATCGCCCGCAACCTGTACTTTGCCACTACGGATATGCTATTTGACAGCCGCGGAGCTCTTTTGCCTATTCCTGATCTCAAGCTGCGCCTCAAGCAGTTACAAGATACATTTGACTATGTGCTGATCGACGCCCCGGGAAGCAGCGTCTCCGGAGATGCGACCGCTCTGGGGCAGCTGACCGATGCGGTCATTCTTGTCATCGAGGCGAATCGCACGCGCCGCATGACCGCCCGTCGAGCCAAAGAGACCCTTGAAGCGGCCGGCGTTCGGCTCCTTGGAACTGTACTCCGCAACCAGTCATCCCCCCTCCCCGGGCGACTGCTCAAGTGGTTTTAGGTTAGATCTGCACCACTTCCCCCTCGACACCCAATAGCCACAGGTAAAAAGCGCGACCAGCCTGTTGGACCACTGCGCTTATGCGCTCGGTTGAGACGGATGCAAACAGAGGTAGAGTCCAATGGGTAGCGGCGGAAGTAACAGGACACAGCGCGGGGAGGCAGCACCAGTTGATAACCGTCTCTAAGGGTTCAAGTGCCGTGGCTCTTGGTGAAGAGCCACAGTTACTTCATAATCCGCCTAAACCCCATACTCGCCGATGGGTACTGCCCTTTGGCATCAATTTTTCCTCCGACAGAGCCGTAAGTCAGGGTTTTCTTTCTTTGGCGGATCAGGCTGTCGCCAGCATTACCAACTTTGCTACCGGCGTTATCATAGCCCGGGCCACCTCGAAGGATGAGTTCGGCCTTTACATGTTGGGCTTTACTCTGATTCTGCTCGTCACCGACCTACAGACTAGTCTGATCGCGACGCCCTACATGGTGTATGCGCCGCGTCTTCAGGGCAACGATCATGCCAACTACACCGGCAGCACGTTAATACATCAGGTTTTGTTTTCGCTCCTGACCACGCTCGTCCTGATTTGCGCCGCTTGCGCCGCTGCGTTCGGAGTAGGTCCGAAAGGATTGGGGCCCGTTCTTTGGGCCTTGTCTGGCGTTGCCACTCTGATCATGTTTCGCGAGTTCGTGCGACGCATGTGCTTTGCCGGGTTAAAACTGAAAACCGCGCTGCTCTTCGATGCTTTTATCGGAATAGGACAAATCTGCGGGCTCCTTGTTCTTGCCCACTTTAAAGCGCTCTCTGCAAGCAGAGCTTATTGGCTAATCGGCGCGACTTGCGGAGTCGCTGAACTTTGTTGGTTATGGCGCAATAGACATCTTTATCGTCTGAGCGTGCATGAAGCTGTCACTGACCTCAAGAGAAACTGGATCTTTGGAAAGTGGGTCTTCGCCAGTGGGTTGCTCTGGACAGCCAGCACCAATCTGTATCCCTGGCTACTTGCCTTCTTCCACGGGACGGCCGCGGCCGGAGTATTCGCCGCGTGTTTGGGGGTCATATCGGCTAGCAATCCAGCTTTGCTCGGGATCCAAAATTTCCTGGGCCCGAAAATTGCTCATGTGTATGCGACCAGGGGACGAGCCGGATTACGTCGATTCATCCTCAGAACAAGCGCTTCGCTGGCCGTGCCGGTTTCCCTGCTGGCTCTGGTTCTGATCCTGTGGGGAGATCGTTTCGTGGGATTGCTCTACGGCAGCCGTTACACGGGTAATGGCCAGGTGGTTGCCATTCTCGCCGTCAACCTCCTCTTGTCGGCTGTGGTTTTTTCCTTCTCCCGCGCCCTTTTTGCAATTGAGCGCGCGGACCTGGATTTCGTTCTTAACTTTGCCGCCATTGCAATCATGCTTACGCTTGGTCTTTGGTTGGTCAAAACGCACGGTCCACTGGGCGCTGCCATCGGCTTACTGGTCGCCGGCAGCGTTACCTCGGTTCTCAGAGTGGGGGCGTTTTTGAGGCTTTTCACTGGCACTACCAACCAAGAGATGCAGATTAGATGAGTTACATTTATTTCCCACGCACCGTCTCAAGGGAACGCAGCCAACTGCTTCCATGGCGTCTTTTTCTCTTTGTTAATTTGCTGTTATTCCTTGCCCTCCACTGGCCCCTCCAGATCCATACGGTAGTTGACGATTACAACGAGTCTCAAACGCTTGGTGTCGCAGGAGGCGACAGCTCGATCGTCCGCCAGGTTGCGCTGATTGTCCTATGCGTCGTGGCCATCGTGGGTTGCAGCCTGGGTAGGGGTTCAAAGACCCCGCGGTTGCGGATGCAGGGCTTCATGGGATGGCTGCCGATGGCCTTTGTGGCTTGGGCTTCGATGAGTACGATGTGGAGCAACGATCTACCGTTGACCCTCAAACGCCTGGTGAGTTTTCTCATCCTGTGTGTGGTTGCGATCGCCGTGGCAAAAACCTTCACTCTCCGTAAGATAATTTTATGGGTCTTCTTCACCACGGCGGTTGGTCTCGTGATCGCTATCTTCGCCGAGTTGGCAACTGGGATATTTCACCCCTTGGCTTACGGTTATCGCTTCTCCGGGATTCAGCACCCGAATGGGGAGGGGGCGGAATGCGGAATCCTGGCGCTCTCAGGTTTGGTGGCAGGGAGCACGGAAACACAGCACAGGCACCTATACCGGGGATTTGCGCTTCTGGGCTTCATCTTCCTCGTCTTAAGCGCGTCGAGAACAGCCGTGATTGCGACGCTGCTCGCTGCCGCCGTTTACGCCATCACAATCAGCTCGGGAAAAACGAAGATTATGCTGGCGCCCGTCTTGGTTACGTTGGTCAGCTTGCTCATATTCCTCATTGGAACCGGGCTTGCTTCCGGGTTCCAGCGGGCCATCACCATGGGAAGGGTCGATGTTGCCGACAGCCCGGACTCGATCAGCGGCCGAACCGTCATCTGGAATGACGTCGGTCCTTATATAGGTGAGCATCCAATCACCGGCTATGGCTACCAGAGCTTCTGGACGCCAGCCCGCCTGGCCTTGATCCAGGACGAAGAACAATGGACCGTACCAGATAGCCACTCGACCTACGTCGACTGCCTTCTTACACTTGGCATTGTGGGGCTGACGCTATTTGCTCTTTCTTTGCTTTCAGGCTTATGGCAGGTCTTTGTATCCTATAGAGTCACGCGGAACTCCTACTTTGCATTTCTCGGCGGCATCTTGATCTTTTGCATAATCAATGGTTTTTTCGAATCTGCGCTGGGCGAGGGCGGGTCGCTCACGGTGCTCTCTTTAATCGTGCTCGCCCGGTTGGCTTTTGTACCGCCGGCGACTGCCGTACGAAGCCCCGCTGACACTTTCTCTGGTCCTAAGGAGATTTGCCCGGTATGACCACGAAGAGTGTTACCAATCCGGCAAAGACATTCAATATCCCCAGCCTCGACGGCATCCGTGCATTATCATTCCTGATCGTCTTTGTGGCTCACGATAATTTCAAGCCGGTCCCGGGTCTTTTTGGAGTCGGTGTCTTTTTCTTCTTAAGCGGCTATCTTATTACCACGTTGATGCGTATTGAGATAGAGAACACGGGAACACTGTCGCTTCGGGGCTTTTATCTTCGCCGCGCATTTCGCATTCTTCCTCCCTTCTATCTTGTTTTAATGCTCATCATCCTGGTGGTAAAAGCGGGTGTGCTCCCGGGTTACTTTGATTCTGCGGATCTGGCCGCGTCGGTCCTCTATGCGACCAACTTCTGGAACATCTATGTGCACCCGATCCAGATGCCGGGGTTCAACATATTCTGGTCTCTCGCTGTAGAAGAGCATTTTTATCTCGTGTTTCCGTTCCTTATGCTCTTGATGATCCGTCTCAAGCTCGCGCGCAGATCCCAGGTGTCCATTCTGCTGGCAATTTGCACCGCAGTTCTTATCTGGCGATGCATTCTGGTGTTTCGCTTGCATAGCCTGGATATGGTCTTCGGTCCGGTGACAGATCCGCTGCGGACCATGTATGGGACGGACACGAGAATCGACTCCATCCTGTTCGGGTGTGTGTTGGCACTATGGGGAAATCCGGTCCTGGATGACAAGCCGAAGCACAGTTGGACGTTGGTCATCGCGGGAGTCCTCACGCTGTTTGGCACATTGGTCTACCGCAATCTGGTGTTCCGGGAAACAATCCGTTATACGCTCCAATCGTTGGCCTTGATCCCGTTGTTCGTCGCTGCAATACGACTGCACGATCACTGGGCGTTTCGCTGGCTGAACAGCCGTCCTTTGCGGTTCATTGGGGTCCTTTCCTACACCCTTTACCTGGTGCATTTTCCCATCCTCAAGATGGTGGAGGGCTGGTCGAGTAACCGTGTAGTCGTGGGATTCGTTGCTATGTCGATCTCGCTTGTTCTTGCCTACATCGTGCACGTGCTCGTCGAGAAGCCGCTGGCAAGATTCCGCCGTCGTTTTGGATCGCGCACGGCGGAAGTGCTTACCCAGCCCGTTGTCGAGGTAGTCGCTGTAGGCTGAGAGCCGATAGCATCGGGCGGTTGAAGTAAATATGTAAAACACGAAATGCAGCGGGCTATCGCCTATTCGAGGGAAAAGAATGAAAGTAGCATTTGTAGCATTTGATTTTGGAGAGTATTGTGCTCGCTTGGCCAGTGGCATCGCTGATGTCCATGACACCAAGGTGCTTTTGCTCCTTTCTAGGACTGAGGCTGATCCGTATCTGCACCTGATAAGCGATTCCGTCGAGCGGCGCACTTTTGATAGACCGAGAAACAGGCACGTCTTCAGACAGCTGAAGATGGTATTTAGCTTGGTCAGGCAGATCAGAGCCTTTAATCCGGATGTCATTCACCTCCAATTAGGTCACCTGTGGTTCAATCTGCTGGCCCTGCCGTTCTTACGCCGTTACCCGTTGGTCCTGACGGTGCATGATTCTTTGATTCATGTGGGCGATGCCGCCACAGCGAAAACTCCCCAGTGGATCTATGACCTTGCCTGCTACCGGGCGCGAGAGCGTATTGTGCATGCCCCCCAGGTTAAGGAATTGCTGGTCAAGAGATTGGGTATTCCTGAGGCCACCGTGCAGGTTATCCCGTATGTGATAGTCGGGGACGTGGACGTGACCGTTGGAGAAGACGTAAAAGAAGAGCCGCAGGTCTTATTCTTCGGCAGGATTTGGCCCTATAAGGGGCTGGACTACTTGATTCGCGCCGAACCCTTGATCACGTCCAGAGCTCCGCAGGCAAAAATCGTCATCGCCGGCACTGGAGAGGATTTTGAACGTTACCGAAGGCTGATGGTGAACCCGGACAACTTTATCGTAATAAATGAATACGTCTCTGATGAAAAGCGAGCAGAATTGTTCCGTCGCGCGAGCGTGGTGGTGCTGCCCTATATCGAAGCATCGCAAAGTTTCATCATTTCCATCGCTTACCGCTTTGGTAAGCCCGTCGTGGCGACCACGGTAGGTGGGCTGCCCGAGATGGTGGATGACGGCAGAACCGGCTTCCTGGTTCCTCCGCGCAATATCGATGCCCTGGCAGATGCCGTGGTGCAGCTAATGCAAGACGATGGGATGCGTCGGAAGTTCGGTGAGAACGGAATGCAGAAGGTCAATGTCGAGTGTGCACCCGAAGTAGTAGGAAGGCAAACCTGTGTAGTTTATCGCAGGGCCATGAATGACTCCCCTATCAAAGAGTATGGCGTTGGGAAGCAATCGAGTTCAGCGTCTTCGAGCTAGCACTGTGCTGGCGGCAGCCGCGCGTCCGTCGTGCGGTTGAAAACAATTCTCTATCAATCTGAGGGGAGGCGAAAGCTTGAAAAGTGTACTTGTGAACGGTGCTGGCGGCTTTATTGGCAGCCATTTGGTCAAGAGGCTGAAATCCGAAGGCTTCTGGGTGAGGGGCGCTGATTTGAAGCGTCCCGAGTATTCAGCAACTGCGGCTGACGACTTTGTCGTTGGGGATCTCCGCGACCCTGAGGTGGTTGCCGATGTGATGAATGGCATTGAAGATGTCTACCAGCTTGCTGCCGACATGGGCGGAGCGGGATACATCTTTACCGGCGAGCACGATGCGGCGGTGATGCACAACTCAGCGCTGATCAACCTCAACACTTTGCAAATAGGCGTTGAAGCCGGAGTCAAGCGCTTCTTCTACTCCTCCTCTGCTTGCATCTACCCCGAGTTCAACCAGATGGATCCAGACAACCCTGTCTGCACCGAGAGCAGCGCATATCCTGCTGGCCCGGATAGTGAATATGGTTGGGAGAAGTTATTCAGCGAGCGGCTCTACCTGTCTTATATGCGCAATTACGGCGTGCAGGTGCGCGTCGCCCGATTTCATAACATCTTTGGGCCGGATGGCACCTGGGATGGTGGTAAGGAGAAAGCGCCGGCGGCACTTTGCCGCAAGGTGGCGCAAGCACCGGAAGGTGGAGAAATCGAAATATGGGGCGACGGTAAGCAAACTCGCTCGTTTCTATACGTCGATGAGTGTGTCGAG
>Ga0302177_10003523_pt1 | contig 10959 bp, 13 predicted proteins | sample I_Palsa_E1_2_FD_198780 | JGI IMG/M metagenome (GOLD analysis project Ga0302177, IMG submission 198780) | Peat permafrost microbial communities from Stordalen Mire near Abisko, Sweden - I_Palsa_E1_2 | ecosystem: Environmental > Terrestrial > Soil > Palsa > Peat permafrost | place: Sweden... | reverse complement strand
GCGTGAGGTGTCGGGACTGCCCGCGTTGGTAGCGGCACAATCCAGATCATGATTAAATAATTTGCGACTACAAGTAGAACCCAAACTGGTACCAGCAAAAGTGCCGCCCGCCATGCAAAGCTCCACCAGACCTTGAATGCCCTCAGAAATGTAAGGCCCACCTGCTGCATGTTTAACGCCTACTTTGTCTCGGTGGGCATATCTTGCGCGACCACAATCTGCCAGATCCCGTGGCGTTTGAGCCACGTGTCAGTCCAAGTTAGCTTGACCTTGTGCTTTCGCCCGCTAGTCTCTATGTGCACCGCGCTTTCGCTGCCATACAAGATGGCCATAGCGTCGCCAAAGAAATGAACGGTAACCTCGTATATCTCGCACGCTTCTTCGGTATCCCCCTTCGCGAACTCCGCTGTGACTTCATTCTTCGAGTAACGCGACCCATCTGGGCCAGTTCCATGAAAATCATCCGCTAGAATCGTCTTTTCTATGCCGTTATGAGTACAGTCCGACTCAGCCCATAGCCGTTCGTAGTTGATCAGAGATTTCGCCGTCAATTCATCCGCTTTTGCCCAGCGACTTTCCTGCGCTTGAGCAGGAAGCCAAGACGCCAGACCGATCGCCGCTCCCGCGAGCGCGATTATCCAGCGGTTCATCGAAATTCTGTGATTCATTGGTTTCCTCCGGATTCGGCTATTGCCCTTTAGCAAGTCGGGCCTTTCCGAATCCCCTCCCTACGTTGGAAGCACGAATCGGGGTACTCGGCCATGAATCGGGCTCTTCATCTGTGAATAGTTAGACTACCCCCTTGCACCCCATGCTTTCTATGGGGCATCGCAACATTGGGGTTAGGGAGCATTGGCGCCGGCCCTCAATTCCGCATTGACTCTGCCAGTTCTTGATGTATCTTGATAGCTCAAGATGGATCATGAATTGGTGCTTCCCTATGCGCGCACTTCGTAAGTTTTCCTCCCAAGCCGAACCGCAGGTGCTGAAGGCAATGCAGGACATCGCAGATCGAGAGGGACGACAGTTGCAGGCGGTCCTCGGGGAAGCAATGCGAGAGTATCTAGCACGGAAGCAGCAGCAGGCCCCGCGGCGCAATGTGCTTGAGGCCTTTCAAGAAAGCGTCCGAGAGCGCGACGAGTTGTACCGATCGCTGGCTAAATGACAGAGTACGTCACCACCGCCGACGCCCTCTTCTTTCACAAACAGCTCATCGAGCGCTACGGCGGCGCGCCGGGTCTTCGCGACGCTGGCGCGCTCGAATCAGCATTGCTTCGACCACAGACCGGTTACTACGACAACCTCATTCACGAGGCCGCGGCACTTCTAGAAAGCCTCGTGCAGAACCATCCTTTCCTAGATGGCAATAAACGCCTCGCCTTCGCCGTCGCGGACGTCTTTCTGCGCATCAATGGATACGAGATCACTGCCTCGTCCAAACAGATTTATGCCTTCCTGACAACGCTCTTCGAACGAGGCCATTTCGATATGGAGCATCTTGTGCCTTGGTTGCAGAGAATTGTCCGGCCGGCCACTCGTCGATGATGCGCGTCACTGTTTTAGTTGGTCGGAGCGCCGAGATTCACACCAACGGGTTGACGGTGGGTTGAGATCGCAAAGTTGATGCGCGGATCGTCCAACATCCATTTGGCGTAATCGGGTTTATGCACGGCAGGCTCGCTGCCGAAGAGGTGTGAGTAGAAGCGGATGCTCTGGCTCAGGTCGGAAACGGATACGTGAACATGGAAGCGCTTCATGAAACTCTCCTCCTGCGCGGTACAGTCGTAGGCATGCAGCTCCGGCCACCGCAGCAGTTCTCAGTGAGAAATCGCAGCAACGCGTTCATCTGCTCGTAGTTCGCCGAGTAGTAGATGAACCGCCCGTCTTGGCGGGACAGCACCAAATCGGCGTGACTCAAAGTCTTCAGGTGAAACGATAGGGTGTTGGCCGCAACCCCCAAGCGCTCGGCGATCTCGCTCGCGGCCAACCCTTCGGGTCCCGCCTGCACCAGTAATCGGTAAACCTGCAGACGGCTGTCCTGGGCCAAAGCGCCCAAAGCCTCGACGGCACTCTTAGATTCCATGATCGTAGAATTATCGAAGTGACGACCGGAGTCAAAACCGAAGAGAGCCGAAGGGCGCGTCTCTCAATCGTCGATGGCCGGCATAACGCTGAGAGTTGCCCGCGCGGCCGCGCGAGCCGCCACCGGCTCGTCCGTGCGCTTTCGACCGTCCCGGAAGACGATCACGCGACGCGCAAACTGAGCGATGTCGGCCTCGTGCGTGACCATGACGATAGTCAGGCCCCGGTCATTGAGGTCCTGGAGAACTCCCATGATCTCAATGGAAGTGCGGCTGTCGAGATTGCCGGTGGGTTCATCGGCGAGCACAATGGCGGGGCGATTCACCAGCGCGCGCGCAATGGCCACGCGCTGCTGCTGCCCCCCGGACATCTGCGACGGGTAGTGGTGCGCGCGGTCTGCGAGGCCCACCATGGCAAGCGCCTCGGTCGCTCGTTGGACACGCTCCTGCTTGCCGATCTTCGTATAGAGCGTGGGCAGCTCGGTGTTTTCGAGCGCCGTCGTGCGTGCCAGCAGGTTGAAGCCCTGGAACACAAACCCAATCTTGCGGTTTCTGATCAAGGCGAGGGTCGACTTATCGTGTTCAGCAACATTGATTCCTTCGAGCAGATAGCGCCCCGAACTGGGCCCGTCCAGACATCCGAGGATGTTCATGAAGGTCGATTTGCCGCTGCCGCTCGTGCCCATGATCGCGACAAATTCCCCCTGCCGAATCTCGACGCTCACTCCGCGCAGCGCGTGGACCCGGGTCTCACCCATGTCGTAATACTTGTGCACATCCTCGACGCGGATGAGGACTTCTGCGGCAGAGAGGCTGTGCGCGAGCTCTGGGTAGCCAGGCTCAGGCTTCAGATCCGTGCTCGTCATCGTTGGGACCTGGCGCGTCCTACCGCGGCAGGCCTCCGGGGGTCTGCGACTGCTGCAGCACCGTTCGAATGACGACTTTATCGCCGTCATTTAGTGTCCCTTTGAGGACCCCCGAGACTTGTGTATAGGCGTGATCGGTAATGCCGAGCTGCACCTGGACCGGCGTCAGGTTATTGTGGCCTTGCAGGGTCCAGACGACCGCGTTCTCGGCCTTTGGCCGCCGAGTAAGGTCCTGAGTGTCCGCGCCAGCCGGCGCCGTCGCGTCGGGCTCTATTCCGTGTTGCCGATAGATGGCCTGAAGCTCCTCGGGCGACATCGGCGGCCGGTATCGCAGGGCCGTATTGGGTACTTTCAACGCGTTGTGGACGGTAGCTACCGGGATGGTCACGAACGCGGTCATTCCGGGCAATAACTTCAATTCAGGATTGGCGAATTCGATGATCGTGTTGTAGGTGACCACGTTCTGCACGGTGGTCGGATTCATCCGAACCTGGATGACGGTTCCGCGGAATGTGTCCTTCGGGAAGGCATCGACCTTGAAGGTGACTGGCCTCCCCGGACTGATGTTGCCGACGTCGGACTCGTCCGAATTGGTATAAACCAGCATCTTTGTGAGGTCCTGGGCGATCGTGAAGATGGTCGGGGCTTGAAGCGATGCCGCCACCGTCTGGCCGATCTCCACGTTGCGCGCGACCACGGTGCCGTCAATCGGCGAGCGAATCACCGTGTAGTCGAGATTAGTCTGCGCAATGCCCAGGGCAGCGGCCTTTAGACGCACCTGCGCCTCGGCTTGTGTCACGTTTGCGGCCGCCGCGCCCACCGCCGCATTCGCCTGATCGTAGCTTGCTTTCACCAAGTCGAGCTGCTGGGCGCTGATCAATTTATAATTTGCGAGCGGAGCGCCGCGCTCGTAGTCCGCTTTGGTCTGCAGCAGCAGAGCCTTGGCTTTTCCCAAATTCGCTTTCGCCGCCACGACGTTGGCCTTCGCATCATCCAGATCGGCGGCCGCCTGAAGCACTGCTCCGCGAAATAACGCGGGGTCAATCAGCGCGACGATATCGCCTTTGTGGACCTGGGAATTGAAGTCAGCATTCAGCTTTGTGATGCTGCCCGAGACCTGCGATCCCACTAGCACCGTAGTCACCGGGTTGATCGTTCCGGTGGCTTCTATCACATCCTGGATGTCTCCGCGCTCGATCAGGGCGGTAAAGTGCTGCGGCTGTGCATGATGCGTCAGGCTCAAGGCCGCCACCAGGCCGGCCAGAACCCCAGCTCCTGCCAGAGTGAGCCACTTGCGCCTGGGTGTCATGTCCGGCCCTGACGCTCAGGACGCATCTTCACTCATAGCGCAAGGCCTCGATGGGATCGAGAAGGGATGCCTTTCTGGCAGGGTAATAGCCAAAGAACACGCCCACGGCTACCGAAAAGAGCACTGCAATGAGCACAGACTCAACGGACAGCTCCATGGGCCATTGCAGCGTCTTTCCGACGAGATAGGAACCGATCAGCCCGACGAGCACGCCAGCAGTCCCACCGACGAGACTTAGCGCGATCGACTCTCCGAGAAACTGCAGCTGAATGGCCAACTCGGTTGCTCCCACTGCCACCCGGATGCCGATCTCGCGGGTGCGCTCAGTCACCGACACGAGCATGACGTTCATGATGCCGATGCCGCCAACCAGGAGGGAAATGGACGCGATGGCGATCAGAAGAATGGTCATGGTTCGGCTGGCATCGAGCTGCGCCTGAATGATGTCCTCCGGATTGCGGATGTTGAAATCGTCTTCTTCTTCCGGACGCAGGTGATGGCGGTCCCGCAGTAAGGCCGTCGCCTCCTGGCCGGCTATCTTGACCGCCCCCGCCGAGGTGGCCGAACAGACAATATCGTCGAGCCACGTGATCCCTTTGAGCTTTCGCTGAGCTGTGGTGTAGGGCAGGATGATGGTATCGTCCTGATCCTGCCCAGAAAGAGATTGCCCCTTGGGCACCAGCGTCGCCACCACCTTGCAAGGCAGAGTGCCGACGCGCATGACTTTGCCGACCGGATCCTCCGCGCCAAAGAGCTGATCGCGCACGGTACGCCCGATTACGCACACGTCCGCGGCGCGATTCACATCCTCCTGCGAAAAGATGGCGCCCTGATCGATGAACCAGCGCTTGATATCAAAGTATTCCGGCGAGACACCGCGGTACGAGGTATGCCAATTTTGGTTGGCGTAGATAACCTGTACCGGATCATCCACGTTGGGCGACATACTCTTGATCAGCGATATCTGGCTCTTGATCGCCAGAGCATCAGCATACGTCAGCGTCGGCGATGAATGTGTTCCGGTCCGAACGCCATTTATTGCGCGCCCACCGGCCTCGATCCAGACAAAGTTGTCCCCGAGGTTATTCATCTGCTGTTGAACTCGGGCCTGTCCGGCATTACCAATCGCGATCACGCAGATCACGGCCGCGATCCCTATCGTGATTCCCAATACGGTGAGCACGCTGCGCAGCTTGTTGCGCAGCAGCGCTCGAAGAGAGGTCAGGAGCAGTTGAACGTAATCCACGACAGCTCTTCCCTAATCCATGCACCGACGAGGCGATCCATTTCACTGGCGTTCCGATCGAACTGGGTTGTCAATTATACAGTGACTTCTCAGGTCCCTACCTGGCTGCCGGGAGATGAGTTCTGCCGGTCCTCGCCACCGCTCTCGCGGGATTGATTGCCTTTACACTCGTGCACCCCCACGTGGATGATGCCGAAATGAAATCGCATCGACTAATTGCGCTCCTCCTCGCCTCGACACTCTCGGTCGTCGCCCCGGCCGCTCCGTTGGAGCTCGAGGCAAAAATCCCATTGGGCGACGTGCGTGGCCGAATCGATCACCTGGCCGTCGATTTGAAACGTCATCGTCTCTACGTAGCGGAGCTCGGCAACGACAGCGTCGGGGTCGTCGACCTGAACGCGCGCAACACCGTTCGCACGCTCCTCGGGCTCAAAGCGCCCCAGGGCATCGGCTATGTGCCGTCTACAGATACGCTGTACATCGCAAACGCTGGCGACGGCTCGGTGCGACTGTTCCAAGGAGAGGACCTCGACCCCATCGGCCAGATCGCCCTGGGTGAGGATGCCGACAACGTGCGCGTGGACGATGCAGTCCACCGGATCTTTATCGGCTATGGAGACGGGGCGCTCGCCGTAATCGACACCGCGAGCCGACGCAAGATCGCCGACATCGCGCTCGGTGCCCACCCGGAGAGTTTTCAGCTCGAACGCTCCGGTGAGCACATCGTCGTCAATGTGCCCGACCGCCATGAAATTGCGTACGTGGATCGCGAAGCCAACAAGCAGGTCGCGAGCTGGTCAACCAACAACATGCGCGCTAATTTCCCGCTGGCCTTAGATGAGACACACCAACGAGCCCTCGCGGTGTTTCGTCGCCCTGCGACTATTGGCTTTTTTTTGACATGCAAGACGATCGACTCATCACGGCGGTGACTACGTGTAGCGATGCGGACGATGCGTTCCTCGACGAGCGGCGCAACCGCATTTATGTGAGTTGCGGCGAAGGCTTCCTCGACGTGCTCGCGGCGCAAGGCGCGAGCTACGTGAGCCTCGGTCGTATTCCAACGACCCCGGGCGCCCGCACGGCACTGTTCGTTCCTGACATCGATCGCCTGGTGCTTGCGGTCCGCGCGGAAGGCACGATTCCGGCTGCCACTTGGGTGTTTCGGCCCACATCCTAAGGGGCATCAGCTTGGTCACTTCCGGCCACTCTCACCCCGCCGGGCCTGGCGGTTTGGCTTCGCGAGCAGGAATTGCGCCGTCGACCCTGAATCCACGCGCCTTCGTGCATTGACCGACCGATTCTCTCCATGAGCGCAGTTGAGCTTGAGTCCGTTATCACGTGTCCGGTGTGTGGACATATAGCGCGCGAGACGATGCCGACCGATGCGTGTCAGTTCTACTACGAGTGCATGAACTGCCACACGCTACTGCGCCCCAAGCCGGGTCATTGCTGCGTGTTTTGCTCCTACGGCACGGTCGTCTGTCCGCCAATGCAAACCGGGCTGCCATGCTGCGATTTGCCGAAAATTTGACCGCTTGTGCCCACGGGTCGGAGACCCTGCGGCGCGGTGCCCGACAAGATCGCGGCTCGCGGCTGCTGGAATTAGGATTATTGACTGGAACAGTCGTCGATCGATCCGTTGCCAGCGTTGACGCATCCTCGGCGAAACACGTGTCAAGAGGGAGTTTCTCTCGAAATGACCAAAAACTCGAGCTGATTCTTGGTTGACCTGCGCGCGATAATCCGCCATTCGTGACAGCTCATCCCCTGAACGAAGGCGAATGCAAGAATATGAATGCTCATGTACCAACCAGAGTTAGGGTTTCCTCAGCCGGCGACCAAATCGAAGCGTAAGCCACCCTCCTCGCCGAGACGGTCGAGAACCAAAGGCAGCGGCTGCATATGGCCCAGCGGTCTTCGGGAAAGATATGGCGTGTCCGCACCGACACTGTGGCGCTGGGAGCGCGCTGGGAAACTTCCAAGCCGTGACGTTTTTATTGGTGGCCGTGCCGTTGGCTGGCGGCCGGCGACTATCGATCAAGCCGAGCGCGGTAATGGCAGTGATGGCATCGGGGATCCGAGTGCGATTTCCAACTTGGCCAAAGGCTTGGCCAAATCAGAAAATTATCGTTTGTAGTTTATACCTATTAAATTATTGTTTTAGTTTGGTCGGAGCGCCGAGATTTGAACTCGGGACCCCTTGCACCCCATGCAAGTGCGCTACCAGACTGCGCCACGCTCCGACACGATTGTTCTTATTGAGGCGGCAGCATGATACCCGGTTTCGGACAGGCACGTCGTTGAGCCGACGCCTGCGGGCCGCTCAACGCCGAAGAATGCGCAATACCTCTTCGAGCTCGGTGCGCACCTGGCGCATGATCTGCTGACTCTGCGTGGTGTCGCTGCGCGCCTCATCGCCCGTGAGTTTGTTGCGCGCTCCGCCGATCGTGAAGCCCTGCTCGTAGAGCAGGCTGCGGATCTGCCGGATTACGATCACGTCCTGGCGCTGATAGTAGCGGCGATTGCCGCGACGCTTGACGGGCTTGAGCTGAGGAAACTCCTGCTCCCAGTAGCGCAATACATGCGGCTTGACGCCACACAGCTCGCTGACCTCACCGATCGTGAAGTAGCGCTTTCCCGGGATCGCAGGCAATTCACTATTATTCTTTGGTTCCAGCATAGGCTTCGACACGTGCTTTGAGTTTTTGTCCGGGCCGGAAGGTCACCACGCGGCGTGCGCTGATGGGGATTTCCTCGCCGGTTTTTGGATTGCGGCCCGGCCGTTGGTTCTTATCTCGCAGATCGAAATTACCGAACCCGGAGAGCTTGACCTGCTCGCCCTGGGAGAGCGCGCGGCGCACCTCCTCGAAGAACAGATCCACGAGCTCGCGGGCTTCGCGCTTGTTCAGGCCGAGCTGATTGAACAACGCTTCGGCCATCTCTGCCTTGGTCAGAGCCATCGATTTTATTCTCTTATCCTGGCGTCCAGATTCAATCGCAGCTCGGCGCGCACTGCTTCCACGACGCGGTCCGCGTCCTCGTTGGTAAGGGTGCGGTTTAAATCCTGTAAAATCAAGCCCAAGGCAACACTTTTTCGACCACTTTCTACTCCCTTTCCCTGGTAGACGTCGAAAACGCGCAATTCTTTTAGCAGGCTTGAAGCAGCAACACTAACACGTTCGCGAATGAGCCTGAAGGCGATACCCTCGGGCACGGTAAAGGAAATGTCGCGGCGAATCTGGGGATAACGCGAAACCTCCTTGAACTGCGCCAATTTGGTACCAAACGCGGCCGCATAGTCGATTTCGAGCAATATCGGGGCATATGTAAAATCCAGGGCACTGGCCAGACGGGGGTGCAGCTCACCGATGTGCCCAATTTGGGCATCGCCACGCACTATTCGGGCGCTGCGACCGGGGTGCAGGCACTCCAATGCCGCGGGCTCATAGACAACCTCCCCCGGCTGCCCGCCCAGTGTCAGCAGCGCTTCAAGATCGCCCTTAAGGTCATAGAAATCTACGAGTACTGACGCGGCTCCCCATTGCTCGGGCGAGCGCGTGCCGAGTGCGAGCGCTGCGAGCATTTTCTGCTCGAGGTGCCCACCGCCTTCATCGAGCAGATAGCGATTGGCGATCTCAAACAAACGCACGCGCTCCTGCTGGCGGTGCAGGTTTTCCCGGGCCGCGCGCAACAGGCCAGGCCACAGCGAGACGCGCATGACGGCAAGCTCGGACGCAATCGGGTTGGCGAGCTCGATGACCGGTTGCGCACCGAAGAGCTGGCGCTGCAGTTCGGGATCAACGAACGCAAAGCTGACCGCCTCCTGATAGCCGCGCGCCGCCAGTGTGTGCAGCACCACGCGCTCGTCGACCTCTGCGGACGCATCGGGCTTGGGTTTGACTGGCAATGCCGCATCCTGCTCGGTGATCAGATCGAAGCCGCCAATGCGCGCGACCTCCTCGATCAAGTCGGCTTCGATGTTGATATCGAAACGCCATGAGGGCGGCTCGACATGCCACTGGGCACCCGCCTCGGCCGCACCGGGCTTTTTGGGCGCTGCGCTCAGCTTCATGCCCAGCGCGTGCAGGCGTTGCTCAACGATCGTGGCCGCAACCGGTATTCCGAGCAGACGCTCGAGCTGGCGCGCGCGCAGCGTCACTGGCGTCGAGGCCGGCAATTGCTCGGGCAATTGCGCGCTCGTGCTCGGTCCGGCCTGCCCACCCGCGATCTGCAGGATCAGGCGGGTGAGCTGTTCGAGTGCGCGCTCCTGCAAGCGCCAATCCACGCCGCGCTCGAAACGCTGGCTCGCTTCGGTCTGCAGACCAAAGTGTCGCGCCCGACCCGCAATGACCGATGGCACAAACCAGGCCGCTTCGAGCGCAACGTCGCTCGTGGTGGCTGCGACGGCTGTGCGCAGCCCGCCCATGATGCCAGCCAGCCCAACGGCCGACTCGTCATCGGCAATCACGAGCATATCCTCGGTGAGCTCAATTTCGCGGCCACTGAGTAACTGCAGGCGCTCGCCATTGACGGCTCGGCGCGCGGCCAGCGTGCCGCGCAGCTTGCCGTAGTCATAGGCATGCATCGGCTGACCGAGCTCGAGCATCAAATAGTTGGTCGCGTCCACGAGTGGGCTGATCGAGCGCTGCCCGCAGCGGCGCAGCCGCTCGGCCAGCCACGGCGGACTCGGGCGCGAATTATCCAACCCCCGCACGATGCAACCGAGCAGGCGCCCTGCGCCCGCTCCGGGCTGCAAGCTCACCGCAAGCCGCGGCGCCGCAGAGCCCGTGGGCGCAGCGCGCGACTGCTGCGGCGCGCTCGCGAGGCCGAACGCCGGCGCGCGCAATGGCACATCGGCAAGCACGGCGACCTCACGTGCAATGCCCAGAATCGACAGCGCGTCGCCGCGATTGGGCGTGACATTGACCTCGAGAATCGGATCGTCGAGATCGAGGGCCTGGCGCAGATCAACGCCAAGCGGGGTATCGGCGGGCAACTCGAGGATGCCCTCGGAGCTCTCGGCTAATCCGAGCTCGCGTGCCGAGCAGAGCATGCCCTGCGACTCGGCCCCGCGCAGTACCGCTGCCTTGATATGTAGCTCGCCCGGCAATTCAGCGCCGATCGCGGCGAGCGCCGTCACGAGGCCCACGCGCGCATTGCCCGCGCCGCAGACGATCTGCAATGGCGCGGCCGTTCCCGGGCCAACCGTGACGCGGCACACTTGCAGTGAATCGGCCCTCGGGTGCGGCTCGGCGCTGATAATCCGCGCCACGATCACGCCACGAAAGGGCGGCGCGGCCGGCTCAATCGCTTCGACCTCGAAGCCCGCAAAGGTAAGACGGCGCGCGAGCTCGGGCGCATCCCACGGTACCCCCACCCACTCGCGCAACAGCGAGAATGGCAATTTCATGCGCCGCCGCCGGCGAACTGCGCTAGGAACTTCAGATCGTTGTC
>Ga0302177_10003519_pt1 | contig 10962 bp, 8 predicted proteins | sample I_Palsa_E1_2_FD_198780 | JGI IMG/M metagenome (GOLD analysis project Ga0302177, IMG submission 198780) | Peat permafrost microbial communities from Stordalen Mire near Abisko, Sweden - I_Palsa_E1_2 | ecosystem: Environmental > Terrestrial > Soil > Palsa > Peat permafrost | place: Sweden: Abisko... | reverse complement strand
ACAGGACGATCCCCGGGTTGGAGCCTCCGCAGGCTCAGCTGATCATCCGCGAGAGCGCCGGACCTCCTCCGGAAGGCCCGCCCGGCGCACATGCCAAATCGTCGCCAAACGCCGGCCCGACTATCGATCGGGCAGACACGACGCGCCTAAACACTTCCGACTAATGACTACTCCGGCTACTAACTACCGACAAATCGAGACTGACGCAAGATAAGCGACAGGCAGTACACATTTACACTGTACACAAGGGTATATATTCACACCGTACAGGGAGAGAGAGAGGTATTATGAGTATTGTTAGGCGGGCATCAGGCTCCGCAAGGAGAGGCCTGAGGTCAAGACTTACCATCGGAGCGGTCGCGCTGGCGCTGGTGGGCGGGCTCGCGGCGACCGCTGCGACCCAGACGACGGCCGCCACGGCTCACAAGGCGAGCGTCGTCCACCTCACGTGGTGGACGATGTGGTCCGGAGCGTCGTTGAAGCCGGTTGACGAGCTGGTGGCGCAGTTCAACAAGACGCACCCCGGCATCGTGGTCAGCGAGACCAACATCCCGAGCGTCGCCACGACGAGCACGGCGAAGCTGCTCTCGTCGATCGCGGCGGGCGATCCCCCCGACCTGTTCACCGAGTGGTGGCCCGAGATCGGCTCGTTCGCCGCCGATGGTGATCTGACCAGTTTCAACCAGTATCTCACGGGGCCGCTCGCCGGCTTTGAGAAGTATCTGTATCCGGTTGCAGTTCAGGGCGGCAGCTACAAGGGACAGTTGGTCGCCGCACCGATGAGCCTCAACTCGTGGGCGCTCTACTACAACAAGACGCTGCTGGCGAAGTACGGCATCACCTCCCCGCCGACGACGTTGGCGGAGCTTTACGCCGACCAGGCCAAGATGTGGGTCACCACTAACGGTCAGGTCTCGCAGATCGGCTTCTATCCGGACACGAACGAGAACGGCTTCGAGTTCTACACGTCGTTCTTCGGAGACACCAACTGCATCACCAAGGCCGGCAAGTACGACTATGCGAGCGCCTCCGCATGCCCGGGCGCGATCAAGGAGATGGACTTCATCAAGAGCTACGCCGGCTATTCGTACTCGCAGGTGCAGGCGCTGCAGACGGCCATGGGCCAGGTCGCCGGTGGCGCTGGCGACATCTGGTCGAATGGCAAGGCCGGTTTCGTGTTGTCGGGTCCGTGGGAGGGAGCAAGCGAGGTCCCGGCCACCGACACGGCACTCGAGGGCCACTACGGAGTCGAGCCATTCCCGGGGATCCCCAGCACGCTCGGCCAGGGAAACTTCGTCATCGTCCCGAAGGGCGCAAAGCATCCGGCGCAGGCGATCGAGTTCATCGCCTGGCTGTCGGGCTACGACAACGGGGCGTTCGCCGCGAAGATCGATACGGCGGGGGGCTGGGTTCCGGGCGGACCGGCCACCACGAAGGAGCCGGTGTACAAGGCGTGGATCGCTGCTAACCCGTGGCTCAAGGGGTTCTTGCCCGAGATGACGGACAAGGGCACGATAGCCCCGGCCCTGACGCCGCATCAGGCACAGCTGTTCACGGCGGAGGACACGGCGACGGCCAACGTGCTGCAGGGAACGATGACGCCCCTTGCGGCTCTTCAGTACATCGACGCGCAGGGGAACAGCTAAGCCATAAGCCAGGCGAATCCCGGTTGGTTCGCAGCGGGGGCAGGGCATCAGCCTTGCCCCCGTTTGTGCTGTTGGGGAGAATAGTCCGCGTGTCGATACATGCAACTACGGAAGCGGCGCCGCAGACGGCGAAGTTACGCGGACGAACGCATCGTCCACGGCGTTCGATCCAGCGGCGTGCGAGGAACGGCCTGCTGTTCGTGAGCCCGTGGCTGATCGGGTTCCTGGCCTTCTTTGCCTACCCGTTCTTCGCCACGATCTACTACAGCTTCACCAACTTCAACGGCGTCCAATCACCGAAGTGGGTCGGGTTCGCCAACTACACGGCCTTGTTTCACGATCCGCTCGTCGGTACGTCGCTCTTCAATACTTTCTTCTACACCGTCTTCGAGCTGCCGCTCTCGACGGCGGCTGCACTCGGCCTTGCGCTCCTGCTCAACCAGAACGTGAGGGGGAGATCGATCTACCGCACGATCTTCTACATCCCCTCGATCGTGCCGCTCGTCGCGTCGTGCTTGGTGTTCGTCTGGATCTTCAACCCGGCGACCGGGATCGTCAACGACCTGCTGAACAACGTGCATATAGAGGGACCGGGCTGGTTCTTCTCCAGCGCCTGGGCCAAACCGACCTTGATCCTGCTCGGCCTCTGGGGCGTTGGTCAGCCGATGGTCATCTACCTGGCCGGCCTCCAGAACATTCCGAGAGAGCTGTACGAGGTTGCCGATCTCGACGGGGCACGTCCGTGGCAACGGTTGCGCTTCGTCACGCTCCCGATGCTCAGTCCGGTGATCCTCTTCAATGTGATCCTCCAGCTCGTGGCCTGCTTCTCCTACTTCACCCAAGCGCAGGTGATTGAGGGTGGGGACCTCGGCGGCCCCGGCACCTCGACGTGGTTCTACGTCCAGTACCTCTACGAGCAGGCCTTCACGTTCCTAAAGCTTGGCTACTCCTCGGCCATGGCCTTCTTCTTGTTCGTGATCAGTGCGATCGTCATGGTTCTGCTGTTCCGCTCCTCGTCGCGCTGGGTCTACTACGCGAGTGACGGATGAGCGTGGCCATGAACCGTAGGACTCCTCGGAAGTTCGGCGCGAGCATGGGAAAGCACGCCGTGCTCATCCTCGTCAGCGTCGTGCTCGGCTTTCCGCTGCTGTGGATGGCATTGACCTCGTTGAAGACCAACCACCAAGCGCTTGCCGATCCCCCCGTCTGGATACCGCACCCCTTTGTGTGGAGCAACTACCCGCAGATGATCTCGTCCGTCTCGTTCCCTCGCTTCGTGCTGAACACGCTCATGTACGCCGCCTTCACCATCGTCGGGGTGTGCGTCTCGAGCAGCCTTGTCGCCTACGGCTTCTCCCGCATTCGCTGGAGGGGCCGCGACTTCCTGTTCAAGGTGATGGTGAGCACGCTGCTGATTCCGTTCTTCGCCACGCTCATCCCCCTGTTCGTGATGTACAAGCGCTTCCACATGGTTGGCTGGTACCTGCCACTCATCGTCCCGACCTTTTTTGGCAGCTCGATCTTCAGCACCTTCCTGCTGCGCCAGTTCTTCATGACGATCCCGCAGTCGGTCTCCGACGCGGCGAAGGTGGACGGCGCGAACGAGTTCACGATCTACAGGCGCGTGATCCTGCCGATGGCCAAGCCGGCGCTTGCGACCGTAATCCTTTTCCAGTTCGTCTATTGCTGGAACGACTACCTCGGCCCGCTCATCTACATCGACAACCAGGTGTGGTACCCGGTCTCCCTCGGGCTTACTCTCGTCCTCGGGACCTACACCACCAACTGGCCCTGGGTGATGGCGGCTGCGAGCGCGGCGACCTTGCCGATCATCGTTCTCTTCTTCTTCACCCAACGGACCTTCATCGCGGGCATTGCCATTCAGGGAACAGGAGATAAGGGCTGATGGGCGTCACACCGTATGCGAACCTCGGCGAGACGGCGACGGCAACGAGGGCGTCAAGAGAGCGAGGGGCGCCGAGAGCACCGAACGCCACGAGCCTGACGGTGACGGCCGTGCTAAGCGCGATCTTCAATTGCCTCGCCCTCAACCTCGCGTTGCTCCTCGCTTGCCTGCCGATCGTCACCGTGCCGGCGGCGTTCCAGGCGGGAATCGTAACGCTCGAGCGTTGGCGGCACGACGGAGAGGACCGCGTCGTCCGGGAGTTCGTCGCCGCGCTGAGGTCCCGACCGTTGCTCCCGACGACGCTATCTGCCGGTCTCCCATTCGCAGCGGCGGCGGTCGCATTGGAAGAGGTGCATTTCTTTTCCCGCGGTGGCACTGTAGCCAATTGGTTGTGCCTGGGGCTCGGCGTGGACAGCCTGCTGCTGTCGCTCGCCAGTTTGGGCTACGTCCTCCTGCTCGGTGCACGGCGGCCGGATCTCGCACCCACCGATCTCTGGTACTTGTCAGTTTCGCTCGCCGTGCGCAACCTGCTCGGGACGAGCCCGTTGCTCGTCGCGGAGTTCGTGGCGATCGCGTTGCTGCTCTTGCTTGATCCGCTGCTCGCGTTGATCGGCCTCCCGCTGGCCCTGCTGAGCCTCGTCTGGCTCACCGCCGATCGCGGGATCCGGCGGGCAGACCGGTCGGCCTGCGGACGGGATCGCGGAAATATGAAGGTCTTGGACGGCGAGGTCCGGGACGTGGTCAAGCGGTAACGGGTATGCCGCGGAAGCAGCGGGCGCGCCAGTCACCATTTGGCGCGTTGTCGGAAAGTGGACTGATCCTCGCGGGGGCTTTGCGAGCAGCTCGCAGGTCGGTCGCGGTCGAACCCCTTCGATGAGATCGAGTAACGTACCGCCCCGGGCGCCGACGGCGTACCGATCGACGCACGAAGGCGAAAGGAGGGAAGGTCATTGCGGCGAGCCCGGAGCGAACTTGCGACACAGCCGACAAGTGCCGTCGGCTTACGGTCTCGCATGACCGATGCGTCGCGCGTGCAGTTCGACGAAGGTAGCGGAACCTGGTGCTTGAACATGGCCAGCTCTGCCTATGGCTTCGTGATTGCCGATGGCGGACGCGGGCTCCGACATCTGCACTGGGGTGCGCCCGTCTCGCTTGAGGCGCTCCGTAACTTCCCGGACCCAGCGGGTCTTGTGCGGAATGGAGCCACTCTCGCTTGGGGGGAAGACGACCCGCTTGAATTCGCGAGCTTTGGAGGTCGGCGCTTCACCGAGCCTGCTCTCAAGGTGGAGTTTGCAGACGGGACCCGAGCCGTCGAATGGCACGTGCGGGGGCATCGTATCGATCGTGCGCAAACGTCCGAGACGCTCGCCGTCGAACTCGTCGATGACAACTATCCGTTCGTCGTCGAGCTTCTCTATCGGATCTTCGACGGGGAAGACGTCCTCGAACGGTGGGCCCGCATCTCCAATCGCGACAGCCACGAACCCGTGGTTCTACGACAGGCGTACTCGGCTACATGGTGGCTGCCGTTCGCCGATCACTGGCGACTTCGATACCTCCACGGCGGCTGGGCGCGAGAAACCCAGATCGAGGAGACCTCGTTGACGCCGGGAAAGCTCGTCCTTGAAAGCCGGCGCGGAACCACCAGTCATCAGCTCAACCCTTGGTTCGCACTTGGCGTCGAGGGGAAGTTGTCCGAAGAGCTCGGTGAGGTATGGACCGGCGCGATCGCGTGGAGCGGGTCATGGAAGATGGTGTTCGAGACGACGCCCAGCGGACGAAACCACGTCACTGGGGGCTGGAACGACTTCGACTCACCAATTGTCGTCCAACCCGAGACGTCCGTCGACCTGCCGGTGTTCGCCGGGTGCTACTCGTCGAGTGGCTACGGAGGAGCGAGCCGTGCATGGCATGCTTACCAGCGCCGTCACATCTTCTCGGCGCAGAGCCGCTCGCCTCCCAGTCCCTCCTTTCCGAGCCGTGTGATTCGGGATCCGGATGCCGCGCAACAGCGTCCGGTTCTCTACAACTCTTGGGAGGCGACCGATGCTGCAGTCGACGAGCGCGGCCAGCTGCGCCTCGCCGAGCTCGCCGCCAGCATCGGCATCGAGCTATTCGTCCTTGACGACGGATGGTTCAAGGGACGGGTCGACGACCGAGCTGGTTTAGGGGACTGGTCGGTCGATGCGGCGAAGTTCCCCGTAGGGCTCAAGCCACTGATCGACGGTGTTCGTCTACTCGGCATGGACTTCGGGTTGTGGATTGAGCCGGAGATGGTCAACCCTGACAGCGACCTCTATCGTGCTCATCCGGACTGGGTATATCACTTCACGACTCGGTCTCGCACTCAAGCTCGCCACCAGCTCGTGCTCAATCTGGCGCGCGCGGACGTCGCGGAATGGGTCTACAACACGATTGACCGACTGCTCTCCCAGAACGAGATTCATTTCATCAAATGGGACATGAATAGGCACTTCTCCGAACCTGGCTGGCCAGCCATGACGGGCAATAACCCCGAGCGTGTTTGGATTGACCATGTCCGCAACCTATACGACATTTTGGAACGGCTGCGCGCCGGCCATCCCGAAGTTGCCTTCGAGGCCTGCTCCGGCGGCGGAGGGCGTATCGATCTCGCCATTCTCTCTCGCGTTGAGCAGGTGTGGACCTCGGACAACACAGACGCGTGGGACCGCATAGCAATCCAGGAGGGATTCACGCAGATCTATTCGCCCTTGTCGATGATGGCTTGGGTTACCGACAGTCCAAATCCCCTCACGGACCGTCGGCTTTCGCTCGAATACCGCTTCCATGTCGCCATGGCCGGTGCCCTTGCAATTGGCGGTGACCTCACGAGATGGTCATCTCATGACCTTGCCAAGGCGGGCGAGCTGATCACCCGATACAAGTCGATCCGCCATGTCGTGCAGCGCGGCCGGCTGTATCGACTCGCAAGCACGCGCAAGGGACCGGTCGGCGGTGTCCTCTACCTGGATGACGAGGGCCGTGAAGCGGTCGTCATCGCCTATTGGGGGCTCAGAAGCTACGGTCCCTATTCGACGCGCCTGCGTCTCACGGGACTTGACGAAGATGCTCGCTACCACGACGCGGCAACCGGCGTGATGTACTTCGGCTCGGAGCTCATGCAGTCGGGGATTGAGCTTGCCGGGCCGCTTGATTTTGGGAGCGTCTTCGTACATCTCGTCAGAGTGCAGGCGTGACGCGCCGAGAAAGTCCCGACTACCGCGAACAGGAGCGATTCCCCGATGGCAACGGTTGAGCTGGAGAGCGTAAGGAAGGTCTATCCGAACGGATTCGAGGCGGTCCATGGGATCGATCTGGAGATCGCCGAGGGGGAGCTGATGGTGCTGGTCGGTCCGTCCGGGTGCGGCAAGACGACGGTGTTGCGGATGATCGCCGGGCTGGAGGACATCAGCGCTGGGGTGTTGCGGATCGGCGAGAAGGTCGTCAACGACCTCGGGCCGAAGGAGCGGGACATCGCGATGGTGTTCCAGAACTACGCGCTGTACCCGCACATGACGGTCGCGGAGAACATCGGGTTCGCGCTGCGGCTGCGCAAGATGCCCAAGGACGAGGTCACGCGGAAGGTCGGTGACGCCGCGAAGATCCTCGGGTTGACGCCGTGGCTCGATCGCAAGCCCGCGCAGCTGTCGGGCGGGCAGCGCCAGCGGGTCGCGATGGGCCGCGCGATCGTGCGCAATCCGTCGGTGTTCCTGATGGATGAGCCGCTGTCGAACCTCGATGCGAAGCTGCGCGTGCAGATGCGGGCCGAGGTCAGCCAGATCCAGCGGACCGTCGGTGTCGCGACCGTGTACGTGACCCACGATCAGATCGAGGCGATGACGATGGGCGATCGGGTCGCGGTGATGCGGGAAGGGGTGTTGCAGCAGTGCGACACCCCCCAGAAGCTCTACGACCACCCGAACAACGTGTTCGTGGCGGCGTTCATCGGCTCGCCGGCGATGAACCTGTACGAGGCGGCGATCACCGACGGGTGCGCGGCGGTGCGGATCGGGACGCAGGAGCTCCCGCTGCCAGACCGGGCGCGGGCGGCGCATCCGGGTCTCGCGGCCTATGCCGGGAAGCCGGTGATCGTCGGGATCCGGCCCGAGAGCCTGCCGGCGGCCAACGGCAGCGCCGCGGGCGTGATGACCGCGCAGGTCGAACTTGTCGAGGCGCTCGGGTCTGAGCTGCAGGTCCACTTCTCGATCGACGCCAAGCGCGTCATCGCCGAGGGCCCCAGCGACGCGGACGAGCTGACGACCAGCGGCGCCGGCGTCGCCCGTGTCGGGCCTCACGTCCCCGCGAAGCTCGGCGATCCGATCCGGTTCGCGGTCGATATCGACGCGATGCACTTCTTCGATCCGGACAGCGGTGGCGCGATCTGGAACTGAAGCCACGGGCCTGCCGGGGCGACCGCGCCGCCGCCGGCGTTGAGCGACCCGGGACAAGCCCGCCGGGTGGCGATCGTCACAGGCGCCAGCCGGCGCTCCGCGATTGGGGCTGCGATCGTGCGCCGGCTCGCGGCCGATGGTCTGGATCTGCTCATCCACCACTGGGAGCCTCACGATGCGGCACAGCCTTGTGGGCCTGACGCGGGCGCGGCCCGCGCGCTCGCGGCGGAGGCCAGGGCGCGTGGCGGATGCGCTGACGATGTCAGCCTCGACCTGGCCGCTCCGGACGCCCCGGCAGAGCTCGTGGCGCTGGCTCGAGAGCTGTTCGGCGGACTCGACGTGCTCGTCGCGAACCACGCCAGGTCGAGTCGTCAATCGCTCGGCGAGCTGACCGTCGGCGAGCTCGACCTGTGCTTCGCCGTCAACACGCGGGCGACGCTTTTGATGATCCAGGCGATGATCGCGTCGCGGCCGGAGCGGCCCGGCGGGCGCGTCGTGCTGTTCACCTCGGGTCAGTACCACGATGCGATGCCGCAAGAGCTTCCCTACATCGCCTCAAAGGGGGCGCTGCACCAGCTGACGGGCACGCTCGCGGTCGAGCTGATGCCGCGGGGGGTCACGGTCAACTGCGTCGATCCCGGGCCGACTGACACCGGTTATGCCGACGCGGCCGGGCTCGCAGCGCTTGCGAACAAGATTCCGGGCGGGCGCTGGGGCGTACCCGACGACGCCGCCAGATTGGTTCGCTGGTTGGTAAGCGACGACGCCGCCTGGGTGACCGGCCAGGTGATCGCGTCCGACGGCGGCTGGTCGCGTCGGTCAAGGGCTGGATGATGCGCCTCACGCTCGCGCCCACGGCGATCCGCTCAGCCGATCTGCTCGACCTGCCGTGGTCCGAGCCGCTCGAGTCGTGGGCCGACGAGCGCCTCGTCAAGCCCCGTCACGAGGGGATCCATCGCCACGTCGTGCGATTCATGGAGGACGGCGGCCAGCTCTGGGCGATCAAGGAGCTCCCGGAGGAGTTCGCCCTGCGCGAGTACCGCATCCTGCTTCACCTGCTCGACCTCGGGATCCCCTGCGTTCCCGTCCAGGCGGTGGTCGCCGATCGTGCGGCCGGACTCGACGCCGCGCTGATCACCGGGTACCTCGAGTACTCGTCGACCTATCGCGCCCTGTTCAGCGAGCCTCGCGGGCTCCACTCGCGCCAGCGCCTGCTCGACGCCCTCGTCCAGCTGCTCGCGCGGCTGCATCTCGCCGGCATCTACTGGGGCGACTGCTCCCTGTCGAACACGCTATTTCGGCTCGACGCCGGTCAGCTCGCGGCTTATCTGGTCGACGCCGAGACCGCCGAGCTGCACCCTGAGCTGTCGAACGGGCAGCGCGAGACAGACGTCCTGATGGCCGGTGAGAACATCGCCGGGGAGTTGCTCGACCTGGAGGCGGGCGGGTTACTCAGTGCGGATGTGGATCCGCTCGAGGTGGTCTCGCGGATGGAGGATGGTTACGAGGCGCTGTGGGACGAGCTGACCGGCGAGTGGCTGATCCCGATTGGTGAGGTCTCGCAACGGGTCGCGAAGCGCGTCCGCTGCCTCAACGAGCTCGGCTTCGACCTGGAGGAGATCGAGCTGGACGACGCCGGTCCCGACCGCGTCCGCCTACGCGTGACGACGCGCGTCTCCGAGCCTGGTCACCACCGGCAACTGCTGTATCGGCGCACCGGACTGGTCGCCGAGGAGAACCAGGCCCGCCGGCTGCTCGACGACATCGCCTCGTTCCGCGCGATGCTCGAGCGCCGGTCCGGCCGGCCCGTATCGAGGGTGGTGGCCGCGAACCGCTGGCTGGAGGAGGTGTACGACCCGGTCATCGTCAGCATTCCGACGCGGCTGCGCGACAAGCTCGATCCGGTCGAGGTCTTCCACGAGGTGCTCGAGCACCGCTGGTACCTGTCCGAGCAGGCCGGCCACGATGTTGGCACCGCCGCGGCAACCGCCTCATACCTCGCGAACATCCTCCCGGCCGTGCCAGATGGCCTGACCTCGGGTCGCGCGCCGGACCTGGAGCGGACCCAGCCTTAGCAGTGCTAAGGGCCGGGCCGCCGGAAAGCTCCCGCCTCGGGCATCATGGTGCGGTGAGCCGATCCGAACCGGAGATCGTCCACCCGGTCGGCCCCGAGGCCGTGCCGGACTGGGCGCGGGCGATGGCGACGACGTTCTTGCGCGATCCGCGCGACGCCGACGCCGACGGCTGGATCGAGGGGCTGACGCGTTCCTGGGAGCCGGCACGCGCCTGGGGCGCGCGGGTGGCCGACCGCTGGGTCGCGACGCTCCGCACCGAGCCGCGCATGCTGACCGTTCCCGGCGCCGGCGACGCCTGCCCGGAGCTGCCGGTCGATGCCGTCACGAACGTGACGGTCGCGGCCACCCATCGTCGGCGCGGGCTGATGCGGGAGATGCTGACAGGCTCGCTGCAGGCGGCCCGCGAGCGCGGCGACGCCGCCAGCGTGCTGATCGCCGCGCAGTGGCAGATCTACGGCCGGTTCGGGTACGCGCCCGCCACGCTGTCGGCCGACTATCTGCTCGACCGTCGCCGCCCCGGAGCGGTTTGCCCGGGTGATCCGTCGCGGCTGCGACAGGTAGATCGCGACGAGTTCCGACGGCTCGCGCCTGCCGTGTTTCACCATGCCCGCCGGGGGCGCGCCGGTCAAATGGACCGCGCCGGCTCTTGGTGGAGTCGGGCGCTGGGCGGCGACGGATACCCGGGCCGGCCCGGGCTGCCCCACAACTGGCTCGTCCATGAAGGCGACGGCGGGCCCGACGGGCTGCTCGCGTGGACGGCGCACGGCGAGTCGAACCTCGACTCGCCGCTGCAGGCCCTCGACGTGTGGCTGCTCGCGAGTGCCGGCGACGCCGCCTACCGGAACCTGTGGGCATACCTCACGAGCGTCGATCTGCTCGATGCCGTGCGGCTGACCAACCGCCCACCGCACGAGCCCGCGCGC
>Ga0302177_10003515_pt1 | contig 10966 bp, 10 predicted proteins | sample I_Palsa_E1_2_FD_198780 | JGI IMG/M metagenome (GOLD analysis project Ga0302177, IMG submission 198780) | Peat permafrost microbial communities from Stordalen Mire near Abisko, Sweden - I_Palsa_E1_2 | ecosystem: Environmental > Terrestrial > Soil > Palsa > Peat permafrost | place: Sweden... | reverse complement strand
TGCGGGAGGCTGAGCGAGGATGGTCTCTCTGGCGAGACGCTCATAGGGGTTGAAGAAGATGCTGAGGCGGCTGGAGGGGTCGTAGATGTGAGCGGAGAGGAGTGCGGGCTGGCCTTTGAAGTCGGTGGAGACGAGCTGGCGGCGCTCGTTATAGATGCGTCCGCTGGAGGAGCGGGCGATGTGCGCGGTGGTGGTGCGGGTGTTTACGGAGCCATCGGGCATCTCTTCGTGGGAGAGGATCTCGACGGTAGCGGTGAAGGGAGCGTTGGGGACGGGAGTGACGAAGATGCCGGGAATGATGGTCTGGACGCCGCGATAGTCGCGGGGCATCTGCTGCTGGTTTTGTGCGGGAGTGAATGCTGCGGGAAGAAAACAGAGAGCAGCGGTGCAGGAGCGGAAGAAGCGCATGTTAAGACCTCCCGATGACAAAGAGGATAGCGCAAATGGTGTGGATGGACAGGGGAATTTTAAGGTAAGTGGCGCGTTCTTGCGACTCAATGAGTGCCTTGGCCTGTTATCGCCAGCTGAGACTCAACTTCCGATTAGCCCATGACTCGGTAGCCATCCTGCCATAAAGATTGGGTACAGCACCACCTAGAGAGTGTTACGAACGTTGCGCGCTGCTTTTCTTCCGAAACGAGAGAGGCCATTGTTTAACCTTTCGCGTTAGGCTCAACCCATTTTAGGATCGCGCTGGCGACCTCTTCCCATCCTGGCTCTGCGATTAGCCAGTGACTGCGTTTGGGGAACTCAAGGATGTCCGTTCGACTTGGAGCCTGCCTCTGTTTTCGATACATCGCGCGCACCATGGAAGGCGTGCACGTGCGATCTTCGGACGCAGTGGTCAGCAACAAGGGCGGACGCTTCGAGTTTTTGAATTGGACTGCAATCCCAATACCTAAAGCGGCCTGGAAATAGATTCGCCCCGGTGCTGGAACAATGTGCTGGTCATACGTTTCCCTTTGTTGCGAAGGCGCAAGCGTGTTTGCGAAGGTTGTTGAAAAGCCTTTGAACGACATCGAAAGGATGCGAGTCCATCCGCCCCATGCCAGCAATACCGGAAGTGCAGATTTGATGGCCCTCGGGCTGGGAAGGACGCCCCGCGGTGGGCCTGCGTCGATTGCGACACCAGCCGCGCCCAAACCGCGATCGAGGAGCATCTGAACGATCAGCCCGCCGAAGGAATGCCCTATCAAAATCGGAGCCTCAGGCAGAGACCGAATGTGTTTCTCAAAATGATCGACGAGATCTTTGACCGTCAGCGCCGCTATCCGAGGATCGGGAGTACGCCGCAGCGCCTCAACGGGTCTATCCATATAAGGCCAAGCTGGTACGACTACCGTGTAGCCCTGTGTTTCAAAGAACTCGCGGAACCCGCTCCAACTGTGGGTAGTCACCCATGCGCCATGCACCAACAATATTGTCTTTGACATCCCAAATCTCCCGGTGAATGATGTGTCCAGCCTAGCAAGGGGGGACTGGATAACCAATGATTAGCAAGCCTGATTTTCATGCTGAAACGCCAATAGGCTCGGATGATCTGCACGACCCATTCGCATTGGAACGCGATGCTATGTCAGACGTACTCGAACTCATCCGGGTGCGCGGAAATACCGTATTTACTTGTGCTGCAGAGCCTCCGTTCGGCATTAGCTTTCCGGCAGGCAAGCATCGGCTGCACATCATCCGCAGCGGTTCTGTCGTAATTTCTGTCGATGGCTTCGAAACTGTGTTCCATGCATCGCATGGAGATCTTGTCATGTTGATGCACGCTCACGGTCATACGATTTCAGACCAGCCTGGTCGCAAGGCTGCTTCGCTTCTTGACCTCGCATACCGTGAATATGACCGGGAGCGCCTTGTCCTGGGCCGGGGCGACACCACTTGGCTCTGTGGTGATTTCGGATTCGACGGCATGTTGGCGCGCCGCGTGTTATCGGTCTTGCCACCAGTAATCGTATTGAAGGGTCTGCGAGACCGGCCGTTTGAATGGCTTGAGCTTAGTTGCCACTTCATTCTCGATGAAGCCCTGAATCTTCGGGCCGGGGCAGTCGCGATGATCTCTCGCTTGCTCGACGTCATCTTTATGCAATTGCTGCGCACATGGGCCTCCAATGGAGAGATGGGCCGTGGATGGCTATCGGGCGCGATCGATCCACGCGTCAACAAGGCGATATCCGCAATGCATGCCAGACCGGGCCACGATTGGAACGTCATCGAACTCGCGAAGTTATCGAACCTTTCCCGGTCGGCGTTCGCGGACCACTTTCACCGCATCGTGGGTCAATCCCCTATGGCGTATCTGACTGCCTGGCGCCTTGATCGCGCCGCAGAGCTATTGCGCTACGGTCGCGCCCAGGTTTCGGAGATCGCGGGCCGCGTCGGCTACACCTCCGAGGCCGCGTTCAGTCGCGCTTTTAAAGCTCGGTTTGCCATGTCACCTCTTCGCTGGCGTCAAACTGATCGCATATCGTTAGAAGGACAGGCTCCTGAAACGGCGGCTATTTGATCTTTGAGGCCAACTGCGGGCAAACCGGAGATGATCGTCCGGCTTGCCCGCAGAGTTTTAGGCTAGGCCGTTGCGGGCGATGACTTCCTTGTAGAAGTGAGCGCTCATCTTGGGGGTGCGCTTCTGCGTGGCGAAGTCGACGTAGTGGATGCCGAAGCGGTAGGCGTAGCCATCGGCCCACTCGAAGTTGTCCATCAGGCTCCAGAGGAAGTAGCCGCGAACGGGAACGCCCTCGGAGACGCCGCGATGAAGCTGCGTGAGGTAGTTGCGGAGGTACATGACGCGGTCGGAGTCGTAGACGTGGCCGTCGGGCATGAGAGTGTCGGTCGAAGAGGCACCGTTCTCGGTGATGTAGATCTCCTTGATGTTCCAGAGCTGCGCGGCAAGCTTCGGCCCCCAGTAGAGCGCCTCGGGACCGACATGCAGCCAGGGACTCATCATGTGCGGGTAGGAGGTGGGTGCGGGGATGCGAGCGAAGCCGGCAGGGGAGTCGTCGGCGCGGATGTAGGTAGGGGTGTAGATGTTGAGGCCGACAAAGTCGACTGGTGTGCCGATGGCTTTCATGTCGGCGTCGGTGAACTTCGGTGCATCGGCGCCCGCGTGTGCGAGATAGGCGTCGGTGTAACGGCCTTCCATGATGACGGTGAGGTATCCGGCGTTGACCTCGCGCATGGCTTTGGCGGTAGCGGCGATATGCTCTGGCGTTTCGATGATCGGCACGCAGGCGCTGGCGTTTTCGGCGAGACCCACCTTGGTGCCGGGCTTCGCGTGAGCGCGGATGGCTTGCACTCCGAGGCCGTGTGCGAGCACCGCGTGATGACGTACCTGGTTGACGCCAGCAGGGGGCAGTGTGAGGCCGGGAGCGTGACGGCCCGAGGCGTATCCACCTACGAAGGAGCTCATCTCGTTGAGGGTCATGAAGTTCTTGACGCGGTCGGAGAGACGCTCGGCGACATAGCCTGCGTAGTTGGCAAAGGCGACGGAAGTGTCGCGCGACTGCCATCCACCCTTGTCTTCGAGCGCTTGCGGGAGATCCCAGTGATAGAGCGTGCAGTAGGGTTGGATGTCAGCTGCGAGAAGCTCGTCGACGAGACGGTTGTAGAAGTCGAGGCCCTTCGGATTCGGCGTGCCTGTGCCTTGCGGGAAGACGCGCGGCCATGCGACGGAGAAGCGGTAGGTCTTGAGGCCGAGCGCCTTCATAAGCTGCACGTCTTCTTTGTAGCGATGGTAGTGATCGTTGGCGACGTCGCCGGTGTCTCCGTTTTTAATCTTGCCTGGAGTGTGAGAGAAAGTGTCCCAGATGGATGGGCCACGGCCGTCTTCGTTGACGGCGCCTTCAACCTGATAGGAAGCTGTGGCCGAGCCCCAGAGGAAGCCTTGAGGAAACGATTGTGCTGTCGGCGTGGAGGGAGTTACTTCTCCTGAGGCCGGTGTTGTTGCAAGGGTTGTGAGTGCGGTTGGGGCGAGTGCGGCGGATCCAAGCAGGCGAGCGAAGGTGCGGCGGCTAAATCGGTTGAGCAAGAGATATCCTCGTAAGACACCAAAAGTGTAGTCGCTTCAAACAAGAGATGACAATCTCAAGGCTGCTCGCGAACAGTGCCGCCAAGTTTTGCACGTGCACGAGATAGCGACGTAAGCGCAGGTCGGTTTGAAGTGGTAAACTAAGTCATGTGCCGGGTCCTACGCGACGTAATCCCGCCAACCCCGCCAGGTCCGGAAGGAAGCAACGGTAACGGGTCATTACGGGCGCAGTAGGTCGCCCGGTGCACTATTTTTCACCTCCATCTACTCTCGCCGCAGCCTCCCGCAATGGCGCAGTAGGTCACCCGGTGCACATCCCTCCTCTTGTTCTCCCGTATACAACATCGCGAAATCTTCTTGCATTGGACGAAGTGTGTCTTTTTCAGCACCCAGCTCGTCAATGGAAAGGTGACATGCGTACGCTTCTCAGAGAGAATGGTCTCCGACGGTGAACGACGGTTCATTTTGAATCAGTTCTCTTTATTAACTGCTGTGACATTAGATGAGGTGAGAGTTTGAGTTTGACGTTGAAACCGCAGACGCGGGTGCGCGCGAAGATCAGTTCGGTTGGGACGTATGTTCCGCCGCGGTTGTTGACCAATGCGGATCTGGAAAAGATGGTCGCCACCAACGATCAGTGGATTGTCGAGCGGACAGGCATTCGTGAGCGGCACATTGTGGAAAAGGGTGTTGGGACCAGCGATCTGGCGATTGAGGCGGCGAAGAAGTGTCTTGCGAATCGCGGGATTGAAGCGAGCGAGCTTGAGGTGATTATCGTTGCGACGGTAACACCCGATATGTTTTTCCCTGCAACGGCTTGCCTGGTGCAGGACAAGTTAGGCGCGAAGGGTGCATGGGGGTTCGATCTTTCGGCCGCGTGCTCGGGATTTCCCTACGCGTTGCAGGTTGGCGCGAAGCTGATCGAGAGCGGCATGCACAAGAAGGTGATGGTGATTGGAGCGGATGTGATGAGCTCGATCATCGACTATACCGATCGGGCAACCTGCGTGATCTTCGGCGATGGCGCTGGCGCCGTGCTGCTGGAGCCGTGCGAAGAGGGCGAGGTTGGGCTCGTCGATTACTGGCACGAGATCGATGGTTCGGGCGCTCCTGCGTTGAATATGCCGGGTGGCGGCAGTTTGAATCCGCCGACTGCGGAGACGGTTGCGGCGAAGATGCACTACGTCCATCAGGACGGGCAGGCGGTGTATAAATTTGCCGTGCGTAAGATGGCGGAGGCTGCAGAGATTGTCCTCAAGCGCAATGGTGTAGAAGGGAAGGATCTTGGCTGCTTTATTCCGCATCAGGCGAATAAGCGCATCATCCTGTCGACGGCGGAGCGGCTGGGCATGCCGGAGAGTTCGGTGATCATCAACATTGACCGTTTCGGCAACACCACGGCAGCGACGATTCCGTTGGCTATGCAGACGGCGCTTGAAGAGAAGCGGCTGAAGAAGGGCGATCTGGTTCTGCTGGCAAGCGTTGGAGCTGGTTTTACCGTGGGAGCCACTTTGCTGCGGTGGGAGTTCTAAAGCACAGGCTCTAAAAGGATTCGAGCGGGTGAGGCCGAGGCGCTTCACCCGTTCTCTTTTAACCTCTGATTTTCGTCTGTCCAGATGTTCCGGATTTTCTTGCTTAATATATCTTTTAGATATATATCTTGAAGCTATGAAGATTGAAGGTGGTTCGACTCCCAATGCTTTGCTTGGAATTCTTAGCCTCAGACCGATGTCCGGCTACGACATTCGCCAGATGGTCTCGTCTTCCATCGGATACTTCTGGAGCGAAAGCTACGGGCAGATCTATCCGGGGTTGAAGCGGCTTGCAGCAGCAGGGTTGGTGGAGAAGAAGACCGAGCGTAACAAGGGAAAGCCGGACCGGCATTTGTACTCGATCACGGCAGACGGACGCGAGCGATTACGGGAGTGGCTGAAGATTCCGGTTTCGGAAGAGGTCGCAAGAAATGAGTTGTTGCTGAAGCTTTTCTTTGGGTCGCATGTTTCGTCGGCAGTGAACCGCGACCACGTGATGTCAAACATGGAGTTTCATCAGCGCTCGTTGAAGACGTACACCGCGATGACGAAGCAGCTGCGGGTGGAAGAGGCGAACGATCCGAATCTGCCTTATTGGTTGATGACGTTGAACTACGGAAAGCACTACAGCCTGGCCATGTTGAAGTGGTGCAAAGAGACGCTGGCAGAGTTGGAGCAGATGGAGAGCAGGGGAAAAAGGAGGCAGTGATGCATGCAACCGATCCGTTGTGGGTAAAGGTTTTTCTGGCGATTCATATCGCCGCTGGCGCGTCTTCGTTTCTGCTCGCTCCGGTTGCGCTGGCTACTGCGAAGGGCGGCAAGCAGCATAAACGCTGGGGGATGGTGTACCTCTGGTCGATGGGGATCGTCGCAGCGACTGCGATTCCGATGGCGCTCTTTTTCCCTGTGCGCTTTTTGGCTCTGGTCGCGGTCTTCAGCTTCTACTTCGCCTTTTCGGGGTATCGCGTTCTGAGGTTGAAGGAGTTGTCACGTGGAGGAAGCGCGGAGCCGATCGACTGGATCGCCGGGGTTGTGACCTTTACGACAAGTGCGCTGCTGGCCTGGCTGTCGTGGTTCCGGCCTGCATCGATCGAAGTGATTCCGGCTGTGGGCGTGGCATTCGGGTTCATCGGGATGTGGGGTGCGGTCAGGCAGCTGCTCTCGTTCGTGCGCAAGCCGAAGGAGAAGATGTTCTGGTGGTACACGCATCTTGGCAACTTCATCGGAAGCTATATCGCGGCGTGGTCGGCGTTCAGCGTTGTGACGCTGACTCGGGTCATAGGGAACCACTGGTACGTGTGGCTATGGCCTGTGATGGTGGGTGTGCCTGCCATCATCGTGACGACGGCTTACTACCAGCGTAAGTTCACGCCACGGGTAAAGGCAGCGGCCTGAAGCTTGTAATTCGCCCTGTGCGGGCAGCACCCACTTCGTGGGGTGTATACCGGCTTCGCCATGGGCCTCCCGATGGTCGGCAGAGAATATCTCATCGCGGCCAACATACCCGCCACGATTCAGGCGGTGGTGTTTGAAGTTTTGGCTAGGCTTTGTGAAGCGGGGTGAACAGCGCGTGAGGTCTTGTAGAGCTTCCAGAAGGCGAAGGCGCAGCTTGCGAAGATGCCCGTCCAGATCACGATGAGAACAGGTGTCGCATACTTGGCCGAGAGATTATTCCAGAGATGAAGGATGTGCCGTCCGTAGTGGATACCGAGCCATGCAGCAAGAGAGTGACGCAGGCACCGGCTGATGATGAAGGTGGTAAGAAACTTTCTGCGTGACATCCTGAGAGCGCCTGCTGCAAGTACGAAGGGGCTCAACGGCATAGGCGGCGGCATGATGGCGGGCAGAGCGACGGAGAGGATAGCGTGATTTTCCATCCAGTCGCAGACAAGTTTGAAGATGCGCGGCGGAATGCGTTTTTCGATGAAGGCCATGCCGCCGGACTGTCCGACCTGGTAACTGAACCATCCGCCAAGCCCGGAACCGATCGTTGCGAGCAGGATGAGCAGGAACCAGCTTTGATGCTGCGCGGCCATCACGATGATCATGATGTCGGTGATGCCGGGCAGAGGCAGTGGAACGAAGGAGCTGTCGACGATCGAGACCAGGAAGACACCAAAGAGCCCGAAGCTGAAGAGCAGATGCAGGAACGGGCTGCGCGCGTGGTGAGTAGTAGCCGCCTTCTGCGTAGCTGCTTGGAGGTTTCTAGCGACGATCATGGTAGCTGCGCGCAGACTCATAAAGATTAAGACGCGACCCGATGAGGAGAAGTCGCGGAAATTCTAAAGATTGATGGAGCGGCGAGTATAGCAGAGCGCTTAGAGGAACCGGAGTTCAGTCAGAGGCGGAAGAACATCGACCTCTGCGGCGTACTGACGAAAGAGACGGATGGCCTGAACGCAATCCGTATTCAACACATAATGGATGTTGTGGGAGAGATAGTGACGGATGACCGCCGGTGCAAGATCGATGCGGGGAGTCCACTGTTCCACCAGATCTTCAATATGCAGAAGGCCGTGATTGCGAGAGGTTTCGAGATCGTCGATGAGTTGTGCCGCGGTCACGCTGGGTGTGCCGAGGGCCTCCGGACGCACCGCCCAAACGGCTGCAACCCAGGGAACGTTGGTGCGGATGCGCCACTCATGGGCGAGATCAAACCACTGGCATGGGCCGACGGCGGCTTCGATCTGCTCGCGGTGTTCCAGCGCGAGCAGTGCGGGATCGCCGATCAGGATCGCGGCATCGGCCTGCTGCAACATCGCGATAGGGTCTGCGGAAGCGGGGAGGAAGGCCGGATGATTGTTGGCGAATTTGCGGAAGAGGATGTCGGCGTAGGCGAGCGAACTGCGGGATGCGGTGTCTGCCGAGACTGTTTTCACCGTGTTGAGAGTATTTGGAACTTTTACGATGAGCTGAATCGAGCGGACTTCGTCTAACGAAGCAATAGTGCAACCGGGAACTATCGCAAGCTCAGGAGTGAGTGCTGCAATTGGAATGAGCCCAAGGTCGGCGCGCCCTGCGAGGAGCTCTGCGGCGCACTGCGAAGGCTGCGTGTAGTGCAGCGAGTAGCGTTGTGCCAGCTCCTCCGCAAGCGGGGGGTGCTCGAAGTCCCACATCAGAGGTGCGGGGTTCAGAAAATTGATGGCAGCGACACGGAGCATGGAAGATGGTGACGAAGTGTTCAAAGGACTAGTTTATTGGATGTGACGGAGACGTGCTCGATGCAAAGGCGGGTGGTGGCTTTTTATCAGGATGAACATGAGCATTGGGCAGCTCGGCTGGATTGCGGGCACGGACAGCATGTGCGTCACGATCCGCCGTGGATGCTCCGCGAGTGGGTGACGACCCAAGAGGGAAGAGCGGAACGGATCGGCAGCGCGATGGAGTGCAAACGCTGCGACGAGGAGGAAAAGTAGCTGGCTAATAGTAGGATTCTCCCCGTAACGTGCAGGTGATTTCAGAACGGAGCAAAAAATATGGATGGAGTTTTGAGACTTGGCCGCCTCTTCTTCGCGCTCTCCATGGTTTTCTTTGGTGTGCAGTACTTTATCTACGTCGCTGGGTTGAAAGGTCCGATCCCTGGCCCTCCCTGGCTTCCTGGACTGCATCCGTTCGCTGTGCTGACGGGCGCTGCGTTGATCGCAGTCGGAGTCTGCGTAGCCACCGAAAAGATGGCGCGACTCGCGGCGGCGCTGCTTGGAATCGCTCTGCTTTTGACGGCCGTGTTTCTGCACCTTCCCGGGTTGTTTGCGAAGATTCACGATCCTGGCCCGTGGACGAGCAGCTTTGAGCTTCTTGCTCTTATGGGCGGCGCTTTTGTTCTGGCTTGGATCGCGGCCTCTGACGGACTCAAGCTCGAGCCGTCGGACAAGATCCTCTCGCAGCTGGCAACCTTTGGCCGCGTGATGTTCGCTGCCTCGCTGGTGGTCTTCGCAGTGCAACACTTCTTGTACGCGAAGTTCATTGCGACGCTGATCCCTGCGTGGATTCCCGCACGTTTGTTCTGGTCGTACTTTGTTGGCGTAGTGTTTCTCGCTGCTGCTTTGGCGATCGTCGCGAAGAAGATGGCGCGCACTGCGTCAATCTTGCTGGGCGTTATGTTTCTCCTCTGGGTCGTCATTCTGCACCTGCCTCGCGTGGCAGCTGCGCCGCGCAACGGGAACGAAGTCACTAGCCTGCTAGTTGCATTGGCTATGGGCGGCACGTCTTTTATTCTTGCTGAAAGTTTTGCGCCCGACTCCGTCGCATGAGACTCGCCGTGTGAGATGCGATAGAGTGACGATGAGCCTCTGTCTGTCGACGATGTTTGAGTCGCAGACTCAGAGGCTAGCAAAGCATACCGACGAAGAGGACCATGAATGGCTTTGGCGCAGCAGTATTCAGAAGTAGTACGGGAGCAGGCACGTCTGGCATGGCTGGCGTTGACGTTAACGCCGGGAATGGGGCCCACAAGAATCTGGAAGGCGATGAACCGGCTGGGCGCGGCAGAGCGCGTGCTCGAGGCTTCATTGACCGAGTTGGAGGGCACGGGCATGCCGGCGCAGTCCGCGCAGTTTGTCTTTGCGGGCAAAGCGAAGGCTGCGGCGGAAGATGAGTTGAAGCGTGTAGCCGAAGCCGGCGGCAGTATTTTGACGCCGGAAGAAGAGGCCTACCCTGAGCGGCTGCGCGAGATCTACGATCCACCGTCGGCGCTTTGGATTCGCGGGGATGCATCGTTGCTGGCGCGGCCGGGAATCGCGGTAGTTGGAACACGTCAGCCTTCGCCCTACGGAGCAGGCATGGCGGAGCTCCTCTCGCGCGATCTTGCGAATCGTCGGATGGTGATCCTGAGCGGTATGGCTCGCGGAGTCGACACCGCAGCGCACAAGGGCGCGATCGAGGCAGGAGGCAAAACGGTCGCTGTCTGGGGCACGGGCATCGACGTCATCTACCCCAAAGAGAACAAGAAGCTGGCCGAGCAGATCGTCGCAACCGGCGGAACCATCGTGAGCGAGTACCCGCTCGGAACATTTCCCGCGCCGCAGAACTTTCCGATTCGCAACCGGATTCTGAGCGGAATGAGCGTCGGGGTGCTGGTGATCGAAGCGGCCGAATACAGCGGAACCAGAATTACGGCGCGGTGTGCGATGGAGCAGAATCGCGATGTTTACGCCGTCCCAGGCAACGTGACGAACAAGAACGCATGGGGGCCTAACACCTTGATAAAACAGGGGGCTAAACTCACCGCAACGTGGGAGGATATATGGGAGGATCTGCCCTCTGAGATCAGGCTGGCCCTGGAGGAGGAGCAGGTGGCCGCTGGGGGTGGCTCTGAATCGAAACCGGGAGGGGCTGCATCTCTATTTAACGATACGCCGCTCCCCGAGCACGAAAGGATCGTATTCGAGCGGTTGCGGCATGATGA
>Ga0302177_10003508_pt1 | contig 10981 bp, 10 predicted proteins | sample I_Palsa_E1_2_FD_198780 | JGI IMG/M metagenome (GOLD analysis project Ga0302177, IMG submission 198780) | Peat permafrost microbial communities from Stordalen Mire near Abisko, Sweden - I_Palsa_E1_2 | ecosystem: Environmental > Terrestrial > Soil > Palsa > Peat permafrost | place: Sweden... | reverse complement strand
AGCTTCTTGCGGTCGCCGACGATATTCCACGAAACGAGAACGCCAAGCGGGGCCAGAAAGCCGGTAAGGACGATGAGCCACATGGAGAGGCCATCAACACCGAGGTGATAGCGGATGGCAGGAGAGGTGATCCACTCGTGATTCTGTTCGAACTGGAAGGAACCAGCAACGGCTGAGTAGTCGTAGTGTGCGGGCAGATGCAGGGTGCAGAGAAAGGTGATCAGGGTAACAGCGAGGGCGCCCCATTGCATCAGCCTGCCCTTGTCAGGCAGCAAGGCCAGCAGGACCGCGCCCGCGAGCGGGACGAAGATAAGGACGGTCAGGATGGTGTGGTCGATATTCATCGTTTCCTTTTGGTATTGCGAAAGCAAGTACTGGTAAAGCCATTTTTTTTAGTGCATCCAGATTGAGCGGCCGAAGATCATGACGAGCAGAACCGCGGCTGCTCCAAGGGCAAGCCAGCCAGCGTAAGAGCGAATGTTTCCAGACTGGATGCGCCGAACCAGAGAGCTGAATCCTCGTGTGGTTGCTCCGGCGACTGCTCCGGAGCCATTGACGATGCCGCCGTCGATAAGACCACCAAGAAAGAGACGGCTGAACATCAGGAGAGGCGTGACGATGAGGGCGCTGTAAACCTCGTCGATGTAGAACTTGTTCTGGACCAGGGTGTAGAGCGCCGGAGCGCGTTGGGCAATCGCTGCGGCGGTTCCGGGCTTCTTGTAATAGAAGAGATAGGCGATGAAGAGGCCGAAGAGCGCGACGAGAACAGAGATTGCCGCGAGGCCGAGTTCCGGGCCATGACTGGTGGTTGCCGCTTCAACGGCTGCGCCTGTACTGAAGACTGGATCGAGGAAGTGCTCGATCTCGTTGTGGCCGCCGAGTGCAGCTGGGACGCCTACCCAGCCACCGATGATCGACAGGAGCGCGAGGATGGCGAGCGGGACGGTCATGATCGCCGGGGACTCGTGGACGCCGTGCGCGTGGTTGTCTTCGCGGTCGACCACCATCACGGCGTGCGAGTCGGAGTGCGTGTGAACGGCTGCTCCGTGGGCGTGAAGATCGGTGTGGTCTTCGAAGCGTTCCGGACCGAAGAAGGTCTTGAACCAGAGGCGAAACATGTAGAAGGAGGTCATGCCGGCTGTGACGAGGCCGACGAACCAGAGCAGCTTCCCGAGCGGATTGGTCGAGACGAAAGCCTGGTAAAGGATTTCGTCCTTCGAGAAGAAGCCAGCCCATGGCGGAAGGCCCGAGATGGCAAAGACGCCCATCGTCATCGTCCAGAAGGTAACGGGAATGCGCTTGCGGAGGCCGCCCATCTTGCGCATGTCTTGCTCTCCAGAGAGCGCGTGGATGACGGAGCCGGCTGCAAGAAAGAGTAGCGCTTTGAAGAAGGCGTGAGTCAGTAGGTGGAAGATGCCTGCAGTGTAGGCTCCGACTCCGCAGGCGAGGAACATGTACCCAAGCTGCGAGACGGTGGAATAAGCGAGAACGCGCTTAATGTCATGCTGCACCATGCCGATGCAGGCGGCGAAGATAGCCGTTGCGGCTCCGATGATGGCGACTACGCCGAGCGCGTAGGGGCTGCGGTCGAAGAGCACATGGCAGCGCGCGACCATATAGATTCCAGCCGTAACCATCGTTGCCGCGTGAATGAGCGCAGAGACCGGTGTAGGGCCTTCCATCGCGTCGGGGAGCCAGACGTAGAGCGGAATCTGTGCCGACTTTCCTGCTGCGCCAAGGACTAAAAGAAGTGCGATTGCAGTGAGGATGCCGCCGTTCCAGCCAGGATTGACGCTGATCGCCTGAAAGACGTGAGTGAAGTCGAGCGAACCAAACTCACGAACGATGAGGAACATTGCGAGAAGAAATCCGAAGTCGCCGATGCGATTGACGATGAAGGCTTTCTTTCCGGCGTTGGCGGCGGAGTCCTTCTTGAAGTAAAAGCCGATGAGCAGGTAAGAGGCGAGACCGACACCCTCCCAGCCGACGAAGAGGAGCAGGAAGCTTTCGGCGAGGACGAGGATCAGCATGAAAAACATGAAGAGGTTCAGGTAAGCGAAAAAACGCCAGTATCCCTCTTCATGTGCCATGTAGCCGACGGAATAGACGTGAATAAGGAAGCCGACCCCGGTGACGACGCCGAGCATGATGAGGGTGAGGTGGTCGACGGTGAAGGCGAAATCGATTTGGAGACCAGTAATCGCGATCCACGGTTGGCTGACGACTCTGAGGACTTCTGGCGCGCCTTCTGCCTTCATTACGATCCACAGCCATGCGACGATTCCAGCTGGAATCGCAGTAAAGAGAAGGGCGACAGCGGAGACGAGAGTGCGAGGCAGCTTGCGACCCACGGTTCCATTTATAAGGAAGCCGGCGAAGGGAAGCAGCGGAATCAGCCAGAGGTAGTCCGAGATCATAGAGGCAGCGGGCATAGAATTCACGATTTCATCAGGTCGATCTGGTCGACGTTCAGCGTTTCACGTGTGCGGAAGATGGCGATGATGATGGCGAGACCGACGGCTGCTTCTGCTGCTGCCACCACCATGACAAAGAAGACGAAGATCTGGCCGGCGACCTGGTGCCACATGTGTGCGAAGGCAACGAAGGTAAGGTTGACGGCGTTGAGCATGAGCTCAATCGACATAAAAATAGTGATGAGGTTGCGTTTGATGAGGAAGGCAGCAACCCCGATGGAAAAGAGAACAGCGGCAAGAATTAGATAAGCGGCGACAGGAACCTGGGCGGACATCTCTACTGCTCCTTTCGCGCGAGCACGACGGCTCCAAGGATAGCTACCAGGATAAGGACAGAGGTGACTTCGAAGGGAAGCAGCAGCTTAGTGAAGAGGATGGTGCTGATCTCGGAGATATTGCTGGTGACGTGATTGAGATAGCCGCCGACATTGGTGTAGCCGAGGGCTTTACGCTCGGACAAAAAGACGAAGGTTAGAAGGCAAAAGATGGCTGCAGCGCCTGGGAAGCCAACGATGTAGGCTGCTCGGCTGCCGGTAGTTCGTTCCTCTTCTCCGGCGTTCAAGAGCATGATGACGAAGACGAAGAAAACCATAATGGCGCCGGAGTAGACGATGACCTGAGACGCGGCGAGAAACTCGGCCCCAAGCGACCAGTAGAGAACTGCCAGTGACATCATGACGACGACCAGCGAGAGAGCGCTGTTGATGGGATGACGCTGCAGGAGGAGATTGAGCGCTCCTAATACCGCCAGCCCGCCAAAGATGATAAAAAGTGCCAGTTGCATGATGGTCCGCGATTCCTTTTTGAATCTCTTGAATCGTTCGAGAAGCTTGAAACGGAGCAGACGGCGTTGAGGGCTATCTGCTGATTGTAAAACAGCTTGCTGTGGTCCGACGTGCGGCTAACTGCGTAAAGCAATCACAAGACTGGTGATGATGATATTGGCCATGGCCAGGGGCAGGAGAAACTTCCAGCCGAAGCTCATGAGCTGGTCATAACGGAAGCGGGGCAGCGTGCCGCGCACCCAGATAAAGAGAAGCAGGAAGGCGAGGACTTTGAGTACAAACCAGAGGATCGGGAAGATGGCCGAGAGGATCGGGCCGCCGAAGTCCGCGGGAAGGAGATGGCCTAGTGGGCTGGAAGCACCGCCGAAGAAGAGCAGCGAGGCGACGCAGCTTACGGTGATCATGTTGGCGTACTCCGCCATGAAGAACATGGCGAACTTCATCGAGCTGTACTCGGTGTGATAGCCGGCGACGAGTTCGGATTCGGCCTCGGGAAGATCGAATGGGGCGCGGTTGGTCTCGGCGTACGCAGCCATGATGTAGATGAAGAAGGCAACGATCTGGCCGCCACCGAGGATGTTCCAGCTCCAGGCACCATGCGCACCCTGGCTGTTGACGATGTCGCGGAGGCTAAGAGACTGTGCATGTAGAACAACGCCAACGAGTGAAAGGCCAAGGGCCAACTCGTAGCTGATCATCTGCGAGGTAGCGCGGAGGCTGCCGAGCAGGGCGAACTTGTTATTAGAGGACCAACCGGAGAGAGCGATACCGTAGACACCGATCGAGGTGATGCCGAGAATGACGAGGAGGCCAATGTTCAGGTCGGCGATATTGAACATCTCGACGCCCTTGACGGTTTGCATTCCGCCAAAGGGAACGACTGAGATTGAGATAAGGGCGCAGGCCAGCGCGATGATCGGAGCGAGGATAAAAAGAGGACGCTCTGCGGCCATAGGCAGGAGATCTTCCTTGAGAAAGAGCTTGATGCCGTCAGCCATCGGCTGCATCATGCCGAAGGGGCCGACGCGGGAGGGGCCCCAGCGGTTCTGAATGCGGCCCAATACCTTGCGCTCCAGCAAAACCGTGTAGGCGACCGCCATCAGGGTAATGACGAGGACGACCACAACCTTGAGGATGCTGAGCAGCAGGAATGTCTGAAATGGGCTGAGGTGGCTCACGGCGGTGGGTTGGGCTCCTGTGTGTGTTTGCGTCTGCTTGAGTCTGGTTAGTCGGCTGCGGATTGAATCTGAGTAAGGCCGGTTGGAGGACGTAGGCTCTCATTATGCTGCAGGTCGGAGAGCATGGCGGAGTAGCGGCCCAGGGTGCCTGAGGTAAATAGTGTATCGTTCGACGGCAAAACGAGGTCTCGGCGGTTTCCGATTTGAACGAGGCCGTTGGATGCTACGGCAGGCTGGAGATGCTGATCGTTGCCGCTGAGCAATTGAAGACGAAGCAAGTTGTAGCCGGATACCAGACGCTGAATCTCGTCCAGGATAGCGAACGGATCGAAGGGGCTGAGCTTCGGCTCCATGTTGTTTGCGGCAAGCCATACGGCATGACGGTCTGCCTCGCCGGATTGTGCGCCACGAGACTGGCCCATGTCGGCGTGAGTCCCTTTGCCGAAGGGGATGAGTTCGCGCATGTTGGCACCCATCTTGTCAGCGATGCGAACGATCATCTCGAAGTCAGTTCGTACGCCAGCGCGGTCACCAGCCTTGTTGACGAGCTGGAGGTCGCCGTAGCTGTTCGTGACGGATCCAGATTTTTCGTAGAGATTCGCGGCAGGAAGAATGACATCGGCTAGCGCAGCAGTTTCGGTGAGGAACATATCCTGCACGACGACGAAAGTGTTCTTCAGAGAAGCGGGGTCTACTCCATAGCGGGAGACGGGGTTTGAGCCAACCACGTAGAGCGCGGAGAGTTCGCCGCTTCCTGCCGCTTCGAAGATCTCAAGCATGTCGAGACCCGGCGCGGTCGGAGTCTTGTATTCAGCGAAGGTAGTGTTACCAGCGAGCGGAGTGTAGCCGGGCAACATGTCGGGAAGCAGGCCCATGTCGCTTGCGCCGCGAGAGTTGGCGTAGTCTGAGATCAGGGCGAACTTCGCTCCAGGAATCGTCAAACCAAAATCGATGAGCTTCTTAAGATCCTTGCCGCGGAACTCAGAGCCAATGAGGATGAGCAGATTCTCCTCAGCCTTGATGGCTTCACGGAAGGTCATCAAGGCGTTGGTATCGGCTGCAGCTTCGTTGGCAGAGGCAGCGTCTCCGCCCAGATAGGCAGCAAGCGCACTATACCCGAAGGGAGCAAGGTGGATGAAGTTCTTCGCCTGGCGGCGAAGCTTTATCTCCGCTGAGTTCGCGACATAGAGACGAGCGCGGTTATTTCGAACATTCGTGCGTATGTTCCACGCTGTGCCGGGAGCTTGAACTGTCGGGTCGCCGCCTACTATCAAAATCGCTGAGGAGGTGAGTGTGTCCCTGAGCGAGGCGGTGCGTCCGGTCGTCCCCGCAAGAGACTGCGCGAAGGAGACGTAGTCGGCTGTGCGGTGGTGATCGATGTTGTTGGTTCCGAGGACAGTGCGGGCGAACTTCTGAAGGAGGTACGCTTCCTCGTTAGTCGTGCGGTTCGAACCGATGACGCCGATGCTCCTGCTGCCGCGAGTGTCGCGCAGTTCGCGGAACTTCTTTCCCACGTGATCGAAAGCGGCTTCCCAGCTTACTGGCTTCAGTTCGCCATTTGGCTGACGGACCAGAGGCTGGGTGATGCGGTCTTCGTTATTGGCAAAATCAAAAGCGTAACGGCCTTTGTTACAGAGGAAATCATTGTTGATGCCGGACCTGTCGCGATTATCACCGCGTACGATCTCGCTTCCGTCGGAAGTGGAGCGGACGCCGAGTGTGGTCTTACAGCCGTCGCCGCAGTGAGTGCAGACGGTGCTGACGTGGTTCATCTCCCATGGGCGTGTCTTGTAGCGATAGGTTCCTGAGGTGAGAGCGCCTACCGGGCAGGCGTCGATGCACATGCCGCACTGTTCGCAGTCCACATGTGCGAGATCGTCGGGGGACATCTGCGCAGGAACGTTGGGAGCGATGACAGAGGAGCTGCCGCGGGCCTGGATGCCGAGGGCGAAGACGTCCATGCCTTCGCCGCACATACTGATGCAGCGGTAGCAGAGGATGCATCGTGGTCGGTCGTAGTAAACGACAGGGGACCACTTCTGCTCTTCGCGGTGGTGCTTGGGCTCAGCGTAGAAGCTGTCGGCTGCGCCGTACTTGAAGGTCATGTCCTGCAGTTCGCACTCGCCGCCAGCATCGCAGACAGGGCAATCAAGGGGGTGATTGCCGAGGAGGAGTTGCAGAGTAGCCTTGCGTGCCTGCGCGATCTCGGGAGTTTCGGTCTGGACGACCATGCCCTCGGCGACCGGAGTGGTGCAGGCAGTCTGGAGCTTGGGCATCTTCTCAATGCGAACGACGCACATGCGGCATGCCGCTTTGAGAGAAATTCCGGGATAGTAGCAGAAGGCAGGAACCTCGATGCCGTTCATCTTGCAGGCTTCAATGAGGAACGTGCCTGCGGGGGCGGTGAGTTGTTTGCCGTCTACGGTGAATTTTACGTCTGGCATTAATGCGCTCCAACCAGCTGTTCAACAGTAATGATGGGGGTCCCGGCCTTGTCGCCGGCGATATAGTCTTCAAACTCTTTGCGGAACTTCTTGACGAAGGCGATGGTGGGCATGGCCGCTGCGTCGCCGAGCGGGCAGAAGGTGCGACCCAGCATGTTTTCGGCGAGGTATTGAACGTTGTCGACGTCTTTTTTATTGCCGCCGCCGTTGTAGACGCGCGTGAGGGTTTTCTTGATCCAGTCTGTGCCCTCGCGGCACGGGATGCACCAGCCGCAGGATTCGTGCTGGTAGAAAGCGATAGTGCGAAGAGCAAATTCAACGATGGATACTGTCTCATCGAGTACAACGATGCCGCCTGAACCAAGCATGGTGCCGGCCTTCCCCATCTGGTCGAAGTCGAGGCCTACATCGATCTCATCCGCAGTGAGGACTGGGCAGGAGGAGCCGCCGGGAACGACGGCCTTCAGTTTTTTGCCGTCCTTAATGCCGCCCGCTACGTCGTAGATCGCCTTACGGAGCGAGTAGCCCATAGGAAGCTCATAGACGCCAGGGCGTTCGACGTGGCCGCTGATGCCAAACAGGCGCGTGCCGCCGTTCCGTTCGCTGCCAAGCTTAGCGTAAGCCTCGCCACCCATCAGCAGAATGTGCGGAGCATTGGCGATCGTCTCCGCGTTATTGATGACGGTGGGACCACCATAAAGGCCAACGACAGCAGGGAAGGGAGGCTTGATGCGAGGCACACCACGCTTGCCTTCGAGCGACTCCATGAGCGCAGACTCTTCGCCTACCTCGTAGGCTCCTGCCCCGGTCTGCGTGATGATGTCGAAGTCCACGCCGGTCCCGAAGATGTTCTTGCCCAGAAAGCCTTTTGCATACGCGTCAGCGACGGCTTTTTCGACGATCTTGAGGAGGTAGCGGTACTCTCCGCGAAGATAGATGAAGCCGAGTTTGGAGCCGATGGCGAGACCGGCGATCATCGTGCCTTCAATCACCGAGTGAGGATCATGCAGGAAGAGGACGTGATCCTTGCAGGTGCCGGGTTCGGATTCGTCACCATTCACGAGAACATACTTCGGCTTTTCCGATTGCTTCGGGACGAAGGACCACTTCATGCCGGTCGGAAATCCAGCGCCGCCACGACCGCGCAACCCGCTGGCCTTCATCTCATTGATGATCCACTCAGGCCCCTTGGCGATGGCCTCTTGAACGGCCTTATAGCCGTCGAGTTCAACATACTTGTCGATATCCGCAGCGCCCTGACCGAAGCGGCGGGAGACTACCTTTACTTCATCGGGATGCGAGACGAGTGTTGGCATTTACTTCACGTCCTTTCCCTGGCCGTCGCGGTACATCTGGAACAAGACATCGACCTTATCGGCCGTTAGGTCATCATGAAAGTCGTAGTTGATCTGGATCGCAGGAGCCCAGCAACAGGCGCCGATACACTCGACCTCTTCCAGAGAGAAGACACCATCCGCGGTCGTCTCTTTGTGGCCGATACCCAGCTTGTGTTTGCAGTGGTCGAGAATCTCGTACCCGCCGCGCAGCATGCAGGAGATATTCGTGCACACCTGCACGTTGTACTTGCCTGCCGGTTTTGTGCGCAGCATCGAGTAGTACGAAAGCACGTTGCGAACGTCCAACTCGAGAAGGTCGATGCGCTGTGCGATCTCGGCAACCACGGCGTCGGAGATGTATCCCACCTCATCCTGTGCGTACAGCAGCATGGGAACGAGCGCCGACCGCTTGAGCGGGTATATGGTAACGAGTTTGTCGAAGCGTGAGGCAAGCTCCGGCGAAAAGATCGTATTGGCTATTTCACTCACTCTGCATCATCTCCCGCGCCAGCCTTTCGGCGGCAAGGTCCATCTCTTCGGCGATACCGTTCAGTTTAACCGTTCCATCTTCCTGCATGATGAAGGTGGAACGACTACCGTCACTAAATTCCATTGTCTCGTGCGTAAACCGAAGCCAACGGCTAGCCACACGAAGTGTAATCTCTTCTGCACCAACTTCAACTACTGCGTGATGCGTGCTATTCATGCCGTGGGCGGCAGCGTAAGAGCGAAGCAGCGAAGCCCACGAGGTCCAAAGTTCAGCTCTGAGGCGTGCTTCGAGCATCAGAGGTTAGCGGTCGATCTCGCCGAGAACGATATCGATCGATCCGATGACGGCGACAACGTCCGCGAGAAGACGGCCTTTGCACATGGTTTCAAGCGCCTGTAACGTGGCAAACCCTGGATTGCGCATATGAACCCGGTAGGGCTTGGCGGTACCATCAGAGACGACGTAGTAGTTCATCATGCCGTGCGGAGCCTCAACCGAGCTGCAGACCTCGCCCGCCGGAACTCCAAAGCCTTCGGTCACAATCTTGAAGTGATGGATCAGCGACTCCATCTGTGTCTTCATCTGTTCGCGATTCGGCAGGATAATCTTCGGTGCGTCCGCGACGATCCTACCCTCGGGAAGTCCATCAAGCGCCTGCAGGCAGATCTTTACCGACTCGCGGAACTCCTGCATCCGAACGATATAGCGTGCCCACACGTCGCCAATATCAGAAACCGGCACATTGAACTGAAACTTTTCATAGCCGGAGTAAGGCATGTCGCGGCGGACGTCAAAGTCAACTCCTGAGGCTCGCAGCGGTGGTCCCGTAACACCGAGTGCGATCGCATCTTCGGGCGAAAGATAGCCTACGCCTTTCAGACGGTTCATCCAGATCGGATTTGTCTGGAGCAGCCCTTCGTACTCGTCGATATGTGCAGGGAACTCTTTGAGGAAGGTGCGGATCTTGTCGTAGATATCGCGTGGTGGTTCGAGACTAAGGCCGCCAACACGAACGTAGCTGGTCATCATTCGCTGGCCGGCTACAGCTTCGAAGATGCGCAGCAGCTGTTCGCGCTCCCGGAAGCAGTAGAGGAAGACAGTCAGCGCGCCGATGTCCATCGCGTGTGTTCCGAGCCAGACCAGGTGCGACTGAATGCGAGTGAGTTCATTGAAGAGGACGCGAAGATACTGTGCGCGCTCGGGAATCTCCAGCCCCAGCAACTTCTCCACTGCAAGAGCGTAGGCGAGGTTGTTGGTCATGGGACAGAGATAGTCGATGCGGTCGGTCATCGGAACGACCTGCTGGTAGAACTTCGCCTCGCAGGTCTTCTCAATGCCCGTGTGGAGATAGCCGATATCAGGGGCCAGGCCAACGATGGTCTCGCCGTCCACCTCGATCACAAGACGAAGCACGCCATGGGTCGAGGGGTGCTGAGGACCCATGTTGATGATCATGGTTTGGTCGCCGGACGGTGGATTCTGTCGGTTCCGCGCAGAGTTGGCGATTAAATCGTCAATGCCAGGATTGATATTCTCTACAGCCGCTACGCCGGTTAGTTCTTCAACGGGGGGAGTCATTAGCGGTACCCCTCCACAGGGTAGTCCTTGCGTAATGGATGCCCTTTCCAGTCTTCCGGCATCATGATTCGGCGAAGATTGGGGTGGCCACCGAAGTGAACACCAAATAGATCGAAGACTTCGCGCTCGTAGAAGTTCGCCGACGGCCAGACAGGCGTGATGCTGTCGAGCGAAGCGTCGTCTCCAGCGAGTCGAACCACCAGGCGCACACGCTCTTTCAACCTATGGGAAAGAATGGAATAGGTGATCTGGAAGCGTGGCTCAGAGGGGTACCAGTCCACCGCGGTTACATCTTCCAGAAAGTTGTAACCGGCTTGCTGGACAGCTTTGGCTGCAGCGATGATGCTCTCGCGTGCGACTGTGATGGTCAACTCCGCCCGATCGAACTTTGCGTCGGTGGCGAGTTCCGCCAGCGCCTTGACGGCAGCGTTTTCAGGATGCGCCTCGAAGACGGCCTGTTTGCCCTTGATGGCAGAGGCGGGATCGTACATTAGAGGTCTCCCTTATCGTTCGCCCAGTTCAGGATGCCTTTTTTCCAGACATAAAAGAGGCCGACGGCGACGAAGCCGAGATAGACCAGCATCTCGTAGAAGCCGAACATGCGCGAACCGGTAATGGCAGGCAGGCGACGGAAGATCACAGCCCACGGAAGCATAAAGACGGCTTCAACATCAAACAGGATGAAGAGCATCGCA
>Ga0302177_10003504_pt1 | contig 10987 bp, 11 predicted proteins | sample I_Palsa_E1_2_FD_198780 | JGI IMG/M metagenome (GOLD analysis project Ga0302177, IMG submission 198780) | Peat permafrost microbial communities from Stordalen Mire near Abisko, Sweden - I_Palsa_E1_2 | ecosystem: Environmental > Terrestrial > Soil > Palsa > Peat permafrost | place: Sweden... | reverse complement strand
CTGAAATCTGGCTTGGAAATTAGTTTTCAGATGATCATCGGACTTGGGGTGAGCAATTGTGAACAGATGCGCTCCTGAGCAGTCTGCTCTAATTAGGGTCTCGGGTCCCGAGGCAAGAAACGATATATATCGGTCTGTAAGGCTCTTTCCAGAGGGACATTCCGCGAGGATGCGATCGGTCAGCGGGAAGGGCAAGACTCTCTTGCTGCACTCAAAGCTGGACGTGCGCTTCGGCGCACGACTGCAACAGGCCGATTGAGCGTTTCCGTTCCGCGACCGTAATGTGTTGAATTGAGCAAAGGAGATTTCAACTATGTACTATTTTTGGGGAATGCATGGGCTGTGGTGGATTTTCTGGGTGTTTCTTTGGATCTTGTTCTTCTCTTTCATGATGCCCATAAGGCGGACCACTTACCGCCAAATGCAATCTCCCTTGCAGCTCCTGCAAAGGAGATATGCCGCCGGCGAAACCACAGGCGAGGAATACGAAGAACGGCGGACCAAGCTCCTGCGAGACGCAAATATGAAATAGGCAGAGTCTTTCGTGTTCGGACAGCCATCGTTGCTGATGCATCCTGCTGCCGAACGTTACATGCATCCGGCGACGGCGACTTGTATTTTACGCTCAACCGTCTTAAGAGAGTGAAGGATGGCAGTTATAGGGAAAATAGTCGTCACTCGCAGTTTCGCGTGCGCAACAAATTTGTTCCCTTCGCTGCCGCCTATAAGTGAACAACAGGCTTAATGAAGACTTGGTTGAATGCCCAAGTTATAACACTGTTACATTCGCATGCAGCTGCCGCCAGCCTCTCTCGATTCTTGATCCGCACGACCCCGCGCCGGTAATCGAGAAGTTCAGCCCGCTGGAATTCGCCCATCAGTAACGTAATGGTGGAACGGTTCGCGCCTATCATCTCAGAAAGATACTCCTGAGTGATCTGAAATGTGTCTGCCCGGGCATGGTGAAGGGCAATGAGCAACCACCGCGCCAGGCGCTCGTTGATCGAATGCATCAGGTTACATGCGCAGCACTGGCTGGCTTGAACGTATCTTGCATGCACGTATCGGTGGACCAACATGTGGAATACGTCGCACTCTTCAAGTAAGCGGCGCAGCTCAACGGCTCCGACACGCCATACACTGCCGGTGATCTGCATGACGCACTCGTGTGTACTTGTACTGTCACTCAGTAGGACTGGAAGGCCAAGGAAGCCTTCGATTCCGAGCGGTGAGACGTCGACCGCCCGGCCACTCGCTAGTCGCACCAACTCCGAGATCATTCCAGATTCGGGAAAGTAGCCGTACTCAAATGGATGCGATGGCATGCAGAAGATGTGGCGTTCATGTTTTGCGGCTTCGGGAGTGCAGCACGTTCTTCTCGTCTCATTGAGCGGAGAGTGCGAAGCTAGGAATGTCGTTGCCAGGAATGTTGCGACCTTCGAAGATATGTCACCATTTCCCAAAGTGCGTGTTCTGATTAAGGTTGGGCGGTCTGATTGTCGTTTTCCACGTCGCCTCTTGGGCGGTCGGATATTCGATGCCCTCTGAGTTCCGCCAACTAGAATCGATCGTCCAAGACAAATCGGATCGTGTTACTGCCACCTCGAGGATGCGGAGGAATCGGCTATCGGGCATCCGCTTGGCCTGAACTTTGCGGTGCGCGTTGCCTCAGGGGACTCCTCGTGCAGCTCGGCCTCAAGCTTAATCCGCGCTAAATCTCTGCGCAAGCGGAAACTGCTCTTTTCCCCCGCTTGGACTACTCGCAGTTGGTTGCGAGGCCCTTCGTTAACCACGAGATGTGCCTCGCAAAATGCTTTCTCGGACATGCCCCTAGCCAACCTGACACCCGGCAGCGGACCGCTCAAACTTTGAGCATATATGAAGGCTTTTGTGCTTTGTTGGCGAGCCAACAGACCAAGCAGCATTTGGTTTGTAAAATGATGGGTTATTTTTAAGTTTGAGCGCTGATCCCAAAATCAATGCTCAATTTGAACGATGAGGAGGGGACCTTTTCGGATGGCTGGACTCCCAAAACCTACGTTTGACGTCGCTAGCTTTCTGGCAAATGCCGGATTAGGACGGAGACTTATGCTCTTCAAGCCTGGGCAGTCTTTTTTTTCGCAGGGCGATCCCGCTGATGCCGTTTATTACCTGCAGAAGGGTCGCACGAAACTCACTGTGGTTTCAAAAAGCGGTAAAGAAGCCGCAATCGCGCTGCTCTCAGCCGGTGACTTCGTTGGAGAGGAATCGATTGCTGGCGCAGTCAGTCTTCGATTGGCGACTGCTAAGGCGATTACCCTCTGTTCGGCGCTCAAAATAGAGAGGGTCGAAATGATTCGCGTTCTGCACGAAGAACATGCGTTCTCCGATCTTTTCTTGTCCTTCTTGCTGGGCCGCACTATGCGAACCCAAGCGGATCTTGTCGATCAGCTATTCAACTCCAGCGAAAAACGTCTGGCACGGATTCTCCTGTTGATGGCGGAACTCGGCAAGCCAGGAGAACATGAAACATTAATTCCAAAGATCACGCAGGACGCTCTGGCGGGAATGATCGGCACCACCCGATCCCGTGTCAGCTTCTTCATGAACCGCTTTCGCCAACTCGGCTTTATTGAGTACAACGGCGGCATCCGGGTGCGCAAATCGTTGCTCAATATAGTTCTTCACGACTGAGCGCCGGCATTCGAACTCCCCAAAATGCGATATAGGGCCGAGACAGCGACTGGATCGAAGTTTCCTCCGCGAGAACGAGGCCCCAGAACTCAAAAGGCTGCTTGCGTCGATAGACACTTGGCGGCGGAAAAAAACGAAGTTGATCACTAACCAAAGATTCAGACTTCACGCTCCTTTTGAACGAGCAGAAGGTACGCCAACGGAAGAACCGACCTGACCTTCCCCGTTTCTGCGGACTGACTCCGTCAAGCGCGGCCTCTGCATCTCCCTTTTCACGCTGGAAATGATCTTCCTTGCAAGTTCTAGACGATCTTGTTTGTTCTTCATCATTACAACAATATGACTTGGATAACGCGCGAAAGCTGTTCTCAACAGCTCACACTACAGTTTTCGTGGGGGAGTTTCGTCGCGAATGAAGTCGACGTGTTTGATTTCTGTTCGTTGTGCTTGTGACGCGACCATTTGGGGAAATCTTGTGAAGATGGGCAACTAGGTACTCGCAGGCTGCTAGTCGAAAGATGTCTGGTCGGTCATCTCCTAACGCATTCCTAGATCAGTCAACAGCTTTGGATTAGGGTCATCCATCGTTAGCAGGTTGTGGCACGCCGAACAATCATTGGTGATGCTAACACCTGCCTTGGCGTTATGATTTCCATCATGGCAGCGGAAGCAGCCGGGATAATCATTGTGGCCCAGATTATTCGGATGCGTCCCCCACGTAACCTTCATGAACGGAAAGACGTTTGTGCTGTAGATGGTGGCCAGGGTTTCTGCGGCCTGATTGACCTGCGCTTGCTGAGCGTTCCATATAGCCGGATATTGCGAACGATAAAAGGTCACCAGCCCCGAAGTGATTGCGGTTCTCGCGGTATCCTGTGAGGTGTACTTGGTCTTGATCAGAGCCAGGCCCTCTTTGTGAACAAAGGGGAGCGATACGCTGGGGCTGCCCAGCGCCATGTCTTTATTGAGCGCGTCTTCGGCGGTATCAAAGGAGTGCGCAGCGCGGTTATGGCAATCGATGCAGTCCATGGTGCGCTTCTGCCCGGCCGGGCGCCCTTTTATTCCGGCAGCGACAAACTCAGTGGTCGAGCCATTGTCATTGGTCTTGCTGATCCACGGGATAGTCTGGTTGGTGGTATCGGTGGCAATGTATTCGATCTTGCCCATGTGCGCGCCGTGAATTCCACTCAAATGTGAAAAGGCGTCGCGGCCGCCTACATGCAACAGGGCAATCGTACTGGTTCGAGAGTTCTTCTCGTCATCGGCGTACGCTGTCTTCACCAACAACTTGTCGCCAATGTAGCTGGCGGGATTGTGGCAGCCCAGGCAAGTCACCTTTGCGGGAGGTAATTTATTGTCTGCCTTGATTGGCCGTGGATAGCTCTGTGACACCACCATGAAAAACTGGGCTGTGCCATTCACCTTGGCATGCACAAACCCAGCCACTCCAGGCGCGATGTGGCACCGAGTACAAGCTACGTCAGAATGGCTTGATACCGGATAGGCAGTAAACTCCGGCGCCATGACGTGACAGGCGGCTCCGCAGAAGTTGGGTGTGTCCATGTAAGCCACCCCGCGATAACTGGCAGTGCCGACGATGAGAAAGTTGACCAGGGTGGCGACCGCCACGAAATCAATGCCATGACGAAATGCCGGATCCCGAAGGTTGACCTCGGGAAACATCGACGGCACCTGGTCTGTGGCCCGCAGATAGCTGCGCCGCATCAGGATGCCCACCGGAATGAGAATCAGTCCCAGAACAAAGAGACCTGGCAGGCAAAGATCAAGAATAATGCCCAGGTAGGGATTGGAAGAGCCGCCGTGTCCAAACAGAGCGATCACCCAAAAACCGACAAGGACCATCGCTGACGCGGTCGTGACCGCTCCACCAATGAGACTGACCGGGTTATTCCCGTAAAAAAAGAATGGTCGTACCCACTCTTGCCGAAATGAGCCGGCGTCTGCCATCAGTCCCTCGACTATTTCTGTAGAGTACGAATGTAGGCCACTACATCTTTAATCTGCGCGGCCGTCAGCTTGCCTGAGTACGCCGGCATTTTGCCTTTTCCATTCGTGGTTGCAGCGATCAGGTCTGCATCGGATGCCTTGATCAGCGCCGGAGAACTAAACGGGATGGCCCCCATGGCTTTGCCGGCCGGGCTGCTCCCCGAACCATCGGCTGCGTGGCACATCGTGCATTTTGACTTGTACGTGTTCGCTCCAGCTTGCCCAAGTGCCAATGAGCTTGGAAGAGTTGCCAGTACGGCCACCACGATGCCTGTGAATGCAAGTTTTACTTGATTCTTCATTGTTTAGTCTCCTGTTCAACTTCGTTGTGTCCAAGGCCGCGAGCAGGTCCTTCCCATCCCGCAACCACTCTAACCTGAGCCATCTCTCTCCCCTTGTCGTCCCGACCGGAGCGTACCCGGATTTCCTACCTCACCGCACTCGCCAGGACCACGTGTGCGGCTCTCCGTAGAGAGAGCCGCATGCAGATCATCAACGCCACGGTTCTCGACAGGAAATCCGGGGGAGCGTAGTGGAGGGATCTGCAGTGCGCCCTGCGGCTCTCTCAAATCCCTCCTCGAAACCACCCTCCGTACGATCGGCTGCGTGGCACATCGCCATCTCGTCAAAACTCATAGTGCATTCCCAGGGTCACGTTATTGGCGTGGAAATTCCGGGGCGCGGTAAAACCCGCGGCCGGGATAGTTAAACCCGTCTGACCAACCAGCGCGGGAGAGTCGCAGGCGACGACCGGCGCAGGAGACGAAGGAGTGGGATTCGTAGTGCTGCAGAATGGCGCGCCGGAAGGACCGCCCTCTCCGTAACCGTAGAAGTTGTATTCCGCTTTCCAGATCCATGCCTTACGAACCGCCCATGCAACACTCACAAACGGAGACTGCCACGTAGAGACCAGGGAGCCATTTACATCCCGCGCGTCGTTGAAGAACCGGCTCCCGTTCACAGAGCTGATGGTATAGCCAATGTTGGAGTGGATCGACTCGGTGGGGGAGAAACTGAGAGCCACCGTTCCATACTGCGTAGGAGCAGACATGAAGTCCTTGACCGGCCCGAATTCGTAATAAGTGGTCCCCCTGACGGTAGCGCCGGGGCATGCCGTACCGCTGGGCGATGCGGCCCCCGGAAAAGCGCTGCTGGCCTGGGCATCGTAGCAGATGTTGGTCGAGGTATATACATCGCTGTAGCCATAATTGAAATCGAGACCATAGTGCCCCTTCGGGAACAGCGCTGCCCCTACGCTCACCAGGCGGCTGTGGTCGACATGATCGATCGGGCCCGCGTACGTGACACGGCCTGCCGCGACATCGCTCTGGTTATTATTGGTGTTGTTATGCCGCTCCAGGTCATTAAAGACGCCAGATACGGTCGCCCAGGGCCTTGGCCTGTATACGGTATGAATTCGGTAACGCTGCATCTCCCGCGGACTGACCGGGGTGAATGCATTGTCGTTGTAGAGCACCTCGACGGAACCATTGATATCCCAATGAGTGCTGGGTCGCAGGGCGGCGTTGAAGATGCCACCGTTTCCATGAATGGTTACTGTTCCGTTCGTAGTCTCCCCCACCGGTAATGGAGTGTTACGAGGAAAGCCCTGGGCGATCTCTTGCATGCGGTAGCGGTAGGTAAGCGAGAGTGTGGCCCGAGACCAGCCGTCCCAGGTCCCCGTCACGTCGTTGGTCAGGAACTTCTGACCAAAGAAGGCAGGCAGAGGAGCACCATTGGGGCTGCCCTCAACAGTAACAGTCCCAGCAGTCAACGGACCTGAGTAGTTGATGGTCTCGTTGCCCGGGGTCGCCGGCGTGTTAGCGGTAATCCCTTTTGAGATGTTGGCCGTACCCGGCTGCTGCGCATTCGAGTAGTCAATCTGCTCGGAGAGGCGGATGGTCGGCGCGGCATCCCACACGATGCCGTAGTCCACAGCGGTTACCTGCCGCTTTGCGGTTGCGCTGCCGGTAAACGTAGTAGAGCGGATGGTCCCATCCAGGCCCTGGAAATTCTCGTAGTAATTGGCCAGGTTCAAATTTGCGCTGGTGTAGCGCACATTGCCGTTCATCGCGATGTTTTTGATGCTTGAGCTTTGAAACCGGAAAATCTCTGTGGGGTAGAGAATGCGCGTCGGCTGCGACCGCAGGTAGCTCGTAGCTACATCGCATGCTGGATTGATGATCGGAAGGCCGCCTGGGGTCTGCGGCGGCGACAGGATCGTGTAAGTTGTCGCGTTGGTGTACGCACTTCCCATGCTTGCCGTGTTACAGCTACTAATACCGTAGGGTGTGTAACTGTCCCAGCCGCCAGGGGCAGCCAATGATCCGTTCGCCTCCTGCACCAGCAAGTTGCTCGGGGCCAGGGCAAGATACGAGTTTATTTTGATGTGGTCGACCACCTCTTCAAAGGTCAACCTCGTGTCCTGCACGGGCTTCCAGTCGATCTCTCCAGAGAAATCGTCGCTGTTGTTGCGCACATACTCCTGGTAAATCTGAGAATTGGCGCCGATAGATGAAATAACCGAGTCACCAGGGCTCAGGCCCGGTCCTTGCACAAGATTCTGCGAGTACCCCACCCGATACGTCACTTTCGACAGCGGAAAAACCGTCAGGCTGGTGTCCAACATGCGGCGTACGGTGTTGGCCAGAAACGGCGATTGGTAAACCTGAGGCAACGCCAGCGAGCCCGTTGGCGCATTGGACGGCCCGATGGGGATCGACTGCCCTGAAGGAATATTTGGACTGCCCAGCAGATCGTAATCGAAGTAGTCACGGTGGCGGCGGAACATTCCCGAGAAGTCGTAGAGCTTACCTTTGAAGAAGTCCAGCTTGGCGAAGTTGTTCGGATCGCCACCGAATCCGTTGCTGAAGGCGCGGAGGGAATCGACCAGCGTATGCTGTGTGCCGGGGAGTGCACGCAGCTCAAAGGTCTCGCCCAGCACGCGGGGACCGGACTGGATATTGACCAGCGTGTTGTACATAGCCCCGCTGCCGGTGGTGTTGACTATGTGCCCGCCTGCGTCGATGGTCTCGTGGAGTGTATAGCCCTTCGGGGCAACCGGGTTTGTGCCCGTTGTAGGAACCATAGGGAAAGGGCCTGCAATCTGGGCAGCTGCGACGCCGGTGGCCGTCAATAAAAGACCGATTCCGGCGATACGCTGGGCCATTGCGCGAGAGAGCTGCCTACCGTTTATCCAAGTAAACCAGCCAGTCTTCTTCACCTGAAGCCTCACTTGTAAAAACGCTGCCACATTGAAACCCCGGACCTGATCTTTGACCCGATCCCGGCCGTGCTCCCTGCTATGGCTGGAGAGCGCGGTCATGATCGTTATTTGAGGAAAGCCTGGTTGAGATTGGATCCATGGATCCAAGTGTGGCAGTTTGTGCAGGACGTCAGCTCCGACGATCCAGCACCCATACTGTGAACCGTACCTGCCGCCACCGGGCTGTGGCACTGATTGCACAACACATTGACATTCGGCATGTTCAGCAGCCGAGCGTTCTGAGAACCATGCGGAGTATGGCACCCCATGCACCCTTCCGCCTTGACCGCGGCGTGCTCAAAGACGAAAGGTCCGCGTGTCTCCACATGGCATTTGGTGCAGATCAGGTTCTGATCGACGGTGGACCTCAGGTTATTTGGTTTGAAAGTGCCATGCACGTCATGGCAGTCGCTGCAGCTGACCGCGCCTTCGGGCACAGGGTGGTGGAACGGCATCGCGAACGTGCCCTTAACGTCGCTGTGACAGCCATAGCAGAGCATCGGTTCCGAAGCCTTGAGCAGGCTGGCTTCGCTGGTGGACTTATGGACGCTATGACAACTGATGCAGCTTACGGCGGCCTTAGCGTGGGGTGAGCGCTCGAAATTGGGATGTACCGATTCATGGCAGCCGAGGCAGGTGGCATCGAGCTTCTTTGCCGGCAGCTTGTTCAATTGCACAATTTTGCTCACATCGCCACCGGAGGCAACGTGTGCCTCCCCTGGCCCATGGCAACTTTCGCAGGTGACGCCTTTGCCGCTGTGCAGCAGGGCAAGCTGGGCGTGCGGATTGGTAGAGAACTTGCTAGCGATGTCTGCGTGACAGGTAGCACAAACCTCAGAACCGACATTGCCATTGGCTGGAGTTGCGGCTGCTGCGGCTTTCGGACTCACGGCTGCTTGCTGATTATCTTTGCCTGCGGCGTCTGCCGAAAGGGTGGCCCAGAACCAGGGCAACAACACAATGATTGCCAGACAGGGGAGCAGACGCTTCATGCAAATCCTTCAAGCAACGTATTGGTGGAACATCTTATGCAGTTATCGTCTGAAATCCGCGATTGAGCAGTTTGGCCTCAATCGCGGCTCCGCTTCGAGCCTCGAGAGAGAGTATGTCGCTACTCCGGCCGGGGTTCTGTTCACTTTTGATCACTTTTGCTAAGAGTGAGCAAAAGTGAACAGTCCTGGCCGCGCCGGACCGAATAGGCTGGGTTTTCCTGGTTATTCCTGGTGTCTACCATGCTCAGCTCGCTCATTGGCTCGTCTACGACTCGAGAGACTCTAAAGGCTCTCGAAACTATCGATGAACGGCTGCTGAAGTGTGGCATCAGCCGGCGCGCGTTCCTGTTGTTCTGTACCAGCCTGATGGTTGCGGCTCCTTACGGCCTTGCCATTACGGACAAGAAGACACCTGAAGAGGTCGCCGCTGGCCTCGGCGGAGTGATAAGACCCGCTGTGATCTGGCTGCATTTTCAGGACTGCACGGGATGTACGGAGTCGATGCTGCAGACGTCGCATCCCGGCTTTGCGGATCTGATTCTGAATGTCATCTCTTTGGAGTATCACGAGACTTTGATGGCAGCCTCTGGCCTGCAGGCAAGGCAGGCGCTTGCGGAAGCGGTGAAACGATACTCGGGCAAGTTCATCCTTGTAGTCGAAGGTTCTATTCCGGCGAAGGACCATGGCATCTACATGATGCTTGCGGGACGGCCGGCGCTGGAGGTTTTGGCGGATATCGGCGGACAGGCTGCAGCGATCATTGCTATCGGCTCCTGCGCCTCGTGGGGCGGCATTCCCTCCGCAGACCCAGACCCCACCGGCGCCATCGGCGTGGCCGATCTACTGCCGAACCACTCCATCATCAACGTGCCCGGGTGTCCGCCAAACCCATACACGATGCTGGGCGTTATCCTCCAATACGCAGCCGATGGAACATTTCCGGAGACCGACGAACAGCGCCGGCCAAAATTTGCGTATGACCGCAACATTCACGATCAGTGTCCCCGGCGCGCACACTTCGATGCTGGAAACTTTGTAAAGCAGTACGGCGACGCAGGGCATCGCGAAGGCTGGTGCCTGTATGAGATGGGTTGTAAGGGCCCGGATACCCACGCCGGCTGCTCAACTCGCAACTTCAATGAGATTACCGATGTTTGGCCCATCGGCGTGGGAGCACCCTGCATCGGATGCACCGAGAAGAGCATTGCCTTCCGCGTGCCCATGTTTCAGGTTATCCAGATCCACACCATCGCAGCCCCGCCAACAAGTTACGCCCCCATCGCCGTGACGCACGGAAGCATCAGTCCGCTGGCGACCGGTGTAGTCGGACTCGGCGTCGGCGTCCTGGCGGGCGCCGGCTATATCGCGTCGCGCAAGTTCTCCAAGTCCGAAAACGATCAGACGCCTCCCGGAGCCAAGCCACCGGGGCCGCCAGAATCACCCGGGCCTCAGGCAGGACCGGGAGCAGCGTCGTGAACGTCATGACCGCTGCACTCAGCCGCCGGCAAGCGTTCAAGGTGATGCTTGGCCTCGGGGGCACTGCTGCCAGTGTGCTGCTGCCAGCGCCGGCGAAGGCCGAGGCCGAGGAACACCCAGCCCACCCGGTGGCGCCGTCCGATGCGATTGCGATGCTCTATGACAGTACTGTCTGCACCGGCTGCAAGGCTTGTATGCCGGCGTGCAACGAAGCCAACAATCTCCCAGCCGATACCAGCATGTCCGGCGGCATCTGGGACATGCCAACTGGCCTGAACGCCCAGACGAAGAACATCATCGAGCTTTACCAGGACCCCAAGTCGGATGAGTTCGCCTTTGTAAAGCGACAGTGCATGCACTGTCTCGACCCAGCCTGCGTGAGCGGTTGCCCATTCGGCGCGCTGGAAAAGGCCGATTGGGGAGCCGTGACGTGGACCAGTTCTCTCTGCATCGGCTGCCGCTACTGCGAGGTCGCATGTCCTTTCGAGGTGCCGAAGTTTCAGTGGGACAGTTGGAATCCGAAGATCGTCAAGTGTGAGTTCTGCTATGAGCAGCGGCTTAAGCAGGACCTGGA
>Ga0302177_10003501_pt1 | contig 10996 bp, 10 predicted proteins | sample I_Palsa_E1_2_FD_198780 | JGI IMG/M metagenome (GOLD analysis project Ga0302177, IMG submission 198780) | Peat permafrost microbial communities from Stordalen Mire near Abisko, Sweden - I_Palsa_E1_2 | ecosystem: Environmental > Terrestrial > Soil > Palsa > Peat permafrost | place: Sweden... | reverse complement strand
AGATGAGCGTGCGTGCTGAAAATTCCGCTTTGCCGCAGCATGGCGTCCACCAGCGTCGTCTTGCCGTGGTCCACGTGCGCGATAATGGCGATGTTGCGTAGTTTTGAGTTCATAGTATGTCGATTCGTTATGTCGATGCGGCCGAACGAACAGGGCTGCAAACGCTACCTTGCGACCCCGATAGAATTGCGAGAGGTTTCAGGAGCAACGAACGCTTGCTTATTTTACCACGGAGCAGCAAATTCCGCCCCGTTTTCCGGGTCTGGACCCGCCGCGCGTTTGATCGAACCGCATTCTAACGAGGGCCGAGGCGCTCGCTACGGATCAAGTCAACAAATAGGTATTGCTTGAGCTACCGGCGAAAGTTGCTATCATGCGTGTCGTTATCTGCTCTCAGGGGTTCTTGTCATGTATCGCGGACTTCCCAATTGAAGCGCGCCATCCCTCGTCGCGATTGGACTCGTGAAGAACTAATCGTTGCTTTCAATCTATATTGCAAAATACCCTTCGGACGAATTCACATCCGCAATCCGTTGGTAATAGAGATGGCGAAGGCAGTCGGTCGGACGCCGTCGGCTGTATCGTGGAAACTCGCTAACTTCGCACGGCTCGACCCGGCTTTGCGGAAAAGGAACATTGCCGGCGCGACACATGGAGCGAAGGCCGAAGTTGAAGTCTGGAATGAGTTCAGCCATGACTGGGATAGGCTAGCATTTGAAAGCGAACGTCTTCTTGCTCAGCTTACAGGCCGAGCCTCTGAATTGGTCGAAGAGTCGCTGGAATTCCCGGAGGGAAGAAGCCGCGAGGCGCTTATTCGCGTGCGCGTCAATCAAGGTTTTTTCCGTGCCGCGGTTTTAGCTTCCTATGATGCTCGGTGTTGTATTACCGGATTGTCGTTCACAGAGTTGCTCACAGCAAGCCACATTGTGCCGTGGTCGGTGGACTTAAAGAATCGAACCAACCCTCGGAATGGTTTGTGTCTCAACGCTATCCATGACCGAGCCTTTGACTGCGGCCTCCTAACCGTCACGTCCGAACTAAAAGTTAAACTTTCACCTAGGCTCAAGAGAAGTCCGACCGATAGAGCGGCGCGAGAGTTCTTTTCGAGGTATGAGGGTGCCTCCATTTCTCCCCCTCGCCGATTTGCTCCAGACATAGACTTCCTTCGTTATCACAACGAAAAAATATTCGTCGGGACCTAACTCGAACTGGAGGTCAAGTAAATGGGCAACGTCAAATTCAACTATCTCTACCGCGACGCCGGTAACTATAAGAAATGGGCTCAGGTGGTTTTCTCCAATCCCGACGGGCTGGCACTTGAGGAGACGAACAATGCGCTTCGGAACGCTTTTTTGCCGGATGGCCTGTTCATTGCAAGCCAAGTTCGCCTGCCTGAGGCGTTTTTCTCCATCGCGGGAGAGGCGACCTCAGATGATCACTGTTTCCACGAGTTCGATGTAGCTGAGATGTCGCTCGAAGACTCAAACGATCGCCACCAGCGATCAATTAGCGAGTTCATAGCCGAGGTCGAGAAGGAAGCGGAGCGTGGCTGGGTGGCGTTCGATCCTCATAATAGGTTGCACCAGAGAATTTCGGATTAGAAGAGGTTTGGCTTGGAGCCTGACACCTTAAAGGGCCCCTGATGATGGGCCAAAGCGCGGAGCGTCCTCAGCCATCAATCCGAAATCGTTTTTTCCTCCGAACAAACGCCGGAGGCGTGCCACAAGTTAGCCCCGCCCGTGAGGGCGGGGTACAATTACCGAGAGAATCAAGCGCCGTAGGTGCGACACCTAACCAAATACAAATTTCGGATCAAATTCGACATCGTGTTTTTTCAACAGAGCGAGAAACTCCGTATCGAAATTCATCTTTTTGTGATGCGCGGGTTGATTCTGAATGTAAAGAACCACGGCCGGAACCATAGAGCTACTCACACTAAATGCCCCATATCCTTGCTGCCACGCGAATTTGCAGCCTTCTTCGTTCGCCCATTTTGAGGAGTTCGATTTGATAGCGAGAACGGCCTTGGCCACTGCCATGCTTGGCGGCACTCGGATGAGGAAATGAATGTGGTCCTCCATTCCACCGACTGCGTAAACAAGAATTCCAAGCTTTTGGCAAATCCCTGCTGCGTACGCCCACACGCGCGGCTGTATAAGTCGAGGGATTGCTTTGCGCCGATCCTTCGTGCTGAACACAACATGAATCACATTTTGGGCGTATGTGTGGGACATGTGTCGCACCTCCGGCGCTAGACACCTTATACACCCCCTACCCAGTGCTTACGCACTGGGCTAGCTTCTGACGCGCCTACGGCGCTAAAAGCGGAGACTCTCCCGTAAAAGTAATCCACCGCTTTTTATGGATTTGCTCAACCGACTGAAGCCATAACCCGGAAAAGTTCTGAATGGAGGAGGTTACATAAACGCGTAACCCTCTACGAACCATGATTGGATCGCGCGGGATGCGCAGGTAAGATTCTGCGAGCTGGTAAGGACGCGTAGGACAAAAGGGGGAACGATGGACGTAAGCGTGAACGAAAACATGATTACCACGGCGTTTGAGCTGCCGGGATACCGCGTGGTGCGGAACATAGGTCTGGTGCGCGGAATCACCGTGCGCTCGCGCAGCATACTCGGGACCCTCGGCGCTTCACTGGAAACGCTCGTGGGCGGCAACATTACTCTCTTCGAGGAAATGTGCGAGACCACGCGGGAGCAAGCGCTGGAATTGATGATGCAACACGCCAGCTCTCACGGCGCGAATGCCGTCATCGGCGTGCGCTACGATTCAAACGAGTTGATGCAAGGCGTCACCGAAGTCCTGGTCTACGGCACCGCCGTCCAAGTCGAGCGCGCCGCCTAGCTTCGTCAGGGCACGGCTTTTTACCCTGAGCTGCGAAGGGCAGCCGTGCCGTATTGTCGCCGTATCCCAGGGGTTTCAACCCCTGAGGGAATCGTCCCGCTTAGCGCTTCGCGAGTGCAGAGCGGGCTCGGTCTTTTGTCTGTTGTTCCGCATGCAGCCGACGCTTCCTCGGCTGCTACCACCGCAGCAGATTTTGCGGCGCCATCTGGCGTGAGCCAAGATAACTTTCCCGACTTTCCTCAGGGGTTTTAACCCCTGGGGCAATTCGTGACCCTTTGGTTTCGTCAGGGTACGCCTTTAGCCGTGCCGTACCGTCGTCGGACCCGAAGGGGTTTTAACCCCTGAGGTAATTCGCGCCGCTTAGCGCTTTGCGAGCGCCGGGCGAGGTCGGTCTTTTGTCTGTTGTTTCGCATGCAGCCGGTTCTTCGGCTGCTACCATCACCGCGGTTTGTGCGGTGCCCAATTGGCGTGAGCCCAAAAACTTCCGCGCAGTACCTAATTTCAAGTGCAGTCGGCGATTCGCCGACTGTTACCTTCGCGGCGCAATTTGCCGCGCCGTTGTCCGCCTCGCGCGTAGCGACTGAACTTGTCCTATTCGGTTTACGTGCGACGGAGCGTCAGTGCTTATCCGCGGTATCCGCCGTACCGTCCGACCACTTGCCGACGGGGACCATGAATATCATCAGGCTGTCCTGAGGGTCGTCACCTGAAAGAATCGGAGAGCCCGGGACATCCGCTCCCCAGCTCGCGGCGTCCGTCCGCGGTACGAAAAACATCAGGTGTGGATGCCAGTGGCGGCCGCTATCGCCTAAATATTGATCCTTTGACAGCATGTAGCACATCGCCCCCGGCTCCTGCATCGGCAATTCCTTTTTGTCCAGAGCGGCTTTGATATTGTCGAACATCTGAGTTTTGGATTGCCCGGCCAATACCCACTCAGTCTTCTTGATTGTGAATGGAAGGTAGGTTCGTGCGGCCGCCGCATTCAAGCAGAGGGGACCACGCAGCTTGGGATTCCAAAAGTTCGGATCGTCAATTGGGGCGGTCCAGCCCCTTTCCACGAGGCACACGAAACCGTTCGTGCCTTTCACCGCGATCTCGTAACCATGCCGCCCCAGGACCATCACCTCGGCATCGTGTGAGATGGATTCCGGGGCCGCGCTCCGTGCCAGGGCTATCTCAGCATCCCGATCCGCTATCAGGTATTGGTCAACCGGCGCCATGTTCGGATACGGCGCTTTGGCGTCCTGTGCGTGCGCTTGCCACGCCGCGCCCAGCGCCACAACCAGCGCGAAGCTTCCCAACGCAATCGTCCTGATTATTTTTCGCTTCATCTAAATCTCCTGGGAAGTGGAAGCCCCGCTCCCATCAAGATGAGGTATGGACCGTCGCGCCGGCCATTCGTTTACGCCTTAAGGCGTGACGGGAATTGTGGCAAGCCTCACTTGTGAAATGCAAGTGATTATTTTAGGATGGAAGTATGAGGCGCGGAAGGGCAGTTCCAAAGCGGCGGTCGGGGTGTCCCTTAAATGCTTCCGTGGAAATGTTGGGCGATCGCTGGTCCCTCCTGATCATCCGCGACATGATGTTGGCTGGCGCGCGTAGCTACAAGCAGTTCCTGAAGGGTTACGAAGGCATCGCCACGAACATTCTGGCGGACCGTCTGCAAAAGCTGGTCGCCTACGGAATTATCACTACCGAAAAAGACCCCTCCGACGGACGCAAACTAATCTACCTACTGACGCCGAAAGGAATTGACCTGGCGCCGGTCCTCACCGAGATGGTCCTCTGGGCCGCCGCGCACGAAGATACTGAAAATCAAGCGCTCGTGCGCCAAATGCGCGCCGACAAGCCGAAGTTCCTGGCAGGGGTTCGCCAACTCTGGGCCAACCGTACCGCTATGTAATTATTACTCTTGACTTATGTGTACTAGTATGTTAACATCCGTTGGGGCGTCGTTGACACCCCGCGAGGAGGCTATATGGCCAAGGCCGCGTGCAGTCGAGGTCGCAGTCGGACGCCGCAGGTCCCTCTAATCACTCGCCAGTCGCCCCGTATCACCACCATTTCTAATCGAGAACATGTGGAATTAGAACATGCCCCAACTCACTGAAAACAAACAACAGCGACCCGTTCTAATCGAGAACTTTGAACCAACGCATAGCGCCGATAAATCGGCACAGAAATGAGGCTGGCAGTGCAATGCCCGCGCGCCACGGAGCCGCACAACATATATAATGCCGAAGTAAGCGGGGAGGGCATTGATGAAGCACAAGTACCGGATTCTTTCGGCCATTCTCTTAATTGGCCTATTCGCCGCGATAGTGAACGTCCGTGCGGCCGGCCCCAAGACAGAGACGGTCAAATTCCCCAGCGGCAAGGAGACGATCGAGGGGTATTTGGCCGTTCCGGAGAAGCCCGGACGTTACCCCGCAGTGATCGTCATCCACGAATGGTGGGGGCTGAACGACTGGGTGAAGGAACAGACCCAAAAAATCGCCGAGTTGGGCTATGTGGCGCTAGCCGTGGACCTTTACCGCGGAAAGACCGCGACGGATCCGAACGACGCGCACGAATTGATGCGAGGATTGCCGCAGGACCGCGCCGTGCGCGACTTGCAGGCCGGATACGATTACCTGGCGACGCGGAAAGACGTGAGCGGACGCATCGGAGCGGTGGGCTGGTGCATGGGCGGTGGTTATGCGTTGCAACTGGCAATACATCAGCCGCGCTTGGCTGCTTGCGTAGTGAACTACGGAGCGCTGCCGACCGATCCCAACGACATCCAACAGATCGCAGCGCCTGTCCTGGGAAATTTCGGCGCGGACGATCACGGAATCACTCCTGCGGACGTGAAAGCCTTCCAGAAAACTTTGTCGGGCATGGGCCGCTATGTTGACGTCAAGATCTATGATGGCGCCGGCCACGCGTTTGAAAATCCGAACAATGAGAAGGGCTACCGTCCCGAAGCCGCCGCGGATGCCTGGTCCCGCACGGTTGTGTTCCTAAAGAAGACGATGAGCGTAGGAGATCAGCCTCCGCCGCCGAAGAAGTAGGGGCGGTCATCGAATCGGCCAGTCCTCCTATAACAGCGTCTCCTGCCGATAGAGCTCCCTCGTATGCCACACCGCCGCGACGACAACCATAATCCCCATGGCAACCACCGCGACCAACCCGCCGAAGTCCAACAGACGATAAGGCAATCCGGGGATTCTCATGTCCGGACGAAACCACAAGACGACGCTACCCGCCGCCAAGAGAATTCGGATCTCCGTCGGTCCAAACTTCGCAAAAGAAAGCCTGAAAATACCCAGCGTGTACGATGCGAGGTAACTCTCGATGGAGAGTAGCAGGAAAGCGATGAGCATGCCCATCGCGATCCGCCAATCGACATAAGTGGAAGCGCCCAGACCGCTCATAAGAAAGAGCGCTCCGAACGAGTCAACCATATGGTCCACGTAAAAGCCGTAACGCGGCCTCTGCCGGTTTCTGACGCGCGCCAACGTCCCGTCAAGGCTGTCTCCAAACCAGTTGAGCGCCAGACACGTGGTTGCGAGCAACAGCCCGACAGGATGCCAGCGCGCCAATAAATAACCAGCGCCGGCCATAAGCATGGACAGGAAGCCGAGCAGCGTGAGCTGGTCGGAAGTGACCCAACAGGGCATGCGTGCGGCGAGCCAAAGTAATGCCATGCGTTCCAGCGTTGATGTGAAGCTTTCCTGAATGCGGGTTGCGTTCCGAAAGGGCTGCGCAATTTCTTGCGTTTGAGTAGGTTTCGATTGTCTGAGCATGCGCGGACTATGCTCGCGTGATGCTGACGACTTCAATGACCCGGAGGTCATTTCACGCACGAAAAATCTCATTTCGTAACGAGCTTAAAATCAGGCGGTTAATCAAGTTTCTCCATTAGAATTAGACCAGCTGAGGAGTTTGTCTTGACGGGGTTTAAGCGCGACACACGAAAATTTCGCTTCGGTGTATTCGAGTTCGACGCCGGAAGCGGCGAACTGTGCCGGGAGGGAAAGTCTCAGCCTCGGCTTCGCGATCAGGCGCTGCAGATACTGCTGATGCTTTTGGAGCAGCCGCGGGAAGTCGTCACCAGAGAGGAACTCCGGAATGGCCTATGGTCGTCGGACACCTTCGTGGATTTCGATCACGGATTGAACACGGCGATAAACCAATTGCGAAGCGCGTTGGGTGATTCAGCCGCCAATCCGCGATTTATCCAGACCTTGCCTCGCCGGGGATATCGCTTTATTGCGCCGCTAGAAGAATCCGACTCGAATGAGACTATCCCAGGATCAAGCAGACCTGATGAACCCAATTCGCAGACGCATCCTTCATCGTTCTTAAGCGACCCGCGTGAATTGCCCTTTGTTTCGAGAAAGGTAGTACGGATTCTCTTTTCCTTGATTCAATTGATGTACCTCGCCTTCTACACAGTTTCGCTGATGCGACTCTCGCACGTGGAGGCCAGTCTCACACAATCGGGATATCCCACTCACTTGATATTAGCCGTGCTAATCGTCACGGCGGCCATCGGGATTCCGACTCGGCTTTATCTGCTTGCCGCAGCCGGTTTCAACTACGCCGGGCTAAACACGAAATTCAAAAAGCTTTTCCCATTTCTGCTTCCACTCGACGAGCTATGGGCCCTGGCGCCATTTTTGATCGTTCGCCAGATCGGCTTCGGCCTGGCCCTGGCCGCTACCGCCGCTCTTTTATATTTGCCATTCTCCCAGCGCTCTCTGTTGCTAATGGGATTTTCAGTGCGGCCGACATCGAATTGAGGGCGCAAGCGAGCGAGCGTTCGATGCCGCCGGACGCTGTGCTAGAATGCAAATAAGTCAGTAGGCCCGTAGCTCAGTTGGCTAGAGCGCCACCTTGACACGGTGGAGGTCTGCGGTTCGAGCCCGCACGGGCCTACCAACTCCTCATGGCACGCCTCTATATTCTGCAAAGCCAATCGACGGGACGCTATTGCCTGCACGGGCCTATCATTTCTTCAGGAAACTGTCGACGATTCCGTACTGTGCCTTGCATCGCCCTCTCGTCTGCACGCCAGGATTCGTTCCGCTTGAAAGAAATGCATCGCTGGTCCAAGCGAAATGGGTAGCAAGCGATAGCGCGGCGAAATAAAAGAAATGCCGCGCCAGAATTGAGCGGGGCATCCTACCAGAGAGTTAGCGGCGAAATTTACTTCTTTGGCGCAGACGATAGATAAGTTTTGGACTGCTGGCCAACGATGTCGAGTAGGTTGCCCATCGCAAGGTTCACGTCGATCAGGTGCAGGCCCCAATCAGCGAGAACTTGCCCGCCAACCACCACGTCGCCCTTGATGTCACTGACGCGTGGACCGGCAGGATCACCATGCACGGTGATGGCGAGATAGGAAAAGCTGTCGTTAGCGACGCACTCGGCGGTGAGCATGCCCGGCACGCTTACGAAGGGAGTGGTAATGGGCGGCCCGTCCTTGACCCAAGGGCCGGGCGCCGCCTCTGCAGCAGTCAAGATGCCGCTACCGTTCGATCTTAGATAAGAGTGGAGCTCGCCGCTGCCTCCTCCGAGCGCTGCCGGATTCGTGCATGCGGAAATCATTCCCTCACCGGTTACTTTGCCGAAGTGGGAGTTGGCCGGGGGTGGAGAAGTTGCGCGAAACGAAGCGTACGTAATCACACATCCGATTTGGTTGGCTGCGTGGCAGAGCGGCATATTCTGGAAAGCACCGCCGACATCTTTTCCCTTGGGCACAGGCAGGTTGGTTCCCAGCAGCAACGCGGAAATGATGCGCGTTTGCACGGGCTTGCCATCAATTTCATTCTTGATGAGAGCGGTGAGAACCCCGGAACCTTGCGAGTGCCCGATCAGCACGACGCCGCGACCGTGATTGTCATGCTCCAGGTAATAGTTCCATGCATCGAGGACATCGTTGTACGCTCGCTCGCGATCCACGGGAATGGGCGACCCGGTAAGTGCGGCCCGCAACGCGGTCAGGGTGACCTGGCGGTATAGGGGCGCATAGACCCGGCACTTGGAAGCGAAGCGGGCAAACTGCACGCGCGCCACTGCCTTTTCTTCCGGACCGAGTGTCATAGTGCTGTTTCCGCCGGGGTCGGTCGAGACTGTGGGATACACGTAGAAGCAATCGATCTCCGCGTCGGGATTAGCGGCCCAATCTTCGTGTGTCAGCTTGCCATCGGCGGAAATGATGGTGGTGGAGAGGTCCGTGGCGCACGCGTCTTGACGGCCGGGGCGGCAGAGCCAGTCGTCCACGTTGCTGTAATCATTCTTTGCAACGGGCGCGGGCTTGGCTGAATCCTGGACCGGCGTGGGCGGCGGGGTTGCAGTTTGCGCGGAGGTCGCGCCTCCAAAAGCGCATAGCAGAATCAAAGCAGTAAGAAGGCGCATTATAGTGTTCTCCTTTTTCAGACGGCGAACATCCTAGCGGGTAGTGAGGTTTTTGTCTTTCAATTTGTTTCCGCCGCGAGTCTTCCATTCGAGCGCCTACGAGCCCCATTATATTTTCAGCAAGTTACCGACGTTGACTCCCTCACCATTTCCTGCGAAAGATGACCTTATTATGATCGTTCAAGCACTGTATTCTTTTGTTGGTACGAGAACTAAACGCTCTCGCCGAAGCGACATGAGACCATACTCGATGCGACTGTTGGAAAACCGCGAATGAACAACGATCGGGCTCTTTGGGCTGGATTTATGAAGTCCGCAGAAAAGTTCGCTGACCGCCCCGCGGTAGTGGCGGAAGGGAAGACTCTCACGTACGGAGAGTTGCGTGAAAGGGCTTGTCGTATAGCGGCTACGATTCAAGCGCATCAGGATGCTTCGGCCACGCCTCTCACCGCAGTTTTCGCATACCGCAGCCCGACTGCGTTCGCGGGAGTTTTGGGATCGTTGCTAGCCGGGAATGGCTATGTTCCTTTGAACCGCACGTTTCCAGCGGATCGAACGCAGGCGATGTTTGCGCGATCGGAGTGCAACGCGATCGTTGTGGATGCCGGGTCGCTGCCGCAATTGGACAAACTCCTGGAAGAATCTCAGAAGGCGCTGCTGATTTTGTTGCCGGATATTGAGAATGTCGAATCACTCCGAAAACAATGGCCGAAGCATACTTTTGCCGGTTCGAATGACTTGGCTGCCTCGAGCAACTGGCGTGAACCGGAGGTGCGCCCGAACGCCATAGCGTACCTGCTCTTCACTTCGGGCAGCACCGGAATTCCCAAAGGAGTGATGGTAGCTCAGCGGAATGTGACTGCCTTCCTGGACTATATGGTGGAGCGCTACGGGATAACGGAAAAAGACCGGCTGTCGCAGATGTTCGATATGACTTTTGATCTTTCGGTGTTTGACATGTTTGTAGCTTGGGAGCGCGGCGCGTGCGTTTGCTGTCCTTCTCAAAAAGCGTTGATCAAGCCCGGGAGTTTTATTCAGGACATGGAACTGACGGTTTGGTTTTCCGTGCCGTCCACTGCGATTTTTATGAAGCAATTGGGAATGTTGAAGCCGGGCCGATACCCTACGCTGAGATTTAGTTTGTTCTGCGGTGAGCCTCTGCCCGTATCGTCGGCTTCGGCTTGGTTGGAAGCCGCTCCCAACTCCATTCTTGAGAATTTGTATGGACCCACCGAATTGACGATCGCCTGCACTTTGTACCGCTGGGACCGGGTTACGTCTCCCGACGAATCGGAGCTGGGAATTGTCCCAATTGGATATCCGTACCCCGGCATGGGTGTTTTGGTGGCGGATGAGACGTTGAAGGAAGTGGCTCGCGGAGAAGAGGGAGAGCTATTGATGAATGGGCCGCAGATGTCCCTCGGATACTGGAAGGACTCCGAAAAAACAGCGGCAGTCTTCGTCATTCCCCCAGGTAAGAAGGACATCTATTACCGAACCGGGGACCGGGTCCGTCGTCCTCTTGGAAACGGCCCTTTAACCCATCTAGGACGAATTGATTTTCAGGTTAAAATACTGGGTCACCGAGTGGAGTTGGGAGAGATCGAGGCGGCGGTTCGCAAAGCTTGCGGCTTGGATGGCGTACTGGCGATAGGTTGGCCGGCGACACCTAGCGGTTACGGAGGTGTCGAGGTGTTCATTGAAGGTGAAGCAAAGGACTTGG
>Ga0302177_10003498_pt1 | contig 10999 bp, 13 predicted proteins | sample I_Palsa_E1_2_FD_198780 | JGI IMG/M metagenome (GOLD analysis project Ga0302177, IMG submission 198780) | Peat permafrost microbial communities from Stordalen Mire near Abisko, Sweden - I_Palsa_E1_2 | ecosystem: Environmental > Terrestrial > Soil > Palsa > Peat permafrost | place: Sweden... | reverse complement strand
GCCATGATGCGCGGCACGAGGATGTTGTCGGCGACGCGCGAGACGACGAAGATCGCGACCGTGACCCACACCACCATCCCGGTGCCCTGCGGGATGGCAAGCAGCGCCGCGACAACCTGCGCGACGAGCATGCCGACGAACGGGACGGCATAGCCAAGCGCGCACACGACCGCAACCAGCAGCGCGAACTTGAAGTGCGCGGGCGCGAGCAGGATCCACACCGCGCCGCCGACGATCGCGCACAACAGCGCCTGCCCCGCGACGAAGTGTCCGAACACGCCCGCCAGCTCGCGCAGCAGCGCGTCGATGTTCGCGCGCCGGCTGGGCGGAACGAAGGCCAGAATCCCGTCGCGGACCTCGCCTCCGTGCAGCAGGAAGAAGACCGACAGGATCAGTGCCGAGGTTCCGATGATCAGCGCGCTGACGGCGCCGACGACGATCGAGCCGAGCTGTTCAACCAGGACCGTGGCGAACGCCGAAACGCGATTCGCGACCTCCGATTCCATCTCGGTAAAGGACGGCAACGGGACGCGGTTGCCCACCAGGTGCCGCGCCCAGCCTTCCGCGTTCGCGATCGCGTCCTGCGCAAACACGACGTACTGCGGAGCGCCGCCGATCAGCAGCACGACTTGATCGTAGGTGATCGGGACGACGACGAGCGCGAGGATCACCAGCGCGCCGATGAGCACCGCGTAGACGACCGAGATCGCCGCGGGCCGCGGCATCCAGCGTTCGAGCTGCTTGACCAGCGGGTAGGCGCCGAACGCGACGAATGCCGCGATGAGAAAGAGTGCGATCGTCCGCGGGATACGCACCGCGAGCAACAGCGCGGCGGCGATCACCACCAGCGCGATGACCACGATCACCGCACGGCGCACCCACGACGCGTTCATAGCGCTTTCGTCATCAGCCGGCGTTCGGTGACGAACGCCGACCCGTCGTAGAGTGCGCGCGCGGCCGCATTGTCCTCGGTCACCATCAAGCTGAGGTAGCGGCGACCGGCGGCACGCGCGCGGCGCTCGGCTTCGTCGACCAGCGCGCGCCCGACGCCGTTGCGGCGCGCTTCCGGCTCGACGGCCGCGTAGGCGATGAAGGCTTGCTCCGTCAGCGTGACCTCATCCGGGATGTCGAAGACGAGCAGCAGGAAGCCGACACGGCGCCCACCGAGTTCGCCGATCAGCGCGACGTGCTCGCGCTCGTACACGAACGTCACGAGCCGTTCGAGCGCGAGGGCGACGTCCGCCTCGCGTCCGCCGCGGACCGCCGAGAGGCTGCTCGCAGCGCTGCGCCGGCCGAGGTCGCGCACGAACTCGCGATCGCCGGCCTCGCCGGACCGTACCGCGACCGGCGCGAGCTTCACGCGGCCGCCGCGACCAGCGATTCGAGTGCGGCGAGCAGCGCGGCGTTGTCAGCCGGCGCGCCGATCGTGATGCGCAGGCGTCCCGGCATCCCGAGCGCCGTGCCGCTGCGCGTGACGATGCCGCGGCGCAGCATCTCTTCGTACGGATCGCCCACGCTCGACGGGACGCGGACCGCGACGAAGTTGGCGGCGGTCGGAAACGCGTGCAGGCCGAGACGATCGAAGGCCGGATAGAGCATCGCTTTGCCGGCCTCGTTCGTCGCCACCGAGCGTTCGAGGAATTCGCGGTCGTCGAGCGCCGCAAGCGCCGCGACGGCGGCCGGGCGTGACACGCCGAACGGCACGCGCACGCGCTCGGCGTACGACAGCAGCTCCGGGTCGCCGAGCGCGTAACCGAAGCGCAGCGAAGCGAAGCCATAGATCTTCGACATCGTGCGCAGCACGATCGTCGCCGGCCGGCGCGCGACGTAGGCAGCGCCTTCGACCGAACCCGGCGGCATGTACTCGCGGTAGGCCTGATCGATCAGCAGCACGACGCGTTCCGGCAGCGCGCGCACGAAGCGTTCGAACGCGTCGGCCTCGACGCGGGTCGACGTCGGGTTGTTCGGATCGACGACGACCACCAGCTTCGTCTTCGCCGTCACCGCAGCGAGCATCGCGTCGAGGTCGTGGACGCCGTCGCGCAGCGGCACCTTCACCGGGGTCCCGTCGAAGAGCAGCGTGTCCTTGGCGAACAGCGAGAAGGTCGGATCCGCCAGCACGACCTCGTCGCCGGGAGCGATCAGCGCGGTGAAGAGCGTGCGGGCGACGTCGTTCGAGCCGTGTCCGGCCATGACGTGGTCCGGCGTCAAGCCGTACGGGCTCGCCAGGCGCTCGCGCAGTTCGGCGTGGTCGTCATCGACGTATATCTGCAGGTCGCGCAGCGCGTGCAGCGCGGCGAGCGCGCGCGGCGAGGTGCCGAGCGGGTTTTCGTTCGACGACAACTTGACGAAGCTGGAGAGCCCGTAGAGCTTCTTCGCCTGCGCGACCGTGGTGCCGGGCGTGTACGGTTTAAGTTCGGCGACCTCCGGCCGCACGAGGTGGGCGTAATCCATGCTCAGGATCGCGATTCTTTCGCGCCGAGGAAGCGCGACCCCGGTTCCTCGAGCGCTTCGCCCGCGGCGCACTGCGGGCACTCGGCCGGATCGTACGACGCGATCGGAAGTTCGAGCAGCGCCACCGTCGGCACCCCGAAGTCGGCCGGCGCGCGGCGCACGACGATACCGACGCCTGCTATCTGGGCACCGGCTTCGCGAACGACATCGATCACTTCGCGGATCGAGCCGCCGGTCGTCACGACGTCCTCGACGACGAACGCGCGGTCGCCCGGCCCGAGCGCGAAGCCGCGCCGCAAGGCCGGACGTCCGTCCTCTTTTTCGACGAAGATCGCGAACGTACCGAGCTGACGCGCGGTTTCGTAGCCGAGCACGATCCCGCCGACGGCCGCGCTCACGACGACGCTCGGCGCGAGCGGCCGTGCTTCGGCCGCCAGCGCGCGTGCTACGCGTTCGACCAGACGCGGATCTTCGAGCAGCCGGAACTTCTGCACGAAGCGATTCGAATGCCGGCCCGACGACAGACGGAAGTGCCCTTCGAGCAACGCACCGCGCGCGCCCAACTCGCGTTCCAGATCGGCAGCCGTCGCGGCGTTCATCCCGCGAGTTCGTCCAAGATCGCGCGCGCCGCACCGACGGGGTCGGCGTCATCGACGATCGGCCGCCCGACGACGACGTAGTCGGCGCCGGCGTCACGCGCTTCGCGCGGTGTCGCCGCGCGTTTCTGATCGCCGTGCGAGGTGCCGAGCGGACGGATCCCGGGACACAGCGTGCCGAAGTGCGTGCCGAAGAAGTTCTTCAAATCCGGGACTTCGCGCACGCTGCACACGACGCCGGCGCAGCGCGCGTCGCGCGCCAGCGCTGCCAGCCGGATCGCGTTCTCGGCGGGCCCGCCGATGAGACCGAGCTCGCCGAGATCTTCGTTCCCGAGACTCGTCAGTATCGTGACCGCGTAAACTTCCGGTAACGGAATCGACAATTCCGCGGCGCGCTCTTCGGCCGCTCGTACTGCCGCCTCGAGCATCGCAGCGCCGCCGAGCGCGTGGACGGTCAGCAAGCAGACTCCCGGTTCGACCAGCACGCGCACGGCAGCTTCGACGGTGCGCGGAATATCGTGCAATTTGAGGTCGAGAACGTAACTCGCGCCGTGCGCGTGTAACGCATTCTTTATCGTGGGGCCAAAGGCATAAAAGCCTTCATAGCCGATCTTGAAGAGGACTCCCAACGGGGCGAGGCGCTCGACCAGCGCCACGGCCCGCGAAGGATCGGGAACGTCGAGTGCGACGACCAGACGTGAAGGCGGCATGAAACTCCGTCTTCGCGAGAACGTCAACCCCGCACTTTTCGTTGTCAGGGTACGGCATCGTCGCAGATGCCGAGCAAAGGAGAACCGAGATGCCCGGGATTCAGGTCTTCAAGACGTTAGCCGACGCGCTCCGAGCGGGCTACCAAGTCTACGACCGTACGTCCGATGGCTATCTCGTGCGCGCGCGCACGGCAAACGGCTGGGCCATGGCCGTCGTCGTCTGCACCTGACGTTCGCTCGCAAACGACTCGACACCGGAAAACGAAAGGGCGGTTCGCTGAGGCGAACCGCCCTTCGCTTGTGCCCGGCTCAGCGGATGTCGGGCGGCTGAACGGGTTTGGAGAGCTCCTCGAAGCGGGGAGCGCGCGGCTGTTCCCACGTCCCGCCCGGCGCCGGACCCGGCGGCGCGGCGGATGGCGGCGGCGGCGGGGGAATATAGCGCGCGTTCATGCTGGGCAGGACCTCCCCCGAAAGCAGCGCGATGATGATCTGCGCGACGCCGACGAACATCGGGATCAAGCCGCCGAGCAGCCATGGACCGCCGCGGAAGTCCGGCGAGCCCGGCGTGCCGCCGATGAACGACAAGCCGACCAAGATCGCAAAGCCGATCAGCGACAGCCGGATGCCTTTGAAGAGCGCGCTTTGCGCATCGTCGTCGGGGCCGCCATTCGTCCAGGCGACCTGCGGTTGCGGCTGCGGCGGCGGAACGACGTACGGCTGCGCTTGCCACGCCGGTCCCGGCGGCGGCGCACCCTGCTGCGAGCGCGCCCAGTCGCGATACTGACGCCGGCTGAATCCCTCCGGAGGCGGGATGATGCCGCGCTTGATCATCTCCATGCGCTCGATGAACCGCAGCACGCGAATCACAATCCAGCCGGCGATCGGCAAGCCGAAGATGCAGAGGACCGCGAGTCCGGCTACGACGTTGTCGTCCATATCAGCCGTTTGCTCCTTGGGTAATGGTGATCGGACCGTCGCCGGTCGAGATCTCGAAGTGCCCGCGGCCCTCGCCGAGGGTGACGGTGCGGCGATTCGATCCCGCTTCCTGCGAGGAAAAACCGGAGACGCGAATCTCGCCGTCGTCGGTGTGCACTTGCGCGGTCGCATCGCTGGAAGTCGTGAACTCGACCAGGATCCGCCCATCACGCGTCGTGAGGCCGCCGTCGACGGCGCGCACGCCGGTCCCGACGATGCGCCCGGAATCGCTGTGCGCGACGAGCCGGTCCGCGCCGACCCGCGTCATATAGATCCGGCCATCGTGCGCGACGGCATCGATCGCCGCGCCCGCAACGTCGACGAGCTCGATCCGGCCGTCGTCGGTGTTGACGTCGAGATCGCCGTGGTGATCGCGAACGTGAATCCAGCCGTCGCTGGTGTGCGCGATCAGCTTGGCGCGCAGACCCGAGGCCTCGATGTTGCTCTCCGTCGCGAGCTCGACCCGCGCCGCCGGCGGAACGATAATCCGTAACGTGTGCGAGTAGGCACCGAAGATCGCGAACACGCCGCCGGTGCCGGCCGCCCGCACGCGGATGCCCTCCGGCGTTTGTTCCGCCGTCAGCGGCACCGGCTTGCCGGAGACCCAGCCGCGCCGTGTGATCGTCTCGATGACGTGCACCGTGAGCACGTTGCCGGTCTCGACGGTGACGTCGATCCCCGGGATGTCGACCTGCACGCTCGGTGAGGGTCCGGTCATAAACGTTCGGTCGAGCGGCGTGGTGGTGCCGCTTGCGGGAGCGCCGGGAAACGAAGGCGTGAAGGCGATCGGGGCCGGGGCCGGCAGCGCGTGCCCGATGCCGAGGGCATTGGCGCTGAGCCCGACGATGGCGAGCTCGACGACGACCAAGGCCGCGATGAGGGTCGAGCGAGAAATCATGTCCCATGTACGACCGGGCGCCGACGGTGTTTCGCCCGTCCCGGCCGGCCGCGGCGGAGGGCGCCCGGCGAAACTGCGGACGCGCCCGCCCGTACATGGGGGCAGGATGGCAGCCGCAGCCGCGATGGAGCCGCCGATAGCGGCGGCGGTCGTCGACGACCAGGAGTTGATCGCGGCGACCCTCGCCGGGCGCTCTGATGCCTTCGGCGAGCTCGTGGGCCGCTACGAGCGCGCCGTCTACAACCTGGCGGTGCGGACCCTGCGCGACCGCACCGAAGCCGAGGACGCCGCGCAGGAGGCCTTTTTCAAAGCCTACCGCGCCCTGCACACCTTTCGTCCCGGCGCGAAGTTCTCGACCTGGATCTTCACGATCTGCTACCGGGGCTGCTGCGACCGGCTGGCAAAACGCAAACGGCTCTCCGGCGACGAGCTGCCCGACCGCGCCGACCCGGCTCCCGGGCCGGCCCTGCTCGCCGAACGGAAGGACGACGCCGAGCGGCTGCGCCGGGCCATCGACGAACTCCCTGAAAAATACCGCACGGTCATTACCCTCTACCACTTGCAAGGGAAGCAGTACGAGGAGATTGCAACCGTGTTAAACCTTCCGCTCGGAACGGTGAAAACGCACCTCTTCCGGGCGAAAGAACTCCTCCGGAAGGCCTTGACCACATGATGGACGACGACGCCCTCGATCGCGCGCTCAGCGCTCTCCCGCTGGAGGAACCGCCCGCCGGACTCCACGGCCGCATCATGGCCGCCACCGTCTTCCGTCCGCAAACCGTGACCTTGGGCTGGGAAGTGTGGCTGATCGTCACGCTGGCCGCGGCCGCGGGCTGGCTGAGCTGGATGGTCTTGAGCGCGCCGCACGCCTCCGAGCGTCTGACGGACCTGATCGCCCGTCTCGTCGACGCGGGCGGCTTGGGTTCGGTCAATACGCTGGTGTGGCTCGCGGTCGGGATCTCAGCGGCCTGGTGGCTTTCGCAGCTCACGATCCCGGCGCGCCGGCGCATCGAGTCCCCGTGAGCCCTCGCCCCGGCGAGAATGGGCCGCCGCTCGGCGGTGAAGACCGCAAATACAAGATTCTGCTCGTCGAGGACGACGCGCAGATCATCCGCGTTCTGAAGCTCGAGCTCGAACACGAAGGCTTCGAAGTCGAAACCGCAAGCGACGGGCTCTCGGGTTTGGAGAAGGCGCTCAAGGAACCCGACTTGGTCGTCCTCGACCTGATGCTGCCCAAACTCGACGGGCTCGAAGTGGCGGCGCGCGTGCGCGCGAAGTCGCGCGTCCCGATCATCATGCTGACGGCGAAAGACCGCATACCCGACCGCGTCGCGGGTCTGGATCGCGGCGCCGACGACTACGTCGTCAAGCCGTTCTCGATCGAGGAACTGCTGGCGCGCATTCGCGCCCGCCTGCGCGACCGGAACCCGCACGAAAACGTGCTGCGCGCCAAGGACCTCGAGATGGACCGCGACCGTCACGAGGTGACGCGCGCCGGAACCGCGATCCACCTCACCGCCAAGGAATATGCGCTGCTCGAGTATTTGCTGCTGCACCGCAATAAAGTCCATTCACGCGACGAGCTCTTCAACGGCGTGTGGGGCAGCGATTTCTTGGGCGACTCGAACCTCATCGACGTCTATATCCGGTACTTGCGCGGCAAGATCGACGACCCGTTCGAAGAGAAGCTGATCCAAACGGTGCGCGGCGTCGGCTACGCGCTGAAGGAATGACGGGCGACTGAGCAGCCTTCGGGTCCGGATCGCCGCACTCTATGCGGCGCTGATCATCGTGGTCATCGCGGTCGGGGCGATCGCGATCGATTTTGCGTTCCGCTCGCTCTTGATCGATCAAGCCCGGCTGCAGCTCACGCAGACCGCCGATCAGGTCGAAGGGCTGGCGCGCGATGCGTCGCAGTTCGGGTTCGCGGAAGACGAAACGCCGCTGCGCATCCGGCTGTCCGACCGCGCGACGCTCGACCGCTGGGCGTCGGCAAACGAGTATCTGCAGATCGACACGACCGCCGGCCAGGTGCTTGGGAAGAGTTCGAACATGGGCGGGATCACGTTCCCGCCGTACCACCCGCGCGGCACCGCCTCGGCGTTCAGCATGGTGCACGTTACCGGCAACCGGCCCGGAACGATGCTGCTGCTCAACACGGTGCTCACCGATGCCGACGGCCGCGCGCTGCTCATCGCACACATCGGCCAGCGTCTCGACATCGTCGACCAGCTGATCGCCAAGGCGCGCGTGATTCTGCTCGTCATCACGCTGGGGTCGATGATCGTGATCGCGGCCGCGTCGTACTTCGTCGCCGGTTCGGCGATCGATTCGATCGAACGTCTGACCGCCGAGGTCGCCGCGATCGGTTCGGCGCACCTCGACCGCCGGCTGCGCTGGAACCGCCGCGACGAAGTCGGCCGCCTCGCGAACGCATTCGACGCGATGCTGGACCGGCTGCAGTCGGCGTTCGCGCGCGAGCGTCAATTCATCAGCGACGCCTCGCACGAACTGCGCACGCCGCTGACCGTGATCAACGGCAACGCCCAGCTGCTGCAGCGCTGGGGCGACCGCGACCCTGAAGTGCTGCGTTCCTCGCTGCATGCGATCGCGGAAGAGAGCGGCCGCCTCGCAGGGATGGTGTCGGGGATGCTGACGCTCGCGAAGGCCGAGTCCGGCGACGCGATCCCCAAGGAGCCGCTGATCCTCGAACAGATCGCCGACGACGTCGTCTTGCACGCGCGCGAAGCGGCGAGCGAGAAAGGCTTGACGATCGTCACGGACTACGCGGCCGACGGCCGCACGATCGTCATCGGCGATCCGGGCCTGCTGCGGCAGCTGATGCGCAACCTGATCGACAACGCGATCAAGTTCACCGACCGCGGCCGCATCGAGATCAGCATCCGCCGTGCCGGTCCCACCGTGCTGCTGACCGTTGCGGACACCGGCTCCGGGATCGATGCGCAATCGGCGGAGCGCCTGTTCGACCGCTTCTTTCGCGGCGACCCGGCGCACGCTCGCGCGACCGAGGGAACCGGCCTCGGGCTGGCGATCGTGCGCAGCATCGCCCGCGTCCACGGCGGCAGCGTGGTCGCCCATCCGCGCGCGGAGGGTGGCTCGGCCTTCACCGTCTCACTCCCCTCCGAGCCGGAATTCACCGCTGGTTCATGATGGCGGCGCGTTCCACACCGTACACTTTACGGGTGGACGTCCTAGGCCCGCGAGCCCCACGGTGGATCACCGCGGGGCTGGTGGTCGTGCTCGCGCTTTGGCTGCACCCCGTTCCCGCTTCGGCGGAGACGGCCAGCTTCGACGTGGGCGATCAGGCCGTCGTCGCGATCGTCGACCGGGGCCGCGCCAACGATATCACCGTGCGTACCTGGGACCGGCCGACCGTCCAGGTCGAGTCGGCTGAAGGAATGCCGGCCGTCGATCGCCGCGTCGCGATCTTCGGCACCGAGAAGCTGCCGCTGACGGCGCCGATCCCTCCGATGCAGTACGCAGCGGGGAGCGAGGGGTTCGGCGGCGGCGGCGGCATGCTGCCGCCCGAGGAATTTCCGTACTCGTCGTTTCGTCCCGGGCCGCACGACGTCGTGCGCGTCACGGCGGAACCTGGCGCGCACCTCGTGGTCACCGTTCCCGCTTCGACCGGGCTGCTGCGCACCGCGATCTTAGGCGGGCAGACGACGATCGAAGGATTTCGTGGTGCCAACCTCTACGCCGTGCAAGGGAACGGCAAACTCTTGATCACGAGCGTTGCGACGACGGCCTTCGTGCAGTTGAGCTCCGGGCGCCTCACGCTCGAGGACTCGTTCTTCGAACGCATCCGCCTGCGCGCGAACAGCGCGCACGTCGTCTTCGCCCATTGCCGCAGCAAGCAGATCGAAGTGACGACCGTCAGCGGCGCGATCGTCTACGACGGCGGCACCTTCGATCCCGGGCTGGCGCGTTTCGATTCGCAGAGCGGCGATATCGCGCTCGGCTCGGTGGCGGCGGCGCAACTCGCGGGACGTTCGCAGAGCGGGCACGTTTACACGATGTTCGACGGCCGGACGCCGGTGCAGCAGGCCCCGGACGGCACGGCGACGGCCCAACTCGAGGGCGGCGGACCGCTCGTGAACGCGATCAGCGCGCGCGGCAACGTCTTTCTCTACGACGGCTCGCTGGCCAACCGGCACGATCTGCCGGCGGACTGGCGTCCCGTGCGCCAAGTGTACGCGCGGCGGCGCGAGTTTCCGGGCATCCTGTTGCGTCCGCGCAACCGCCTCTAGCTCAGAGCAAGAACTTTCGCACCAGCGCGACGTCGAGCTTGAAGGTGTGCTGCGCCAGCACCGCATCGAGCTTGTAGCCGCAGGCTTCGAAGAAGCGCTGCGCCGGGCGCTCGTGGAACACGGCGGCCGTCATCTTGTGGCAGTTGTAGTAATTCGCGAGTTCCTCGGCGTGCGCGAGCAGCAGCCGTCCGATGCCGGTGCGGCGCCGCGCGGGCTCGACGTAGAGCGCGTCGACGTTGCCGAGCGAGGCCGCAACGCGCAGCTGCAGCGCACCGACGATCGCGCCGCCGTCGCGCGCGACGACGTCGTGCCGCTGCTCGAGCCAGACGACGCGGAAGTTCCACAACTCGCTGCGCCAATCGCGGTCGTGCCGCGCCCAGAAGTCGTCGGTTTCGCCGGGTTTCGCGCGTTCGATCTCAAGCGACATCGTACGTCCAGCCGTCGTAGGCGGCGAACGTCTTGATGCCGGTCGCATCTTCGAGGTCGTAGGCCAGACGCTTCGGATCGCGCTCGAGCATCCGCGTGCCGAAGTGCGACATGATTGCCGCGCCGGGACGAACCCCTTCGATGATGGTCTTGGCATCGTCATAGGTGAGGTGATCGACGTCCATCGTATCGCGGTAGCGCAGGACGTTGATCACGAGCACGTCGGGTGTGCGCGCGCGATAGTCGTCGACGATCCCCTCGAAGTAGCGCGTGCACGGAATGTACGACACCGTCGCCGCAGCGGTGCGAAAGTGCAGACCGTATGTCTCGACGGGATGGCGCAGTTGCCCCGAGGCGCTGATCGCGACGCTGCCGACCTCGAAGGGACCTGCGCCGGCGGCGACGATCCACTCGCGCGGGACGAAGCGGCGCGCGTACGGCAGTACGACCGGCTGCATGCTCTCGTCGAGCGCGTCGCGCGGCGCGCACAGCGCACCGCGCGGACGCCAGCCGCCTTGGCACATCGCTTCGATCATCACGTTGACGTCGCCGGCGTGATCGAGATGTTTGTGCGAGAGCACGATCGCGTCGAGCGTGGCCGGATCGCAGGGCGGGACTTGCGAGAGCGCGCGGACGAGCGCCCCCGGGCCGGGATCGACGTGCACGTTG
>Ga0302177_10003497_pt1 | contig 10999 bp, 7 predicted proteins | sample I_Palsa_E1_2_FD_198780 | JGI IMG/M metagenome (GOLD analysis project Ga0302177, IMG submission 198780) | Peat permafrost microbial communities from Stordalen Mire near Abisko, Sweden - I_Palsa_E1_2 | ecosystem: Environmental > Terrestrial > Soil > Palsa > Peat permafrost | place: Sweden: Abisko... | reverse complement strand
GGTGGCCCAGGTCTCGCTCTTGAGACCTGGGTTTCTCCTCGCAAGGGCTCCTACCGGCACACCCAGGTCTCGAAAGCGAGACTTGGGCCACCCACTCAAAGTCTGGAGCATGAAGCTTTTTTCGACAGAAAGAGGGTCAGTCACCTGGCGAGGTCTCTCGTATGTTCCCCGAGCGCGCCCTTCGTGGCCTATGGCGTATAAATATGACCGTACATAGGAGACATCTTTGAACCGACCGTACTTCCTGGCGACTGCTTTGCTCCTCTCCTCCGCCGCCATTGCGCAACCGGCCCCGACTTTGACCATCGACCTGGCACAACCCAAAGCCAAAGTCAGTGCTCAGCTTTACGGCCTGATGACTGAGGAGATCAACTTCTCCTACGACGGCGGTCTTTACGCCGAACTGGTAAGAAACCGCACTTTTCAAGATCGGGGCAAAGTTCCCCCAAGCTGGTTTCTCTACGAAGAGGGCAGCGCCACCGCATCGATGGCCATTGATCGCACCACCGGCCCCAGCGCAGCCCTGCCGCTGAGCCTGCAACTAACAGTCAAGAGCGCAAGCGCCCACGATCAGGCGGGCATCAGCAACCTGGGATACTGGGGCTTTCCCGTCAGGCCGCAAACCACCTATCACGGTTCGTTCTATGCCAAGGCGAGCGACCCCTCCATCGGGCCGGTAACGGTAAGCCTGGTCGAAGATGAATCCGGCACTGCCATCAGCAGCACCGTGCCCACGCTCACCTCAAACTGGCAACAGCATGAATTCACCCTCAGCTCCGGTTCGGCCACCCAGTCTTCGCACTATCACTTGGTCCTCTCCGTGGCCAAGCCGGGAACAGTCTGGTTCACCCTGGTATCGCTGTTTCCTCCCACGTATCACGACCGCAACAACGGAAACCGCATCGACCTGATGGAGAAGCTGGCAGCCATGAAGCCGGCATTCCTGCGCTTCCCCGGCGGAAATTACCTCGAAGGCGATCACATCAACGAGCGCTACGAGTGGAAGAAAACCATCGGCCCGTTGGTCGATCGCCCCACCCATCCCAGCCCCTGGCACTATCGCTCCAGCGACGGCATGGGTCTGCTCGAATTCCTGGAGTGGTGCGAGGACCTGAAGATGCAACCGCTGCTGGCCGTGTATGCCGGCTATTCCATGCAACAGGAATTCGTAAAACCCGGGGCCGATCTCGACCCCTATGTGCAGGATGCTCTGGACGAGATCGAATACGTCACCGGCGACGCAACCACAAAGTGGGGCGCGGAACGGATCAAGAACGGGCACCCGGCGCCGTTCCATCTGAGTTACGTGGAAATCGGCAACGAAGACTGGTTCGACAAATCCGGTACCTACGGCGACCGCTACGCCCAGTTCTACAAAGCCATCAAGGCTAAGTATCCCGACCTGCAGTTGATTGCGACCATGCCGATCACCACCATGAAGCCCGATGTGATCGACGATCACTATTACCGTCGCGCCCAGGAGTTTTATGAGGACGTGCACCACTACGATCAGACCGATCGCAACGGCCCTAAAATCTTCGTAGGCGAGTGGGCCACTCGGGAAGGTCTCCCCACGCCCAACTTCGGCGCAGCCCTCGGAGATGCTGCATGGATGACCGGTATGGAAAGAAACAGCGACATCGTCATCATGGCAAGCTACGCACCCCTGCTGGTCAACGTGAACCCGGGAGGCATGCAATGGGAGTCAGATTTGATAGGGTATGACGCCATGAACAGCTACGGCTCCCCGACCTACTATGCCCAGGTGATGTTCTCGGAGCACATTGGCGATCAGATCCTGAATGCAGATCTTGGCGCCGCTGCGCCAAAGTTGTTCTATTCCGTCACCCGTACATCAACCGACGGCACGGTCTATCTCAAACTGGTCAACGCGAGCTCCACACCGCAGCCTCTGAACATTCAGTTCACCGGCGGCAAAGCCGCTGCCGGCGGAAAGCTCATCTCGCTGTCCGCGCGGACCACCGCAGCTACAAATACCATCACCCAGCCTGCTGTGATCGTGCCCGTAGAGAGTGGCCTGCACGATCTTGCGTCCCACACTGTTCCCGGCTACACCATTCAAGTTTTGGAGTTCAAAGCACAATGATCCTGCGCTGGTGCGTGACCCTGTTCCTGTTCATCAACTATTGGCCAACTGCTCTTGCCGCTATCCAATACTCACCGGAGAAAAAAGTCTGGGTGCTGCAGGCCGGTGAAACAACCTACGCCATGGGCGTGAATGAACGTGGCGAGCTGCAGTCGATCTATTGGGGCCCACGCGTCGCACACTACGGTGACTTCTCCACGCCGCACAGCCGTCCCGACCTGGTTTCGTTTGACCTCTCCACCACCACCACTCCACAGGAATATCCGGGCTGGGGCTCGGAACTCTACAACGAGCCGGCGCTCAAGGCCACCTACGCAGACGGAAATCGCGATGTGGTCCTGCACTTTGTGGATTCCCACACCGAGGGCGATACGCTCGATATTCAATTAAAAGACATCGCCTCAGATCTCCAGGTTCATCTCTACTACCGCATCTTTGAAGATACGGGGATCATCCAGCGCTGGTCGCGGATTGAAAATGGGACCAAGCAGGCCGTCACTTTAGAGAGCGCGCAATCCGCCGCCTGGAGCTTGCCGCAAGGCGAGGGCTACGGCTGGCATTACCTCACCGGCCACTGGGGCGCGGAGTGGCAGCTGCACTCCGAGCCGTTGCAAACCGGCGCCCACGTTATCGAGAGCCGCCGCGGCAGCACGTCGCACCAAGCCAATCCATGGTTTGCCATCGATCGTCCGGCTCAAACCACTGAGGAGAGCGGACCCGTGTGGTTCGGGGCATTAGGCTGGAGCGGCAGCTGGCGCATCACCGTCGAACAAACCGCCATGCAGCAGGTGCGGGTCACCGGCGGATTCAACCCCTTCGATTTCGGTTATCGCCTGAAGCCTGGCGAACAGCTGGAGACGCCGCCCTTCTATGGCGGGTACACCAGCAAAGGCATGGGTGAGGCATCGCGCACGCTACACCGCTTCGAGCGCATACACATTCTTCCTGGTGGAGAGAACGCTCGCTTGCGCCCCGTCCTCTACAACTCGTGGGAAGCGACAGAATTCAATGTCAGCGAAGAAGGCCAGTTGGCCCTGGCGGAAAAAGCCAGCAAGATCGGGGCAGAACGCTTCGTCATCGATGACGGGTGGTTCGGCCAGCGCAAAGATGACCACGCAGGCCTCGGCGACTGGTACGTGAACAAGGAGAAGTTTCCCCACGGCCTCAAGCCGGTGATCGATCGAGTGCACGCGCTGGGCATGGACTTCGGCATTTGGGTCGAGCCGGAAATGGTAAACCCGGACAGCGACCTCTACCGCAAGCATCCTGATTGGGCAATCAATTTTCCCGGGCGGCCGCGCACCGAAGCTCGCAACCAACTGCTACTGAACCTGGCTCGTGAGGATGTGAAGGAGTACGTCTTCAATTGGCTCGACCAACTGGTAAGCGACAACGACATTGCTTTCCTCAAGTGGGATTACAACCGCAACTGGGCAGAACCCGGCTGGGATGCGGTCCCCGTCGAAGAGCAAAAGAAGATCTACGTAACGTATGTACGCAACCTTTATGACATTCTTGATCGTTTGCGAGCCAAACATCCCAAGCTGGAGATTGAATCCTGCTCCGGTGGTGGAGGCCGCGTCGATCTCGGCATTATGAAGCGCACCGAGGAAGTTTGGCCCTCGGATAACACGGATGCGCTGGACCGGCTCACGCTGCAGGATGGCTTCACCCATGCGTACACCCCGGGCATCATGATGGCCTGGGTCACGGATGTTCCCAGCGGAATCGATCACCGCATAGTTCCCCTGAAGTTCCGCTTCTTGGTGGCCATGAGCGGCTCTTTGGGGCTGGGAGTAAATCTAAACAAGTATTCGCCCGAGGATCTGGAGGCTTCCACCCGTTATGTTGCGTTCTACAAGCGTATTCGCCCGGCGGTGCAGAGGGGAGCGCTTTATCGTCTCATCGCGCCTGAAGGCAGCGAGTCCTCCGCGACCGAGTATGTCTCAAACGACGGGCGCCAGGCCGTGCTCTTTGCCTATCTTCATTCGCAGCAGTTCGGTAACGACTTTCCGCTAGTTTTCTTGCGCGGTCTAGACGAAAACGCCCTTTATAAGGTGGAAGCGATTGATCCCGGCCAGTTGCACGAGGTGGGGACTTTAAGCGGCGCTTACCTGATGCATCATGGGATCAATCTCGATCTGCACAGCGATTACGACAGCACTTCGGTCATTTTCGAAAAACAGCCATAGGCGGCACCCATTGACTCTTTTGGGTTCGCCTTCACCCTGAATGTGAGATGACGAGAACTTCGGCGCTCGGGAAGGGTTAGGATCGGAAGGGTTGGAGGGGCTTATGAGGAAAAAGGGATTTTTGCCCGTAGTCGCGTTGGCGATTGTGACTGGTTTGGCTGGTTGCCACAAGAATGACCAGGAGGTCGATGCTGCTGAAAATGGCAACCTCGCGCCGGTCAGTGACAATGGTCAGGCAGCTCCGGTCGAACAGGCTCCGCAGAGTGCCCCTACGTATGCCGCTCCGGCAAGCCAGCAGGCGCCGGCCTCCAACTATCCTGAGCAAGCCCCGCAACAGCAGACGCAGTATGCAGCGCCGGCGCAGCAGCCGCAATATCAGCAGCCCCAAGAACCGCAGTATCAGCAACCTCAGGAACCCCAATATCAGCAGCAGGATCAGAGCCAGGACTACGGCGGTGACAACTACCAGGACTACGACCAGGTCGCCGACTACGCTCCCCAGCCTCCTCCCCCTTTGCCGGAATACCAACAGCCGCCCTGCCCTGAGCCAAACTACATCTGGACCCCTGGCTACTGGGCCTATGCCCCGGCCGGCTACTACTGGGTTCCGGGAGTCTGGGCCGCCGCTCCTTACACCGGCGCCTTATGGACCCCTGGCTACTGGGGCTTTGATACAGGTCGCTATGGATGGCATCGTGGATTCTGGGGCCGCTACATCGGCTACTACGGTGGCGTGAATTATGGCAATGGGTACGTTGGCCGTGGCTACTATGGCGGATATTGGAACCATGATCAGTTCAATTACAACCGGCAGGTCACGAACGTAAACAACACCGTCATCCACAATACTTACATCACCAACGTGACCAACGTTACGACGTACAACCGGGTGAGCTATAGTGGCGGCCGCGGGGGCGTAAATCTTCCCCCGAGCCGGGCTGAACAGGAGGCTTTGCGTCAGCCACGGTTGCAGGAGTTGCGAGTGCAGCAACAGGTTAAGGTCGCGGCCAGCACCAATCGTGCTCAGTTCGCTTCAGTGAACCGCGGACAGCCGCAAACGGTGGCCATTGCTCGGCCGCTTGCTGTGGAGCACCTGCAACCGCAGGCAGTCCCGGCCATACGGCAAGTCGCCAGGCCGGCCGCCCAGCAGCAGCTAAGGCCAAACCAGCCCCAGCGCCCGGTCCAGGCGGTGCAGACGCATCCTGCTCCTGTCCAGCAAGCGCGGCCGGCCCCCGAGGTGCGCCCAGCCCCAGCCCGGCAGGAAGCACGCCCGGCTCCCCAGGTACAGCATCCCGCTCCGCAGGTGCAGCGCCCGGTTCCGCAGGTGCAGCGTCCGGTCGAGCAGCGTCCGGCCCCTCAGGTGCAACGTCCGGCTCCTCAGGAACGCCAGGAACATCCGGCGCCACAGCAGCATCCGGCTCCGCAAGCCAGGCCAGAGGAACCGAAGCAGAACCCGCATCCCGAGCAGCCGCGCTAACTTTCCAGTAGCGCTTTTCTATCCCCGCCACACCGCCGGGTGCCCCACATCTCGATTTTGAGATGTGGGATACCGCGAGCCTCGCCCTCAAGTCTGCGACGGGCTCCACAGATCCATACGAAAAGCAGTGGGTGGGCTTCGCCCATCGTTTTCGGCCCACGTACGCTGGTGCGAACGTAGGGCACCCGTGTAAATCTGTGGAGCCCGTTGCAGGCTTGAGGGCGAGGCTCGCGGTATCCCACATCTCAAAATCGAGATGTGGGGCACCCGGCGGTTGTGGCGGGGATAGAGAGAGCGATGTATACAGTGTAGACGCATTATGGTATACAGTGTAGACATGGCAGCAACGACGACACAGAAAATTGCCCGCGCGGCCCGCCGCCTCCTCGATAAGGAAGGAGCGGAGGGAGTGACCATGCGCAGAGTAGCAAGCGCTGTTGGCATTACGCCCATGGCCCTGTACCGGCACTATCCCAATCGCGACGGACTGCTGAATACGCTCTCCGATGACGGGTTCGTTGAACTAGCGGCGAAGCTTGCGCAACTGCGATTGACGGATGGGATCGATTACCAATTACTGCAGATTCTGGATGTGTTCCTCGACCACGCCTTCGATCATCCGAGGCTGTTCGAATTGATGTTTCTTACTAAACGCGAAGGCGCCCGCCAATACCCGGAAGATTTCAGAACCAGGCAGTCGCCGACGGCGAATGTGTCGGCCGATGTAATCACGAGCGCAATGGAGTCGGGCTGCCTGCGAAAAGACGATGTGTGGGAAATCGTCTTCGAGACGGGCGCATTGATGCATGGTCTGGTGATGCTTTATCTCGGAGGACGTATGGCCATGTCGCCTTCGGAGTTCCGCAGTTACTGCCATCGATCATTTGGGAGGTACTTGAATGGCATTCGCTATTAGCTACCAACGAACAATGGAAGCGATCCTCGCCATCATCGCGAGTGCAACCATGTTTTACTTCGGCAACGGTCTCGAGCCGTGGTGGCCGCTGATGTGGCTGTTCCCTTTGCCGCTGCTGTTGTTTGCTTTGCGAAGTAAATGGTGGGCGGCGACGTTAACCACAGTCGCTGCGATGATGCTCGGCAATCTCAACCTGTGGGGCTACTTAGTCAACGGGCTGGGGTTGCCCGTCTTTGCATGGATAGAGATCTTCCTGGCGGCGAGTGTTGGTTTTGCTCTGGGAGTGTTGCTATTTCGCGCGCTGGTGTTGCGGGGCGCAGTGTGGAGCGGGCTTCTTGCTCTGCCCGCCCTGTGGGTTACCAGCGAGTACGTGCGCAACCTGACGACGCCTCATGGGACGGCGGGAAGTTTTGCCTACTCGCAGCTTAAGTTTCTCGCCTTCTTACAGCTTGCTTCCGTTACCGGGCCGTGGGGCATGAGTTTTGTACTGCTACTGTTTCCTGCTGCGATTGCGATTTCGCTTCACCTCCGGCAGAGCTCACCCAGACGCGCCGTGCAGGTTGCGGGTGTGGGTATCGGAGTGGTCGCACTGGTGCTGGTATTTGGCTTGGTCAGGTTGGCGGCGCCGGCCCAGAAGCAGATGGTGAAGGTGGGACTAATCACCTCGGACGCCCAGGCCAATCTCATGGTGGCAGAGCCGGGCGCCGACACCGAGCGGTTGTTTCGCGACTATGCACGGGAAGGCAGCAGGCTGGCGAGCGAGGGTGCACAGGCGATCGTGATGCCGGAAAAGATCGGGGTTACGCTCCAGGGCAAAGCTGCACGAACCGATGCAATCCTGCAGTCGCTTGCCTCCCAGACCGGAGCGACGGTCGTCGCGGGTGTGGTGCATGTGGACGCACCAGTGAAATACAACGAGGCCCGTATCTATACTCCGGGAGCAGATGTGCAGCGTTACGACAAGGAACACCTGCTACCGCCCTTCGAGTCCAACCTGACCATCGGCACGACGCGAGTATTGTTGGCCAGGCCTCAGCAAACGTGGGGCGTGGCGATCTGCAAAGACATGGACTTCTCATCGCCTTCGCGCCTCTACGGAAAGGCTGGTGCAGGACTCATGCTGGTGCCGGCGTGGGATTTCGTCGTAGACGCAAGCTGGCACGGACACATCGCGCTGATGCGCGGCGTGGAGGACGGCTTCAGCATCGCGCGTGCAGCAAAGCAGGGCTTTCTGACAGTGAGCGACGACCGCGGCCGCATCATCGGAGAAGTGAGCAGCAGCTCAGCTCCGTTTGCCACCTTGCTCGTTTCCGTGCCTGCGGCACACGATTGGACGGTGTATCAGTGGCTGGGCGACTGGTTTGCCTGGGTTGCCATTGCGTTGCTGGTCGTTGTGGCCATCCGGATGGTGCGTCTGAAATAATAGAGGAGCCCGGTTTCTTTGCAGCAGGCTAAACAGAATTGACCGTTTGCCCACATCTCGCGACAGGACCGGCCTGGGACAATGGTGGCCAGGACGGCATCTTTCGATTGCGGGTTGCGCAGCCATATTTCGATGCACAGTTGGATGGATGGGTGCTGAGCCGTTATGCCGACGTGACTGCGGCCTTCCACTCCCCGCAACTGGTGGTCGTGGGGAGTACTAACAAGGAGCGAAATCCTCGGGTGGATGAGGCCGCTCGACTCAGAATGCGGGCAGAGACCAGGGAGGCCCTTTCATCAGTCAAACTACGATCCTGGCGAAAACAGATGCTGCAGCACGCGCGGGAACTCGTCGCTCAGTTTGACCACAAACAGCCTGTCGACCTCATTCGCGATTACGCGCAGCCGCTGTGTCTCGAGCTCGCCGTTCTCGCAACCGGTCCGGACACTGTATCTGTACGTGATCTCACTGCGCTCGCAGCACAGGTTTCGCTGGCAGCGGCGGAGCCTCTGGATGCCGAGTTGAAATCGCAATCCAAAGCGGCGACGGCGGAGCTTCGGCCGTTCTTTACCAGAGGACCGGAGCCGTTGCGGGAGTCTGGCTTTGTCGCCTTATCGCAAACCCTCGTAAGCTTATTAGGAAACGCATGGTTTGCTCTGGCGTCTTATCCGCAGGAGTGGAGAAGGCTGCATGCGCAGCCTCTGCTGGTAGCGCGCGGAGTCGAGGAGCTTCAGCGTTTTGCCGGACTCACTCGTTTGCTTTTTCGCCGCGCGTTGGCCGACATAAATCTCAATGGAATATCGATTCGAAAAGGCGAGCGAGTAGTCCTTTGCCTTGTGGCCGCAAATCGCGATCCAGAGCGATATCCGGATGCCCACGAGCTCTCCGTAATGCGTACGCGTATCGGTCACGTAAATCTAGGTGCCGGCCTGCACGCATGCGTGGGAGCTCCGCTGGTGCGGGTCGCTGCCATCGCAACTACCATGGCCCTGGTAGAGCGCTTCTCAACCGTTGAATTGATTGAGCCGATTGACTGGCGAGGTGGCAGCGGATTCATCTCACCGATAGCTCTGCCGATTCTTCCCAGCCTGTAACTCTCAAATTAAAAGTATGTTCGATAGATATCGAGCAGGTTATAGGAGTCATCCACAACGGGTAAGGCTCTCCACTTATCGAAGGCGGTACAAGGATGAGATATTCCGCAGCAAACCTGATCGCCGACCCTTAAATGCTCGCTGCCGGGACCTCTCAGATGGGCATGCTGATCGTTGGTATTGAACACAGTGGCGGTACTCAAATCGATCCTTTGTCCTGAATTCTGATTTTGTGCAAACAAAGGAATCGGCAACCCTGCGTCGTAAGAGCAATCCCTCTTGCCGAAATTCAGGATAGCCAACCCTTCCTCCGGCTTCGACTGAACGTGCGACCACAGCTCCAATGCCGGGCGAAACGCCGGCAGATGTGCAGCGTTACTCCGTTGCTGGGCGGCAGCGAGCTTTTGAGCATAGGACCCATGGTCGTGCGTAACATAGCAGCCGCTGCGGATCACGATCTGAAAATCCTCCCGCATTTGCTGCCCAACTTCCCATACCGCGTCCAGAAAGCTGCTCCCGCCGACGCTGAAAAGAAGGGGCTCCTTGCCCGCCCCCGAAAGCCTTTGGGCCTCCTTTCCCAGCGCCGCAATGCCGGCCAAAAATTGCCTTACCTGTCTTACGTCCTCTTCCGGTTCCGGCGCGTGCGCCAGCCCTTCAAAACCCTCAACACCTCGCAAGCGCAAAGTCTGCGGATGGCGCAAAACCTCCGCACATAATTCGCGGGCCGATTCGACCGACCTGGCGCCGGTCCGCCACCCCTGGCGGCCCATTTCTACCAGAACCCCTAGAGAACGATTCGCACCCGCGGCCTTCCATTCCGAAGTCAGGAACTCGATTCCCTCCGAGCTATCAACCAGGCAAAGAACATCAAGCGCTGGATCCGCTTTCATCATCGCCGCCAGCGAGCGCAAATTCGCCCGGCCCACGACCTGGTTTGCGATCAGGACGCGCTTGATGCCGATCTCCACGCAGATAGCGGCTTGAGACACGGTGGCCACCGTAATCGCCCAAGCCCCTGCTTCCATCTGGCGCTCAAAGATGCGCGGAGTCATCGTAGTTTTGCCATGCGGGGCGATCAGGAAGTTGTTTGCGGCGCACCACTCCGCCATTGCCGCCAGGTTATACGCGAGCGCGGTTTCTTTTAGAACCAGCAGAGGAAAATGCAGCCCGTCCTTGAGGATATTGACTCTCGACTGCGAAGCCTCGAAATTAAATCCGAAAGGGATGCTTTTATCCAGGAGGGAAGCGCCGTTCCGCTTGAGCCCCTCCGTCACACTTGAAACCGCCAGGGGGTTACTCATTGAGCGCGCTTCCTGGCTTCGATCAGGGTCTGGTAGAGGTCGATCGTCTGGTTGGCAATGCTGGTCCAACTGAACTTCTCTTCCGCACGTTTCCGTCCCGCTTCCCCAAAGCGCCGGCACTTCGCTGGATCAACCAGCAAACTGTTCAATGCAGCGGCCAGTTCCCTGGCGAAGCCATCAGGGTCCAAAGGAAAGCTGGTGATTGGATCCTGATCGAAGGGAACCAGGAGCCCCGTTTCCCCGTCCACCACTACTTCCTTGATGCCGCCTACGGCACTAGCGACGACAGCTGCCTTGCAAGCCATGGCTTCTAGATTAATGATGCCAAACGGCTCGTAGACCGAGGGGCAGCAGAAGACCGTTGCGTGGCTATAAAACTGGATCGCTTCCTGCTTGCTCAACATCTTGTCAATCCAGATCACTCTGGGATTGAAGCCACGTGCCTGGGTAACTTTGCGTTGCAGTTCCGCGGAGATTTCCGGAGTGTCC
>Ga0302177_10003492_pt1 | contig 11003 bp, 10 predicted proteins | sample I_Palsa_E1_2_FD_198780 | JGI IMG/M metagenome (GOLD analysis project Ga0302177, IMG submission 198780) | Peat permafrost microbial communities from Stordalen Mire near Abisko, Sweden - I_Palsa_E1_2 | ecosystem: Environmental > Terrestrial > Soil > Palsa > Peat permafrost | place: Sweden... | reverse complement strand
TGACCGTCGCCGTTGCGCCGTGGATTCTGCGCAGGCGAATGTCTCCTGATGGCCCGATCTGAGACCTTAGGAACTACATCGGCGGCCCCACTTGGAGCCTTCAGATATTTTTGCGCACTACGAGCCTTTCCGGCTTACCCTGAAGATTATCGAGCAGAGTAGTCGCTTGAGTCGTCGTGGTGGTGGAGATCGAGCACGATCCCAATCCAGAGTCCGGCTTATCAATTTAAAACTGGAGCGCCCGGGTGCTGAACTCCCCTTTCTCTCCTCCTCACTCTAAACAGCAGAACTCTGCACCCAGTCAGCGCGCGTCAACGCGATCTCGTGGAATTCGAAGTACTACGGTGTTCTACGCGGTGTCGGAGAATGATTTCTGCGAACTCATCGGGGCGCCGATCAGCACAACGCGAGCCCTTCGCCGCGGACTTTCCTAGGACCAAATCACCGGTAGAATTCCGGTAGACGTTGACGTCAAAAATCAGCTCGCGTCTTCCTGCAGAAATACGTGGATGTTCGACGTGGCCACCTGGTAACCCTCTGGTTCCATGACAGAACCCTCGGCTAACCAGCGACTACGCCTTCTCCCTCACCTGTAACTCCGCGGATTTGAAACTGACCCCGCACGAATGATCCGGGCAATACCCGCCTGGATTCTTGGCGAGGTACTGCTGGTGATAGTCCTCGGCGTAAAAGAACGGCGGCGCCGGCAGGATCTGGGTCGTAATGGTCCCGCGGTGCGCAGCTGTCAGCGCTCGCTGGTAGATGCGCCGGGACTCCTCGGCGGCCCGCAGCTGCGCGTCGTCATAGGTATAGATGGCGGAACGATACTGCGTACCGACATCGTTGCCCTGGCGCATGCCCTGGGTCGGATCGTGTGATTCCCAAAACACGCGCAGCAGCTCCTCATAACTGACGCGGCGCGGATCGTATATGACCAGCACCGCCTCGGCGTGTCCGGTGCGGCCGGTGCACACCTGCTCGTAATTCGGATCAGGCACATGCCCGCCGGCATAGCCGACCGCAGTGGCGTAGACGCCCGGGAGCTGCCAGAACGTTTTCTCTGCGCCCCAGAAGCAGCCCAGCGCGAACGCAGCGCGTTCGAGCCCTTCTGGATACGGTGGCTGTATACGATGACCGCTTACAAAATGCGTTTCAGGCGCCTTCATGTTCGTTCTCCCGCTGCCCGCTATAATGAGGCTGATGAACGCCATCAGCCAACCGCAAAATATGCGCCGCCCTATTCCCGGCGGCCCCAAACCGTTTGGAATTCGCGTGAGCCTTCGCCCGGGCGATCCGTTCAGTCGGATCATGGGTCCGGAATGGTACCGCGTCCATTGGTATCGGACCGCGGCGGAACGCGATGCCGAGCTGCTCGACATGAGCCGCAGGCATGAGTATTCCCGGACAGGCGATAAGCCGTACCTGATGTTTGAAAAGGTCGAGAACCTGGCGGCAAGTCGCGGCCTTTAGGATCAGGGCCCTGCTCAGAACGCGCGGCCCAGGAATACATAGAGCGCGATCGCACCACTGGCGTCGTAGCCGACCGAGAAGTAGGCCGGACCGATATAGGTATCGGCACCGAAGAAAATGGATGCGTCCTTGCGGGTATTGGCGAAGCTGATGTCGCTGCGGCTCGCCCAGGTGTTGCCCGCCTCAAGCGACATGCCCACGTACGCCGGCACATCCAGAATGCCTTCGCCTCCATTGCCGACACTGCGCAGGTAGATCAATCGGCCGATCGCGTATTGGGATCCGGCCAACGACAGCGTCGGTAAACCCGAGAGATTCATGAAGCCGCCGAGCGGAAAGAAGCTGCGGACGTTGGTTTGACTGCCACCGATCGTATTGCCGCTCGAGAGCCAGAGCCCGAGCGTATTTTTTGCCCAGGAATGAGCCGCGCGATAGTCCAAGGTAAACTGATTGCTGCCCTGCTCGCCACCGCCATTGCCCTCGATGCTCAACTGTGTGGACAGCGCCTGACCGCTGTGCGGAAAATTCGCGGCATCGAGCGTGTCGTATCCGAAGCGCAGGAAAAACCGGGCGAGATCGAAGCTTGAAGCCGGCACGCTGAAATCGCCCAGGCTCACGTGCGAGTTGCCGCGATAGTCCAGTGCACCGACTCGCACCTCACCCCAATCCCCGAGTTCGCGGCCGAAATCGACCCCCTCCTCAATCGTGCTGATCCGAAACAAGCCGACCTGACGGCCGCCCTCTACTTGCGGCAAATCGTGCGCCTCCACCTGCGCGTTCGGCGCGATGAAGAAGCGCCTGACATTATCCAGCGGCAGATACAACTCAGTGCCGAACAGGGGCCAGCTACCCACCTGCATATTCCAACGCGATTCCGCGCCGAGCGAGTTGAGGTCGGTGAAGTCCACGCGGGCGGCCGCATTGAAGACCGTATAGCCCTTGAAATCATCCTCCCACGACAGACCAAAGCGCAGGTAGTTGGGGCCCCAGGTATTGCTTTCCGCTGCAAAGTCGAGGCCGTCGCGTCCGTCCTGATCCTGCACCACGTGATAGTCGAGCCGTTCGACATCACCGCGGCCATAGAGCGTCTCGACGCGCTGCTTGAGCGCGTCTGGATCAAGCGCTTTGCCTACGAACTCCCCGAACATGTCCTGGATCTCACGCTTGTAGCGCGTGGAGTCCGGATCGGTGCGCACGAACTGGATCTTGGGCAGCCCCGCGCGCGCATCGGCGCGCGCCTGCAGATAGCGCGCATAGTCGCCCTCCGGCAACGCCAACCGCTCGAGCTCGCCGACGAGTGCCTGGGTTGCCGTTTCCCCGGCACTGACGATCTTCAGTGTCTCGGCAAAATCGTATGACGAGAAATCACCCAGCTGCGGAGTGATGACGATGTCATTTGGCCCTAAGGTTTTTCGCTGCCGTGCGGCATCGCGTCCCAGCAGAATGGTGAGCATCTGATTGGTGATGCTTGGCAGCGAGTCCAGATTCTTGCGCTGCTGCAATGGAAAGCCGGTGTCCACCACGATCAGCACGTCCACGCCCATGGACCGTGCGACATCGATGGGCAGGGTCTCGGCGAGTCCGCCGTCGACCAGCAGCAGATCGCGATATTCGACCGGCGCGAACACGCCGGGCACGGACATGCTCGCGCGCATCGCCGTGGTCAGATCACCATCGGCCATCACCACGGCATCGCCGGTCTCCAGATTGGTCGCGACCGCCCGAAATCGAGTCGGCAAATCATCGAAGTCACCGATCAGCGCCACCGGCAGCGTCAGCTGTCGCAGCGTCTGATTCAACTGCTGGCCTTGCACGAGGCCCTGAGGAATAACCAGCCTCTTGCCCTGCAATCCGAGAGGCAGATTGACCAGGTATTTGCGGTCCTCCTCCTTGCGTTGAAATCCCAGCTCGGTGCGCGGCGGCCGATCGCGGAACGCCGACTGCCAGTCCACCGAGGCCATCGCCTGCTCGATCTGCACGCCCGAGAGACCGCTCGCGTAGAGCCCGCCGACAACCGCGCCCATGCTCGTGCCGGCGATCGCGTCGATAGGCACGTGCAGGCGATCGAGCATCTCGAGAACGCCGATGTGGGCCGCGCCGCGCGCGCCGCCACCGGAAAGCACCAGTCCGATGCGCGGCCGCGGCGCGGCAGGCGTCTCACCCACGCTCTGCGCGCCAGCCGCGGCGCAGCCCAGCAGCAGCGCCGTTATGAGCATTATTCTCGCTGTTTGCATGCACAAGCGGCGGGCAGCCTTTAAGCTTGTCCGCATGAGCTTAGCCTTCATCATTTCGCTCGTCATCCAGGTGCTGCTGATCATTCATTGCATACGCACCGGACGCAACACACTTTGGATCTGGGCCATTGCGCTGCTGCCGTTGGCCGGACCCGTAGCCTACGTGCTGGTGGAAGTGCTGCCGGGCTTATTTGGCAGCCGCGGCACGCGCCGCGCGGTCCGGGGCGTACGCAAAGCGCTCGATCCGGAACAGGATCTGCGCCGATTCGAGGCCGAGATGCGCCGCAGCGGCGATGTCGCGAGCCGTCAGCGCTATGCCAGCGAATTGGTCCGACAGGGTAAGCCGCTGGAGGCCATCGACATCTACCAGCAGGCCTTGAGCGGCTTGTACGAGTCCGATCCGAATCTGCTGCTAGGCCTCGCTCAGGCACAATACGGCGCCGGGGCGTTCGCTGATGCCCGGGCCACACTCGACAAATTGCGCGCCCACAATCCGGATTTTCGCTCACCCGAGGGCCACCTGCTGTATGCGCGCGCACTCGAGGGCGAAGGTCAGCGCGAGCGCGCGCTCGAGGAGTATGCCGCATTGACTGCATACTATGCTGGCGCCGAAGCGCCGCTGCGCTATGCACAGCTGCTGCGCACCTGCGGCAGGATGGATGAGGCGCGTCGCGTGCTCAAGGATTTGATGGACCACGCGCGGCTGGCCCCGCGTCATTACCGCAAGATGCAACAGGAGTGGCTGTCGCTGGCCGAGCGCGAGCTCTCAGCGCTCTGAGTGCGCGTCCGGGCGCCTGGGCTTGCGCCGCGGCTGCTGTTGCGTAATACAGTGAATATTGCCGCCACCCAACAGAATCTCACGCGCGGGAATGCCGATGATCCGGCGGCGCGGGAATATGCGCCGCAGAGCGCGCCGCGCAGCCCCGTCAGTGTGCTCATCGAGCAATGGCAGGATTAACGCGCTGTTGGCCAGATAGAAATTCACGTAACTGGCCGCCAGGCGCTGCCCAGCCAGGCGCGCTCGGGTGCCGCGATGTCGTCGCACGCCGGCCGCCTCCTGCCGCGTCATGTAGAGCGGCCCCGGAGAGGGCAGCTGGTGTACCTTGAGGCGCCTTCCGCGCGCGTCGCGCGCCGCCATGAGTCGCTCGAACGCATCCTGGGATACTCGGTATTGCGGGTCGCGCCGATCGGCACACCAGTTCAGGCAGATCTCACCCGGGCGCGCAAAGCACGCAAGGTTATCGATGTGTCCGGAGGTCTCATCGTCGACGACTCCGTCGCCGAGCCAGATTACGCAGCTCACGCCCAGATAGCGACACAGGTACTGCTCGATCTGCCGGCGACTCAGTGACGGGTTGCGATTGGGGTTGAGCAGACACCGCTCGGTCACGAGCACGGTGCCTTGTCCATCGACGTGAATAGCTCCGCCCTCATTGATTAGCGGTGCCTGATAGCGCTGCGCACGCTCGATCTCCAGCACCTTCTGCGCCACCACCTCATCGCGCGCATAGGAGCGATACAGCCCTCCCCAGGCGTTGAAACCCCAATGCACGCCGCGTAGTTCACCAGCAGTGTTGATCAGGAAACTGGGGCCGACGTCGCGCATCCAGGCGTCATCGCTCGATAGCTCAACGACTCGCACCCTTGGGGGCAGACTCGCGCGTGCCTGCGCGTACTGCTCGGCCGATACGCCGACCGTGACCGGCTCGAAGCGCGCTATGGCCGTGGCGACCGCGCCGAAGGCTCGCTGCGCCGGCAAGGCACCCGCACGCCAGTTATCTGGCCGTTCCGGCCAGAGCATCCAGCAGCCATCGTGGGGCCCGAATTCGGCGGGCATCCAGAATCCATCTGCGTGCGGTGTTGAGTTCAGGCTGTGCACAGGTAGTGGATTCTAGCAACGCGGCACGCTGTGCTAGCATGCGCGCGATGAGTGACCCGCATCCGACTTCACCAAAGCCGGTCCCGCCCGCAGGCGGGCAAAAGATGACTCTGCGGGACGGCAAACTGCTGGTGCCGGATCAACCCATCATTCCATTCATCGAGGGCGACGGGACGGGTCGCGACATCTGGCGCGCGAGCAAGCGCGTTCTGGATGCAGCCGTGCTCAAGGCCTACGGCGCGCGACGCCGCATTCATTGGCTCGAGGTCTACGCCGGCGAGAAGGCCTTCAATGCCTTCAAGAGCTGGCTGCCGGACGAGACGGTCGAGGCTTGCCGTGAATACCTGGTCTCGATCAAAGGCCCGCTCACGACGCCCATTGGCGGCGGCATTCGCTCGCTGAATGTGGCGTTGCGCCAGATGCTCGACCTTTATGTGTGTCTGCGGCCGGTGCGCTGGTTTAAAGGCGTACCCTCGCCGGTCAAGGCGCCCGAGAAGGTCGACATGGTTATCTTCCGCGAGAACACCGAGGACTTGTACTCCGGCATCGAATTCGAGCAGGGCACCGAAGAGAACCGGAAATTTCTCGAGATTCTCAAGGCGACATTTCCACGCCACTACGCGCGCATCCGCTTTCCGAACACCAGCGGCATCGGGATCAAGAACATTTCGATCGAGGGTACCGAGCGCCTGTTTCGCGCGGCCGTCCAGTACGCCCTTGCGCACCACCGCCGCAGCGTGACGATCGTGCACAAGGGCAACATCCTCAAGTACACCGAGGGCGCGTTTCGCAACTGGGCCTATGCGCTCGCCGAGAGAGAGTTCAGTGCGCAGGTCTACACCTGGACGCAGTGGGAGCGCACGCGGGACAGCGCCGGTGAGCCGGCGGCGAATCAGGAGCAGTCCGCGGCGCTGGCCAGTGGCAAACTGCTGATCAAAGACGCCATCGCGGACATCACGCTGCAGCAGGTGCTGACGCGGGCCGAAGATTTTGACGTTATCGCGACGATGAATCTGAACGGTGACTATCTGTCCGACGCACTTGCAGCGCAGGTGGGTGGCATCGGCATCGCGCCAGGTGCCAATATCAACTATGTTACCGGGCATGCCGTGTTCGAAGCCACGCATGGCACGGCGCCCAAGTATGCAGACCTCGATCAGGTGAACCCCGGCTCGGTGATACTGTCGGGCGAGATGATGCTGCGTTATATGGGCTGGACCGAGGCGGCCGATGCGATCATCACGGCGATGGATCGGACCATCGCCCAGAAGACCGTGACCTACGACTTCGCGCGACTCATGGACGGGGCCACCAAGGTCAAGTGCAGTGAATTCGGGGATGCGCTGATTCGCAACCTCTGAAGTCGCGGCAGCTGGGCGCGCCCCGCTAAGCCTGAGTGGCGGTGAGGGCCTGAGCAACATCCTCGAGCAGATCGTCGCCCTCCTCCAGACCGATGGACAGGCGCACCGTACCGGGACCCACTCCGCTGAGGCGCTGCTCGTCGTCATTGAGATCGCGGCTGCGAAGCATCTGCGGCGGCAGCACCAGCGACTCGGTGGAACCGACGCTCGCGGTCACGGCAAACAGGCGCAGTGCCTCGGCGAATCGCTTTCCCGCCTGCAGGCCGCCGCGCAGATCGAGGCTCACGACGGCGCCGTACTCGCTCATTTGCCTGCTGGCGAGCGCATGCCCCGCATCGTGCGGCAGGCCCGGATAGCCGACGCGCTCGACCGCCGTGTGGCTCGAGAGCAATTCGGCCACGCGCTGCGCCGTGGCACATTGAGCGCGGTAGCGAACAAAGTACGTCTTGAGTCCGCGCTGCAATAGATATGCGGCATGCGGATCAAGCACGCCGCCGAACACGGTGAAGTCCGTGCGCAGTGACCGGATCAGGCTCGCCTCTGCGATCGCAGCCCCGCCCATGACATCACCGTGACCCGAGACGAATTTCGTCAGGCTGTGCAGATAGATGTCGATTTCGAATTGTCCGTGCTGATGCACGCCGGCGAAGGTGTTATCCAGCAGCGTGAGGGCATGATGAGCACGCGCGAGGCGCGTGAGCGCAGCAATGTCGGCGATCTTATTGATCGGATTGGTCGGACTCTCGAAGATCATGAGCCGCGTGGGCCGCGAGGCCAGCACGCGCTCGACGCCAGCGAGGTCATCGATCGAAATCAGCGTGTGCTCGACTCCGAATTTGGCCAGTACACGGCGCACCAGGTAGCGCGTCGGCCCATAGGTCTCGATGAAACTCAGGACGTGATCACCCTGACGGGTCAGCGAAAGCAGCGTCTGGGCGATGACCCCCATGCCTGAGGCGCAGACCAGGCAATCATCGCGGCCCTGCATTTGCGCCAGCGTAAGCTCGAGCTGGCGCAGCGTCGGATTGGAACCGCGCAGATAGGAAAAACCGGGCCGCTCGCCGCGCTGCGCCCGCAGCGCCTGCTCGACGCTGTCGAATTCAAACTTGACCGTCTGATAGATCGGCGCGATTACCGGATGATTGTCCGCTGGCACCTCGACGAGCGGCGGGTGATTCACGAGCGTTGAGTCTTTCATGATGAGGCTAATGCTGCTCCAGGCCCGCGGCCGCGAATGCCGCGCCGATCACGCCGGCCTGGCCGCCATGGGCCGCGCGGCGAATCTCCGCTCGACTTTCAAGCAGATGTTGGAACTGCTGCCAGTTCTCGCTGAGGGCACCGCCAATGATGAACACATCAGGCCAGAATAGCGCATGCAGACGCGCCAGATAGTCGTTGACGCGCGCACACCAGCTCGACCAATCGAGGCCTTCCTCGGTGCGTACACGGGCCGAGGCGGTGAGCTCGGCATCGCGCCCATGAAATTCCAGGTGTCCGAGCTCAGTATTGGGCAACAAACGCCCGTCGAGGAACAGGCCTGAGCCGATGCCGGTGCCGAAGGTCAGCAATATGACGACGCCGCGCACTCCCCGACCCGCCCCGGTGCAGATCTCGGCAATGCCGGCCGCATCGGCGTCATTGACGAAAAACACCGGGCGACCGATGAGCTGTGCGAGCTGCTCGCCGCCCGGGCAGCCGATCCAGGACTTATCGACATTGGCTGCAGTACGCGCTACGCCGCGTTTCACGACTGCTGGAAAAGCCAGGCCTACTGGACCGGAGCCAGAGAGCTCACGATCGATCTGCGCGCAGGCCCGCAGCACCAGCTCGGGCGTTGAGGGTGAAGGGGTCGACACCGAGAGCAATGGCGTGGTGATCACGCCGCGCTCGACATCGACCAGTGCTGCCTTGATCGAGGAGCCGCCAACGTCCAGGCCCAGCAGAATACGACTCGGCATGGGTCAGACTTCGGCGCTGGCCAGCATCTGGCTGTCACGCGCGCGCTGCCGGTCGCGACGTTGCAGATACCAGGTCGAGCCCACGACCCCGAGCGCCACGAGCAGCACCATGAGCGTTGCCAGCGCGTTCACATCGGGGCTTACGCCCAATCGCACCTTGGAGAAAACGACCATGGGTAATGTGCTTGAACCCGGACCGGCGACGAACTGGGAGATCACCACATCATCCCACGAGAGCGTAAAGGACAACAGCCAGCCCGCAAACAGCGCCGGGGCGATCAAGGGCAGCGTGATGCGCGCGAATACCACTGCGGGGAGAGCGCCCAGATCCAGCGCCGCCTCTTCGAGCGACACATCGAAGCCCGCCAACCGCGCCTGCACGATAACGGCCACGTAAGATAGCGAGAAGCTGATATGAGCAATCGTTATGGTGGTGGCGCCGCGCCGCGCTGGCCAGCCGATGAGCTGCTCCATCGCGACGAACAGCAGCAATAACGACAGGCCCGTAATGATCTCCGGCAGCACCAGCGGGGCGGCGCTCAGCGCGCCCAGCAGAGCGCGACCGCGAAAGCGCCCATAGCGCTCGAGCGCAAAGCCCGCCATCGTGCCCAGGATCACTGCGCCGGTGGCGTTCATCGCGGCAATACGCAACGACAACCAGGCAGCCTGCATGATCTGCGCGTTACCGAACAACTCCGCGTACCACTTGAGGGTCGGGGAATGCGCGGCGTCCCAGACCGTGACCAGGCGCGATGCATTGAACGAGTAGATGATCATCGAGAGGATCGGCGCGTACAAAAATACGAACCCGCAGGCCAGAATGGATGGCAATACCCAGGCGCCGCGGCCTCTCATGCGATGCTCTCGAGCTCACGCTGCCGATAGCGCTGAAACAGCACGAGCGGCCCGAGCAGCCCAATCAGGATCACGATGGCCACGGCGCTGGCGACCGGCCAGTCTCGATTTTCAAAGAACTCATCCGACAGTACGCGCCCGATCATGAGCTGATTGGCCGGGCCGAGCAGCGAGGGGATCACGTACTCACCTACCGCCGGGATGAACACCAGCAGGGCTCCGGCCACGACGCCCGGAATCGACAAGGGCCAGGTCACGCGCAGGAACGCTCGCCAGGGGGCAGCGCCCAGATCGGCGGCCGCTTCCAGCAACGAGACATCGTGCTTCTCGAGATTGGCGTAGAGCGGCAGCACCATGAAGGGCAGGTAGGAATACACGATGCCAACGTAGACCGCGAAGCTCATATTGACCATCGGCAGCGACTGGCCGATCAGGTGCAGGCTCAGCAATATGTGGTTGATCAGCCCATCCTGCTTCAGTAGTCCGATCCAGGCGTACACGCGCAGCAGGAACGAGGTCCAGAACGGCAGGATCACCAGCATGAGCAGCAGATGGCGTCGCACCGGCCGCGCGCGCGCGATGGCCAGCGCCATCGGGTAACCCAGCAGCAGACAGAAAAGTGTCGATAAGGCCGCCACCTTGATTGAATAGAGGAAGGAATCCAGGTACAGCGGATCGGTGAACAGGAACTCATAGTTCGCCAGGTGCACGTGCAGCGCGAGGCCGCGAGCCCGTGTCCACTCGTACAGCGGCGCGTACGGCGGCATGGCCAGTAGCGCCTCGGAAAATGAGATCTTCAGTACGATCAGGAAGGGTACGAGGAAGAAGAGCATCAGCCACAGCATCGGCAAAGTGCGCACGCCGATGCGGCCGAGCCCGATCTTACCTAGGCGTTCAATCATTGCCGATGACGGGACTGGAAGCCTGCCACGACAGGTACACCGGCATGTCGCGGACGAATTGCTCTTCGGGCTTGCGTGCGCTGTTGGCGAGCGTCGCGCGTATCTCGCGGCCGGATTCGAGCCGCACGAGAAACACCGACAATTCGCCCAGGTAGGCTACCTCCCGAATCACGCCGCGTGCCCAGTTATCCGGACTCTGAGGCGGCTCGCGCGCGAGGTTGATCTTCTCGGGTCGTACGGCCACCCATAAATTCGCCTGCGGCAAGACGCCGGTGCCGCGATCGACGCGCAGGCTCGACGGCAGCTCGGCACACTGCACGCGCAGGTAATGCGAGTTCTGCTCG
>Ga0302177_10003491_pt1 | contig 11004 bp, 6 predicted proteins | sample I_Palsa_E1_2_FD_198780 | JGI IMG/M metagenome (GOLD analysis project Ga0302177, IMG submission 198780) | Peat permafrost microbial communities from Stordalen Mire near Abisko, Sweden - I_Palsa_E1_2 | ecosystem: Environmental > Terrestrial > Soil > Palsa > Peat permafrost | place: Sweden: Abisko... | reverse complement strand
TGACCTGCTCCCCTCTTTCCGCACAAAGGCAAGTATGATTTTTGCGAAAGGAAGGGGAAGAAGGTATGTCGAAGAGCAGGCACACAGAGGCGCAGATGATCGGGGCGCTGAAGCAAGTGGAGGCAGGACGGAAGGTGGAAGACGTGGCGCGAGAAGTTGGCGTGTCCAAACACACGCTCTACGCTTGGAAGGCGAAGTACGGTGGCATGGATGTGAGCCAGGCGCAGGAAGCCAAGCAACTGCGTGACGAGAACACGAAGCTGCGAAAGCTAGTGGCGGATTTGAGTCTGGACAAAGAAGCGCTGCAGTCGGTGATCCGAAAAAACGGCTGGAGCTCGTAGCCCTGAAGGCGGCTGTCGAGCAAGTGCGCGGGGAGTATGCCTTCAGCCAGCGGCGTGCGTGCGGCCTGATGACGATGGCGGTATCGAGCTGTCGCTACCAGAGCAGGCGCTGCGATGAGCCGCTGCGAACACGGCTGGTGGAGTTGGCGCGGGAGAAGCCACGCTTCGGGTATCGGCGGCTGCATGTTTTGCTGGGCCGCTCGGGAGAGCGTGTGAACCACAAGCGCGTACATCGCGTGTATCGGGAGGCCGGGTTAATGCTGCGGCGGAAGAAACGGAAACACTGCGTGCGTGTGGGAAAGCCGCTGGTGGCGCGGACTTCGGCGAACCAGGAGTGGGCGCTAGATTTTGTGCACGATGCGGTGGAGTGCGGGCGGGCGATCCGGGTGCTGAGTGTAGTGGATGCGTACACGAGGGAGTGTTTGGCTTTGGAAGTGGATACGAGCTTTGCCAGCCGGAGAGTGACGCGCGTGTTGGATGCGATTGTGGCGGAGCGTGGGCAGCCGTTAGCGATCCGCTGCGACAACGGGCCGGAGTTGACGAGCCGGCATTTTCTGGCGTGGTGCGTGGAACGACAGATCGAGTTGATACACATTCAGCCTGGCAAGCCGACGCAGAACGCACGAGTGGAGAGTTTTCATGGACGGCTGCGAGAAGAGTGTTTGACGGTGAGTTGGTTCCAGAACTTGTTCGACGCGCGGCGTAAGATCACGGCGTGGAGGATCGAATACAACGAAGAACGTCCGCACAGCAGCTTAGGATACCGGACACCGAAGGAGTTTGCGGCGGCGCAGGCAGCGGCCTTCTACATAGCTGAGCGAGGGGCAAGGGACTCAAGCGCCGTCCCTTGCCCCTCGCGCTCCCCCATCCCGGCTCACACCGGAGATGGAACCAATGAAAGTTGTCGTATTCTTACGTGAACGAAAGTAGGGGGCAGGTCAATGTGGCATTGGTTGTGAGCGAACTCGGGGAACTGAAGACGATCGGTGCTCCGGTGCCGACCTGCGTCCACAGGAAAGACGGCGTGCCACCGGGGCTAATGAGAATATTCGCCGAGAGCGTCGTGGTTGGGTTCGATAGCGAAATCGTTAGGGACGAAGGATTCAACGTGATCTGCGGTGCCTGATCCCCAGGATTGACCGTGACGTAAGTGTCCGAATAGGAAGTCAGTTGCGTGTCGCTGGCCGTGAGCCGCAACTGGTACGTGCCAGCTACGGGCACCGTAACTTGTGTCGACAACTGGTTCGGGCTGGCAAAAGTCACGGCAGCCGGGCCGTTCACCTCGGACCACGAGGTGATCAGGACTCCGCTGGGCAAGCCATCATCGGATGCTTGACCGCTTAGCGTGACCGAGTTGGTTGGGAGTGTGATGGTCTGATAGAGTCCGGCCGACACACTGGGCGGCTGGTTGACAGGCGGCAGGACCGCAATGGTCACAGTCGCCGTGCTGGTAAGTTGCGTGTCGTTAGCCGACAACTGCAATACATACACGCCCGCCAACGGGAAAATGACGTAAGTAACAGCGTTAGTGGGGTAAGTAAACGTTGACGCTGCCGGTCCGCTGAGCTGGCTCCAATTGAGGGTCAGCGGTTTCCCTCCTGGATCGCTGGCAGTGCCGGCGAGATAGGTATAGACGCCAACCGAAGTGGTCAAGTTCGGGCCGGCGCTTACCACGGGCGGCTGGCTCTGAGGAGCCGCGTAGACGGTGATGGTTACATCCGACGTGCCCGTAAGCCCGGTATTGGTTGCAGAAAGTCGCAGATCATAGGTGCCGGCGGTGGTGAACGTCACTTGAGTAGTAAGACTCGTCGGACTGCTAAAGCTGACGCTCGCGGGACCACTCACTTCGCTCCAAGCGGTGGTGATGGTCGCTCCCGAAGGCACTCCGGGATTTGAAGTCATTCCGCTCAGCGTAAGAGTGTTGCTGGGCAGCGAAATCGTCTGATTCGGTCCGGCGTAGACGGTCGGCGCCACGGGAGCCGGATTCACTACCACCTCGGCCGTGGCCGTCGTGCTCAACCCCATGTCAGTGGCGGTCAGGTAGAAAATGTAAGTGCCGGCCACGCTGAAGGTGATCTGGGTACTGGTTTGGGTTGGAGTACTAATCGTGGCAAGAGCGGGACCGGAGTTTTGACTCCAGACTTGAGTGATGGTTCCGCCGGTGGAGCCAGTTATGTTAGCGCTGAGAGTTACAGTATTGCTCGGCAGAGTGATGGTTTGATAGCTGTTGGTGATGTTCACCACGGGCGGAACGCTGGCCGGCGTCACAGTTACGCTTACTTGCAGCGTCGTGGTGAGCTGGGTATCGTTTGCCGAGAGATTGAGAGTGTAAGTGCCAGCGACTGGGAATGTGGCCTGAGTCGAGGGCTGATTCGGACTGGCGAAGCTGACTGCGGCCGGTCCACTCACCTGAGTCCACTGCTGGGTAACCGTCGAGCCTTGCGGCAGGCCGTCATCTGTGACAGTGCAGGTCAAGCTGATCGTGTTATTTGGAAGTTGCGCAGTGAACGACCCATAGCCCGGACACGTCACCACGGGCGGCTGGTTCTGCGCGATTACCGTAACTGTGATGGTTGCGGTGGTCTGCAGTTGCGAGTCGTCTCCTGTCAGACTGAGAACGTAAGTTCCCGGCTGCACGAAAGTTGCTTGGGAATACGCGCTCGTCGCTGCAGAGAACACTACCGGGGCCGAATTGGCTGGTCCGCTGACTTCCTGCCACTGCACCGCGAGTTTTCCGGTTGTTGGCAATCCGTCGTCTGTGACGACGCCATAGAGTGTGGCGGAGAGCGGTAACGCGACCGTTTGGTTTGGTCCCGGATTTACAACCGGAGCCTGATTCTGCGGAGCAGTATTCACAGTCAACGTGACATCGGCATACGAACTGAGTTGCGAATCGTTGGCGGTGAGACGGAGATCGTATGTTCCGGCAGCCGTGAATGTGGCCGTGGTAACCGGCTGGCTGGCATTTCCAAAACTGACCGAAGCTGGGCCGCTGACCATGGTCCACGCCGCCGTCAACGTTCCACCCATTGGTAGCCCATCGTCGCTGACCACGCCGAGCAAATTTGCCGTACTCGGCAGCGTGATCACACTATCGCTTCCCGGATAAACAACCGGCGCGCGATTGGGAGAGTTAGCCACCCATGTAACTGTCCCTGTCTGCATCGCTCCGCCGATCGATGCGAGAATCGTATCGGTACCGGACTCGGCTCCGACGTAACAGTACTGTGCTTGTCCGGACGAGTTCGTATCCACGGACTGGCTCGACGGATTCGCGCCTGTGATTGTAAATCCAACTCCGATTCCACCTGCCGGATTGCTGTAGGCATCAAGCAAGCTGGCAGTAAAGCACAACGTTGTTCCCGTTTGTTGCGTCAAGGTTGTAGGCGTCAGCGTGATCGTTGTCCCGGAGCGCGCGGCATCGAAGGCAAGCCCTCCTTGGTAGCTGTAGGCGTCGTAGGAATCTGCTCCGTACATGGTTACGCCAAACGGGGCCGTTCCATCGAAGTGGTGGACTCCGGTCGTGAGCGATACTTGTGCGCCGGAATAGTTACTGCCTGGAATCGGAGTAAACGTTGCTGAAACCGGCGCACCATCCAGCGTGACACCGCCCGCCGCGCTGCTGGGCACGACGACATTGGCGTAGTTGGCTCTGAACCCAGTAGTTGGAGTTAGAACCGTGTAGTGTCCTGCGAACTGCTGGTAGGGCGGAACTGTGAACATCGAAGGATCGCCATAGAAAGTGGGATCCTCTATGTTAGGGTCTTCAACCCAGTGGCTGGTTTCAAACTGCGCCACCATTACAGGGCCACTCGCAGTGATCGAAGAAGCAGTGGTTAAGACGGTCTGATAGAACTCGTTTTGATTCAGAGTGGCGACGGGTGCGCCGTCGACGCTGATGTTGGTGTTGTTTTGCGCCGCCAGAATCCGGAAGTAATCGCCCTTCACATGACCGGCGATGGGTACGGTGTAGAAATTCTGCCCCCACAAATCGGTGGAGAGCATTTGCTCAATGAGATGGTTGCCGCAACAATAGGTGATGCCAGCCAGAGCGGGAACAAAACCAACCTGCATACCGCTGAAGACTGCAATTGGTTTGTCGGACGCGATCGTTGTGCCGGTTAGGTCAGCATTAATGGCATTGGTTTGCAGTTGATACGTTCTGCCCTGGTTCAGGATAACGGTGTAAGGTTTACCCGCCATGCGCCCATTGACCGTCTGCGTCGGCGTGATCGTCACGGTGGTACCGTCGTGGGGCGCAACAATCCCAAATTCACTTGAAGTTAACCCGCTGTCATAAGGATCCTGCCATGACATCACGATGTAGTTGGTCCCAAGCACAGGAGTGGGGAGCCCGAGATACCCGTCCGTCGAGGCTGTGTAGTAGCTCAGCCCAACTACAGTTACTTCGCTCTGAGCCGTAACGCGAATTCCGATGTTCTCCACCTGGTCGCTGCCCAGCGCCGCGGCGGTAGTTGGTATCTGCACCGCGGTTGCCTGTCCCGCCGATAGAGTGAAGTTCGAGGAGAAATTCATGCCCGGAATCGTGACTGTGCCCGAGTTGTTGACGTCGGAGGTAATGAGCAACTGTGGCTGGAACTGGTAATACGAATTGCCGGTACAGGCCGGGCAATTGTCATCGTTCTGCATGAACATCAACCAGAAGTCTGTGCCCTTGTATCCGCCGTGGCCGTACATTTCGCCCACGCTGATGGTGACGTTCGAAGTGCTGAGTAAAACGGAATCGTCCGCCGAAAGCTGCAGGACATACGCCCCTGCTATGCTGAATACCGCCGTAGTCACCGCAGCCGTCTGGTTGGAAAATGTTACAGTACCCGGCCCGCTGACCACGGTCCAGGAAATAGCCAGCGTTCCGTTGGGCAAACCATCGTCGAGAGCGACTCCATTCAACTGCACCGGCGCAGGCAGAACGATGGTTTGATCCGGGCCGGCATTTACATAAGGCGCCTGATTCTGTCCGTTGCTGCCCGCCGCATACACATAGACCGTCACCTGCGACGTGCTCGTGTATTGGGTGTTGCTGGCGCTCAACTGCAACACATACGCGCCCGGAGCGGTAAAGCTCACCTGCGTGACTGCTGTGTTCGCGCTGCTAAAAGTCACGGCTGTAGGTCCGCTGACCTCACTCCAAACGATGGTCATCGGCACGCCGTTGTCGGTGGCGCTTCCGTTGAGACTCACTGTATTTGTCGGCAACGTAATCGTCTGGCTAGGCCCGGCGCTGACCACAGGTGGTTGGGCCGTCGCCGGACTGACTGTAATTGTTACCTGCGAAGTGCTTGTGTATTGCGAATTGCTTGCGCTCAATTGCAGCACATAGGTTCCCGCCGTCGAAGGAAATGTAGCCTGAGTAACCGGTGAAGTCGGGCTGCCGAACGTGACCGTTCCCGGCCCGCTGATTATGGCCCAGAGGATGGTCATCGGAACGCCGTTATCGCTCGCACTTCCGTTCAGAGTCACAGTATTCGTCGGCAACGTTATCGTTTGGTTTGGCCCGGCGCTCACCGTGGGCGGTACGTAGGGCTGCGGGTTCACCGTGACCGTGGTTGTTGCGCTGACCGAAGTTTGCGAGTTGCTCGCGGTAAGCTCTAATACGTAGGTGCCCGCTGTCGAGAACGTCGCATTAGTCACTGCTGTATTTGGATTGCTGAAGCTGACTGGCCCCGGCCCGCTCACTACACTCCAGGTGATAGTGAGTGTGGCGCCGTTATCGGTCGCGCTTCCATTCAGCGTGACCGAATTAACCGGCAGTGTAATCGTCTGATTCGGTCCGGCATTGACCACCGGCGGCAGAGGGTTGGCCGTAATTGTTACCGTGACCGGCTGGCTGTTGGACGTGCCATCGTTCACGATAAGCTGCACTACGTACACACCGGCCAGGTTGGCGACGAACGTTGGACTCACTACGGTCGCGCTCGACAAAACCGCAGTTCCGCCCGTGGGCTGGGACAAAATCGCCCAACTGTAGGTGAGCGGATTTCCGTTCGTATCCGTCGAAGCGGTGCCTGATAATTGCACGGTCGTACCGGCCGTTACTGTCTGATTCGGTCCAGCGTTGGCTACTGGCGGGACGTAGGTTGTCGAGATTACGACCGTCGCCGGATTGCTGCTAAGGAAACCGTCATTCACGATCAGCTGCACGACATAGTTGCCCGAGAGGTCAGGCGTGAAGTACGGAGTTTCCGAAGTAGGCTGCGATAGCGCGGCCGTACTGCCAGTCGGCTTGCTCAACAGCGCCCACTGATAAGTCAGCGGCTGATTGTCAGAGTCAGTCGAGGCCCCGCCATTCAAGTCCACGATGGTTCCGATCGTCGCTGTCTGAGCGGTCCCGGGATTGGCGATGGGCGACACATCGCCGCTTGTGATAGTAACGGTCGCCGGCGTGCTGTTTAAATAGCCGTCGTTTACGATCAACTGCACGACATAAGTACCGAGTACGTCGGCCTCGAATGTCGGCTCCACAGCGTTCGGATTCGACAATGTCGCATGACTACCTTGGGGCAGAGTCAAGAACGACCATGAGTAAGTCAGAGGGTTACCATCGACATCCGTCGAACCGCTGCCATTTAGTTGTACCGTCCCAGTGACCGTGATGCTCTGATTGGGTCCGGCATTCGCGACCGGGGGAGAATCGATTGTGCTGATCGTTACCGTAGACGGAGAACTGTTGGAGTATCCATCGTTAACGATGAGCTGTACTACGTAGCTGCCGATAACATCCGCGACAAAAGTGGGATTGACGATGTTGGGATTTGACAGCGTTGCGTGGCTGCCTGACGGTACCGACACAAACGACCATAAATAGGTGAGCGGATCTCCATCGGAATCTGTCGAACCACTTCCGTTTAGCTGCACGGTCGAATGAATGGTGGCGGTCTGATTGGGTCCGGCATTCGCTACTGGCGGCGAGTTCAAAGTTGTGATCGTGACGGTGGAGGGAGCGCTGCTGAACACTCCGTTGTTCACGACCAGTTGCACGATGTAAGTGCCAGTTTTGTCGGCCACAAAGGTCGGCATAGGCGTCGTTGGCCCAGTGAGCACGGCGTTGCTGCCCGAGGGGATGGACGAGAAGGACCACAGATAAGTGATGGGAAGTCCGGCCGGATCGTAAGATCCGGTGCCATTCAATTGCACGGTGGCTTCTTCGTAGACCGTTTGCGGCGGCCCGGCATTCGCCACAGGTGGAAGATTCTGGCTGGTGATTACAACCGTTGACGGCGTGCTGCTGTTGTGCTCGTTGTTGACAATCAGTTGGACCTTGTAAGTTCCCACTTTGTCGGCAACAAACGTCGGCTTGGCCGCAGTTGTACTGCTCAACGCAGCCGTGCTCCCGGAGGGTATTGATACGAACGACCATGAATAAGTCAGTGGCAATCCGGCGGGATCCGATGAGCCGGTACCATCAAGTTGCACAGTCGTTCCTACATAGACCGTTTGCGGAGGGCCCGCATTAGCAATCGGCGTTGAATAGTTGACGACGATGCTTTGCGTCACTTGAGGTGCTGCCGCGTAGTTAGGTGTTGCCCGCCTGGTTCGCAGCCACGACCACCGTGCCGACACCCGTGATCGTCAGCGTGCTGCCACTCACAGTTGCCGGCCCGGAGAGAACGCTGAATATAACCGGCAGCCCGGAACTGGCGGTCGCCGACAACGTAATCGGCGAGACGGGGTAAGTCACCGGCGAGTTGGCCGTGAAGCTGATCGTCTGCGACGTCTTCGGCTTCAGAGTTACTGCGGCTGAAGCCGATGCGGTTGTGTTCGCCTGACTGGTCGCGGTAACAATCACCGTCTGCTGCGTTGAAATCGTGGCAGGAGCGGCATACAGGCCAGACGAATTGATGGTGCCGGTTCCAGTTGGACTGATCGCCCATGTCACCGCTGTGTTGCTGGTGTTCAAAACCGTGGCGGAGAACTGCTGCGTCTGCCCACCGTAAAGCGTAGCTGCGGTCGGGGTAACACTCACCGAGATCGGCGGCATCAGCGTAACCGTTGCGGACGAGGAAACGGTGGGCTCCGCCTGGCTGGTTGCTGTCACGGTGACGCTCTGTTGCGTCGATATGCTGGATGGTGCTGTGTACAATCCCGAAGTACTTATTGTGCCACTACCAGACGGACTGATGGACCAGGTAACCGCCGTATTGCTCGTATTCAAGACTGTGGCGGAAAACTGCTGTGTTTGCCCGCCGTAAAGAGTCGCTGCGGTCGGTGTCACGCTCACCGACACTCCTCCAAACGTTCCGGTGCAGCCGCTGATCGAGAATGAGGAGTTCCCGTTGATGTCGATTATGTCGGCGACCGCCATCATGCAACCTGCGGCATTGCTGCCGGTGATAAGCAGTGTGTCACTTTTGAAATACATCGCTCCGTTGAATGTTGTTGATGAGCCGCCGTTGATCTGATCCTCGCAGCTCCCAACCTTTGAACATCCGGCGCGATCTCCGAACAGCAGCACATCCGCCAATGCGCCAGTGCTCGGGGCCGACAAGTTCACGTTCGCTTGTCCGCTGATCGTAATAGGCGTATAGCTGTAACTCCCCGAACAACCCCAGCCCGTGCTCGACGTGCTATAGACAGTTACGCCTGAACCCTTGACCACTGCCAGCGAATTGAGCGTTAAGCCGCCTCCCGCCATGATGTAAGTTCCGGGGCTCATGGTGAACGTAGCCCCGTTGGTATTGCCGACTGTCAGGCCGCCGCAATAGATACCAGCCGAGAGCGTGTTGTTCGGCGGCTTGTTGTTCATGTCATACGAGGTGGGACTCTTGCCGATAATCGTGCTCGAAGTCGGGATCGGCAGGAAAGCGAGCGGGTCACCTGGGCTGGAAATTTTTACTGGCTGTTCCGTCTGGCCAGTCGACTGATTGACGATTTTGGTCTGGCCACTTAGAAGCCAACCGCCAACCACGCCCACCTGGGCATTGTTCTGCTCATAGAGAATTTCCGTTCCTGACATCTCGAAGGCCTGGCTGCCGCTGGACTCAACCACAGCGCTGCACGAAGTTGAGATCGACGTACTTCCAGAGATTGAGAATGCACCTTGCGCGCTCGCATCCAGAGCATATAGACAAGAAGCTGCAGTTCCTTGAGACTGAGGCGCCGACTGATTTGCATTGCGGATCTGTGACTTCGATCTTTGCGAAGCGGAGGCCAGTAGCAGTGGCGGCTCGCTGGGAGTTGTGGGTTGCTCAGCGATGACCGCATCGCTCCAGGAACTCGGCACGGGTGAAACAAGAAATGTCAGAGGATTCGCTTGAGAGGCGTCTTCGATGTCGGTCCAGTTGAGGTTCGATAGAACGCTTCTGGTAGCGCCCGAACTGATTGTGGACGAAAAGATATGCGGCGTTGCAATAGCCGAACGTAAGGACGCAGCGTTGGCAAGCAGTCTTGGTGGGACTGTTGCCACGTCCCGGGTGCGGGCTGCAGGGTTGGCGGACCCCCTCTCTCCGGCTTGCTTCAGCACCTGGTCGTTGGACGCACCGGTCAACTTACTTTGCGTTCCGTGGAAACTACTTGGAGAAACAACAGTTGAGTTACCGCTACGCGCAGTGTTTCGAAATGGTTCATCCGCCCGCACCGGCATGGTACCCGCAACCGTGGCGTACACCAGCAACACGGCCACGCACTTACGCCCCAGGTCAACCGCACCAGCTCTGAGACGCCACCAGGAAAACGGGGCAATAGCAATGAAAAGAAACGAAGAGAAAAAGTGCGGAGTCTTGCCGCCAGATGTCATACAAAATTACTCCCTGCTATCGGCGATTTGCGACAGAGATCTCCCATGGGCGCAAAGCACCTTTATTTGTGGCGCACAATTTCCTGGGGTCTTTACACCCTGCCGACCATTGGGACCAACGCCGAGCACGTTGTCCCTAGCAACTCGCCGAGCACCGCAAGCTCGACTTCGATGGCGTCCGGGAATGGGGAAGTTAGCCGGGCCGACAAGGACAGCGAAGTTAACAAACAACAGGCAAGCTAGTCAAATGAATTCTTGTCGAAGCGTAATCTTTTTCAGATTTCGTTATAACGATGAGTCCTTCGTTGAGAGAAGGCGGACTCCGGAACGAAAAGTATATAGACCAAGGGCTCCGCTAAACGACCTTGACCTTACGAGAAAGAAGCGCTTGTCGGGCATCTCCCACGGCATGTTCTCCTGCGCCTCACGCACAAGTAAGTCTGAATCGAAACCCGTCCGGTTTAGACAGCAGTGGCCCAGGCAGAGGGAGTTAGCGCTGGTAGCCGTCGGATCCTGACATCGACTAGGCCGGGAAGGATCGCAGCCATGTAGTCGCGCACAGAGATCTTCAGCCGACGGCAGCTTTCCACGACCGAGAGAATCGCCGCAACCTTCGGTCCCGCTTGTGGGCTGCCTATGTGCAACCAATTCTTTCGACCAAGAGCTACCGGACGCATGGAGTTCTCCGCCAGGTTATTGCTCAACTCAAGTTCGGGATGCTCCAGAAATCGTGTAAGTGGGCCAAGTTGGGTGAGCGGCCGAAGAAGACAAAGGGCGCAGCGAAGCGCGGGAGGGAAAGGCGACCATGAGGAGCCAACGTCGTACGAAGAAGGTGCGCGGTGTATTCGAGAAAAAGCTCGGATCCGGCATTTGGTGGATCCAGTTTTTCGACGCGGACGGACGGCGACG